>Ga0066665_10001308_pt1 | contig 11459 bp, 10 predicted proteins | sample GraSoiAngelo_114_FD_75175 | JGI IMG/M metagenome (GOLD analysis project Ga0066665, IMG submission 75175) | Grasslands soil microbial communities from the Angelo Coastal Reserve, California, USA - 14_0903_13_40cm | ecosystem: Environmental > Terrestrial > Soil > Grasslands | place: USA...
CAACGACGTGCACGTGAAGTGGGGAGACGCCGCGCAGCCCAAGGTGCTGAACAACCTGATCCAGCTCGCGACCTTCGGCAGCTACGACCTGCTCGCGAATCGTTCGGGGCGGAGACCCCTTTCGGACCTGAACAGCTCGCTCAGCATCCATCCCGTCACCCAGGGATCCATCGACATGACGTTCGCCCACAACCCCTATGACGGAAAGCTCCTCAGCTTCGGCGTCACGAGCGGGCTCTTCTTCCGTGGCGTGAAGCGATCCCAGCTCCAGGAGGAGACGGTGCAGCAGGATCCCGCGGCGCAGGCGGTCCAGGCGCCGACGGGCTGGGTTCCTCCCACCCTCATCTCCTCCGATCTGCCCTGGACATTCTCCATCTCGCTCAGCCATTCGGGCTCGGCGCAGAGGCTCTCGACGGGCGGATACTCCCGCTGGAGAAACTCGCCCACGACCGCGAACACGTCCATCGGGATCAGTCCCACGCAACACTGGCGCGTGGACTACTTCGCGCAGTTCGACGTCACGGGCCGGAAGCTGACCTCCTGGAACTACTCGGTGAAGCGCGACCTTCATTGCTGGGAAGCTCAATTCACGCGTGAGTTCTCCGGCGGAATCACGGAGTACTACTTCAAGATCAACGTGAAGAATCTTCCGGAGGTCTATTACGAGCAAGGCTCGCGCGGGTTGCGAGGCTTCGGTGGAATCCAGAACAATTTCTAGATCGAGGGGAGCGAAAAAAACCGCGCGGGCATCAGGATTTCGTTGACACCCCTTGGGGTGCGGCGTACGTTCACGCCCGTTCCGCCGAGAGGAGGTGAGACCAAGTGAACAAGACCGAGCTCATCGCCACCGTAGCAAGGAAGACAGGCCTTTCGGCACGCGAAGCGCGCGCCGCAGTGGAAACGCTCTTCTCCCCAGGCAAGGAAGGATTGATCGCGGCCGCTCTCATGTCCGGGAAGAAGGTTCAGATCACGGGATTCGGAACCTTCGAGACCCGCAAGCGCAAGGCACGCGAAGGACGCAATCCCCAGACGGGAGAGCGCATCAAGATCGCGGCATCCCGGTTCCCGGCGTTCCACGCGGGAAAGGCACTCAAGGATCGCATCAAGAAGTAACGTCTCGACCCCAGGCTTTGCGAAGGAGCGGGCAGGTGCGCCTACCCGCTCCTTTCGCGTTTCCGGCGCGGACGCCGGCTCCTCCCGCCCGATGACCCCGGCGCAGGCTCGAGATGCCGGCCCCGGCAGCCGAAATCTTGAACCAGGCGGCCCTTGCGGGGTATAGTCTCGGGCGTTCTCACATGTTGCGCTGGAAAGGGGTGATTCCAACTGACGCGATTCCGGTCTCTACTCTTTCTGCTTGTCGCTCTAGGGCTTGCGGTATTCAGCCCTCGCCTCATGGGGAAGGGTACGCCGTGCGACATCCTCATTCAGGCCACGACGGATGTGTACGGCGAGCTCGCTCCCTGCGGCTGACACGCTCACCCGCTCGGCGGACTCGCCCGGAGGGCGAGTCAGTTCAAGGTAGGCGCCCTCAAATTCCCCAACCACTTGCGCGTGGACGCAGGGGATTTCTTCGGCGCGGCGGGCGCCCAGGACTCCCTCAAGAGCGCGTTTCTCGTCGGGGCCATGGACAAGCTCGGCTACGACGTGGTGACTCTGGGTGAGCGCGAGTTCAATTTCGGCCAGACGTTCCTGCTCTCCAACTTCAAGAAGACGAAAATCGAAGTGGTCTCGGCGAACCTGATCTACGCCGACAACAAGAAGCTCTTCGCGAAGCCCTACGTCGTGAAGAAGATGTGCGGCGCGCGCGTCGCCTTCTTCGGCCTCCTGGGCAAGGACGTGAGGATCCGGACGCTCGCGAGCGAGCGCGCGCTGGAGGTGCTCGACCCCGTCGCGACGGCCAAGGCCCTGATCCCCGAGATGCGCAAGAAGGCGGACATCCTCGTGCTCCTCTCCCACATCGGCCTCACGGAGGGCCAGAGGCTCACGCTCGAGGCTCCGGGAATCGACGTCATGGTGTTCGGACACCAGCCGGGACTCTTCCGGGAGATCGTGAAGACGAACGGCGTGATCAACGCCCGCTCCGGCGAGCGCGGGCAGTACATTCCCGGGATCCACCTCGTCGTGGAGGACGGCAAGATCGCCTCCTATGACGGGGAAATGGTCGCACTCGATGACAAAGTCCCCGCCGACGACGAGATGAATCGTACGGTGGATGCCTTCAACGACGAGATGAACCGCCGCTTCGCCGCCGAGCCTGGCCCTGCGGTGGAGCCCGGAGCGACGCAGACGGCCCCGCCGGCCTCGATCGCGGGGGACCACTTCCTGGGGGAGAAGAACTGCAGGCGATGCCATGAAGCCGAGTACAACATGTACTCCAGCCAGGATCACGCGCGCGCGTTCGCCACACTCACCAAGAACCAGCGCGACTCCTCGCCGGAATGCCTCCCATGCCACGTCGTCGGCTACGGCCAGCCCGGCGGATTCGCTTCCAAGCAGTCGACCCCGGATCTCGTGAACGTCCAGTGCGAGAACTGCCACGGGATGGGCACCAAGCACCCGGACCATGGCGCCGTGAATGCCGCCGTCGTGGGCCCCGAGGTGTGCCTGAGCTGCCACACCCACGAACAGAATCCCAACTTCGATTACGAAGAGGCGCTGAAGCATATTGTGCACTGGCATCCGTAGCCGCACCCTGGCCCCGGCGCTCGCCGCTCTGGCGCTGCTCTTCGTCGCAAGCACGTCCCACGCTCAGGGTCTCAAGCTCATCTCGCTGCTCGTGCCCCCGGACGTCCGCCCCGGAAGCTGGATCTCCTACCAGGTGAACGTGGTGTTCAAGAACCGCCCTCCCAAGCGGGTGATGCAGCGGCTGGCGGTGGTCTCGCGCGAAGGGATCGCGGACGAGGCGGGCGCCTGGCTCGAGCTCAAGACGGTCGAGAACGGGAGGTTGCGGCTGGAGCGCGGATTCTTCGCGCCGCCGGAGCACGAGCCCGCGCACGGCGATCCGCACGCCGGCGCCCCCAAGCTCACGCTTGCCCGGTACCAGCGGCTCATGTCGGACGGGAGACTCTTCGAGTACCCGGTCGGCGACGAAGGCTCGCCCCTGGCCGACGACGATATCTCCGCGATGGATCTGATCGAGTTCGCGGGCAGCACCACCACCGAATCCCTGGCTTCGGACACGGTTCGCGTCGGGCCGAGGGTGTTTTCCTGCGCGGTGGAGCGCGTCCGCCGTTACGGCAAGCAGGACTGGCAGGGGAACGACACGACCTACGTGAACCGGGCGGTGATGACCCGAACCGACTGGTGGAGCCCGGGCGTCCCCGTCACCGGCTACGCGCGGTCGATCATCGAGGTCTCCACGGAGCGCGTGCCGGTCCAGGCCCCGGCGAACACGGACTCCGCACCCCGCGCCCCGGCGGAATCCATCCGGATCCCGTACGGCATTCCGCCCTTCGCGCTCGCTCCTCCCGGCGCCCCGGCTCCGCCCGCTCCCGCGGCCCTCGGCGCGGCCGGCGGACAGGGATTCTTCTTCCGCGCGGACATCATCCTGCTCGGGATGGGGAACGATGCCGTGCCGGAGATCACGCAGGCGCCGGAGCCGGCGCCCGAGGGCATCACGCCCCGGCAGAGGATCATCATCAAGTAGCGTTCCGAGTAGAGCTTTAGGGTGGTCGACCGATCCGGTGTCTCCCTCGAAAATGGTGAGGATAAATTTTCCACGGGAGACACCGGGATCGCTCGACTCCCCCGGATCTCCCCTGCAAGCGCTCTCTCCCAAACCGCTCTAGTTACGCCCCGCGCACGCCGATACCTGCGATGGAAAAGCCGGATTCCCGGGCGATCCACGTCTCATTCCATCGCGGGAGCGGAAGCACATGGGTTCAGGAGGGCGAAAACCGCTCGGCCAAAGCCTCGTCGAGCAGGGGCACCTTTCCGCGGACGGGCTCGCACGCGCGCTCGAGGAGCAGCGCCGCACGGGACAGGCGCTGCGCGAGGTGCTGCTCCGGCTCGAGCTGGTCCAGGAGCAGGCGATCCTCGACTACTACGAGGAGCAGCTGGGAATCCCGCGCATGGATCTCACGACGTACGTCCTCGAGCCCGAGATCGTGCGCCTGGTGCCGGAGCGGATCGAGCGCCAGTACAAGCTGGTTCCGCTGTTCAAGATCGGCAACACGCTCACGATCGCCATGAGCGATCCGCTCGACCTCGTGGCCCTGGACGAGGTGAAGTCCGCGACCGGGCTCGAGGTCGAGGTGGTGGTCTCTCCCGAGCCCCACATCCGCGAGGCGGTGGACCGCCACCGTCCGCTCGGCGGCGGCCTCGAGCTCCTCGTGCGCGAGCAGGGGCAGAAGCTAGGCGTTGGGGGCGACACAGTCGTCCGCGCCGAGGAGGACGGCCCGGTCATCCGCTTCGTGAACGCGGTGGTGCACCAGGCGGTGCGCGAGGGCGCTTCCGACCTCCACTTCGAGCCGGACGAGCAGAATCTCCGGATCCGCTACCGCGTGGACGGCCTCCTGCGCGAGGCCTCGATCCAGTCGAAATCCATCCACGCCTCCGTGGTGTCGCGCGTGAAGATCATGGCGCAGCTCGACATCGCGGAGCGCCGCCTTCCGCAAGATGGCCGCGCCCGGATGGAGATCTCCGGGAAGGAATACGACCTCCGCGTCTCCACCTTCCCGACCATCCACGGCGAGAACGTCGTGCTCCGCGTGCTGGACAAATCGAGCGCGCTCCTCGGCACTGCGGATCTTGGATTGGCGCCCGTGCCCATGGGGGAGCTGGCGCGCATGGTGGAGCGGCCGAACGGGATCGTGCTCGTGACCGGGCCCACCGGAAGCGGGAAGACCACCACCCTCTATTCCTGCATCGTCGGGATCAACACCGTCGAGCGGAACATCGTGACGCTGGAGGACCCGGTCGAGTACCACCTTCCCTCAATCAGACAAACACAGGTGGACCCCGACGTGGGCCTCACCTTCGCGCGGGGGCTGCGCGCGCTCCTGCGCCAGGACCCAGACGTGATCATGGTCGGCGAGATCCGGGACGGGGAGACCGCGGAGATCGCGGTGCGCTCCGCCCTCACCGGCCATCTCGTGCTGTCGACTCTCCACACCAATGACGCCGCGGGGGCGCTGCCGCGGCTCCTCGACATGAAGATCGAGCCCTTCCTCCTCTCCTCTGCGATGCTGGGAGTGCTGGCTCAGCGCCTGGTGCGCCGCGTTTGCGAGAAATGCAAGAAGCCGAGCGAGCCCCCCGCCGAGGCCCTCCGTGAGCTGGGCGCGCAGGCCGTGAAGGGGGATTTCGTGGTGGGGCAGGGGTGCATGGTGTGCGGCCAGACCGGCTACCGCGGCCGCCTCGGGATCTTCGAGCTCGTCACCGTGACCGACGAGATCCGCGATCTGATCGTCTCGCGCGCCTCCACGGAGGATATCGCGCGCGCCGCGCGCCGCGCGGGCATGGCCACGATGCGCGACGACGCGATGCGCAAGGCCGCCCAGGGAATCACCACGCTCTCCGAGGTGATCCGGGTCACGCGCAAGAACATCCATACCCAGGATACGGATCAGGCCGTCTTCCCGGTCCGGAAGTAGCCCATGGCCGCGTTTCGCTACCGGGCGAGAAGCCTGTCGGGAGAGGCTCAGACCGGGCTCCTCGAAGCTCCCGACCTGGACCAGGCGGTCGAGCGCATCCACAGCATGGGGCTCGTACCAGTCCGCCTGGAGGCGTACGGCGCTCCCCAGACCCGGGCCCGGACGCTGCCCTTTCTCGACCGCAAGGTCACGCCGCGCGATCTCATTCTCTTCACGCGCCAGCTCGAGACGATGCTCGATTCGGGTCTCCCGATCCTCTCCTCGCTGGAGAGCCTTCACTCCCAGACCACCCACCCCAAGCTGAAGCAGGCGATCGACCGGGTGCGGTCGGACGTGGAGCAGGGCTCCACGCTGACGGAGGCACTGCGGCGCCAGCCGGAATGCTTCCCGCGCATCTACGTGAACCTGGTCTTCGCCGGCGAGGAGGGGGGTCTCCTGGCCCAGATGCTGGACCGGGTCGCCTCGCTCCTCGAGTACGAGGCCGAGACGGACCAGAGGATCCGTTCCGCGACCTTCTATCCCACCCTGATCGTGAGCGAGCTGGGGCTCGCATTTCTTGTGCTCATCAAGTTCGTGCTGCCCCGCTTCGCCTCCCTCTTCCGCAAGTTCGACACCCAGCTTCCGCTCCCGACCCGCGTCCTGATCGGGCTGAGCGACTTCTTCGAGCACTACTGGCTGGCGTTCCTCTTCGTCGTGGTGGGGAGCATCGCGGCCGCGGTCGTCTGGAGCCGGACCGAGCGGGGCCGGGTGACGATCGACCGGTTCGTGATCACGGTCCCGATCTTCGGGCCCATCTTCATGATGACGATCATGTCCCGCTTCTCACGCGTGCTCTCGGCGCTCCTCGCGAGCGGGATTCCGATCGTCCAGGCGCTCGAGATCGTGCGCGGCGTGGTGGGGAACAAGGTGATCGAGGCCGAGATCGACAAGATGCGCGACGGGGTCGTGGCGGGAATGGGGCTTGCCGAGCCGCTCCGGGGGAGTGCCTATTTCCCGCCCCTCGTGGTCAAGATGCTCGCGGTAGGCGAGGAGACCGGCGCCGTCGACAAGATGCTCCTCCGCGTGTCGCGATATTACGACCAGGACGTCGATTACGCGGTCAAGAACCTCTCCACGGCGATCGAGCCGGTCCTCCTCATCATCCTGGGGGCCGCGGTCCTCTTCACCGCGCTCGCCGTGTTCCTGCCCCTCTGGAACCTCATGAACGTGTTCCGCCACTGAGGCTCAAGTTCGCCCGCCGAATTGCCGATTGCAATGCATGCACCCATACGTCCAGCCCGAGACTCGGGGCACGGATTGGAATACGACAAGGAGGTTTTCGTATGTGCCGGAGAGGTTCTGAGAGCGGTTTCACCCTGATCGAGCTCGTCATCGTGATCGTGATCCTCGGCATCCTGGCCGCGGTCGCGATTCCGAAGTACGAGGACATGCGCGAGCAGGCTCGCGTGGCCACGTTGAAGGGACAGCTCGGCTCCATCCGCTCGGCGATCGCCATCCAGTACGCGCGAAACGCTCTGAACGGTGCGGCCACGTTCCCGACGCTGAACGGCGCGATCTTCGCGGACGGCAACGTTCCGAAGGAGCCGGTGCTGAACTCGAACGCCGTGAAGACCTCCGCGGGCGTCGACAACGCCGGCGGCTGGCAGTACACGCCGGCCAGCGGAATCGTCAAAGCGAACCTGAACGCGTACTCGTCCTACTAGAACACGTTCGTTCTTCAATGTAGGAGTCAGGACCGGCCGAGGTGGGAGCGTCGCTCTCACCTCGCGCGCCTTACGGAGGGGATCGGGGGACTCGATGAAGTGGACCCGCGCCGGGGCAGGAAGCCTCGTCGCAGCGGCGATCGCGGCGTTCGTCTACGCCTTGACGCTCGCGCCATCCGTCGGCGCGGGCGATAGCGGGGAGCTCATCCTCGCCGCCCACTCGATGGGAATCCCGCACCCGCCCGGGTACCCGCTCTGGGTCCTGCTCGCGCGCTGCGTGGACCTCCTGCCCTGGGGCACGACGGCCCTCCGCGTCAACGCGCTCTCCGCCGTTCTCACCGCCTGCGCCGCAGGGCTCTTCTACGCGCTCGCCCGGCGCTGCGGGCTCGATCGTCTGGGCCGGATCGCCGCCACGGTCACGTTCGCCGGGTCCACCCTGGTCTGGGACGCGGCCGTGGGGACCGAGGTCTACGCCCTGGCCACCGTGTTCGTCCTGCTCCTGGCGCTCACGGCCCTCCGCGCGCGATCCAGGCGCCACGGCGGAGCGCGCGCCGACGCCCTCTTCTTCTTCACGGCCGGACTCTCGCTTCTCGCCCACCAGACGCTGCTCTTTCCCGCGCTCGTCCTCGGGGCGTGGGTGCTCTCGCGCCGCTTCGCCCCGGGACGCCTGGCCGCGGCCCTGGCCTGGTCGGTCGCAGGATTCTCCGTGGTGTTCCTGCTGCCGCTGCGGAGCGGGGCGAACCCGGTGCTCGACTGGGGTCACGACCAGAGCCTCGCCGCGCTCTGGGACAACCTGCTCCGGCGAAACTACGGCGGGCTGCGCCAGAACGGATACAGCTTGAGCCTCTCGATCGACGAGGTGGTCGCGATGGCGGGACTCGCCGCCACGTCCCTCGGCGGCATCGGCACGGCGCTCGCGGGCGTGGGGGCCTTCGCTCCGCGCCGCGCCCGCGCGGCGCTCCTCCCGCTCACGCTGGCCGCGCTCACCATCCCCGCAGCGCTCGCGGGGATCGTGGCGTTCACGCCCGACGCGGAGCACCTGGCCCAGATCGGCCCCTTCCTCATTCCGGTCACGCTGGTCGTGGCGCTATGGGCCGGAGCCGCCGCGAGGTCCCTGGGGCTGCTCCCGCGTCTGGCACGCGCGCCTCTCGCCGCGGTGCTCTGCGCCGGGATCGTCGTCACCTGCTTTCTCCATTACCGGCTCTGCGACCGGAGCGGCTTCCGCCTTCCCGAGCGCTACGGCCGGGACCTCATGGCGGGCCTGCCCCCGGGCGCGACGCTCATCGTCGACGGCGACAACGAGACATTTCTCACCGCGTACCTCACGCGGGTCGAGGGATACCGCACGGATCTCCATCTCGTGAACCGGCGGGGCTACGTGTTCGGCGATCCCTACGGTCTGCGGGGCATCCCTCGCTCGAAGTGGGGCGAGATCCAGCACCGTGTAGACATGGAGCGCCTGCGCACGTCGAACGCCCCGGTCTATTACGCCACGCCGCCCGGAGACCTCGTCCAGGCGGGTGTCGCCTTCCGGAACGAAGGACTGGTCTACCACGCCACGCTTCCGGGGCCTTCGCGCACGCGCGCGGGCCCCGACCGCGGCGCTTCGCCTCTCCTGTCCTATGGTCCCTGGCCGCGGAGCACCGAGCTCCTGCCGGGAGGACCGGAGCGGTACGACTACGTCACCCGGAAGCTCGCGATCACCTATTCCGCGACGCGCGCGCAGCTCCTGTGGGAGCTGAACCGCTATCAGGAGGCGTTCCCCTGGTTCGAGGACGCCGCCCGCGTCGGATTCGATTTTCCCGGCGCCCGCATGAATCTCGCGGTTGCCGCGGCCGCGCTCGGCAAGCAGGACGTCACGCTGGGCGAGCTCCTGGCCGCGCTCCGGCTCGCCCCCTACGATCCCGAGCCCTCGGCCCGGCTGGCCGTGCTCTTCGCGGTCGCGGGCCGCTACCGGGACGCCGCGTTCTATTTCGAGCGCGCCTACAAGATCCGTCCCTCCGTGGAGCTGGCCACGAATGCCGCCCGCGCCTGGTCGCTCGCGGGCGAGCGGGCGCGCGCCCAATCCTGGGAGGGCCGCCGGTGAGCGCGCGCGGGTTCACGCTGACCGAGCTGATCGTGATCATGACCCTTCTCGGCATCCTGAGCTGGCTCGCCTTTCCCAAGATGACCGCGATGGACGAGATCAAGCTCGACACCGCGGGGCGCCGCCTGGCCGGGGATCTCCGCTACGCGCAGAGTCTCGCGATCAGCAAGCGCGTCATCCACGGCATCCTCTTCGACGCCGCGCTGGCGAAATACACCGTGTTCGCTCCCACTACGGCGACGCCGATCACCGATCCCGCCGACCGGGCGAGGACGATGGTGGTGGACTACACGCAGAAGACCGAGTTCAAGGGCGTGCTGATCCAGTCCGCCACGTTCGGAACGACGCCGGGCGTGAGCTTCGACTACTTCGGCGTCCCGCGAGACACCGCGGGCGTGGATCTCAGCTCCACGGGGAAGGTCATCCTGACGTACCAGGGCCAGTACGACACGGTCTTCGTGGCGCCCCAGACCGGAATGGTGACCACCCGATGAGCCCGCGCCCGAGTCGCCAGGGTTCGGCCACGAGCCCGCCGCTCGATCACCAGGGATTCACCCTGATCGAAATGGTGCTCATCATCGTGATCGCCGCGGTCGCGATCCTTCCCCTCAGCATGCTCTTCGCGAACACCTCGATCCGGTCGGGCGATGCCCGGAACGCGACGACGGCGGCGCAGCTTGCCCAGGCCCGCATGGAGGAGCTGACCGCCGACAAGAACTCCCCCGCGCGCGGCTTCTCCTATCTGGTCACAGGGAACTATCCCGCCGAGACACCGGTGGCGGCGTTCTCCGGCTACAACCGGTCCGTCTCCATCGCAGTGGATTCCACGTACGACGGCGTCACGTTCCGCACGGTGAGCGTGACGGTCTCCTGTCCGAACATCCCACCCGTGACGCTGACCACATGGTTCACCAGCTACTGACGCCGGCGCGCGGAGGCCGGGGGCGCGGTGGCCGCGAGCGCGGGTTCACCCTGCCCGAGCTCCTGATCGTGATCGTGATCGCCTCGGTCCTCGCGATCGCCTTCTCCTCGATGTTCATCCAGGCGGTCAAGACCTACCAGTTCATGGACGCCGAGAAGGACATGCTGGCGGACACGCGCTATGCCGAGGAGCGCGTCACGCGCGAGCTCAAGCGCGTGCGCAACAACACGAGCATCAGCGCCGCGACCGCCACGACGCTCACCTTCGTGGACCGCCAGAACGCCACCGTGAGCTTCTCCTGGAGCGGCGTCTCGGGCGCGGATCTGCTCTTCACCAAGAGCGGGGTGTCCCAGACCCTCGCGAAAGGCGTGGACTCGCTGGCCTTCCGCTACTGGAAGCAGGACGGCACGGCGGCGACCCCCGTCCTCTCGCCGTCCGCCACCGACATCTGGCGGGTCACGCTCTACATGAGGCTGATCAAGGGCACCCAGACGGTCGCCTCCTTCGGATCCGCCTTCGTGAGGTCGCTGTGAGCCGGCGCCGCGTCGATCCGTCCCAGGCCGGCTTCTCGGTCGTCCTCGCGGTCTTTTCGATCCTGATCCTTCTCACGCTGGGAATCGCGATGGTCTCGATGGTGGTCGAGGACTCCGATTCCTCGGTCCTGCACGTCCAGGAGAACCAGGCCTTCTACGCCGCGCACGCGGGCGTCGAGTACGCGATCGTGAAGCTCTCGACGAACTGGGCCTGGGGCGGGCTGCCCTCGCCGGGGAAGAACGTGGGGGCGGGCTACTACTGGATCGCGCCGCCGGACGGCGTGGACGAGACCGGAGCCGCGCTCCCCTCGAACACGAAGCGGATCATCTCGACGGGCGTGGTGGGAACCTCGACGCGGCAGATCCAGGTGCAGCTCTCGGGGGGCACCATCTCGACCTATGCGGGTACGGGGACCGCGGGATACACCGGCGATCTCGGAGCCGCGACCGCGGCCCGGATCGCCCACCCCGAGGGGATCACGGTCGCCGCGAACGGGGACGTGTACTACGCGGATCCCGACAACAACGTCATCCGGAAAGTCACCGCCGCGACCGGAATCATCACGACGGTCGCGGGCAGCGGTGGCAACGGATCGTCCGGCGACGGGCGGCTCGCGATCCTCG
>Ga0066665_10001319_pt1 | contig 11442 bp, 10 predicted proteins | sample GraSoiAngelo_114_FD_75175 | JGI IMG/M metagenome (GOLD analysis project Ga0066665, IMG submission 75175) | Grasslands soil microbial communities from the Angelo Coastal Reserve, California, USA - 14_0903_13_40cm | ecosystem: Environmental > Terrestrial > Soil > Grasslands | place: USA...
CGAGTCGCTGGCGGATCTACGCCCGGCGGCGATCGGTCCGGACGGCGTGGTCGTCGACCTCCGTCAGCAGGCGGAGGAGTTCTCGAGACTGTACGGAATCCGGGTCGAGCTCTCGAACGTCGGAGCCGAGGATTTGATCGTGCCCCAGCATCGGGAAGTCGTGGCGCAGGTCGTGCGCGAGGCGCTGACCAACGTCCGTCGGCACTCGGGTTCGACCATCTGCCGGGTGAAGATGTCCTTCGCGGCGCGGCCGTTCTTGATCGAAGTCTCCGACGAGGGACGTGGGTTCGCGGCTAATGTGCCCGCCGGCTACGGGCTGATGGGGATGCGAGAGCGGGCGGCGGGAATCGGCGGCCGCCTCGAGGTCGTGAGCACACCCGGCCGCGGGACGACAGTGTTCCTGTTCGGCCCCAACTAGGAATTTCTACCAGTCAGAGCCGGAAAGCTCTTCGCCGCATCTGGATGATCGGGAATGTCAGGTCATCCGCTGTCACCGACTGCAGTTTCCTGGCCACGCTGCCGACGAGCGTTCGTGCGTGCCGCTCGTCGGTGCGGATCGCGCGAGCGATCTCTTCGGCCGACAATCCGCAGCTCAGCAACTGCGCAACCTCGCCCTCGGTCGCGTTGAGACGGCTCCACGGCCAGCGCAGGGCTCTGACCATCGGAGCGAGGGTGAACCCCAGCGTATGCACGTAGGCGACGTCTTCGTCCGTGTACCAGTGGTCCTGGCGACAGCCAACCACCAGCAGCCCTATCGGGCGATGGCCCACCTCGCAGACGGGTGCATACAGGATTGCCGGCCAATCGAGCTCCCACTCGTAGCTGGTCGCGATCTCCGGCTTTTCGAAAAGCGAGTTGATCACCATCGGCCGCTCCTCAAAAAGTGCTCTGCGCGCCAGAGGCATCAGCGGCCGGCTCTGGAGGCACCGGCGTGTGACCTCGGACGCGGCGATCGGCTGGAGGCCACCGCCGTGCAGGTAACCGAGGACCCACCGGTCATGACATACGGTGTTCAGGGCCAGTCCCAGCCGGCGTCTGGCTTCTTGGAGGTCTGGAAGCTGGCCCATGCCCGGGAGGTTATTGGCGCTCGGCTCACCTGACCTCACGCCGGGTTCAGCGTTTCCTCAAGAAACCCTGAACCTGTTAGCTTGCGGACGGGGATTGGTGGCGTGACCGCCAAGCTGCTGGTGGTTGATGACGAGCCGCGCACGGCGGAGTTGACCGCGGTGCTGCTGCGGCGCGCCGGCTACGCGGTCGAGGTTGCCGGCAGCGGAACCGAAGCCCTCGAGCGGATCCGCGCGGACTCGCCCGACCTGATGCTTCTGGACTACGAGATGCCCGACATGGAAGCGCCCGAGGTCCTGGATTCCCTGCGCTCAGGCGGCGCGCGGATTCCGTTTCCGGTGATCATCCTGACGGGCGCTCGGCATTCGCCCGCCGATCAGGTCATCGGCCTGGAGCGCGGCGCGACCGACTACATCGTCAAAGGAACCGACCGTCAGGTCGTGCTGGCGCGGGTCCACGGCGCATTGCGTGAACGCGCGGCTGCGCCGTCGGCCGTAACACGAGGGCGGCTCTCTGTCGACGCGTCACGCGGAGAAGCTCGTCTGGGCGGCCGGTTGCTGAAGCTGGAACGCCGTCCGCTCTTGATGCTTCAGCTTTTGGCCAGTCGTTCGGGCGAGGTTGTGGCCCGGTCTGAGCTCCTCGAGAAGGTATGGGGCAGCTCGTACATGGGTTTCGAGCACAGCCTCGAGCAGGCGGTCCACCGGATCCGGCGCGAGCTGCGCGAGCCGGGTTGGATCGAGACGGTCCGTGGAATCGGTTACCGGTTCGTCGTCCAGGGCTGAGCTGTCGGGGGCGCTTCACCGCCTACGCTCCACGCTGGCGCGCCTGCGAGCCGAGCTGGAGGTGGCGGAGTCGAACGGCGAACCGCCGCCGGTCGACCGACTGCTTTCGGACCTGAGAGAAGCACTCGAGCTGCTGGGAAACGTCGAGTCAGCGGCCCTCGAAGTCGTGCGAATCCTGGTGGTTGATGACGACGAGCGCCTGGCCGAGCTGACGGCGAGGGGATTGCGGCGGCTCGGCTACGACGCGGAGGCGGCGGGGAGGCTGCGTGCGCTGCGTCCGCGAGAGGTGGTGGTTTTCGATCTCGGGGTGTCCGCCGCGCTGAGTCCCGCCGAGCGGGCGGCGCTGAGGGCGGCGCATCCAATCGTGGTCACGGGTGCGGCCGATCCGGCCTCACGGGCGCTGGCCAGGGACCTCGGCGCCAGCGACTACATGATCAAGCCGGTCGAGGTTGATGCCCTGGCCGCAGCGGTCAACCGCCGCATGGCGGAAGGAGACCGGTAGGCAGCCTCACGTGGGCAAAAATCCCATTTGAGCCCGCGCATCAGGGCCGCAGACTCAGTCGCATCGCATGGTTTACAGACCAGGCATTGCTCTCGCGGCCGGATTCGGGCTGGCGACCTTGTTGAGCTTGCCTTTGAGCGCTGCTCCGGTCGAGGCGTCTTCAGGACGCGAGCACATCCGAGTCGGGGTCGAAGTCCTGGATTTCGATCCGTTACTGGACGACGGTCGGGCCCTCTCGGTCGAGCGTGGGTGGAATGATCCGGTCTCCCTGCAAGAGCAGTACCTCAACGACGTAGGGACGGCGAGCGGGGGCATCGTCAGCCAGCGTCTGGTGCACACCTCCGTGGTGCGGGACTACCCGGTGAAGCCGGGAGGATTTCGGTTCACGAATGCGACCTATCAAGGCTGCTTCGTCGAAAGCCCGCCCGGCTACTGCACCGCACTGATCGATTACGGCGCCGTTCTCAACACGGTTTTCGACCAGCGACTTGGGACCGCCTGCGATGCGCTTCGCCAGGGCCGCGTCGACGAGGTGTGGCTGTGGGGAGGACCATGGTTCGGATATCTGGAATGGCGCCTCGTGCCCGGGGGCACCCTATGCCCGGCAGTCCGCAAGCCGTTCGTTGTGATGGGCTTCAGCTATGAACGCGGAGAGCCGGAGATGCTGCATGACCTCGGCCATCGCGCGGAAGGGCTCATACAGACCGGAATCGGCTTTGGCATCTGGGATCGCTTTGACGGCCAGCGTGGGCGTTACGGTCAAGACTTCGCTTGTCCTGCGCAACCCGACGCTTCGCACCCCGAAGTCGATGCAACCGATGCTCACGCCGGCAACGTGCACTTTCCCCCGAACGCGTACTGCCACTATCAGTACGACCGCGACTTTGGAGTCTTGTCCGACGCGGACGACTGGGCCAATTTTCCTGATCTGACCGGACGTCGAACGGTCCTCAATTCGAATACCTGGGGTGGCACCCAGCAAGGTTTCCTGATCTGGTGGCTCGGCCGCTTCCCCAGGCACGCGGGCTTCGCCTCGGGCGTCGAGCGCGACTGGTGGCGCTACGTCTACTTTGCGACTCGAACGGTTCACGCGTGACGGCACTACCCATCTGGAGGGGCGTCGCATGCATCGGGTTGATACTTCTCGTGACCGCCGGCACCGCGTTCGCGTCTGCGGGCTTTGGCGGGGGTCCTGGGCCAATTCAGGTCACGCCATACACGGGCTTCAACCCGGTGCTGGCACGAGCTCCATACGTCACGGACTTGACGCAGACATCGGCGGTGGTGACGTGGGCAACCAACCCCAATATCCACGGCACGCTTTACTACGGGCCCTCGGGCAACTGTGTCGCGAACAGCATTCCGGTGGTCACCGGAATGGTGACCCAGGTTCGGGTTTCGCCTAATCCGACCGCCACCTACCCGGCGCGATATGACTATCAATCGTCGGTCTCGATCACCGGGCTGAGCCCCAGCACGGCATACTGCTACGAGGTTTATGGCGCCGGCGCCAGCGCGGTCGACCTCATGCCGGCCTCCCAGCCGTACGGGATGTTCACGACCCTGGACCCGGCAAATGTGAGCTGGACCGCACCCCTCACCTTCGACGTCGTCGGTGACTTCGGCGAGACCGCGAATCGTGGGTCGGGGAACGACCCGAATGCCAACAACCCGTCGTCTGTGAACCTGAACCAGGCAGCGATCGAGTCACTGATCGGATCGTCCGGCGCTCGATTCGTGATGGGCGTTGGGGACGTCGCATACAACGACGGCGGGAACTACAACTACGGCGACCTCGAGCAGACCGGGACCAGCATCGGCACTCCGAATCTGACCGAGATCAGCGACATCTTCGGTCCCAGCTACTGGCCCTTGACCGGTGGGATTCCGATGTTTACGGCCGGCGGCAACCACGGCCAGAACTCGAACATCCTCACGACGTGGCCGGAAGCGGCCTCGGCCTCGAGCTCTGGCGGCGCCTACGCAATGCAAGCCTACCCGTCGGTGGATGGGACGAACCCCGGGACCTATCCGAACGATTGGTACGCGTTCTCGTCCGGGAACGCTCGCTTCTACATCCTCGAGGGGTCGTGGTCGGAGGCGAACGTAGGAACTGCCGCCGGGTCCGCTTGCCCATACACGGCCGGCACTACCGGCTGCAAGGCCTACCAGCTCGACGCCGACGCCCACTTCCAACCCACAGGACCTGAGTACCAGTGGTTGGCCAGCGACCTTCAGTCGCATCCGGGGGGCATCAAGCTTGCCTTCTTCCACTATCCACTTCGATCTGACAACGCAACCCAGGACAGCGACGTTTATCTGCAGCAGGCTCTGGAACCGCTACTCGCTCAGTACGGGGTTCAGATCGCGTTCAACGGCCACGCCCACGACTACGAGCGAAACACCACCGCAGGACCGCACACGATCCTCAGCTATGTCACCGGAGGTGGCGGTGGCGTGATCAGCACGGTCGCGGGTAAAGGTTGCTCCGCGTGGGACGCATACGCCAGCGGCTGGACCTACAGCTCCGGCACCGGACAGAGATGTGGGGCCGCGCCGGTCCCGACGTCCGATTCGCAGGTCTACCACTTCTTGAGGGTCACGATTTCGGCGAATACAGTCACCGTCACTCCGATCAATGCTGCCGGCCAGGTCTTCGACGAGCAGACGTATACCTTTGCGGTGCCTGTCCCGTCGACGCCTTCAAACGTAACGGCGGCAGCGACCGGCGCCAGCTCGGTGAGCATGAGCTGGACGGCGTCGACGGAGACTGGAGGCAGCATCACCGGATACCAGATCAGCCGAAACCAGGCCGCGCTGGCGGCTGTCTCGTGAGCGACCACCTCCTATTTGGACCTGGCAGCGCAACCTGGGTCCGCATACACGTACGCAGTGACGGCGATCGATGCGAACGGAGCAGCCTCTCAGCCTGGTGTCTCCAACACTGTGACCACGCCTCTGATGGCGACCAGTTTTGAATCGGGCACGCTTGCCGGATGGACTCGCGTCGTGGGTCAGGTAACCGTCCAGAGCACGGTCATCCGGACCGGGTCCGACGCCGCCGCTTTGTCCAGCAACGGCGCTCAAACCTATGCCTTACAGAACCTGCCGGCGTCTTCGACCGTGCTGTATGCGCAGGCCTGGATCAACGTCGCCAGCCAGTCGACTTCCGCCACGTTGCTCGGCCTTCGAACCCAAGCCACCTCGACCACCGGCGCCTACCAGGTCGCCCAGGTTTACCTCAACGCGGCGGGGACCATCAAGGTGCTGAACAACGTATCCAAGGTGAGCTACCTGGGCAACGCGACGGTTGCGCCGGGCAGCTGGCACCAGGTGACATTCGCTGCGGATCAAACCGCCGGGACGATGCAGGTCTGGCTTGACGGCAACCCGGTGCAGTTCGGCACCTCGGGTGGATGGATGGCGGTCGTGGGTGGCCAAAGCCTGGGCAGCATCCCGATGAGCAACGTCCAGCTTGGTGACGACTCCGTCAGCCGGGTCTATACGTGGTACGCGGACGACGTGACCGTTTCCACTGTGCCGCCCGCCTCGTAGCGTTCGACCGCCAGCAGAGCCATTGCCGCATCGTCTTTGGCGTGCGCCTGGTGAACCCTGATGAGGTACCAACGGAGCGCCCGCGAGTTGGAGCGCCCCACCACTGTCCCTCGGCGGATCAAGACCCGAGCCATTTCCTAACGTGGGCCGAGGTCAAAGAGCCGCGGGGCCATGTCTCGACTCCAGGCGCGCTCGACAGAAATTTCCACCCAGTGGAGACGTCGCCGCGCGAACATGCTCGACAGAAGCGTTACGACCCTGCCAAAGACGGCCATTTCAGCATCCCTCCCGATAGAGGTGTACTCGGGCGCGAGGGATGCCGCAATCCGACTTCCGTCCTCGGCTCCGGGACTTATGCCCACCAAGCGGGAGAGCCATGGAGCGGGATCACCGCTCCATTTCCGCCGTTGACGGAGTGATGTTCCGGCAGGTAGGTACCCGTGCCGGAGCGGACCGGGTTGATCGCCCAGATGCGCAGAGGCGCCCTCGAGTGCTGCGTGCTGGCGTTGCTGGCAAACCGGGAGCGCTACGGGTTCGAGCTGGTCCAGAACCTGGCGGATGTCGAGGGCATACCTATTGGCGCGAATCGTCGAGTGGCCCCCCACCTCGCTACTACCGCATCACGCGAGTCGGGCTGCATGCCCCTGAGGCATTCAAGTCGAAGTGGAGGCGTTTTAGTCGGCCATCGATCAGCTCTTGGAGGATGGGAAATGACAGGCGCACACGCTGACCAGATAGTCGATGGTCATCTGAAATGCCTCGAAGCGTCGTTGGCATCGCTTCCATCAAATCGTCGCCCGGAGTTGACGTCCCAGATCTCCGACACATCGCGCAAGCGCGGTCGGAGCTCGCGAAGGAAACGACGCCGACGTCCTGACCATCCTGGATCGCCTGGGCCAGCCAGAAGAGATCGCCACCGAAGCCGGCATTACGCCCAAGGTCTTGACCGGAGAACCTGGGCCAATCGACATGCTGGCCCTCTTGTTGATCGGAGTTGGCGGCGCGATTTTTCCATATGTCCCCGTCGCCTGGGTCATCGGAATCGACTTAGTCTGGCGCTCGAAATCGTGGACTCCTCGACAGAAGTTCTACGGAGCCTACCTTCCGTTCGTCATCGGGCTTGTACTCCTGGTTGCCGGCGCCATTGCAAGTGGTCTTGGGCCACACCTTCTCGGTGTTTTGCTCGTCGTACTCATCGTGGCCTTCTGCTGCCGTTAGGCACGGCGCTGTACCTCGCCGCGCACGTTGTCAGGCGCCTTCATTGGCTGGCGCGGACCGACGCGTTCATCGGCGCTGACGGGCCTCCAGGCAGCCCGTCTCCTCAGGCGGGCCAGCCAGGATGTGGAGGCTTTTACGGCACTGCGGCCTATGCGAGTGGGACACCGCTGCTGGGCAAGGTTCCAGTCAACGTCGGCGTCTGGGACGGTCGGCAAGTTACGAAGCCGTGGGGGCCGGATTGCCCTCTCGAATATGGACCTGGGCTCGTGGTCAAGGTTCAGGGCTGCCGCGTTGAGTCGGAGGCGGACTTGAGCATGATCATCTCCATTCAGTCAGACGTGACTGCCCTCACCGCGCCGGCATTCGCCCAGGCGACAGACCACTCTTGGATGATCACGCCCGATGGGAAGATCAAATCAATGTGAGGCGTGTGCTTCGGCGCCAGCGAGCTCCTAGGACGCGGGTAATCGCGAGCCACTGAAGGGCGGAAGGACAACGGTGAACACGGCTCCTCGCCTGTTCCCTTCGTACGTTAATTGGCCCTGATGCTCACGCACGATGCCGTAAGACATAAAAAGGCCGAGGCCGGTGCCCTGTTCTTTGGTCGTGAAATGGGGCTCAAAAAGATGGTGCCGGTTTTCTTCCTCGACACCAGGTCCGTTGTCGCTGACGCTCAAAAACGGTGATCCGTTGCCGCGCCGACCGGTGGTGAGATCCACGTGCCCGTTCGCCGGCGCCGCGTCAATGGCGTTGTTGACCAGGTTTGTGATGACCTCGCGAAGTAGGAGTGGGTCGGCTCGAACCTTGACATCATCGGAAGACTCGCGCAGCCCGAGTTCAACGTGCTTGGGACGCGCCCTAGCACGTGCCATATCGAGTGCACGTGCAGCCAACTCGTTCAGGTCTACCGATTCGGCGGCATAAGTTACTCGGGGAGTCGCCCCCTGAGAGAGGCTTCGCAGAACGGTGACTGCGTCATTGGTGGCGGACTTGGCGGTCTCAATGGCGTCGCGCTCAACTGGATGCAGGCGGTGGGTGTCGATCTCCTTGAGGTATCCAACCGCGGTCGCCAGGTGATTGCGGAGGTTGTGCACGACGCCTTCGACGGCTCGACTATGGAAGAGATGGCGATCGGCATCGGAAAGCTCTGATTCAAGGACCCGCCTCACCCGCCTTCCGGCGATCGTATCTGTGAGCGCCACGCCGAGCGTAAAGACGATGGTCGCCAAGAAATATCCGATCACCGATCCGTCAAGTAGGTATGTGACCAGGAGCGATGCCAACGTGAAATACCCGTATGCAAGGAAGAATGGTGGTGTGAAGTTGTGGCGCGCGATGCTCTGAACCGATTCTCCAGTGCGCATTGAGAGCCCACCCGCAACGAGCACCAGGCTTGCCACAAAGACAACCAGCAGAACCGCCAACCTCGCTAAGAGGGATGTGCGTGTCGACTCATGGAGTAGCGATGCAAAGCTAGATCCAGCCACTGTGACTGCTGCGGTCATGACAGCGTTAGCGATGACAGTCCACCGTGGTCGTCTGACCATTGCGAATCCAGTCGCGAGACCGACCAGAGTGGCGTCGAGGGGGTTTAGAAGGACAGCTGCGGGGCCATTGGCCAGGGCAGACAAAGTTAGTCGGCCCCGTTCTAGCCGTACCTCAACAAATGCAAGACCAGAGGCAGCGATGATTAGGTAGACAACCTCTGTGACTCGGTCTGGATGTGTAGCTGTGTAAGACCTCGTCAGCAAGTTGAGGATCGCGATAAGGGCGCAGAGCCCTACTAGATATCCATACGAAAGCACGGTTTGCCCGCGTCTCAGTTGCTAAGCTGCCCCCATCAATAAGGCGACGCCCAAACCCAATGTATTACGCATTCTTGTGGTCGACGACAGTATCGTGCCACGAGCCGCCGCTCGGGCCATGCTTGGATCCGCGCCCGGCCTTCGGCTTGTCGGTGAGGCGTCGTCTGGGTCGGAGGCTCTCAGGGTCGTCGACGCTCTGAGACCGGATCTGGTTCTCATGGATGTGCACATGCCAGAAATGGATGGACCTGCTGCCACCAAGGCCTTACTGGCAAAGTTCCCCAACACAAAGGTCATAGCGTGGACTGTCTCCGAATCAAGTGATGATTTGTTGAGGATGATGAAGGCGGGCTGTGCCGGCTACGTCCTAAAGGACTCTGGCCCGTCTGAGCTGCACGCGGCCCTGCTGGCCACCCTGCGTAGTGAAAGCCCCGTTCCGAGAAGAATGATTCCAGATGTCCTTCGACGGGTTGCTGAGTCTGCGCCCATATCGGCAACCACGCGCGTGTCGCTTACATCGAGGGAGTACCAAGTTCTGAGAGCGGCAGCCAAAGGGCACACGACCAAGAGGATGTCCAAGGACTTGCGTTTGGCAGCGCCTTCGATTGAAACTCACCTTCATAACCTGTTCAAGAAGTTGAACGCCAGCAACCGGGGAGAAGCGGTGAGCACGGCCCTGAAGCTTGGGTTGATCACTCTCGCGGACCTCTAGCTACATCAATCTCCATCCGTCGGACCATGGTTTTCCATGAACCGATGCCATGGAATTTAACGATTCCCGCCCCGGTGGCTGACCCCGACACTTGAGCCTGTCAAGAAATGACCTGGAAGACGCAGCCGCAAACGAAGGGAATCTAAGGGGACAGGAGGGAGATATGGTTCGTATGTTCAAGCGTTTGCTTCGCGGCGGGAGCAGACAGCGAGTTGCCGGCGCTTGGGTCTTCTAGCCTCCAGACCAACTCACGGGTAAAGATCCCGGTTAGGAGGTATTAGCGACGAAAATCGGGGTCTAGAATTCCAACGTCTTGACCCCCTTTCGATCACTGTCGCGGTCGGCGCGCCTGTATATCGTCGGTGTGATCGCGGCAGGCGTTGGCGCCGTGGCACTCGGCTGGGCAGTCAATCCTGTTCCGTCGAACACGTATGCCACTCTGATCTACCTCGGAGTCGGCACGCAGATCGCTGCTCTCAGGCCCATTCCATGGAGACGTGGACGCCAGTGGGTGGTCGACCCCCTACTTATCGCGACAGGGCTCATCGCGCCTGGAGCAGGGGTCGGGACGGTCGCTTGGTTGGCCGTCTTTGATGGTCGCATCCCTGGTCGCACGATTACCTGGTGGGCCTTTCTGTTCAACCGCGCCATGTTGGCAACAGCCTACGTAGTTCCATCGATTGCGGTGAATTCGCTAGGCCATGGCATCGAATGGCTGCCGGTTAAGACCTTGGTATACGTCGTTTCTGCGCTTAGCCTTAACTACACCCTTACGGCGCTGGGTTGGGCGTTTGTGTCAAGCGTATCGTTGGTTACAACTCTCTTTGAAAACGTCGGCCTAACTGCGTTACTGGGAACCGCCGCGCTGAGCTTCTCGGGCGGGATCATTTACTTGTTGCTGCAGAACCCGGTCGGCTACATCATGGCACCTGGGTTATTTGGCTTCGTTCTAGCAGTACGAGGCAATGTCGCCGACGCACAGAGACAAACTTTGCTGAAGGATCAGACTCTCGATCTGGCAGCACAAGCTCTGGACGCGCGAGACCGGTACACAGAGTCTCATTCCATACGGGTTGCCGAACTCGCGGGCCGCCTCGGCGAACTCCTTGAACTTGGCGACCGGGAAGTCGAATCGATTCGGACAGCTGGTTCACTCCATGACCTCGGCAAGATTGGAGTGCGCGACGATATTCTCAACAAGCCTGGACCGCTCACTGAGGAAGAGTGGGAGATCATGCGGCGGCATCCTGACATTGGTGCTGACATGATCGCTCAGCACTCTGCACTGGCGGACGTTGCTCCACTGGTTCGGCATCACCACGAGCGCTGGGATGGATCTGGGTACCCTGCTGGACTAAAGGGCGACGTGATTCCATTTGGGTCTCGGATCCTGTCGGTGGCTGACTCCTTTGACACGATTACTGGTGCCCGTTTGTATAGGAAGTCAGCAATGACCCCAATCGAAGGGGTCGAGGACATCAGCAGCCGGGCAAATCAGTGGTACGACCCGAATGTAGTTGATGCCCTGCGCGAACTTCACGGATTGCATCCAATGGAAGTTCAAAACCGCCCCGAGGTGCCACGCCGGATCACCACTTTGCGTGTGCTCCGCGCGAACGCCGGATTCAGCAGTTTGATTGCCGCAATTGGGATTTCATCGTTGGGAGATCCTCTGACCCAGGTGGCCGCATTCATCTGGATCTACTTCAAGACGCAAGATCCGCGTTTGGTTGCACTTGGCTTCATCGTCCAAGCCGTAGCCACGATTCTTGTGACGGGCGTGATGGGCGGATTAACGGACCG
>Ga0066665_10001322_pt1 | contig 11439 bp, 10 predicted proteins | sample GraSoiAngelo_114_FD_75175 | JGI IMG/M metagenome (GOLD analysis project Ga0066665, IMG submission 75175) | Grasslands soil microbial communities from the Angelo Coastal Reserve, California, USA - 14_0903_13_40cm | ecosystem: Environmental > Terrestrial > Soil > Grasslands | place: USA...
CGGCGGCTATTACGGGGCACTCCTCGCGAAAGCGGGGCACGACGTCACGTTCATCGCGCGCGGGGCACACCTGGAGGCGATGCAACGACATGGCCTCACGGTGCGAACTCCGGAGGGGGAGTTCACGATCCCCGTCACGGCGGTCGCCGACACCAGGGGCGTCGGGCCCGTCGATCTCGTCCTCTTCTGCGTGAAGTCGTACGACACGGAGCCCGCGGCTCGGGCGCTGGTACCGCTGATGGCGCGAGACACGGGGGTGCTCACGCTCCAGAATGGTGTCGACAACCTCGACGCGATCGCCTCCGTCGTCGGCGCCGGGGCGGTGCTCGTCGGGGCGGTCTACGTCGCGCTTCAGCTCATCGGCCCCGGCATGATCGTTCGCGCGGGCCGCGAAGGCACGATCGTCTTCGGCGAGCGCAGCGGGGCCGTGACCGAACGGGCTCAGCGGATCGCCGGCGCCTTCCAACAGAGCGGCCTCCTCCACCAGGTCTCGACCCACATCAATCGCGTGCTGTGGGAGAAGTTCCTCTTCATCGCCGGCGTGGGTGGCGTGACGGCCCTCGCGCGCTCGGGCATCGGCCCGCTCCTCGCGAGCCCCGAGGGCCGCACGCTCCTCACCACCTCCTGCGAGGAGGTCGTCACCGTGGCCCGGGCGGCCGGTGCTCCGCTTCACGCCGACGCCGTCCGTTCCGTCATCGAGGAGGCGACCACGCTGCCGCCGCAATGGCGATCATCGATGGCGCGCGACCTCGACGATGGCCGCCGTCTCGAAGTGGACGCGCTGAGCGGCGCCGTCGTTCGGCGAGGCCGGGAGCACGGTCTCCGGACGCCGGTCCATCAGGCCATCGCGGCATGCCTGTCGCTCCATCAGCCGACAACTGTCGAGACTCGACACCCACCCGTGCGCTCGAGCGCCTGAGGAGGAGACGTTGATGCAACTCGCAAACAAGATAGCCATCGTCACGGGCGGCGGCACCGGAATCGGGGCGGCCATCGCCACGACGTTCGCGCGGGAAGGAGCGAAGGTGACGATCACGGGCCGGCGGAAGGAGACGCTCGCCGAGGTCGCCGACGTGATCGCCGCGGGCGGCGGTCACGCGCTGGCCGTGCCGGGCAGCGTCACCGACGAGGCCGACGTCCGGCGCGCCGTGCAGGCGACGCTCGCGACGTTCGGGCGCGTCGACGTGCTGGTCAACAACGCTGGAAGCCTGTTGCACGCCGGCCCGCTGCACGAGACGGCCGACGAGATCTGGGACGGCGTGCTGGACGTGTTCCTCACGGGCGTGTTCCGTTTCTCGCGCGCCGTCATCCCTCACATGCAGCGCCAGGGCGGCGGCTCGATCGTCAACATCGGTTCGGTCCTCGGGCTGAAGGCGTCCCTTGCCTTTCCGGTCCACCCGTACGCCGTGGCGAAGGCGGGCGTGGCCATGCTCACAAAGACGATCGCGGTGCACTACGCGAGGGACGGCATCCGCTGCAACTGCGTCGCCCCCGCCCTCACCGACACACCGCTGACGGAACCACGGCTGAGGGACTCCGCGGCGCGGAAAGCGATGGAGGCTCACTACCCGCTCGGTCGGCTCGGCAGGCCGGACGACGTCGCCCGAGCCGTGCTCTACCTCGCCTCGGATGACGCGTCGTGGACGACCGGACTGATCCTCACGGTCGACGGCGGAATCATGGCGCAGTAGCGCGCCCGGAGACCAACCGCATGGACGCCGAGGCCAACGCCGGGATGTCGGCGCGCGACGGTACCGTCGTCGGCTCCCCGAACGACGTCGTCGCGTCGGGGGCGCCGGCGCTCCGCTTCGACGCGCGAACCCGCCGGCTGCTCGAGGGACCCATCGTCGGCACGCTGCTGCGGCTCGCGGCGCCCAACGTGCTGGTGATGTTCGTGCAGGCCGCGGTCGGGCTCGTCGAGACCTATTTTGTTGCCAAGCTCGGGACCGATACGCTGGCCGGCGTCGCGCTGGTCTTTCCCGTGCTGATGCTCATGCAGATGATGTCGGCGGGCGCCATGGGCGGCGGGATCTCCTCCGCGATTGCTCGCGCGCTTGGAGCTGGACGCCGGGCCGACGCCGATGCGCTGGCGCTCCATGCGCTCGCCATTGCGGTAAGCTTCGGGCTCGTCTTCATGCTCGCCGTGCTGGGCGGCGGTCGATGGCTCTACGGCGCCATGGGCGGGCGAGGGGCCTCCCTCGCCGCGGCGCTGACCTATTCCAACGTTGTCTTCTCGGGCGCCATCCTGACCTGGATCTTCAATTCGCTCGCGAACGTGATCCGCGGCACCGGCAACATGGCGGTACCGGCCGCCATCGCATCGGCCGGCGCCGTCGCGCTGATCCCCTTGTCTCCCTGCCTCATCTTCGGGTGGGGAACATTCCCGCGGCTGGGCGTGGCCGGGGGCGCGGTCGCGGTCGTCGCGTACTATGCCGTGGGGAGCGTCGCGCTCTTCGCCTATCTACGGTCGGGACGGAACGTCGTCCGTCTCTCCTTCCACGATGTCCGCTTCCGCTGGCCGCTCTTCGGCGACATTCTGCGGGTGGGCGCGATCGCCGCCCTGATCACCGTCCAAACCAATCTCACGATCGTGATCACGACGGCCCTCGTCGGGCGGTTCGGGCCCGCCGCGATCGCGGGCTACGGCACCGGCGCGCGCCTCGAGTACCTGTTGATTCCCCTCGTCTTCGGGCTCGGCGGCCCGCTCGTCGCCATGGTGGGGACCAACCTCGGCGCCGGCCAGCGTGACCGCGCGGTGCGAGCGGCCTGGATCGGCGCCGCCGTCGCCGCGGGCCTCACCGAGATAATCGGCCTCTGGGCTGCCGCGGCCCCGCACGCCTGGCTTTCCCTGTTCGACACCGACCCGGGTATGCTCGACGCCGGATCGCGCTATCTGCACGCGGTCGGTCCGTTCTACGGCCTGTTCGGACTGGGGATGGCCCTCTACTTCGCCTCTCAGGGCGCCGCGCGGCTGCTCTGGCCGCTGCTCGCGAATCTGGCGCGGCTGGCGATCGCGGCGGGCGGCGGCTGGCTGGCGCTGCGCTGGAGCGGCGACCTATTCTCTGTCTTCCTCGCCCTGAGCGCGGCGCTTACCGCCTTCGGCCTGATCAACGCGGCCGCGGTCGCGAGGGGCGCCTGGTTCGGCCACGTCGGGGGGCCGCCGACACGCACGGCTCGCTCGGACAGGAGATAGCGGAGTGACAGAGCGATATCTCGAAGACTTCACCGTGGGACAGACGTTCCGGTCAGGACAGGTGCCGCTCGACGCGGAGCGGATCAAAACCTTCGCCGCCGAGTTCGATCCGCAGCCGTTCCATCTCGACGAGACGGCTGCGCGCGACACGATCTTCCGCGGACTGGCTGCGAGCGGTTGGCACACCGCCGCGGTCACCATGCGGCTGCTGGTCGAAAGCGATCTGAAGCCCGCCGGGGGGATCGTGGGCGCCGGCTTCGACGAGTTCCGCTGGCCTCGGCCCGTGCGGCCCGGGGACGAGCTGCGCGTCGAGATCGAAGTGCTCGAGGTGCGGCCGTCCCGATCCCGGCCGGACCAGGGGTTGCTCAAGGTGCGGACGACGACGCTGAACCAGAACGGCGAGCCAGTACAGATCTCCATCGGCAACCTCTTGGTACCGCGGCGGCCGATATAGAAACCACGACCAACCCGTCACACGGTCGCGATGAGGGGCGCCGACGCTAGCATCGCCGTGATGCCCCCCGAGCTCGGTCAGTCGGTGTAGCCCTCGACGGTCTTCGCGTCCCGGACGCGAGCCCGGTCGGGGTCGAGCCCGGCCGCGCGCCTTACACCCCGCCCAACAACTCTTTCGCCGCGGCAACCAGGAACCTCTGCACGAGATCCGAGGCCACGGTCGGCCTCATGGCGTGAAGCTGCTCGGGGCGGAGCGGACAACGCGCGAGTAGGTTCTCTTGCAGGTGGGTGAGGTTTCGGTCAGGGTCTCCGGCCGGCACCACGCGCTCGTCCACCTGGACGACGTGCACTCCGGCCCATGGCACCTGTTCCTCGGCCAGCGCCCACGGCATCTTCCACGGGGTGTGACCGCCGCGCATGGCCACGATGAAGCGACCACGCGCGGCGCCGGCCGCGCGCGCCTCCGCGGCGGTGAACGCGGCCCCCGGGCGCGCGACCGAATCGGCATCGGCCAGCGCGTCGATCCTCATGGCAAGCTGACCGTCGGGTTCTGCCAGCCTCCGGGGGGCGAGACGTTCGCGTCGACCTCGCTGGGCCCCCAGGTGCCGGGCTCATATTCGTGGATGGGGGGCCCGTCCTTCAGCACTGGATCGACGATTCGCCACGCCTCTTCGACGTAGTCTTCCCGGGCGAACAAGGTGGCGTCTCCGTGCATGGCGTCTCCCAGGACTCGCTCATACGCGTCCATCTCATCCGCGCGGGGGTGCCGAGTCCCCAGCATCTCCGCGGGTTGGCTGCGCGTCTCCTCCCCCGGCGCGATGACATTCGCTCCGATGGCGATCGTGATGTCGGGGCTGATCCGCAACCGGCAGTAATTCGGCGCGAGGTCGAAGGTCTGAAACATCGTGGGCGGCCGGCGGAGCCGGACGACGACCTCGGTGCACGTCACGGGCAGGCACTTTCCTGCTCGGATGTAGAAGGGCACGCCCCGCCAGCGCCAGGAATCGATCTCGAGTCGCACGGCCGCAAACGTCTCCACCTGGGAGTCTGGCGCCACTCCCTCTTCCGACCGATAGCCGCGAAACTGCCCGCGCAGGACGTCGTCCGCGGCGAGCGGCGGGATCGCCTTGAGGACCTTCACCTTCTCATCCCGGATGGATTCGCTGTCCGTCCTGACCGGCGGCTCCATGGCCAGGTTGCTCAGGACCTGAAACAGATGGTTCTGGACCACGTCGCGGACGGTGCCCGTCTCGTCGTAGAACGCGCCCCGGCCCTGGACCCCAAAAGCTTCGGCCAGGGTGATCTGCACGCTCTCGACATGGTTTCTGTTCCAGAGGGGCTCCAGGAAGGCGTTCGCAAACCGGAAAAACAGCATGTTATGCACCGGCCGCTTGCCGAGGTAATGGTCGATGCGAAAGATCGTCTCCTCCTCGAAGCACCCGAACAACGTTCGGTTGAGAGCCTGCGCCGAGGCGAGGTCCCGGCCGAAGGGCTTTTCGACGATGACGCGAGCGTCGTGGGTCGAGCCCGACCGGCCCAGCTGTTCCACGACGAGCCCAAACAGCGTGGGCGGGATGGCAAGGTAGTACGCCGGCCGCCGGGCGGGGCCGAGCTGTTGGCGAAGGGCCTGGAACGTCGCCGGGTCCCTGTAGTCGCCGTCGACATAGTCAGGAGACCGCACAGCGTGCCGAACGCCCCGGCATCCAGTCCGCCGTGCTGCTCGACGCTGTCGCGCGCGCGGGCGCGGAGCTCGTCGACCCTCCAGCCGGCCTTCGCCACGCCGATGACCGGCACGTCGAGATGGCCGCGTTTCACCATCGCCTGCAGCGCCGGAAAGATCTTCTTGTACGCGAGATCGCCCGTCGCGCCGAAGAATACCAGGGCGTCGGAACGGCGGTCGCTCATCGTGAGCTCCTGTCATTGCCGCCCGGCCTTTCGAGGTGTCCGCCGAACTCGTACCGCATGGCTGACAACACTCGGTCTTGAAAATCCGCCTCACCGCGTGAATTGAAGCGCTGATAGAGCGCGGCGGACAGCACGGGCACCGGCACGGCCTCGTCGATGGCGGCCTCGATCGTCCACCGCCCCTCGCCAGAATCCGAGACCTGACCCGAGAATCTCGACAGGCCGGGATCCTTGATCAAGGCGGCTGCCGTCAGATCGAGCAGCCACGAGGCGATCACGCTGCCGCGTCGCCACACCTCGGCGATCTCGCCGAGGTCGAGGTCGTACTGGTAGCGCTCGGGGGCCCGCAGCGGCGTCGTCTCGGCGTCGATCGCGCGCGCTCGCTTTCCGACGTTGGCGCTGCGCAAGATGCCCAGCCCCTCGGCGTAGGCGGCCATCACGCCGTACTCGATTCCGTTGTGGACCATCTTGACGAAATGGCCGGCGCCGTTCGGTCCGCAGTGCAGATACCCACGCTCGGCGGTGCCGGCGATGTTCTCTCGCCCCGGAGTGCGCGGGATGTCGCCGGCGCCGGGAGCCAGCTGCGCGAAGATCGGATCGAGGTGCTTGACCACCGACGCCTCGCCCCCGATCATCAGGCAATACCCGCGCTCCCGTCCCCAGACACCGCCGCTGGTCCCGACGTCCACGTAGTGGATGTCCTTCTGGGCGAGCTCCTGCGCGCGTCGGATGTCGTCGACGTAATACGAGTTACCGCCGTCGATGAGGATGTCACCGGGCGTGACGTGGGGCAGAAGGTCGTTGACGGTCGTGTCCACGACCGCCGCCGGAACCATCAGCCAGATCGCCCGCGGCCCCTCCAGCTTCTTCACGAGGTCCGCGATCGACGAGGCCCCGACCGCCTTTGCCCGGGTCAGCTCCTCGACCGCTTTCGGGGACGCGTCGAAGACCACGCATTCGTGGCCGCCGGCGAGAAGCCGCCGGGCCATGTTGGCGCCCATGCGGCCGAGTCCGATCATTCCGAGTTGCACACTTGACTCCTTTGACGCGCCGATTGCTCGGCGGGGTCGGTTTCGTCCTCCAGCTGATTCAGGGCCGCACGCAGGCGTCTCCGCGCGGTGGCCGTACCGTCGCGGGCGCCGACGATTGCCGAGCCCGCCACCAGCACGGTGGCGCCGGCCCCCACGACCCGCGGCGCTGTCGTCTCGTCGACGCCCCCATCCACTTCCACGTCGCACCCAGGCTTGGGCCGCTCGATCAGCTCGCGCACCCGTCCGACCTTCGGCAGAGTCGCCCTCAGGGGGCCTGGGCTCGCTCGAAGATGTCCACGAACTCGCGGTATCGACGCGCGATCTCGGCGACGGCGTCTTCGCGTGTGCTGTTCTTGGCCCGCCACTCGATGAGCGGCTCCCAGAAGTCCGTCCGCCCGACGGCGAAGCCGATGAACCCGGGGACGCTGGCTGCCGTCGTGAGCCACTCGCGCACCTGCTTGTCGTCCTCGCCCCGTCCCAGGATAATGCAGCCCACCCTGGTCCGGCCACCCCGGCGCGCGGCGGCCACGATCCTCTGGCAGTCCTCGCGCCGGTCGAGCCCTTCGACCTTCCAGACGTCCGGCTCGACCTCGGCATCCTGGAGCTGCTGGATCGCCTGGACCATCAGCCTCGGACGGAGCACGGCATCGTAGGCCTTCGTGTCCCCATGGAAGCGGTCGAGCTGCGAGCTGTCCGCGGGCACTAGCAACTCGAACATCAACCGGCTCCGGCTCTTGTCGTGCAGGTACTGGGAGAGTCGCTTCAGGCGCGCCGCCTGTCGCCGGTTCACCGCCGGATCGCCCTCCGGGTTATAGCGCACCAGGACCTTGCAGAACGTCGGTTGAAAGGCCTCGATGTGCTGAGCGAAGTCCTCGCCGTACTCGAAGTCGAACTCCTCCTGCCCGCTCTTCTCGGCGGGACAGGCGAGCGTGTAGCCGTGGGCCGCCGCGTCGCGGAGGATGGCTCGACCGAACTGCTCGTCCACGAGGATGCCGGCCTTGTCCTTGGGGACGCCAGCGGCGATGGCGGCCCTGAAGCCGTCGTAGATCACCTGCTTGGCGACGGCGATTTGCGCCGTCTGCTCGGGGCTCAGCGCGCCCTTCCAGCCGAACATCTTCGTCTGGAACGACCCACGGTGGTCGAAGGGCAGGACATACAGCGGATGGTCGAAGCCCACAATTGTCATCTCCCATTCCTCAGCTTCCGGTAGCGCCGGATCATGTTGTTTGTCGAGCTGTCATGGCCGAGGATCGGCTCCGTCTCGCTCTCGAGCTCCTGGATGATCCCCTGGGCCAGCGCCTTGCCCAGCTCGACCCCCCATTGATCGAACGAGTCGACGTTCCAGATGGCGCCCTGGGTGAACACGCTGTGCTCGTAGAGCGCGACGAGTTTTCCGAGTGTCTCCGGTGTAAGCCGCTCGGCGAGGATCGTGTTCGACGGACGATTGCCCGGGAACACCCGATGGGGAACCAGGCGGTCCGCCGAGCCCTCGGCCTTGACTTGCTCGCGCGTCTTGCCGAAGGCGAGCGCCTCCGTCTGCGCGAACACGTTCGCCAGCAGCATGTCGTGGTGCCGGCCGAGCGGGTTCAGGGCGTGGCCGAATGCGATGAAGTCGCAGGGGATGAGACGGGTCCCTTGGTGGATCAGCTGGTAGAAGGAGTGCTGGCCGTTGGTTCCCGGTTCTCCCCAGTAGATGGGGCCGGTCGGGTAGCCGACCTCGACGCCCTCGAGCGTCACGTGCTTGCCGTTGCTCTCCATCGTCAGCTGCTGCAGGTACGCGGGGAAGCGCTTCAGGTATTGCTCGTAGGGCAGGATGGCCACCGTCTCGGCCCCGAAGAAATCCGTGTACCAGATCGTCAACAGGCCCAAGAGCACCGGCAGGTTGCGCGCGAACGGGGCGGTCCGGAAGTGCTCGTCCATCTGGTGGAAGCCCTCCAGCAAAGCCCGGAAGTTCTCGGGACCGACGGCGAGCATCGTCGACAAACCGATCGCCGAGTCCATGGAATAGCGGCCGCCCACCCAATCCCAGAATCCGAACATGTTCGCGGTGTCGATTCCGAACTCCGACACCTTCCGGGCGTTCGTGGAGACGGCGACGAAATGCTTGGCCACCGCCTTGACGTCTCCGCCGAGACCCTTCAGTAGCCACTGGCGTGCGCTCTCGGCGTTGGTCATCGTCTCGAGCGTCGTGAAGGTCTTCGACGAGGCGATGAAGAGCGTTTCCGCGGGATCCAGGCCGCCGGTCGCCTCCACGAGATCGGTCCCGTCGACGTTCGAGACGAAGCGAAAGGTCATCGCGCGATCGCTGTAGTGCTTGAGCGCCTCGTAGGCCATCAGGGGGCCGAGGTCGGAGCCGCCGATGCCGATGTTGACGACGTTGTGGATGCGCTTGCCGGTGTGCCCCCTCCACGCGCCGCTCCGCACCCGGTTCGAGAAGTCGGCCATCGCGCCGAGGACGGCGTGGACCTCGGGCACCACGTCCGTGCCGTCCACGAGGATCGACGTGCCGCGCGGGGCTCGCAGGGCTACATGCAGGACGGCCCGGTCTTCCGTCTGGTTGATCTTGTCTCCCCGGAACATGGCGTCGATGCGCTCGCGCAGGGCGGACTCCTCGGCCAGTCGACCGAGCAGCGCGAGGGTCTCGTCTGTGACGCGATTCTTTGAGTAATCGAGGTAGAGGCCGACGGCCTCCGCGGTCAGGCGCTCGCCGCGTGTCGAGTCGTCGGCGAAGAGCTTGCGAAGGTGGAGCTCTCGGATCTTCTCGTGGTGGGCTTCGAGGGCCCTCCAGGCCGGGCGCGCCGTCAATGGCAACATTCCCGTCATCGGTTCCCCTTTCATTTCCTCAGATGCACACAGACGCTGAGGCGAGGGGCGGCCAAGCGTCATCACGAGCTCCGCACGTCGACGGCTTTCGCACCGGCGACGCCCTGCCCCGTTCGAAAGACATTGTTGTCTGCGCCGTCAGCTTGCGGGCTCGTACAATCCTCGACGGTAGCCTGAGCGCCGTCCCTCCGAGTTCCGGCCGACTAGGTCGCCATCGGCTTGATATCCATACGACCCCCAGGTTCTATAGGATGGATCTTGTCGGCGCCTGTCGCTTCCACGGAACGGAACTCGTCGACGGGAAGCCCGAGCGCCATCCACTGAGCCAGACCGCCCTGCAGGGGATGTACTCGGGTGATGCCTCGACGCTTGAGCTGGAGCGCCACCCGGGCGCTCGTGGCCTGGTTCGGTCACGAGCAGTAGAGGATCAGGTCTCGGCCCCGCAGTTCGGCTTCGTGTCGATCGATGTGCTCGGCTTCCACCCAACGGCTGCCCGGAATCGCATACGGCACGGCCGCCACATCGAGCGGCGTGCGGAGATCCACGATCGTGACGTCCTCGCCGGCGTCGAGGCGCCGCTTGAGCGCCTGTGGTGAAACGCTCGCCGCCCGGAGCCGCCGCAGGTAGAGCCGGCGACGCGCGTATTTGATCAGGATGTAGCCGCCGAGCAGGGCTGCGAGGACGACACTCAGCCGGAGTCCCAGCGCCGCGACGTGGAGGGCAACCACGGCGACCGCATCGCTGAACACGTATCCGACTCCGATCCACACTCCCGCCCACAGCAGCACCCCGGCGAGTTCGTAGAGGGCGAACCGCGTCCGTTTGACGGCAAACATGCCGGCGAGCGGCGGCAGGACAGTGGTCACGCCCGGAACGAACTTCGCGACGAGCATCGCGCGGACGCCATAGCGGATGAAGACGTTTTCAGCGCGCCGCACGCAGAAATCGGGCTCGAGCGATAGACGGCAGAGACCTGTCAGGACCCGCGCGCCGCGGCGCCGCCCGAATTCGTACCACCCCAAGTCAACGCTCAGGGCGACGACCATCATCGTGCTCAACATCAGTGGAATACTGCCCCGCCCGTGCGCCGCCAGGGCGCCGAATCCCAACGGCGCCGGCACCGCCGGCAGTGGGATCCCGACTTGCTCGGCGACGACAAGAGCGGGGATAATGACGAGGCTGTATCGCTCGAGCATCTGCAGGCTGTCACCGGGGCTCATCGCACGGCTCCGACGGTCATCCTTCGTCGGCAAGGGTCATCGGGTGGCAGCCCCCTTCGCCTTCCATCAGTCTCAGCGGGACGACCACCTGGCGAAAAGCGGATGACGCTGCGGTCAGTAGCCGTGGCTCGTGAGCCGGCATGCGCTTGCCGTGACGCGTTTCGCGCGTGCCGGCGCCCCGCAACAAGGCACTCAGTCCGCGGGACGCGGGTATCATCGCGCGGGGTCGGCGCCCGGAACCGGGCGGTCGCTGCGCCCGAAGAGCGCACGGGCCCGCCCGTCCAGAACGGCCGCGTCCCGCTGCTGCAGGTAGGCGCTCTCGACCGCGCTGTAGAGGTCGAGCGTCGTCTCCTCGACGCCTTCGTAGAGCTCCAGATTCAAGGATCGGGTGTTGACGGTCTTCTCGCCGGTGGCGCCCGCCAGCGCCCCGATCGGCGCGACCCACGTGACAGGGTCGAGCGCGGTGTCGAGGACGAAGCCGAACGCGTCGCGGAGCGTGAGCGGCGGCAGGAACGGCACGACCAGGTAGGGCCCGGGGCCAGCACCCCAGACCCCGAAGGTCTGGCCCATGTCGGCCGTCGTCCCCTCCGCGACCCCGAAGCTCGGTGCCGCGTTGACGAAGCCGCCGAGCCCGAAGATCGTGTTGATGACAAAGCGGCCGAGCTCCTGGCCCATGTCGTTGAAGCGTCCCTGGAGTGCCGTGCTCACGATCCGCCGAACTGACCCGACGTTGGCGGCCTCGTTCGTGACCGCCCGCTGCGCCCAGTTGGGCACGACCTTGTCGTAGGCCCTCGCGACCGGCTCGACGACGTGC
>Ga0066665_10001324_pt1 | contig 11432 bp, 14 predicted proteins | sample GraSoiAngelo_114_FD_75175 | JGI IMG/M metagenome (GOLD analysis project Ga0066665, IMG submission 75175) | Grasslands soil microbial communities from the Angelo Coastal Reserve, California, USA - 14_0903_13_40cm | ecosystem: Environmental > Terrestrial > Soil > Grasslands | place: USA...
CGGCCCGAACGGCCTCGCCTTCTCGCCCGACGAGAAGTACCTCTACGTCGACGACTGGGACGTGAAGAAGAAGGTCGTCATGCGCTACCGCGTCGAGCGCGACGGGACGCTCTCCCACGGTGAGGTTTTCTTCGACATGACGAGCGAGCCCGGCGACCAGGCGCTCGACGGGATGAAGGTCGACCAGAAGGGGAACCTCTACGTCTCGGGCCCGGGCGGGGCGTGGATTCTGTCGCCCGCCGGGAAGCACCTCGGTACCATCAAGGTGCCCGAGCTCCCGGCGAACTTCGCCTGGGGCGATGAGGACGCCCGGACGCTGTACATGACGGCGCGCACGAGCCTCTATCGCATCCGGCTCAAGATTCCCGGCATTCGCCCGTAAAGGAGGATCATTCGCACGCAGATGAACGTGATCGAGGAGACCGCGACGCGGGAGGCCGTGGGAGAGGCCATCCTGCGCTACGGCCTCGTCCTGGTCGTCGCCTGGATCGGGGCGATGAAGTTCACGGCCTACGAGGCGGCTGGCATCCAGCCGCTGGTGGCCAACAGCCCCCTCATGGGGTGGACGTACCGCTTCTTGAGCGTCCAAGGGTTCTCGAATCTCCTCGGGAGCGTCGAGATCGCGATCGCGGCCATGATTGGGGTTGCGGCCCGTCTCCGCGCGGGTCGCGGCCCTGGGGAGCGGCATGGCGGTGATGATGTTCCTGACGACGCTCAGCTTCCTGTTTTCCACACCCGGATGGGAGCCCAGCCTCGGAGGCTTCCCGAGCCTGTCAGTCCTCCCCGGGCAGTTCCTTCTGAAGGACGTCGTGCTGCTCGGCGCGGTGGTGTGGTCGCTGAACGAGGCGCTGAGAGCTGCAGGCACCTGATGCCCACGGAGATCTTCCATTTGGAAGTCGGAGCGGGGCCGCCTTGCCTCGTGATGCACGGGGGGCTCGGGGTGGACCACTCGCAGTTTCGCGAGGGACTCGACCCCCTCGGCGACGTGCTTCGCCTCGTCTACTACGACCATCGCGGCAACGGCCGCTCCGGCCGGCCGCCCATCGAGACACTGACGCTCGGGCAGCTCGCCGACGACGCGGACGCGCTGCGTTCCCACCTCGGGTACGAGAAGGTGGCGGTGCTGGGGCACTCCTTTGGCGGCTGCATCGCCCTCCAGTACGCGCTCCGCTACCCGCAGCATCTCGCTTGCCTGCTGCTGGTCGGGACCACCGCGGCGTGGGACTACGCCGAGGAGATCGTCGCCGAGCTGCACCAACGGGCCCCCGGCGCGGACGTCCTGACGGCGTTCCTCGACGTCCCGGCGGACGATTCGGAGTTCGCCCGTAGCCAGAAGCTCGTCGCCACCACGCTCGGCTTCCATACCTTCGACCCGCTCCGCGTGGAGCGTCTATTCGGCTCCACGATCTGGAGCGCCGCCGCGTGCGCCCGGAGCCGCGAGCTCATGGCGGACTGCAACGTCGCGTCGCGGCTCGGCGAGATCGCGGTCCCGACGCTCATCTTGGCGGGCCGGCACGACTTCTTCTGTCCACCATCGCAGGCGGCGCGGCTGCATCGCGGAATCCGGGGCTCGGAGGTGGTGGTGTTCGAGCGGAGCGGACATTATCCTTTCATCGAGGAAGCGGACGCGTTCCGGATCGCCGTGCGCCGCTGGCTCGCGGCGCGCACATGACGAAGATCGGCAAGAGCCCTCCCGTCTCCGAGATCACGCCGGAGCCGCTGTACATGAGGCGGCGCGAGTTCGTGCGCAACGCCGTCCTCTTCACCGCGACGAGCGCCGGTGTGGGCGGGAGCCTGCTCTGGTTGATGAGAGGGGGACGGGCCGAGCCGAAGCTCGCGCAGCCCGCCGGCGGCGACGCCGATCTCCCCATCGCGCGGCGCGGGGCATACGGCACCGACGAGCCCCGCACGCCGTACGGCGACGTCACGACGTACAACAATTTCTACGAGTTCGGGACCGACAAGGGTGACCCCGCCGAGAACGCCGGCACGCTGCGGCCGCGCCCGTGGACGGTCCGCATCGACGGCGAGGTCCACAAGCCGCAGGTCGTCGACGTCGACCAGCTGCTCGGCTGGTTCCCGCTCGAGGAGCGCATCTACCGCATGCGCTGCGTCGAAGCGTGGTCGATGGTGATCCCGTGGGTTGGCTTCCCGCTCGCCGATCTCCTCCAGCGCGTCGAGCCCACGTCGCGCGCCAGGTACGTCGCCTTCACGGCGCTCCTCGACCCCGAGCAGATGCCCGGGCAGCGGCGCCGCCTCCTGGACTGGCCCTACGTCGAAGGGCTGCGGATCGACGAGGCGATGCACCCGCTCACGATCCTCGCCGCCGGGCTCTACGGGAAGGTGCTGCCCAACCAGAACGGCGCGCCGCTCCGCCTCGTCGTGCCGTGGAAGTACGGGTTCAAGGGCATCAAGTCGATCGTGGGGATCCGCCTCACCGAGACGCAGCCGGCGACCACCTGGAACCTCGCTGCGCCCCGGGAGTACGGCTTCTATGCGAACGTCAACCCGGCGGTCGATCATCCGCGCTGGAGCCAGGCGACCGAGCGACGGATCGGCGAGCTCCGCCGGCGTCCGACCCTCCCGTTCAACGGCTACGCCGAGCAGGTCGCTGCGCTCTACGCAGGCATGGACCTGCGCGCGTTCTTCTAGCCCCATGCGGCGCGCGCGGCCGTTGCCCTGGCTCAAGCCGGGCGTGTTCGTCGGCGCCCTCACGCCGCTGGCCGCCATCCTCCTCCGCGCCTGGCGCGGCGAGCTCGGAGCCAACCCGATCGCGCAGGCGCTCAACCAGCTCGGCCTCGTCGCGCTGGTCTTCCTCGTCGCCACGCTCGCCTGCACGCCGCTGAAGATGTTCTTCGGCTGGACGTGGCCGATCCGGCTGCGCCGCATGCTCGGCCTCTTCGGCTTCCTCTACGGGCTCCTGCACGTGAGTACGTACACCGTGCTCGACCAGGTCCTCGACTGGCAGGCGATCTGGGATGATGTCACGAAGCGGAAGTTCATCTTCGTGGGCTTCGCCGCCTTCGTCTTGCTCGTGCCCCTCGCGGCGACGTCGACCAGTAGCGCGCTCAAGCGGCTCGGCTACGCGCGCTGGAAGCGGCTCCACCGCCTCGCCTACGTTGCGCCGCTCCTCGGCGTGATCCACTTCACGTGGCGGGTGAAGCGGGACGTGAGGGAGCCGGTCACGTACGCAGTCGTGCTGGGGGCCCTTCTCGTCGTGCGCCTGGGCGTGTACCTGCGCACGCGTCTCTCCATGCCAGCTTCCGCGGGCACGCCGTAGTGTAACTCCCGGTCGGGTCAATTTCCCGTTCGAAGTTCCTGTCTGCGTACCGGCGCATGCGGGCCTCCGCTGTTTACCATTTGCCCGAGACAACTTCGGGGCTGTATGATCCATCGGTGACGGGCAAGGACCTGGTCAGGCTACTTCAGCAGCATGGCTGGACGCTCGAACACATCCGCGGTTCGCATCACATTCTGCACAAGGCCGGTAAGACGCTCGCCGTTCCGGTGCATGCCGGCAAGGATCTCGGAAAAGGTCTGGTGGCTCGGTTACTCAAGGAGGCGGGATTGAAATGAGCCAAAAGGAAAAGAAGGGCCCCATCGCGGGGATCGGGCGCAGCGGCTACTACGCTCGGGTCGTGAAGCAGCGGGGCGGTGGGTACCTCGTCGAGTTCCCCGATCTGCGGGGATGCCTAACCGAAGGCAAGACGATTCAGGGCGCCCTGGATCACGCGCGCGAAGCGCTGTCGGGCTGGCTCTTCGTGGCGATCAGGAAGGGAGACGAAATCCCTCCCAGCAGGGTTCGCCGCGGGCGGGGGTACTACCTCATCGTCCCGGACCTGGACGTTGCGATTCCGCTTGCGATACTCTCCGCTCGTAAGCGCCGCGGCTTCACGCAGGAACAGGTCGCTGACGCTCTCGGGATCAGCCAGCAGGCGTACCGGAAGTTCGAGTTGCCGGGGAAGAGCAACCCCACCCTGAGGAGCCTCCAACGGCTTTCGGAGGTGCTCGGCCTCGAACTCAGCCTGCGGGCGGCGTGAGACACGCGGTCGGTTCGTGAGCGCAGGGGACGTGCGCAGCCGCCACTTCCCGATCACGTTCGAGGAGTTCGAGCTGCTGCACCGTGAGCCCGGGTGGAAGTACGAGTACTGGGAGGGGCACGCCCACATCACACCGCGGCACCAGGTCGCAACGGTCGGTCTCCGAGTGGAAAGGCGCGTGGCGCGCCTTCCCGCGCAGCTCGAGCTGCGAGAAGTGCAGGCAACGGACGACGCCGAGCTGCGCCGCCTTTTCGTGGCCGCCTTCGAGCACACGATCCACTATTGCGACGCGACCTCCGAGCACGTTGCGGAGGCAGCGCGCGAGAACATCGAGGGCTTTCTGTCGGGGAGGCGCGGAGCCCCGCACCACGCGTCGCGGGTTGGGTTCCGATCGGCCCGCGCGAGGGGAGAGTCGGCGATCGTGGGCGCGGCCCTGGTGCTGGCACACGGAGAGCACCGGGCAGCTCTCGACCTGTTGATGGTGCACCCCGACTGGCAGCGGCGCGGTGTCGCCACGGCGCTGGCGTCCGCGGTACTCGACCAGCTGGATCGTGACGGCATCGACGTTCTCGAGAGTCGCTACGATCTCGGCAACGCGGCGAGCCGCGGGTGGCACGCACGGTTCGGATTCGTCGAGGAACCGGATCTGCTGCTGGCGAGATCGCGCCTCGCGGACGCGATGCACGAGCGCTGGCGCCGGGAGAGAGCAGGCGACCTGAGCGACCCGGAGCGGGCGATGCTCGAAGCCGAGGTCAGCCGCTGGCGAGCAGACGTTGACGCCCTTGAGGCACAGGCAGAGGCCGAGGGAATGGAGGCGGTCCTGCCGTTGCTGCGGCGGTCGTGAGCTGAAGCCATTCGAGCGCCCGTTGCATCTTATGCAGTTCGAGCATAATGCAGCTCGAGCAGAATTTCAGCAGCGGAGGAGCATGCCACCTCGCTCTCCCGACCGATGCAACGGCTGGTAGAGCTGGGGCTCGTACGCCGGGAAGTTCCCTTCGGCGCGTCCACGCGAGACACGAAGCGGACGACGTACGACGTTGTCGACCCCTTCATGCGCTTCTGGTTCCGGTTCATCGAGCCGAACCGCTCGCGCCTGGAAGCCAGGCGGCTCGAGGCCGTGCTCGGCGAGGTGCGCGACCGGCTCCCCGCGCACGTGGCCGGTGTCTGGGAGGAGCTGGCGCGCGCGAGCGTGCCGCGGCTGCGCGCGCGGGGCCACACGTGGGGACCCGCGGGTCGCTGGTGGGGACCGGGGCTGGACCGCCGGCCCTTGGAGGTCGACGTCGTCGCCGAGAGCGAGGACGGTGCGGCGATCCTCATCGGCGAGGCCAAGTGGGGAACGGAAGGCGACGCATCGCGGCTGGTCGAGGCCCTCCGGCGAAAGGCGGAGCGCTTCCCCGCGCGGCGGAAGCGAGAGGTCGTGATCGCCCTATGGTTGCGGCGTCGCCCGCGTGCACGACTTCCAGCCGTGGTATTCACGCCGGCCGAGGTATTGCGCGTCCTCCGTTGACGCGACTCTGGAGGGGCGGGTCGCCGCAGTGACGTCCGACAGCGACGGTGGACATCGGACATCCGCCCGTGCGAAAGCACGAAGCATGCGGGCTGTGAAGCATGCGATCCTCGCGACGGCGATCGCGTGGCTCGCCGCCGTCGGCACGCCTCGCTAACAAGTTCTCTTTGACAGACGGCCCTTATGGTGCGAGCCGTTGCGACCGCCGGACAGCACTCAGCGACGTCCGAGCCAGTTCTCGACGTCCGCGACGAAGGCATCGAAGTCGCCGAGGCGCGCGAGCCCTTCCACCAGGCGCCGGAGGTCGATCGCGGCGTAGTCGTGGACGAGGACGTTCCGAAAGCCCGCGAGACTCGTGAGCCGGGACGCGGTGGCGGCGGTGAGCACGCCATGGGCGGCGAGCCGCGCGGGAATCTGCGCGTACTCGTCCGCGGCGTCCGAGAAGTCGCCGGCCAGAATGTGATTGCCGGCATCGAACAGCGCCTCGGCGGCCACCTGTAGCCCGCGCTCGACCGCCCACTGGAGGAGTCCGTCTTGCTGTAGCTCCTCCACCCCGATCGACGCGCGGGGCCGCAGGCGCTCCACCGCCTCGCGGATGGTCGCGAGCTTCCGCCGCACGACTTCAGCGCGCACGGGCACGGTGCGCCTCGGCCCAGGCGTGCAGGTACTCCGCCTGGACGTGCCGCAGGTGTGCCGTGTCGGCGTAGCGCGCGAGCGCGGCCGTCTCGAAGGCGACGCGCTCGTCGTCGCTGGCGGCAAACAAGAGGCGTCCCTCCTTCACCACCTCGCGCAGGAGGAGCGGCGGCGCCGTGTCGAGGTCGATGACGTCGGCCCGCCGCCCAGCCGCCCGCTCGAGGTTGATCGCGAGCGCGGCCAGGCCATCGAGCGTCGGACGCGCGGCGAAGCGGACGGCGACATCCACGTCGCTGCCGGCACGGAGCGCGCCACGCGCGGCTGAGCCGAAGACGTACCCGAGCCGCACGCCCGGGCGGCCGGCGAGGACGGCGCGGAGCCGTTCGGGCATCGCCTCCATCGCAGGACATTGTAGCGGCCCTGGGTAGGAGCCCGCCACCCCGGCGTGTCTCTGGCGTGTCTGACGTAACGCTCGTAGCTCAAACGGCGACGAAGCGTCGCGTGGGCAGTTGCTTCGCGAGAAGCCAGCAGGCCATGAGGAATGACCTCGGCAACTAGGCTAGCCCAGCCAGCCTATGACGAAGTCTCGGACTGAGTTCCTTCAGCTCGATCGTCGCCAGCAGGACCGTGCGGCCCCCGCACAGGGACTCGGACTGGCGATCCCGAGAGCCTCATCGCAGGGCCGGGAGGCGAGGAACAAGCATCTGAACGTCAGGCCGCAGTGCGTGAGCTCCTTGACTGGAGCGTGTCGACGTAGCGAGCTGCGAACGTGGGCTCATGCGTTCCTCGTGTCCGATAACATCGCACGGTGGTGCCGGTATCAGTCAGAATCGGTCGGGCAACGGCGACGATCTGCGGAGGAAGCCCCGCCCGGATTCTGGAGTTGATCTCGTGACGCCTGCGTGGTTGGGTGACCCGCTGTCGGGCTGAGAGCGTGGATGACGCACGCGAGCACACGCACGCGACGAGCGCAGCCCATCTTCGCCGCGACGCTCGCCGCCGCCTCCTTGGTGTGCGGCGCAGGACGGGCGGCAAAAGCACAGACCGATACTGACCAGGCAGTGGCGGCGCCCGCAGGCGAGACGGCGGGAGAGGCCGCACCCGTGCACGCCGGCCCGTCACTGGAACGCACGTCGATCGATCCGCCCGCCCCGCCCGGCTCCACGTCGCCGGCTCTCGCCGCCGAGGATCCGACGGCGGTCAACAAGGAACACGAGATCCTCATCACCTGGCTCGAGCCGGGTGAGGCCGGCGGCCGGCTCGAGTTCGCGCGTCTCTCGCAGGAGACCTGGAGCCACCCTGTTACCGTCGCCGAGCGCGTCTCGACACTGGGCCCGGCGGACGGGCCGTCATTGACGGTGATCGACACTCCGGCGGTGCGCCGCACGCTCATCGCGCGCACGGGGAACGTCGTCGCGCAGTCGGGCGACGGCGGGCGGACCTGGACCCGCTTGCCCGCGCCGGTCCTTCCCTTCGCTTCCTTTGCCGGCGGCGAGGAAGGGGCGTACGCGTTCTGGCTTGCCGCTGACCGGGACGGCTCGGCGAAGCTCCTGGGCACGCGCGTTCTGGCCGGGGAAACGTTGCTCGACCGACGCGTTTCGGGAGGGTCCGCCACGTCGGCGGCCATGACCTGGAACGGTCCCATCGTCGTCTACCGCGCCCAGAGCGCCGATGGCGCGCGTGACGTCGCTATGGTCCGCCGCCTCGACGGCAAGTGGACGACGCCGCGCCTCGTGCACGCCGACGGCTGGCGCCCGGCTGAGCGCCCGACCAGTGGGCCGCACGTGGCGGCTCAGCGTCGCCAGGTGGCCGTTGGGTGGTACACGGAGGCGCCGGACCGCCCCCGCGTCCTCGTGGCGTTCTCCAGCGACGCCGGCGGCGCGTTCGGCGCGCCCGTCGAGGTCGACGTGGCGGAAGGCGGCCACGCGCCGTCGGGTCCGGTTGCCGTCGCGCTCGACGACAACGGTCACGCGCTGGTCCTCTGGCTGGCCACCGCGGGGCCCAACGAGGCCATCCTCAGCCTGGCGCGCGTGTCTCCCGACGGCAAGCGAGGCGAGGAGCTCGTCGTGGCGAAGGGTCCCCCTTCCCGCTTAGGGGGCATTTCTCAGGTCGTCCGCGCCGGTGACCGGGTGGCCGTCGCCTGGGTCGAAGGCGTCTTGCGGCGCGTGCGCGCGGTGGCCATTCCGCTCGCGGGTATCCCTGCGCCGGCCGACCGCCGTCCCCGCCCGGTTGTCGCGTCCGGGCGCACGCCCTCCGAACAGGGTAGCACGCGTGAGCCCGCTCCTGACCTCAAGCTCGTGTCCCTCGGCGGCGACGAGGTGTCCCTGGCGTCCCTCCGTGGCCGCGCCGTGCTCCTCAACATATGGGCGACGTGGTGCGTGCCCTGCATCCAGGAGATACCCGAGCTGGCCGCGCTCCATGAGCGCCATGGCAAAGACGGCCTCGTGGTGGTGGGGGTGAACGTCGACAGCGCGGACATGTCCAGCAACGTGCGCGCCTTCGTTGCCGAGCGGAAAATCCCCTTCGCGGTATGGCTCGATCCCGAGATGCGCGTCCCCCGCGCGTTCCGTGTGGACGGGCTACCGGCAACCCTCGTGATCGACCGCGGGGGGCGTCTCGTGTCGCGGCTCGAGCGGCCGATTGCCGCTGATGACCCGGAGATCACGCAGGCGGTCAGCCGTGCGCTGAGCGATTCTTAGGGAGTCGCCCTGCCGCCGAACGCCAGTTGCAGCAACCACTTCTTGCAGTCCGGCGCGAACAGCCGATGCCTCGGCTCCTCGCCGAGGAGGGAGGTTACCCGAGTCACTCCCCCTCGCATGCCCGAGTAGAATTCGGCTTCCGCCACTTGGGGGTCGGCGTCGACCCGCCCCCGGCGAAAGAAGGATTCCCGGATGCTGGCGAGCGTGTCGGACGCGACCGCGGTGAACCGGTCCGCCGCGGACCCAGCAAGCCCGAGGAAATCGGCGGTCTTCTCGATCGTCTTGCTCCGATACTCAGCGACCGAGATGCGGTCGCCGAGCTCCCATTGCTGCAGCTCCTCGATCTCGCGCCAGAGGAGCTTGTAGTCTCGGACGTCGGCCATCTTGAGACCGGGGATCCCGGAGCTGAACTCGGGTTCGTCGCGCGAGGCCACTCCCCGGGGCGACGACCCCGCTTCCTGCCTGCCCGCGCCGCGAGGCACCATCGTGATCGCCGCCAGACCCAGCGCCACGCCCATCGCCGCGACGAGTCCCACCCATTCGGCCCTGGTCATGGCACGCTCTCTCCGTCCTCGGGCAGGTGCCCGATGGTGCCGCTCTGGCCCGGCTCGGGTGCCATCCACACGAGCAGGCGGGCGATCTGCCTCGGTTCGGTGAGCGACGGCGACGCGGCCCACCAGCCCCGCGGCTCATTGCCCATCTTCACGGTCCCGACGTGGTTCGTGAGATCGGCGTCCAGCACCGGATCGCTCCAGGCGAAGCCGAGGTTCTGGCGGAGAGTCTCCAGATCCTCGGGGTTGCCGGTGACGAAGAGCCATCCCGGACCCACGCCGAACCGCTTCGCGTATTCCGCCAGTACCTCGGGCGAGTCCTTCTCGGGTTCCAACGTGAACGAGTAGAACCACACGTCCTTCCCCATCCGGTCACCAAGAAGCTTTTGAACCTTCACGAGGTTCTGCGTGACGCCGGGTCAACGCCGCGTGCAGCTGGCGTACATGAAGTTCATGAGGACGATCTTCCCCTTCAGGAGGTCGTCGTAGAATCGGACGTTCCTCCCCTCGTGGGTCTTCAGCACGACGTTGGGGAAGCGATCGGCGAAGGCCTTACGGACGTTGTCGGGGGCTGGCGCCGCCGCCACGGTGGCCGCGGCCGCCGTCGCCCCCGCGGCCTGGGCGCGGGTTGCTCCCGTGCCCAGGGTGGCGGCGACGACAGCCACGGAGGCGATGGCAGACCTATGGCCGCGCGACGCACTGAACATTGCCACTCACTACCTCCCAGAGAAGCATCATGGCGTGGTCCTCGTGCACCGTGTTGTGGCAGTGCATGGGGTACTCGTTCACCCAGTCGCGATGGCGCATCGTGAGGGTGACCGAGTCGCCGGGTCTGATGAGCGTCACGTCCTTCCGCATCTGTTCGAAGTCGGGCGGCGTCGCCCCGTCACGGATCTCGAGCTGATGCTCCTCCAGGTGGATGTGGATGGGGTGCTCCCAGTCGCGGGACGCGTTGACGAGCGTCCACCTCTCGGCCGTCCCCTGCTTCACCTGGAAGCGCGGCGTGAAGTTGAAGCGTTGGCCGTTGATGGTCCAGCCGCCGTTCTGGTTGTCGAAGACGAACGTCCGCTGGCAGGCGATCTCGCTGTTCGGGATCGCCGGCTTCTGCCGCATGACGGCGGGGACGACGCTCGGATCTGTGACCTTGGCGCCCACGCGGAACTGCATGACCTTCTGCGCGAGCGTGGACGTCATGGGGAGGAAGACCCCGGTGCGCCCCTTTCCGCTCGTCTGGTCGGCGATGTTCATGAGGTTGATCCGAACGCCCCTCTTGAACCGGGAGAAGTCGATGACCACGTCGAAGCGCTCGGCGACGCTGATGGTCACGGTGTCGCTCGTCACGGGCTGGTTCAGGAGGTTCCCGTCGTTCCCGATGAGGACGAGAGGCGTCGCTGACTCCTCCTTAAGACACTCCACGCCGTCGCTGCCAACTTCGCACGTCTTGAAGGTATAGATGCGCGACGGTCCGATGTTGACGATGCGGAAGCGGTACTTGCGAGCGAGGACGTTCATGTACGGCGTGACCGCCCCGTTCACGGTGACGTGCTCCCCGAGGAAGCCGTCGAGGTTGAACGGGTTGAACACGAGCTTGTGCGTCATGGGGTCGAACTGCTTGTCCGCGACCATGAGCGGCACGTCGAACTGGCCGGATGGAAGGTGGAACGCCGAGGGGCTCGGATCCGTCTCGTTGTTCGAGTCGCGGTCGTCGTAGATCAGGAAGTGGCCGGCAAGGCCCTTGTAGACGTTCTGCGAGGTGAAGTCGGCGCGGTGGTCGTGATACCAGAGCTGGCCGAGGGCCTCGCGCGGATCCCCGCCCGCGAATGCGAGGGCGTAGTGGTGATCGAGGTACCTACCGATGTCGTAGAACATGATGGGACCACCGTCGCTCTCCGGCGCGGTGTGGAAGTTGTGGAGGTGCGTGGTGGTCTGGGGGATGCCGAACCCGTCGTTGCCCGGGAACCCATTCGGGAGGTTGTTGTGGATGCGGACCACGATGGGGTCA
>Ga0066665_10001330_pt1 | contig 11400 bp, 6 predicted proteins | sample GraSoiAngelo_114_FD_75175 | JGI IMG/M metagenome (GOLD analysis project Ga0066665, IMG submission 75175) | Grasslands soil microbial communities from the Angelo Coastal Reserve, California, USA - 14_0903_13_40cm | ecosystem: Environmental > Terrestrial > Soil > Grasslands | place: USA...
CGGGCCGACCGGCTCCACGCGCTTGGAAAAGGCGATCGCCGTGATCGAGCGCACGAAGGGGAGCGAGGCGATCCTGGCCGCGGCGGCCGGATCCGCCTCCACGCTCACCGCGTTCATCCACCGCGAGACGTTCCGGATCTTCGCTCCCGTGGACCGGACCGCGTCCACGTAGCGCTCGACTACGGGAACGTCGTAGTAGTCGGGAGCGAAGACTCCACCCGTCTCGCGGGCACGCCGGTCGCGCGCATGCCCCTGCACCCGCTCCCCCGCCAGCCTCACCGCGCGCGCGAACCCGCGCGCGTCGGTCTCCCCCTTGTCGGCGAAATAGACCCAGAGCGCCGCCCTCCCCGCGCTCGCGAGACGCGCCTGCGCCGCAGGGGTCACGACCGGACCGGACCGGGGCGAAGGGGGCGCGTAGCGAGCGTGGGGATCTTCGATCGCGCCCGCCGCGCGAGCGGCGGGTGCGAGCGCCGCAAGCGACAGCGGCACGAGCCCAAGAAGCGCGGCCGCGAGGAGGGCAGGCACGCGAAGATGTGTGCTCAGGATGCGGTGCATGGAAGCTCCACGGCCCGGGCTCAGGCGGATGCCATGGCCTCTTTTTCGGCCTTGGCCTGGGTCACGACTTTTTCCGCGAACTCGCGGGGGATTTCCTCGTAATGCGAGAACTTGGTCCGGTGTGACGCGCGTCCCTGGGTCAGGGAGCGAAGGTGCGTCGAATACTTGTAGAGCTCCGCCTGGGGGACGTGGGCGCGGATGACCTCGTAGCGCCCTTCTTCTCCCATGCCCAGGATCTTCCCCCGCTTCGAGGAGAGGTCGCCCGTCACGGAGCCCACGAAATCCTTGGGGACGCGGACCTCCACTTCCACGATCGGCTCGAGGAGGATCGGGCCCGCCTCCTTGGCGCCTTCCTTGAAGGCCATCGAGCCCGCGATCTTGAAGGCCATTTCCGAGGAGTCCACGGTGTGGTACGAGCCGTCGTAGAGCGCGGCCCGCACGTCCACGACGGGATAGCCGGCCAGAACACCCTCGTGCATCGCCTCGATGATTCCCTTTTCCACGGCGGGAATGTAATTCCGAGGGACGGAGCCGCCGACGATCTCGTCCACGAACTCGAACCCCGAGCCCGACTTCAGGGGCTCGAGCCGGACGTGCACATCGCCGAACTGGCCGCGGCCGCCGGTCTGCTTCTTGTGCCGTCCCTGCTTGCTCACGGATCTACGAATCGTCTCGCGGTAGGGAATGCGAGGCTTCGCAAGCTCCACGTGGACCCCGAAGCGGCGCTGGAGCTTCTCGACGATCACATCCACTTGCAAGTCGCCGGTCGCCTGGAGCAGGGTCTGGTGGAGTGAGGAGTCCACGTGCACGTGGAGCGTCGGGTCCTCTTCGCGCAGCTTGTGGAGACCGGAGCCCATCTTCTCCTCGTCCGCCTTGTTCTTCACGAAGATCGCGACTTCGAGCTCGTGGTGCGGGAAGGGAATCGGTCGAAGCAGGATGGGGAAGTTCTTCTCGCAGAGCGTCTGGCCGGTGTGGCTCTCGCGGAGCTTCACCGCGGCGCCGACATCCCCCGCGATGAGGTTCGGCGCGTCCTTCCGCTCCTTGCCCGAGACGTGGAAGAGCTGCCCAATCTTCTCCGCGCGCTGGGCGCTCGCGTTCCAGACTTCCTTCCCGGGAACGAGCGTGCCGGCGAAGACACGGATCATGGAGAGGTCCCCCGCGTGGGTCTCGCTGCTCGTCTTGAAGATGAGCGCTGCCAGGTGCCCGTGGGGCTGAACCGGAAGCTCGACCTTCTCCTCGGTGCCCGGCTTCACGCCGGTCACGGGACCGCAATCGACGGGGCTCGGCAGGAGCCAGACGAACGTGTCGAGCACGTGATCGATTCCCATCATGGGATAGGAGGCGACCGGGAGCGCGGGCACGAAGCTCTTGTTCAGGAGCCCGCTGCGCACTCCGCGCCGGACCTCCTCGACGGAGAGCTCTCCCCCGCCGAGAAATTTCTCGAGCAGCGCGTCGTCCGCCTCGGCGGCCGCGTCCACGAGCGCGCCGCGGGCTTTCTGCGCGTCCGCCTCGACCTCGGGCGGAAGGGGCGCCTCCTTCGCGGAGCCGTCCTTCTCGAAGAGGTATCCCTTCATCGATACGAGATCCACGAGACCTCGGAACTTCTCCCCTTCACCGATCGGAAAGGCCAGCGGAACGAACCGCTTCCCCAGTCTCGAAGTCGCGCCGTCCAGGGCCTTCGCAAAGGCCGCGTGCTCCTTCTCCATCTGGGTCACGAGGCAGATTACGGGACAGCCCCGCTCCTCGACTCGATCCCACACCATCTCGCTTCCCGCCTCGATTCCCGCGGAGGCTTTGATGCAGAACGCGGCCGCGTCCGCGACGCGGAGCCCCGCCACCAAGTCGCCGACGAAATCCGCGTATCCGGGTGTGTCGAGGAGATTCACCTTCGTGTCACGCCACTCGAGCGGAGCGACGCCGAGGCTGACGGTGATCTTCCGGTGAATTTCCTCGGGGGAGAAGTCGAGGGCGGTCGTGCCTTCCTCCACCTTGCCGTGCCGCGTGGTCACCTTGGCGCGATAGAGGAGCGATTCCGCGAGCGAGGTCTTCCCCGTTCCGTGCGGTGAGCAGAGCGCGATGTTACGGATATTGGAGGGTTGGAGGTCCTTCACGGGCATGCCTCGTGTGGATGGTTAAATGTAGAGGGGTCAAGCGTATAGCTCAAAGTAGAGCCTACCATACGGTGGCTCTCATGGCAAGCGGACCCGATCATGATAGGCCCGTAATGTAACCCCGCGGGGCGCCTGAAATCGGCAAAAAAAAGAGTCCCCTCCGCCTCGAATCCCCACTCCCGTTCCGGGTTGAATCGCGCGAAAGGACAGACGAGACTACCGTTCATGCCCCAGACAGGCCAATCCCTTTCGATTCACGTGCCGGGCCGCGACCCCGAGATCGTCCGCATCGAGGGCGACGGCCCGTTCCCGCTGGGGCGCGCACCCGAGAACGAGATCGTCGTCAACGATTCGGCCGTCTCGCGCAAACACGCGGAGATAAGCCTACGCGGGGAGGGCTACTGGATCCTGGATCTCAAAAGTAAGAACGGGACCAAGGTGAACGGCACCGCGATCCAGGAGCTCACGCATCTCCACCCGGGGGACCGGATCGAGATCGGTCCTTGCCAGATTCACTTCGGGCGGGAGAAGGAGCCCGACAGCTCGGCACGCGTCGCCGACACGAAGGCGCCCGGCACCGTCCACGCGGTCCCGCTCGCGGAGCTCGTCAACGCCGCCCAGTCGCCGTCGAACCTCAAGGCGATCGCCGCGACCGGCGCCTCGCCGCAGCGCATGGCCCAGTTCTTCGAGGGAATGGAGCGGCTGGGTCCCGCGCTCCTCGCGCACAAGACGATGGACGAGCTCTTTCAATTCATCGTGGATCTGACGTCCGACGTCCTGCGCTCCGATCGCACCGTCATCATTCTCCGAGGCGACGGCGGGCAGGAGCTGGTTCCCATGGCCACGAAGCAGCGGGGAACCCTCGCCGGCAAAGAGATCGTCGTGAGCCGGAGCATCGCGCGGCGTTCGATCGAGGACCGGGCCGCGATCCTGACGAGCGACGCGCAGCAAGACGAACGCTTCAAGGAGCAGCAGAGCGTGATCCGGCAGCGCATCAATTCGGCGATGTGCGTGCCCCTCTGGCACGAGGAGGAGGTGTTGGGGGTCCTCTACGTGGACAACATCGCGGCCCCGGTGCCGTACGAGCACACCGACCTTCTCATCCTGACCCACATCGGACATCTCGCGGCCGTGAAGATCCTCGAGACGAAGTCGTTCGAGGAGCTGCAGCTCAAGCGGCAGATGGAGGAGGAACTGAAGCGCGCCGCGAATCTGCAGCAGTCCCTGCTTCCGACCGATCCTCTGGTCTCGCCCCCCTACCGGATCGCCGGGAAGAACATCCCTTCCTCCGACGTCGGCGGCGACTACTTCGACTTCATCAACGGCGACGCCGCGGTGCTCACGATCGGCCTGGGGGACGTGGCGGGCAAGGGAATGCCCGCGGCGCTCCTCATGACCAACCTGCACGCGAGCGTCCGGGCACACGTGGAGTCCGAGCCGCGGCTCCCCATGGTGATGGCCCGGCTCAATCGCTCCATCCACCACGCGGTGCGCGGGGACCGGTTCATCACGCTCGTCCTGATCGCGATCGACCGGAAGACCGGCGAGGTGCGCTACGTGAACGCGGGGCACAATCCGCCCTTCCTCGTCCACGCCTCGGGCGAGACCGAGAAGCTCTCGGTCGGCGGGCTACTCCTCGGGATGTTTCCCGAGGCGACCTACGAGTCGGCCGAATTCCGGATGGGCCCGGGGGACGTGCTGGTGCTCTACAGCGACGGGGTCACGGAGGCGCGGGACGCCTCGGACGACGAATTCGGGGAAGAGCGGCTCATGGCGTTCTTGCAGAAGCACCGCGCGATGGAGCCGGAGCGTCTGGTGGAGGCCTTGATTCGCACGGTTCACGAGTTTTCGAACGAAGGAAAGCCGGGGGACGACGTCACCGTCGCGGTGATCCGCCGCGACTAGCCGGAACGGGGACCTGCGGGACCGGCCGCGTTCACGCTCCGCCGGAGCGGGGGCGCCCCACGTCCACGGCGTGCTCCACGTGGCGCTCGACCACCTTGGCCTGAAGCAGCGCCGACCGGTAGCTTCCGCGGCTGAAGGATTGCCTCGCCTTGGCGAGGTATTCGTTCGCGAGCCTCACGAGGCGCACCGCCTCGATGCTGGGCTTGGGGCCCAGCTCGCGGTTCGCCTGCTCCAGCGCCATCTGGGCGCCTCCGATCGCCTTCTCGGCGGTCTCGCGCGGAACCGGCAGATCTTGCAGCTGCCGGAGGAGCGCCAGCACACCCTCGCGGACCCCCTGGGTCTCGCGGTACGCCCCACCCACGTCGCCCGCCTTGAAGATCCTCCACGCTTCCTTCTGCTCCGACTTCAGATCTTCGTGCTGGTTCCAGGCGTTCCGGGCCGCGCCGGTCCGGAGCACGTCCTTCGCGCGCTCCAGCGCGTCGTCGGTTCGCCTCAGCACGTGCTCCACGTAATCGGGATCCTCGCGCGGGGGTCCGACCATCCGCGACGCGCGGTCGGCAAAGTCGCGCGCGGCAAGCGTGAGGCGCTCCGCGCGCGCGTACTGGCGCACCTTGGCCGCCTCGCGTGAATCGGATTGGAAATCGAGGGCGGAGGTGAAGAGCTTGATCGCCCGGGTGTTCTTGGAGGAGAGGATCGACTTCTGAGCGCGCCCCACGAAACGCTCGGTGCGCTCGAGCTCGGTGGCGACTCGGTCGGATTCGGTGAAATCGTGAAGGGCGTTGCGGGGAACGGCGCCGATCTGATTTCGAGGCGTCGCGCCGCCACGGATCCCCACGCTCACATGCGGCTTCCGCGCGGGACCCATGCCGGGAAGAGGCTCCGGGACCTTCGAGGGGGCGTCGGGGGGCTTCGCGACACTGTTCGGCGCGGCCGCCGGCGCCACCTCGGTCGTCTTTTCGTTCTGGACCGTCACCGCGTTCTCGATGTGCTCGGCGGGCTGGCCCTCCTTCGCGGCGCTGCCGGGCGCATCCGGAGCCTTCGCCGAGGAATCCCGCACCGCCGGCGCGGCGGTGGCGATCGAATCCGCGACCATCTTCGGCGCGGGCGCCGAAGCGCCGCCTGTCTCGGGCGCTTCCGCGTTCGCGCTGAGCTCGATTTTCGCGGCTGCGTTCGAGGGCGGGGGCGTGGCCTCCGCGGGCGGGGGCGGACTGGTTTCGTCCGCCCAGGCGAGGACGGGATTCCAGTGCAACTGGAAGAAAAGCCAGAGGAGACACAGCAGCCACAAAGGCGCGAATTCGGTGATGGGTCGCGCCCCGATGCGTGCTGTGGACATACTCCGGCGGCTCACCGGTGTTACCGGCACATGGAGGGGGGCCACAGCACGCGAGGTTCCGCAACTCCTATGCCACATTTGAGCTTACGCTCGGAAGCCAGCGTTTTCCGGAGAAGGTTCGGCGCCCGATGGAGTTACGAATCGGGCGGGCGGCCCCCGGCTCGGACGCACGGAGGAGCCATGGCGCCCCTGCCCCCCGCCGTACTCAGGTACGTACGGATCGGTATTACGCAAGCCTTCGCCGCTCCACCCCGTAGAAATACCTACTCGACCGGATCCGCCTCCGCTCCTCCAATGGGAATGCCGTGGCTCTCCATGCGCGAATACAGGGCCCGCCGCGAGATACCCAGCAGCGAGGCCGCCTTCGTCTTGTTTCCCTGCGCGCGCTCCAGCGCCTCGCGGATCAGGCGCTTTTCGATCTGGTCGAGGCTCAGCCCCAGGGAGAGAAGATCGCCGGGGTCCGCGGTCAGGCGCGTCTTCCCGATCGGGAAGTGCCGGCGCTCGATCGGCCCGGTGCCGGCGAGAATGCACGCGCGCTCGATCAGGTTCTGGAGCTCGCGGATGTTCCCCGGGAACTCGTAGCTCCGGAGGTGCTCGAGCGCTTCAGGGGCGATGTCGTTGACGGAGCGTTCTTGCTGTCGCAGGAAGAAATCCACCAGCTCGGCGATGTCCTCCCGGCGCTCGCGCAGCGGCACGAGACGGATCGGAAACACGTTGAGCCGGTAGTAGAGATCCTCGCGGAATCTTCCGTTGTGGATCATCTCGTCCAGATTCCGGTTCGTCGCCGCGATCACGCGCACGTCGGCGCGGCGCATCTCCTCGCCTCCCACCCGGACGTAGGTGCGGTCCTGCAGCACGCGGAGGAGCTTCACCTGGACGCTCTGCGGCACCTCCGCGATCTCGTCCAGGAATACCGTTCCCCCCTCGGCGAACTCGAAGCGGCCGGGCTTGGTCCGGATCGCTCCCGTGAAGGCCCCGCGCTCGTGCCCGAAGAGCTCCGACTCGAGGAGGGTTTCGGGGAGCGCGCCGCAGTTCACCGGCACGAAGGGCGCCTCGGCGCGCTTGCTCGCCGCGTGGATCGCCTGGGCGAACACCTCCTTCCCCGTGCCGCTCTCTCCCAGGAGGAGCACGTTCGCGTCGGTTCGGGCCACGCGCTCGGCCAGGCCCAGCGCGTCGCGCATCGCGCGGCTCTGCCCCACGATCATGTCGAACTGATGGAGGGGGACCTGCTCCTTCAGCGTCTCGATCCGGTTTTTCAGGAGGGTGGATTCCTGCTTGAGCCTGCGGCGCTCGAGCACCTGCCCCACGCGCGTCACCAGCTCCTCCGGATCGAAATCCTTGAGGATGTAGTCCGCCGCCCCGTCCCGCATGAGCCGCACGGCCTCGCGCGTGTCGCCGAAGGCGGTCATGAGGATGACATCGGGCTGGTACTCCTGGGCCCGCGCTTCCTGGAACACGACCGATCCGGAAGCCCCGGGCATCCGCATGTCGGAGATCACGAGATCGAACGGGTGGGACTTGATCTCGTGCACCGCGGCGTCCCCGCCCAGCGCCACCGCGACCTCGTAGCCTGCCTCGCTCAGGGCGCTCTCGAGAATCCGGCACAGGTTCTTGTTGTCCTCGGCGATCAGGATTCGGTCACTCATCTCCCTGTCTCATTTCCCTCTCACGTTCGATCGGCAGGTGGATCTGGAACTGGGCGCCGCCGCTGGGTGAGCTGCCGACGGAAATCGTCCCTCCATGCTCGAGGACGATCCGCTCCACGAAGGCCAGTCCCAGGCCGGTGCCCTGGGCGCGGGTCGTGAAGAAGGGCTCGAAGACCTTCGAGCGGATGGTCCGGGGCACCCCCGGGCCACTGTCCTGAAAGTATATCCGCAGTTCGGATTTCTTGGCTTGGACGAGGATCGTCAGCTCGCCCCCCTCCGGCATCGCGTCGCGCGCGTTCAGAGCGAGATTCAGGAACAGGTGGTGCATGGCCTGGGGCCTTCCACGGATGGATACCCAGTCTTCGGCCTCCCAGCGCACCGCGGACCGGACCCCGCACCGGGAAAGCTCGACGTTCATGATCTCCATCGAGCGCTCCAGCACCGGGCGGAGAGGAAACACGGTCGCCTCGGCGTCCCGCCTCTTGGAGAGGTCGAGGAAGGTCTGGACGACGTCCCCCATCCGCTGCACTTCCTCGTCCAGCATCCCCAGGAGCTCGCGGCGCTGCGCGTCGGTCAGCTGCTCCACGCGCTGGAGGCGCGAAGAGGCGCCGCGCAGCACGGCCAGCGGATTTCGGATCTCGTGCGCCACCCCGGCCGCGACCTGCCCCACCGTGGCGAGGAGATCCGCGTGGTCCATGCGCTCCTCGATGCGGGCGAGGCGCGCCTGGGTGCGCACGTACCCCAATCCTACCAGCACGACCAGGATCGAGGCCAGGAGCGCGGCACCGTAGAGCGAGGCCCGGACCTGCACGAGCGGCGTGAAGGCGCTCGACCCTCCCTCCACCACCACCGCTCCGACGATGCGTCCGTCGTACTGCATCACCGGCGCGTAGCCGGCCTTGAGATACGTCGCCCCTTCCTCGAAGAGCTTCGAATGGGCGGCCTCGCCGATCATGGCGCGCGTGAACGCGGCCTCGTCCAGCGTGGCCCGGTCCACCATCGTGGTGGACTGCCGCAGCGCCAGGACGACGCGGTGGTCGGGATCCAGGAGGAGGATGTTCGAGGCGCCCGCGCCGTCGGCCAGCCTTCGCCACTGCTCGCGCACCGCGTCCGCCGCCTCGACCGCGTCCATCGTCGCCTCGAAGTCGGCGCGAAGCGAATCCGCGGTCCCGGGAAAGAGCGCGTCCAGCTGATCCGACTGGATCAGGAGCGCCGCCGTGTGCGCGGTCGCCTCGAAGCGCTTCCCCAGCTCCTCGTCCAGGAAGTGATGCGCGGTCTGGATCGCGTAGATCACGGTCCCGTTGACGAGCACGAGAAGCGCCCCCAGGAAGAGCAGCGTCCACAGAAGGCGCGAAGGTTTGATCGGAGGTAGGTTGACCATAGCCGGTGTGGCGGGATGAGCGTAGCGACCGGCGGCGCGCATTGTCAACGCGCGCGAGCGGAAGCTGTGATACGGTGCGCGCTTCCATGAGGACGACCGCCGTGCCCTTCGTCTTCGGATTCTTGGCCGGCGCCCTGGGAGGCCTCATGGGCGTGGGGGGCGGCATCCTGCTCGTCCCGCTCCTCGTTCACGCCCTTGGGACGCGCCAGCACGAGGCCCAGGGGACGTCCCTCGCCTTCGTCACCGCGACCGCGCTCGTCGCGGCCGTTCCCTACCTTCGACAGGGCAACCTCGATCTCTGGCTCGCGCTCTACCTCGCACTCGGCGCCGTCCCGGGAGTGCTCCTGGGCGCGGCACTCGCGCGAAGACAAACCGCGAGGAGACTCCGCCAGGCGCTCGGCCTTCTCATGGTCCTGACCGCCGTGAAGATTCTGATCACGGCCCCAGCCAACGCGGGACCGCCCCACCCCTGGCCCCCGCCGCTGAACATTCTGCTGGGCGCCGTCGTGGGCATCCTGGGGGGACTCCTGGGCGTCGGCGGCGGCACGATCCTGGTCCCGATCCTCGTTCTCGCGGAGCGTGTTCCGCAGCACGTGGCGCAAGGGGTGTCGCTGCTCATGATCCTCCCGACCGGGATCGTCGGCGCCTGGAGCCACGCGCGCCACGGCCACGTGGTCCGGGCGCTCCTCCCATCGCTGATGGCGGGCGGAGCCCTGGGGGCGCTCCTGGGCGCGCTCCTCGCGCATCGAATCGAATCCGGCACGCTGTCCCGTATCTTCGCGATCTTCCTCCTCCTCGTTTCCGTCCAGATGATTTTCGGACGCGGCCGTGATACCGTCGCCGACTCGGCCGAACTTCCAGGAGGAACCCAACGATGAGCCGCTTTCGCGCTTTGCCCTGCACCCTTCTCGCGCTGATTCTCTCCACCGGTCTCTCCCAGGCCGCCGATCCGCTCGCTCCGGTCACCCGGACCGGGAACCCCACCGAGAAGCGGCTCTCCGCGCTGGCGAGCCGCTACTTCCACGGCTATTACGCGTTCGCGCCCGGGTGGGCGACCACGTCGGGGCTCCACCAATACGACAGCCTTCTCACGGACCTTTCGCGTCCCGCGATCGACCGGGAGATCGAGCGCACGAGGAGCGTGCTCGACGAAACGAGGAAGATCGATGCCTCCAAGCTCAGCGATTCCGCGAGGGTCGATTACGACCTCTTCGCGCGAGGCGTGGAAGGCCACCTCTTCGATCTGACCGAGATCCGGGGCTGGGAGAACGACCCCAGCACCTACAACTACGGCCCCACGATCTTCGCCTTGATCGCGCGCAACTACGCGCCTCCGGAGCAGCGGCTGCGCATGGTGACGGCGCGCCTCCGCCAGGTGCCCCGCCTCCTCGCGAGCGGGAAGGAGAACGTGAAGAACCCGCCCGAGATGTTCGCGCGCTTCGGGGCCGAGGACCTGGGAGGCACGATCGAGTTTCTCGACAAGGAGGTGCCCCCGGCGTTCTCCTCGGTGAAAGATCCGGCGCTCTGGAAGAGCTACGAAGACGCGAAAGCGGCCGCGGTGGCGGCCACCCGCCAGTACATCGATTGGATCCAGAAGGACCTGATGCCCACGGCCCATGGATCCTACGTGCTCGGCGAGGAGCGCTACCGGAAGAAGCTCCACTACGACGAGATGGTGGACCTCTCGCTCGATTCGCTCCTCGAGGTGGGAGGTCAGGAGCTGAAGCGGCTCGAGGCGCGCTACGCGGAGACCGCGAAGAAGATCGATCCCAACGCGACGCAGGAGGAGCTGCTCCAGCGCATGCGCGCCGATCATCCCACGAAGGCGGAGCTGATCCCCTACACGAAGGGGCTCCTGGAGGAGATCCGCTCCTACTGCATCTCCTCCCGGTTCATCGACGTTCCCTCCGAGGTTCGCTGCGAAGTGCGCCCGACGCCCTCCTTCGCGGCCGAGCGCTCGTTCGCGAGCCTCGATGCGCCCGGGCCCTACGAGAAGAAGGCCAGCGAGGCCTACTACAACATCTCGCTGCCCAACGCGGCCTGGGATTCCGCGCGGGTCGAGCAGCATCTCCAGGGCTACAGCCGCTGGATGCTGCCCTCCACCTCGATCCATGAGGCCTACCCCGGCCACTACGTTCATTTCCTCTATGCGAAGCGGGCCCCGAGCCTGGTGCGCCAGAATCTGTACTGCGGGAGCTTCGCCGAGGGGTGGGCGCTCTACTGCGAGGAGCAGCTGATCGACCACGGGTTCCACAAGGACGATCCCCGGGCCGAGTTCGGCATGCTGCGCTGGTCGCTCGTGCGCGCGTGCCGTTTCCAGGTGGGCATCCGGGTGCACACGAAGGGCATGCCGATGGAGGACGCGATCGCGCTCTTCATGACGCACGCCCACATGGAGCGCGGCAACGCCGAGCGCGAGGCCTACCGCGCCGCATTCGATCCGACCTACCTCGTGTACACGCTGGGCTC
>Ga0066665_10001333_pt1 | contig 11394 bp, 8 predicted proteins | sample GraSoiAngelo_114_FD_75175 | JGI IMG/M metagenome (GOLD analysis project Ga0066665, IMG submission 75175) | Grasslands soil microbial communities from the Angelo Coastal Reserve, California, USA - 14_0903_13_40cm | ecosystem: Environmental > Terrestrial > Soil > Grasslands | place: USA...
ATGAGCCACCAGCAGCACACCGTGAAGCCGGTGGTCATAGCGTGATTCCTCGGTTCGTCGAATCTCATCTTGTAATCCCAGAATGATGGTTGCGGAGTCCGCAATCGTAAGTGGTTTCATTCCACTAGAAGAACATACATCGATCTAATACGCAATTACTTATGACGCTGTGTTTAGGACACGAGCAGGCGGAGATCGTGCAGCCGCTGCGCGCACTAGCAATGGCAGAAGGCGGGAACAAAGAACTCGCTGCAAGAGTTCTCATAGAATACATTCAGGGTCATCCGAAGGACACCGCAGCCCGCAAGCAGCTCGAGCGCTTCCAGGCACCGGAGGTGCCGGTTACTGCCGGTAGCGACGCATCTGCGGACAGGGTCAAGCCAGCTCAGAGGATAGAACCAGCCATCGCGCTGCCCCTGCCGTCGAACTGGTTGCCGCCCGACGTAGACGAAAGGGTACCTCCCGTGGAACCGAAGACTGTGTGCTTACTGGAGGAAGTGGTTCAGAAGGCAGGAATACGAATCGAGGAATTGGTCACAAATGTGGACCGCTTTACGGCCACTGAATTCCTGGAACACGAATCTATCGATAAGTGGGGGTTTGCGCAGCTTCCGGAAACTCGCAAGTTCGATTATGTAGTGAGCATCGAGCAATACAGGCCAGGATACTTCGACGTGATAGAGTATCGGGGCAACAAATATTCGCCTGCTCAGTCTCCAGACGGTGTGGAAACACGTGGGCTACCGTCGATGGTGCTTATTTTCCATCCGAATAACGCCGGGAACTTTGCAATGAGTTGTGAAGGTTTGGGTCAATGGAACAGAGCCCCGGCTTGGCAAGTCCATTTCCGCCAGAGGCCGGACAAGCCGAATACGACTCGCGCGTACAGGATTGGCGAGAACGGTGTTTCTTATCTAGTGGCGTTGCGAGGACGCGCGTGGATCGCTGCGGATAGCTATCAGATTGTGCGCTTGGAAACAGATCTCGTGAACACGCTGCCGGAAATCCGCCTCTTTGCCGATCGCACGGTGGTGGAATATGGCCCAGTGCGATTCAAAAACCGAGATGTGGAAATGTGGCTGCCCCAAAGCGCCGAACTGTACTCCGACTGGAGAGGTAAGCGTATGCACCGGCGCTACAGCTTCAGCAATTACATGCTTTTCTCCGTAGATGAAAAGCAACGCATCTCAGAGCCCAAAACGGAAACGAAAAGCCAAACAGAGAATTGAGTCCCATCGAGCCTGGCGATTAAGGGAGGGGGCGGCATAGTCTTCGAGGTTGCAACCAACGAGCGTAAAGTTGAGATGGTCCCTTTCCGCGTGGCTTCCTTTGAGTTACGAGAGCTTACCGGGCGCCTGTGACGGACACTTCCCTGTTGCCTCATCTCTCGGCGCAACACGAATCGGTTTTGAAAGGCGTGTCAAATCTAGGCTGGATTACAAGTAACGGTCGTCGCTCCGGAACGGGCGTTCAAAGTCTGGCGTTAACGTAATAACCCCGTAGAACAAGATGAAGTATGTACCTTACGTCCTGCCTCGCAAGTTCAATCGATGGTTCACATTACCGAAGAAAAGGGCTGTCAGATTTGACAGTTCTCCGCTCGGGCGGGAGAGCAGAGTATAGCGCGTGATGGGGCCGAAGCAGTCGAGAGCCCTACTTAAGAGAAGCTGCGTGCGACAAACGCGAAAGATCTAAAAAGGAAGGGGTAATCGGATGGCGAAGCAGAACCTGATAGTCGTCGGATTAGTGGCCACGCTTTTTGCTATTCCCGTCCATGCGGACGAGACTCAACCGAGTCCGGTTGAGAGTCAGGTTAATCTCCATATAGGTGGAGGCATAGGAGTTCCGCTCGACCCGACGGGCAAGTTTGCTGGAATCGGTGGCACTTTCCAGGCCGGGGCTGGGCCAAATCTTGGCAGTCATCATTCGATCGTCGGTGAATTCATGTGGCACGCTCTGCCCCCTAATCAAAGTGCTTTATTACCTGTCCTGAATGCTCTTTGTCTACTGAATCCCCCAGTACCGCCAAGTACCGCTTGTTCCGTAGCTTCCATAAACGCAACCGATAACGTCTACGCTCTAACGGCAAACTATATGTACCACAAGTATGGAAAACGTTTCGGTTACTATGCCATTGGAGGCGGAGGTTGGTATTATCGTAAGGCCCAACTAAAGAATTTTACCGTGCCAGCTGGCACGGTGTGCAACCCGGCTTGGTCATGGTGGGGATATGCTTGCCAGGGCGGATTTGTCTCGAATACCGTCCTGGCGAGCAGCGGCATAAGTTCTGGCGGCATAAACGGGGGGGTTGGTATTACAGTCGCGATGACGGCTGGCGCCAAATTCTATATTGAAGCCCGCTACCATTACTCACCTCAAGGCGGTCGAGTTTCCACGCAGATACTTCCCGTTACAATGGGGATTAGATGGTGAGGCGGAGTTACCAGTTGACCGAAGGCCAGAGCGCCTCTTCTCGCCGCCTACGCGCAACAGCTAGTCATGCAGAATGACAGCTTCAGCCGCGAGATCGACTTTTACGCCGTGCCACATTACCTAGCAGACTTTATCAGTTCAACGCTTCCAGAATGATCCTGGCGAGCCCCCAGAAACATCCTGCAGCTATCGCCACTAGACCCCAGAGGAAAGTGAAGGAATTTGAAGACGGAACTTTATTTGACTCCTTTCCTCGGCACTCGTTGCCTGATCGCTCCGACATATGCTCGCACCCTTGCGAAAATTCATATTCGATAGATCTTAGGTAAGCGTCGACATCTTGCTTGGTTGCCGATCCGTTGTCTGACTCCATCTTGATGCAACCTAGCCAGAAGGTCCGCTTTCGGGTTTGCCACCGCAGGGCCGCAAAACTGGCGAGCTCACGATTTGTCTCAGCGGCTATGGGCCTCCGCCTGTTAAGATCGTTGACTTTAATGACAGCGCATTTGCAAATTCCGCTAGCCATTAGACCCTCCTTAAGTTCCCTGGCGTTGCCTAGGCGACGCACGCAACCACGCACAACCCACTCGGTACCAATCAAATACGGGTGCCTGTCGCGGCAAAGAGGCCAGCAGGTAGGTGCTAACGGTCCGCTGCTCTTCGGCTAATCTCAAGTCAACGCATCCCTTTTGCAGAACTGTTAGCGATTTCAGCTAACACAGACCGGTTTAAATCTTGCGGGATTTCCTTCTTGGGAGTACCGCCAAGGAGCTTTCGCAACCGAAGATGAGCTTTGTGCAATTGGGACTTTGACGTTTCAATCGAGCGACCGAACATCTTGGCGATTTCGCTGTGACGGTAACCTTGAACGTCGTGCAAAACGAACGCTGTTTTGTAGCCGTGCGGCAACACACTAACCGCGGCTTGGAGGTCGATCCGATCCAACAAGCCGCTCAAAGTTAGGTCCGGCGCGCTGATCTCGATACAAGAGTCGCTGTCATCTCCTCTGCACTCCTCCAAAGGAATCCACCTATGTTTGTTCCGGCGGAAGCGCATAAGAACGATGTTCGTTGCCAAGCGGTAGAGCCACGATGAAAACGCTGATTCGCCTCGAAAGGTATTGATTTTGCAGAATACGCAGGCGAATACGTCCTGAGCGGCGTCTTCGGCTTCGACCGGATCCCGTAGCGTGCGCAGGCAGATACGATGGACGAACTCGCGGTAGCTTCGATAGATAAACTCAAAAGCTTTGGCATCGCCCTGATTGAATAACCGAATCGCCTTATCTACGGATAGGATCACACCTGTCCTCGATTTGAGATCGCGCATGGTTACCTGCTGCCCACACGATATGTGCTGGGCAAAGTAGAGAACACTGCCAAAAATGACAGGGGATTGAACTGGGCATCGAGTCGACGTTCGACAGGAGTAGGTCAAGGCCCATTCAATTAACTCATTTTATTAGAACATGCCACCCAGTCGATTCTTGCGATTGGCTATTAATATCGAGGTAATTGTGAGGTAATTGTAATGTAGCGCTTTCTTGTTTAGGAAACGGGGACCGGAGTTGTGCTTGCTCATGGTGTGCTCATGGTCATTGACAGAATCGGAGTTGAGCGGTATAGGTGACGTCAAGGTGCAAGGTTCGGGGGGCTCATGGTAGTACATCGCAGAGTAGTCCTTTTTCTCGCTTTTTCGGTGTCTGCATGGGTTCAGTGGGGCCCTGTTGTGCGTGCACAGGTGCGCACGGATACAACTATCGTTGCAAACGTTGAGCTGGTGCAGATCCCCGTAACCATCTTCGACGATAAAGGTGCTGTTGCGGCTCATCTCAAGAAGAACGACTTTCGGCTGTTCGATGACGGAATTGAACAAAACATACTTTACTTTGAACGAGAGCGTGTACCGGTTTCATTCGTAGTTCTCGCGGACTTGAGTTCCAGCATGACGAGAAAGATTCCCTTCGTTCAGGAGGCGGCTCTTTCATTGCTAGACTCACTGGAAGAGCATGATCAGTACCGCGATGAGTATTCCGTATTGGGCATTGGGAAGCAGTCCAAAGTACTTATGCCGTTCACCGTTGATGAGCATGATCTTGAGCGTAGACTACCGTTACTGCTGACAGCTACCAATGAGAGCACGGCTCTATTTGACGGGATTTGGCTGGGAGTGAATACGGCACACCGGGATGCGGCGAATCAACATCGCGCGGTGATCATCATCACTGATGGAGGCGATAATCACAGCAGGTACAACCTAAGGGAGACCAGAGAGCTTTTGGAGGAGGCTGACATACCCGTTTTTGCTGTGATGGCTGGACCTTCATTTGAACTCCCCGAAATGTTTGTCCCGCAGAAGAAGAAGCAAAGCCGATTCCCTTCGGGTGGATCTAACACGCCTTTTCCTAAGCAACCAATCTCGGTTGCAGGCCAGGACTACATAGGGCCCGCAGAACGGCGCGGGCCTCATAACATGAAGGTCTTAACGGAAGCGACGGGGGGTGGCGTGTTTACCGCCCGAGATGGAGAGGACTTGCCACGCATCGTTCGAACGATTGGGCTAGCGGTAAGATATAGGTACGTTCTCACTTATAGGCCAGTCCGTGGCACCGGTGATTCAAGGCAACATAAAGTTGTAGTTCGGCTCTATCCGAAAGAGAAATTTAGAGGATATAGTCTCCCGTATTACAAGCGGAGCTACCATAGCATCAACTGAAGCTAGTACGTATTGTAGTCTGACCTCGGACGACCGGTGTTAGCTTTCCTGGCGGAGCCGCTCTGTTTGTACTTTTGTGCCTATGCTTAGCCGCTAGGATGTGGGTCCCGCCCAGTCTGCATCCTTCAGATTCCAACCGCCGCCCAGGGCTTTGTAAAGCTGCACAATGACTGTTCGACGATTAAGCTCTGTAGTGGCAAGAGCATTCTCCGCGGGGTATAGCTGGAGTTGAGCATCTAGCACTTCAAAATAGCTCGCTTTTCCTGCCACGTAGCGCTGGAACGAGACTTTCACTGACTCTTGGTAGGCTTGTACTGCTTGCGCCTGTTCACCACGAATCGCCTCGAATTTCTGACGCGAAACTAAGGCGTTCGATACGTCCTGGAACGCAACCTGAGCGGTTTGCTCGTACTGAAGTTTGGTTTGTTCCCAGAACGCCACGCTTTGGCGCTTTTGGGCTCTCAGGGCTCCACCCTGGTAGATGGGGCCGGTAACATTGCCGGCAACACTCCAGACCGTAGCTTGCCCCGACGATAACGAACTGAGCGGAGAACTGGCGCGGCCAAGCAGAGAAGTAAGGCCAATACGCGGGAAGAAATTGGCCGTTGCGACTCCTACCTGAGCGTTGGCGAATCGCAATTGTTGCTCAGCAGTCAAAATGTCCGGACGACGCTCAAGTAATGCCGAAGGCAAGCCGACAGGAATATCCGGGGGGACAACTTGCTCGAGAAGTTTGGCTTTGTGTGGTATGGAGCTGGGGTTGTTGCCCAGCAGCACGCTAATTTGATTCTCCCTAATCGCGATCTGGCGCTCAAGCTCCGGGATGCTTGCGGCCGCCGTCGCCAGGGCTGCAGCAGCCCGAGATGTATCCAACTTCGAAGCTACTCCCCCCTCGAGCCGCTGGGTGAACAACTTTAGGGTTTGCGTGAATGAATCCGTTGTGTCTCTTGCGATCTGAAGTTGGAGATCTAATTCGAGAAGCTCGAAGTAGGCTTGCGCGACATCGCTTACAAGAGAAAGGAGCACACCGCGGCGAGCTTCTTCCGTGGCGAGATACTGGGCACGGGCAGCTTCATTCTCGCGGCGGAGACGGCCCCAGATGTCAGCTTCCCAAGCAGCGGTTGCCACGGCCGCGAAAGCTCCGCGTTCCTGGCCTCCGTTGGGAGCAACAGTGCCGACAAATTCATTTTTACCATCGCTGCCGCTCACGGAGTAATTGAGGAAAGGAAAGTACTGAGCCCGAGCCTGCGCGGCGACTTGGCGCGATTGTTCGATACGCGTCACGGCAATCTGCAGGTCATAGTTGTTGGCAAGTGCTGTTTGGACGAGGTTCTTCAGCCGCTCGTCCTTAAAGACTTCCCACCAAGGCAGGTCAGCGATAGATGCTTGCTGAGCTAACTTTTCTGCATCGCGATACTCGGTCGGAACGTTTACTTTGGGGCGCTGATAATTTGGGCCAACTGCGCAGCCAGGCAGCAGAAACAGAAGACAGCTAAGCGGAAACAAGACAGACAGAAGGCCGACGCTCTGGCGGCTGTTTTGGGCTTGAGTTGCCATTCGTCGGCTCGAAGGTTTCGAGTATTGCCTCACACCGTTGCTGGTCGGAATCGTGTTTATCATGGCAGTTCGCTTTACCTCCCCCAATTACGTGCTTAGTCATCTCCAGCGGGGGCAGCACGCGCTTCCGGAGCGGGGGGCAAAGACACCTTAGCTACTTCGTGTTTTGCACCACCGATTCTTTCAATAACGTAGAACAGCGCCGGGATAATAAAAATCGCGATAGCGCTGGCAGCAGCTATTCCCCCGATGACTGCTGTGCCCATCACCTGGCGAGACACCGCGCCAGAACCAGATGCTGTCCAAAGTGGCACGCAGCCCAGGAGGAACGCCAAGGAGGTCATCAAAATCGGGCGCAGGCGCAACTTGGCGCCTTCCAAAGCGGCTTCGACGAGCGGCTTGCCCTTTTTCTCGTGCTCCAATTTGGCGAACTCCACGATCAAGATGGCATTCTTAGCGGCGAGTCCGATGAGCATGATCAAGCCAATCTGTGCGTAAACATTGTTCTCAAAGGAGAAGCTTGTAAGTCGACGAAGATACAGGGCGAAGAAAGCTCCAAAGACGGCTATTGGAACGCTAATGAGCACACTGAACGGCAGAGTCCAGCTCTCGTAAAGCGCCGCAAGAATCAGAAAACAGAAAAGCGTTGAGAAACCAAAAATTACGGAAGGCGGCACGCCTTGCCGAGCTTTTTGTTCTTGATAAGACATACCCAGGTAGTCGAACCCCATGTCAGGAGGCATGGTTTGACCAAAAACCTGCTCGAGCGCTTCCATGGCCTGGGCGGAACTATAACCGGTGGCCGCGCTGGCGTTGATTTGTGCACAGCGATACAGGTTATAGCGCATCGTGAATTCCGGACCTGCACGGTGCTGAATGGAAGTAACCGCCGATAGCGGCACCATATTGCCGGCGCTATTGCGCACGTAAAACTGGCCCAGGTTTTCAGCCCGCGTTCGGAAATCGCCTTCCGCTTGAATGTAGACCTGCCACTGGCGGCCGAAACGGTTGAAATAATTAATAAGCGCACCGCCCATGAAAGATTGAAGGGTTTTGTATACATCGCCTAGGTTGACGCCTTGGGCCAGAACCTTGTCGCGCTCGACGTTGACATAAACCTGCGGAACATTTGCCAACATGGTTGTAAACACCGACGCCAGCTCCGGGCGTTTACGGGCGACTTCCATGAACGCATTGGTATTGTCAGCCAAGAACCGAACATCATGCCCACCGCGGTCCTCCAAAATAAAGGTGACGCCGCCAGAAGTTCCCACTCCGGGAATTGCCGGAGGAGAAAAAGCAATCGAGACGCCCGCGGGAAGCTGTCGTAGTTCTCCGTTGATGTGAGCTCTGATCGCATCGTAGGTTTCTTCCGGTGTTTTGCGTTCACTCCATTCCTTGAGCGTGACCCAAAAGAAGGAGCTAAAGGTATTCTGAACGCCACTGATCATGTTGTAGCCAACAACGCTGGTCACATGATCGACACCTGCTGTTTTCATCAGAATATCTTCCACGGTCCTGGCCGTGAGGCTTGTGCGTTGCAACGATGAGGCATCGGGCAATTGCAGGGCCACGAATACATAGCCCTGGTCCTCGTCGGGCAGGAAGCTGCTAGGCAACCTCGTACCGATTAGTCCGGCCAACACTGTAAACCCAACTAGGATGAGTCCAGTGAACACCAGCTTGCGTATCAGCAGGCCGCACCAATTGACGTAACCATCGGTGATGCGGCCGAACCATTTGTTGAACCATGCGAAAAATCTCCCGAGTGGCCCGCGCGCTTCCTTCTTAGGACGAAGTAAAAGCGCAGCAAGGGCGGGACTCAGCGTCAGGGCATTGAACGCAGAGAGAAGCATGGACACCGCGATCGTCACGGCGAATTGCTGATACAAACGGCCGGTAATGCCCGGAATAAACGCCGTAGGGACGAACACGGCTGCGAGAATCAGGGCGATGCCGATCACCGGGCCAGAGACTTCTTCCATTGCTTTGAAGGAAGCTTCCTTGGGGGAAAGTCCGTGTTCGATGTTGTGCTCAACCGCTTCCACTACAACGATGGCATCATCCACAACCAAGCCGATAGCAAGCACCAAGCCAAACAAGGAAAGTGTGTTAATGGAAAAACCGAGTACAGGGAAGATGGCAAAAGTTCCGATCAGCGACACCGGCACAGCCAGCAGAGGAATCAAAGTAGCCCGCCATCCTTGAAGAAAGATAAACACTACGAGAATGACGAGAATGATGGCTTCAATAAAGGTGTGATTAATCTCGACAATGCCTTCGGTCACCGGAAGAGTCGTATCGAGAGCCACAGCATAGTCAAGTCCAGGTGGAAACCGCTTTTTCGCCTCAGCCATTAAGGCTTTTGCGCCTTTGGCGGCGGCGATGGCGTTCGATCCCGGAAGTTGGTAAATAGCAACGACCGCTGCCGGCTTGCCATCGAGCCGACCTTGCAAATTGTAGACCTGGGCGCCCAGTTGCACGCGAGCCACATCCTTCAGACGCACGATGGAAGCGTCGGACTTGGCACGAACTACGATTTGGCCGAACTCCTCTTCCGTCGCAAGGCGGCCCTGGGAGCGAACTGTGTAGGTGTACTCCTGGCCTGGTGGCACAGGCTCACTACCAATTTGACCCGCGGGATTGACATTGTTTTGCGTCTGAATCGCGTCGATGATTTCGGGGACTGTGATTTGGAGCTTTGCTAGCTGATCAGGCTTGACCCAAAAGCGCATGGCGTACTGGCCTGCACCGAAAACCGAGACGCTGGCTATTCCGGGAACACGCGTGAGTTGGTCGTTTAAGTTGATATAGGCATAATTCGCAAGGAATTCCGAGTCATAAGTGCCGTTCGGGGAGTAGAGGTCGAACAACATCAGGGGGGCAGCAGTAGATTTTTGCACCGTTACACCGTAGCTGTTTACTTCGGAAGGCAACTGGGATGCCGCCTGCCCCTGACGCATCTGAGCAAGAATCTGATCCGTATTCGGGTCCGTTTTTACATCGAAATTGACAGTGAGGGTTATTTGACCATTGTTGGCGTTGTTAGAATACATGTAGTTCATGTTGTCCACACCGCTCATCTGCTGCTCAATGGGAGTAGCTACAGACTGTTCCACTGTCAAAGCGTCGGCACCGACATACGTGGTCTTAATTTGGACTTCTGGAGGTGTGATGTTAGGAAATTGCGCGGTAGGCAGGCCCAGCATTGCGACAATGCCGACAATGACCATAACGATCGAAATCACCATGGACACGATAGGACGATTTATGAAGAACTTGTGCACGATTGACCCTATTGAGAGCTTCTTGCAGTGTCCGCCTTTTCTGTTATAGAGGACTCTGGCTGAAATGGCTTGGCGTGAACTTCCATTCCCTCGCGCACCTTTTGCACTCCTTCCGCCACGATTCGGTCACCAGGCTTCAGGCCTTCGTTGACAATCCACATGGTGTCAACCTTAGGCCCCACTTTGATCGGACGAATGCTCACCTTGTTGTCGGCGCCGATTACTGCAACAAGGTACCCGCCTTGCATTTCATTGACAGCGCGTTGGGGAACAAGCAGGGCGTTCTTCTGAATTCTCACTACTGTGCTGATGTTGCCAAATCCACCAGGACGTAGCAGGTTTCCTGGGTTCGGGAACTGCACCTTGACGAGAATTGCTCCCGTCCTCACATCCACTTGGCGATCAAGCGCATAAAAGCGGCCTTTTTGCGGATAGACAGATCCATCCGAAAGGCGCAATTGCCATTCGAGTTTATTCAATACTGCATGCTCGTCATTGCCCAGAGCTGCGGCCTGTTTCATTGCGTTCAGGTACTCTTGTTCGCTTGCCGTGAAATTCACCAGAATCGGATTGATCGTTGACACTGTCGTCAGGGGCTCGCCGGGTGGGTTAACGAAGTCACCGATCTGGGCTGTGGCGATTGCGGCAACACCGTCAATCGGGGAAATAATTTTGGTGAAGCTAAGATCAAGTGCGGCAGACTCCACCGCTGCACGGGCGGACTCGATGGCCGCTTTTCCTTGTTCCACCTGAGCCTTGGCGGCAAGATTCGCCTGGACTGCATCGTCCAGTTCCTGCTGGCTGATGGCACTTTCCTTGGCAAGGGGTGTATAGCGAGCAACGTCCAGCTCCGTTTTCCCAAGTTGCGCTTGTGCCCGCTGAAGATTGGCTTTTGCTTGCTCCAAGTTTGCCGTTGCCTGATCAAGTGTGGCCTGGAAGGGCCGCGGATCTATTTCGAAGAGAGGAGAGCCTTTTTGGACGAATGCGCCATTCGTATAGTTCTGCGTAACGAGGAGGCCTTTTACTTGAGCGCGGATCTGGGCATTGACAAACCCATCGAGAGTAGCCACCCATTCTTTAGCTACAGGCACATCTTTTTGCATAACCACGACAAATTCCACTGGCGGAGGAGCCGACGCTGCCTGTTGCTTTGTCTCGCATCCAGCCAAGCAGTCTGTGACGGCCCAAAGGGCCAGAGCGAATCGTAATGGCTTCGTTTTCATGACTCACGCTCCACAAAGGCGCAGTGCTCGGTCCAAAAGCGTTCGCGCCAAAGACTGGGCACACGAAATCTGGCACCGCACGTGCGTGGGCGCACGTGGGATTAAAAGCGCTCACTGGGTGCGGATAGTAGTCACCGGCTTCCGATGCCGGAACTGTCAAAACTAGCAGGGTGCCTGCG
>Ga0066665_10001336_pt1 | contig 11383 bp, 12 predicted proteins | sample GraSoiAngelo_114_FD_75175 | JGI IMG/M metagenome (GOLD analysis project Ga0066665, IMG submission 75175) | Grasslands soil microbial communities from the Angelo Coastal Reserve, California, USA - 14_0903_13_40cm | ecosystem: Environmental > Terrestrial > Soil > Grasslands | place: USA...
ATAGGGAAGGTGATGGTCTAAGAAAGGGAGCGGGGAGCAGGGAGCGGTACCTTCCGATGCATGGAGGGTACCGCTCCCCGCTCCCAGCTCCCGCCTAAGGCTGCCGTCGCCACAGCCGAGCGACCAGCCAGTCCACCAGGCGATCGGGGAGTCGCAGCAGCAGGCGATTGAACCAGGTGTGGGCCGATACCACCCGGCGGATCGGCGGCCGGCGTGCGGTGAGCGCGTGCGCGACGAGCCGCGCCACGCGATCCGGGAGTGGCGCCTCTTCGGCGGCGCGCAGGGCATGGCGCCGGACGCGCTCCATCATCGGCTCGTACGGCGTCCCCCGGTACCGGCTCAGGTCCATCGCCGCGGCCTTGTTCCAGATCCGGCTGCGGAAGGTCCCCGGCTCGATCACGATGACCTTGACGCCGAACGGGATGAGCTCGCGACGCCAGCTGTCGGAGATGGCCTCGAGCCCGAATTTCGACGCGGCATAGGGGCCCATGAACGGCAACGCCGCCCGGCCCGCCACCGAGGTGATGTTGACGATGCGGCCTCGCGCCGCCTTGAGGAGCGGGAGGAACGCCTGCGTCACGGCTACGGCGCCGATGAGATTGACCTCGAGCACCTGCCGGATGTGAGCGATCGGGAGCAGCTCGAGCGGGCCGCCGGCCGGAATCCCGGCGTTGTTGACGAGCCCAATGAGCGGCGACGCGCCGAGCGCCTGCGTCACCTCGTCGCGGGCGCGGGCGATGCTCGCCTCGTCGGTGACATCCATGCGGACCGGCGTGACGCCGTCCTTCGCGATAACCGCCCCGTCCTCCGCCCGGCGCACGGTGCCGAACACGCGAAACCCTCGAACGGCCAGGTACCGGGCGATGGCCGCACCGATGCCGGACGAGACTCCCGTCACCACCACGCTTCCGCTCATTCGTGAATTGTACGACGGGTGTGGCTTACTGCGCGATGCGATACACGGTGCCGTTTCCGGATAGGACGTACAGTTCCCCGTTCGCATCCTGACCAAATGAAGTCGGACTGCTGAGGCTGATGTTCGGAGTCCACAGGGTCCGTGTCGCCACGCCGCCGCCCGCAAACGTGAAGCTCCGCAGCCATCCACCGCACAGATCCGAGTAGAAGTACTGACCCGCGAGGGAAGGCGAGCGCGTGCCGCGGTACACAAAACCGCCGATTACTGCACAGTCTCCGTTTGAGTGGTCATATTCGACGGCCGGGAGTACGAGTCCGCTGGAACTGCATGGGTTCGGGTTGTAGCAATGCGCCCCTTCCATGATACGCCAACCATAGTTGAGCCCGGCCGTGTTCATGGGCTCGACGTCCACCTCCTCCCAAGTGTTCTGGCCGACATCCGCGATGTAGAGCAGCCCGCTGGGCGCGTCGAACGCATAGCGCCACGGGTTGCGCAGGCCCAACGCCCAGATCTCGGGAGCCCCACCTCCGTTCTTGAACGGATTGCCCGTGGGAATCGCATACGGGTCACCGCCGTCTACATCGATCCGCAGCAGCTTGCCGAGCAGCGAATCGGGGTTCTGGGCCCGGTTCTGGGGATCTCCTCCCGAGCCGCCGTCGCCCATGCCGATGTAGAACATGCCGTCGGGCCCGAACATAACGAGCCCGCCCTTGTGGTTCGGATAGAGCGAAACGGGCTGGGGCTGGGTGATCCGCAGAATCAGCTTATGGGTGGCGCTGTCGGCGATGTTCGAGTCGGCGCTGACGGTGTACCGCTCAATCACCGTGTAGACCGTGTCGCTGGCGGCGTTGCTATGCGTGTAGTCCACGTAGAAGTAGTGGTTCGTCGCGTACGCTGGATGGAAAGCAACGCTTAGCAATCCCTCCTCTCCACCGGACAGCACGCGATTGCTGATGTCGAGGAAAGGCGTTGCCAAGGGCTGCTGCTGCCCATGAGGCACGATGCGGATGCGTCCCGCCTGCTCGACGATGAACAGACGCTCCGTGTCGCCCGGCGGGGCGCTGAGGTACACGGGGCTCGACAACCCACTCGCGACGAGCTGGAGCCGCAGACTGTCCCCCGCGGCGGGCGGTCCGCTGGGGCTGCCACCACACGCGAGCAGCGCGAGCGCGCCGAGCGGGCAAATGAACGCCAGGCGACGAGTCATCTGGAGCAAGATAGGACGGCTGACGCGATCGACTGTGACCCGCGCCACCTAGGGCGCGGCGAGCACCGGCCGCATCAACAGGCCGGTGGTCGAGACCCGAACCTCGTACCGTGCGGGCGCCCCGGCCGTGACGAACGCCGCCGAGCCGTACTCCGCGTCCACGAGCGGTCCGAGGAGCCGGCGGCGCGCCAGGAAGAACAGGTCCACGAGCGGTGGGCGGGCCAATTCGTAGGTCGTGTGCGACTTGCGCCGCTCGTCCGTCACGTCGTTGTAGCGCCCCGCCACGCGGTCGAGCTCAAAATCGGTGTGCAACCCTAGCAGGTTCGCAAACGGGTGCCACTTGAGGATCCGGGCGTCTATATAAAAGGCATCCCCGGCGAGCTCATACATCGCGAGGCGGCGGTCCGCAAACACGATCGTCGCGCGAAAGCGCTGCGGTGCCACAGGCTCGGTGGTGACCGTCGCCGCGAGGACTTCGAGCGTGAGCGCCCGGTATCCCCGCAGGCCGACGATGATCGCGCCGACGAGTCCGGCGAGCGCCAGGAGGAGGAGCCCGGCCAGGCCCCGGACGGCGCTCCCAGTCCACCGCCGAGCGCCCGCGGCTCGGTACGCCGCCCGCAACGCGAGGAGACTCGCGGCGAGTAGACACAATCCGGCGATCACCAGGCGAACGGTCATGTCGGTCGTCTAAACTATGCCGAGGGGTTAGTCTTAGGTATGCCTTGGAGCGAGTGACATGCCGGCGATCCACTCGACCATCCAGTTGCTCCGGCCGCCCCCTGCGGGCTGCGACGACATCCTGAGCTCGCGCGCGCTGGATTTTCTGGCGGCCCTTGCGCGTCGGTTCGAGCCGGAGCGGCGCCGGTTGCTCGAGCGTCGCGTCGCGCGCCAGAAGGAGCTCGACGCCGGCCGCCTGCCCGACTTCCTCCCCGGAACCCGGGACATCCGCGAGCGCGAGTGGACCGTGGCGCCGATTCGCCCCGATTTGACGGACCGCCGCGTCGAGATCACCGGCCCCGTGGAGCGCAAGATGATGATCAACGCGCTCAACTCGGGCGCGGACGTCTTCATGGCTGACTTCGAAGATGCCAACGCACCCACGTGGGAGAATAACGTCCGGGGCCAACAGAACGTGCGCGACGCGGTGGCGGGCACGATCTCGTACACGAGCCCGGAAGGAAAGCGCTACACACTCGATCCCAAGACCGCGACGCTCGTCGTCCGGCCACGCGGCTGGCACCTGATCGAAAAGCACCTCCTGGTGGACGGTCAGCCGATCGCCGCCTCCCTCTTCGATTTCGGTCTCGCGTTCTACCACACCGCCGCCGCGCTCATCGCGCGCGGCTCGGGGCCGTACTATTACCTCCCGAAGCTCGAGAGCCACCTCGAAGCGCGTCTCTGGAACGAGGTCTTCAACTTCGCCCAGGACACGCTCGGGATCCCCCGGGGCACGATCCGCGCGACCGTCCTGATCGAGACGATCCTCGCAGCCTTCGAAACGGACGAGATCCTGTGGGAGCTGCGCGATCACTCGGCGGGGCTGAATTGCGGGCGCTGGGATTACATCTTCAGCTATATCAAGAAGCTGCGGCGCCGGCCCGAGCGGGTGCTGCCCGACCGCGCGCAGGTCACCATGGAGCAGCCGTTCCTCAGGAGCTACGCCGAGCTCGTGATTCGCACGTGTCATCGCCGCGGGATCCACGCCCTCGGCGGCATGGCGGCGCAGATCCCCATCAAACGGGATGCGGCCCTGAACGCTCGAGCGCTCGAGAAGGTCCGCCAGGACAAGTTGCGAGAGGTCCAGCAAGGGCACGACGGCACCTGGGTCGCGCATCCTGCGCTCGTTCCCGTCGCGCGCACGGTGTTCGACGCCCACATGGCCGGGAAGAACCAGATCGCACGGCGCCGGGACGACGTGCGCATCACCGCCGCAGATCTGCTGGCGACGCCGGCGGGAGAGATCACCGTCGAGGGCCTGGAGACGAACCTGAGCGTCGCCCTGCAGTACCTAGCCGGCTGGCTCGGCGGGATGGGGTGCGTACCCATCAACGATCTGATGGAAGACGCGGCAACCGCCGAGATCTCGCGCGCGCAGGTGTGGCAGTGGGTGCGCCATGGCGCCCGGCTGCGCGACGGTACACACGTGAGCGCAACAAAAGTGCAACAAAGACTGTCCGAGTTAGCGGCAGCCCTACCTGAACGGGTAGGTGCGACAGGCCCTGCCGCCGATAAGTTCTTGCTTGCAGGGAGGATTCTCGCCGACCTGACGACCGGCGCGGAGTTTGCAGAGTTCCTGACGACGGTCGCGTACGACTATCTCGACTGAGACAGGACGGGAGACCCATGAATCAGCAGGACTTCATCACCGCCCTCGGGCGCTCGTGGAATGCCGACCGGTGGAAGAGCGTGACGCGCCCGTATTCCGCCGCCGACGTCTACCGGCTGCGCGGCTCCATCGACATCGAATACTCCCTGGCGCACTACGGCGCGGCCCGGCTGTGGGAGTTGTTTCGGGACGACGACTATGTCGCCGTCCTGTCGGCCATCACGGGCAACCAGGCGATCCAGCAGGTCCAGGCGGGCTTGAAGGCGATCTACGTGAGCGGCTGGCAGGTGGCGGCCGACGCGAATAACGCCCTCGAGATGTACCCCGACCAGAGTCTGTACCCGTCCGACTCCGTCCCCACCCTGCTCCGCCGCATCAACAACGCCCTGAAGCGCGCCGACGAGATCGCCCACATGAAGGGCGACCACTCGACGTACTGGTTCGCCCCGCTCGTCGCCGACGCGGAAGCGGGGTTCGGCGGGCCGCTGCACGCGTTCGAGGTCATGAAGAACATGATCGACGCGGGCGCCGCCGGCGTGCATTTCGAAGACCAGCTCGCATCCGTGAAGAAGTGCGGCCACTTGGGCGGCAAGGTGCTCGTGCCGACGAGCGAGTTCGTCACCAAGCTGGTGGCGGCGCGCTTGGCGTCGGACGTGTGCGGCGTCGACACCATCCTCATCGCGCGGACCGATGCGAACAGCGCGACGCTCTTGACGAGCGACTGCGACGAGTACGACCGTCGCTTCGTGACCGGAGAACGCACGGCGGAGGGGTTCTTCCGTGTGCGGGACGGCGTGGACGCGGCGATCGCGCGCGCGCTCGCCTACGCGCCCTATGCCGATCTGCTCTGGTTTGAGACGTCGAAGCCCGACTTGGGCGAGGCCACCAAGTTCGCGGAAGCGATCCACGCGAAGTACCCGGGCAAGATGCTGGCCTACAACTGCTCGCCGTCGTTCAACTGGCGCAAGCATCTGAGCGAAGCCCAGATCGCGGCATTCCAGAAGGAGTTGGGCGCGCTGAACTACAAGTTCCAGTTCGTCACGCTCTCGGCGTTCCACGCCCTGAACCACAGCATGTTCACGCTCGCAAGGGCGTACAAGACGAAGGGGATGGCGGCCTACGCGGAGCTGCAGAACCGGGAGTTCGCGTCCGAGAAGGACGGGTACGCGGCGGTGCGCCACCAGGAATTCGTGGGCGTCGGCTACTTCGACGAGATCACCCAGATCGCGACCGGCGGTACCTCGTCGGTGACGGCGATGGAGGGCTCGACGGAGAAAGAGCAGTTCCACGAGCCGAAGCGGGGGAAAGCCGTGGCCAGCTGACGGTCCAGAGGGCGGAAGATGAGCCGAGCGGCATGTGCCGCTCGGCTTTCGTCGTTCTGGGAACCGATTCGATCGTTGACAGTCCTGCCTTCGCGTCTACTTTGGGGGCTATGAAGCGCTCGACGCTCTACAGCATCGCCGCGGCCCTCGGCGTGGCCGCGTTGTTCTTCTTCATGACCACCGCTCGCGCCAAGGTGAAGTGCCGCGTCTGCATCGAGTTCCGCGGGCGGACGAACTGCGCATCCGCGGTCGGTGCCACAGAACAGGCCGCCCGGGAAGGCGCGCAGACCACCGCGTGCGGCCCCATCGCCAGCGGCATGGATGAGCAAATCGGCTGCGGGCGGACACGGCCGACCCAGGTGCAGTGCGAGTCCCGCTAGGCGTCGTGTCCGAACTCTCGCTGCCGCGGACTCCGATCCCTGCGAACCTCCTCTTGACGCAGGGCATTTCGCGCCCAGGGCAGATCTTCGTGATGGAGCGGGTGCCGCACCACGACGGGCTGGAGACGGTGCTCGAGCTGTTGAACCGACCCGAGGGGTTCTTCGCGTTCCGGCCCGCGGAGGACGACGAGGTCCAGCTCGTCTCGAAGGGCCAGACGGTGTCGCTCTCCGTGGATCGCCAGGCCCCGATCGCGGATCCCGCCCGGTTGTCGGCCGCGCGCACGCTCGGCGTCGAGATCGTGCTGGCCGGCGGGTCCACCCTCGGCGGCTGGGCCAGTGTCGAGCTGCCCGAGGGGCACGCCCGGCTGCTCGACTATCTCAACGCCACTCCTGAGCCGTTCTTTGCCGTGTGGACGCACGCGGCCACCCATTACGTGAACCGCGCGTTCGTGATGTACGCGCGCCCACTGAGCTGAGCGATGCCAGCGAGAATAGATCCGTTCGTCGACGTCCTGCTTCGGGAGCGAGGCGACCAGCTGTACCTCCTGCCCGACGAGCCCGTCACCATGGTCAAGGATGGCAAGCCGCGGAAGGTCAGCCGGCAGCCGCTCACCGACCAGCACATCTACGCGCTGCTCGTGGAGGTGGCCCCGTCGGAGTCGGCGGACCACATCGACCAGATGGCGGAGACCGAGTTCGAATACGTTGCGGACCGCGGAATGGTTCGGGTGCGCATCGTGCCGGACAGTGGCCGGCTGACCGCCATGGTGGCGCCGATCGATCGCGGCTCCGATACTGCCGCGGCGAGTGCGGGAGGGGGGGCTCCCGCTCCAGCAGCCCAGTGGGCACCCGCTGTCGCGGGAGCTCCCGCACCCGCGCCGAAGCCACCGCGATCCTCCGCTATCGCCGCCGCGCCGATGGTCGAGAGCGCGACCGCCCCCGCGCCGGGCGCCACTCCTCCCGCCGGCCTTCCCGCGGACTTCGCCGCGCCGCAGTACAAGGCCGCCGAGCGCGCGCTGGGCGAGCTGCTCAAGGCGTTGGTGCACTCGTCGTCGTCGGACCTGCACCTGCGCGTGGGTGAGCCCCCCGTCTTCCGGACCCACGGCGAGATGAAGCGGCAGGGGACGCCGCCGCTGACCCCCGAGCAGCTCGAGCTGATGCTCCTCGCCGTAATGCCGGAGCGGAACCGCGGCGAATGGAAGGAGACGGGCGACTCCGATTTCGCCTACGAGATCGGCGGGCTCGCCCGCTTCCGGGTCAACGCAGCGCGCGACCGGAAAGGCCCCATCGCGGTCTTCCGCGTGATCCCCGCCAAGGTCGTCACCGCCGAGCAGCTCGGCATCTCCAAAGAGGTCCAACAGCTCTGCTACCTGACGAAAGGGCTGGTGCTCGTCACGGGTCCCACCGGGTCGGGCAAGTCCACCACCTTGTGCGCGCTGATCGACCTCGTCAACCGGACCCGCACGGACCACATCATCACCATCGAGGATCCGATCGAGTTCGTGCACGAGAACAAGAAGTGCGTCATCACGCAACGCCAGGTCGGCGTTCACACCGACAGCTTCAAGCGGGCGCTGCGGTCGGCGCTGCGCGAGGACCCGGATATCGTGCTCGTGGGCGAGATGCGCGACCTCGAGACCATCGCCATCGCCATCGAGACGGCGGAGACGGGGCACCTCGTATTCGGCACGCTCCATACGACCACGGCGGCCTCCACCGTCGACCGCATCATCGACCAGTTCCCCGCGGACCGGCAGTCACAGATTCGGGTGATGCTCTCGGAGTCGCTCAAAGGGGTGATCGCCCAGACGCTCTGCAAGAAGCTGGGCGGCGGGCGGGTGGCGGCGCGGGAGATCCTGCTCACCACCCCGGCCATCTCGAACCTGATTCGCGAAGGCAAGACGTTCCAGATTCCGTCGATCATTCAGACGTCAAAGCAGCTGGGGATGCTGACCCTGAACGACGCGCTGCTCGATCTCGTCGAGAAAAAGGAGATCAGCGCGGACGAAGCCTACATGAGGTCGGTCGAGAAGACCGGGCTCGCCGCCTCGCTCAAGGCGAAGGGACACAAGCTGACCATCACGGCCTGAAAACGACTCGGCGCAACGGGCCTAGGGTCTCGCCTCATCATGACCGCGCCTGGCGCGGCGGCGCGGCATCAGGGTGAGCAACGCCTGCACGAGCCCGACGGCGGACGGGTCGAGGCCGGATAGGTAATCCAACAGCGCCCGGGCCAGGCGGAATTGCGTGCCGTAGCGGGTGAGAGGTGCCATTACTTCCGGCCCTTCGCTGTCATAAGCCTGCCAGGCGCAGATGCGCGGGAGGGACGGGCTCGTACTGCATCAGCAGCTGCGGCTCGAGCGCGCTCGAGCCCAGGCACCACCAGGCGGCCAACACCCGCAGCCGCCTTTCGTATAGGGCGTCAGACAAGTTCACGGTGATCGACGCGGTCATCTGAATCCCCTTGTTTGCCCGTGCTGCTGTTTAAACCGACCTTCACACACTTCATGAATAAATCAGATCACGAGGATGTTCCCACAGATTTCGTCGTTCGGCGTGCCCCGAAATCGACACTCGCGGGGCTCAACACGGGCGCTGTCGGGGGTCATGGACCAGCTCGACGGGGTCGTCTGGCCCGCCCGAGCGGACGTGCCGCTATGCGGCACGTTTTGCCGACGGACTCCGAACGGCGGGGTACAGCATCCTCAACGAGGTGCTGCTCAATCAGGTACTGGTCTCGTTCGGCGATGTCGACACGACCCGCCGTGTGGTCGCCGCGATCCAGGCGGAGGGCACCTGTTGGGCGGGTGCGACCGTCTGGCGGGGACACACGGCCATGCGCATCAGCGTGTCGTCCTGGGCGACCACCGACCAGGATGTCGAGCGCAGCCTGGACGCCATGATCCGAGTCGCCCGCGAGACCGTGGGTACGCGCGGCAAGAAGGTCTCGCGCGCCTCCACGTAGCCTGCGGACTTCTTACCGCCCTCCCACCGCCTTGTACAGCGCCGCGTACGCCGTCGCCGCGTCGGTCCGACCCTGCGCCAACAGGTCCTGCGCCTCGAGCTGCGTTCGCTCCGCGTCCAGCACCTGCAGAAAATCCGTGACGCCTTCGCTGAAGCGCAAGCGCGCCAGCTCGGCCGCGCGCTCGCTCGCGGCGCTCGCCTCCTGCAACCGGTCTACGCGCACGCGGGCAGCGCGATACCGACTGAGGCTCGTCTCCACGTCCTGCATCGCGGCCAGCACCGCTTGGTTGTACTGCGCGCGAGCCGCGTCCTCCCGCGCTTGCGCCGCGTCGACCTCCGCCTTCACTCTCCCGAGGTTGAGACCCGGCCAGGTGATCACCGGTCCCACCACGTACCGCAGTGTCCCGCGATCCCCCACGGTGTTGAATTCGGGCGCGGCGTAGCCCGCGCTCGCTCCAATCGTCACCCGCGGGAGGTAGCTGGCCTTGGCGGCTCCGACGAACGCTCCCTGCGCCGCGGCCAGCCGCTCAGCCGCGGCCACGTCCGGCCGGTACCGAACCACGGCCTCCGGTTGCGCGATCACGGTCAAGTCGGGCAGCGGCGGGAGGCGACCGGACTGCTCCAGCTCGCGGGCGACCTCGGTCGGTGAGCGGCCCACGAGGGTGCCGATCCGGTACTGCGCCGCCGCGACCTGCGCCTCGCGGGCGGGAATCGAGGCCAGGGTGGAGTTCCACTGGGCCTGGGCCCGCTCGGTATCGAACGCACTGCCGCGCCCCGCGTCGAGCCGTTGCCGGGTCAGGTCGTAGGTACGCCGCTGGTTCTCGGCGTTTTGCCGTGCGACCTCGAGCTGCTCCTGCGCGCCTCGCAGCTCGAAGTAGCTGCGCGCCAGCTCCGCCGTGAACGACACCTGCGCGTCGCGCAGCCCTTCCTGCGCGACGCCCACCAGCGCGGCTTGCCCCTGCACTGTGTGGCGGATCTGCCCGAAGACGTCCAGGTCCCAGGAGGCATCGACGCCCGCGTTCCAGATGTTCTGGTCCGGGAAGACGCCCGACACGCCCGGGAAGGCCACACTGGACAGGCGCTGGCGGGCGTACCCGCCGGAGACGGTCGCCGACGGCGTGAGATCGAGCACGCTGCGGACCCGGTCCGAGCGAGCCGCGCTCAGGCGGGCCCGCGCGGCCTGGACGTCAAGGTTGGAGCGCTGCACCTCGCCGATCAGCCGGGACAAGGTGGTGTCGCCCAACTGCTGCCAGTAATCCGACGAAGACGCGTTCGAGTCGGCCGGGGCGACGAACGACGGGGACGCTGCAACTGCTGCCGCCCCTGCCGCCCTTGCCGCCCCTTCGTCATTCATTCCCCGGTACGACGCGGGGAGCGCGACCGCGGGGGATCGATAGCTCGGGGCCGTGGCGCATCCGTAGAGCGCAACGAACGCGAGGAGAATTGCGCTACGCATGAGCCACCTCCCCTGCCATTGCAGGTGCAGGTTCGAGAACGAGACTTTCACTCTCCGTTTCCGTTTCGGGACGGTGCTCGGCTGCGATGAACGAGTAGAAGACGGGGACCACGAATAGGGTGAACAGCGTCCCGACGGTCATGCCCGCTACCAGTACGGTCCCGATGCTGTTGCGCGCCGCCGATCCCGGCCCGGTGGCGAACACCAGCGGCAGGTGCCCGAAGACGGTGGCCGCCGACGTCATCAGCACGGGCCGGAGCCGGGTGAGCGATGCTTCACGCAACGCGGCCAGCTTTGCCACGCCCTGCGACTGGAGCGTATTGGCGAACTGCACGATCAGGATGCCGTTTTTCGCTATCAGTCCCACCAGCGTGATCAACCCCACCTGGGAATAGATGTTGATGGTGGTGAAGTCGAGGTAGCTGAACACCAGCGCCCCGGAAATCGCGAGCGGCACCGAGCCCACCAGCACGATCAGCGGGTCCCGGAAGCTCTTGAATTGGGCCGCGAGCACCAGATAGATCAGGATCACGGCGAATCCGAGGGTCACGGTGAGCGCCGCGCCTTCGAGTCGGATCTGTCGCGATTCGCCGGCGTAGTCCAGCCCGACGCCGGGGCCCGTCACCGCCTTAGCGGCGTTCTCCAACACTCGCAGCCCTTCTTCTTTGGTGACGCCGGGCTTCACGCCGCCGAAGATCCGCACCGCGTTTCTCTGCTGGAAGCGATTCAGCGTGCGCGGCGCGGTGCTCGACTCGATGTGCGTGAAGGTCGACACCGGCACGAGACGACCGCTCGGCGTCTTGATCTTGAGA
>Ga0066665_10001339_pt1 | contig 11369 bp, 14 predicted proteins | sample GraSoiAngelo_114_FD_75175 | JGI IMG/M metagenome (GOLD analysis project Ga0066665, IMG submission 75175) | Grasslands soil microbial communities from the Angelo Coastal Reserve, California, USA - 14_0903_13_40cm | ecosystem: Environmental > Terrestrial > Soil > Grasslands | place: USA...
TCAGCGCGAATTTGATCGCGAGCGCTGGCTCGGTGACCATCTCCTCGGCCTCGGCGGCGAGGATGTGCGCGCCGATGATCTTCTTAGTACCGGCATCCGCCACAAGCTTGATGAATCCCCTAGTGTCATGCGCCGCGAACGCCCTCGGCACGTGCTCGAGCGGCAGCTTGGAGACGAGCGGCTCAATCCCCCGCGCGCGGGCCTCGTCCTCGGTAAGGCCGACAGAGGAGGCGGCGGGATCGGTGAAGGTCACTTTGGGCAGTGCCGAGAGATCGTAGCGGCGCTCGTTCCCGGTCAGGGCGTTCTCAGCCGCCAGTGCGCCGGCATAGGCCGCCACATACACGAACATGGGGTCGCCGATCACGTCGCCTGCGGCATACACGCTCGGGTTCGCCGTCTGCAGAAACTCGTTGACGACGATTTCTCCCTTCGTGCCGAGGGTGACACCGATCTTGTCCAGCCCGAACCCCGCCATGTTCGCTCGCCGGCCCGTGGCGACCAGCAGTTGCTCCGCGCGTGCCGTGCGCGCGGCGGAACCTGCGTGGTACTGGACGTCGTAGCCATCGCTGCCCCTGGTCACTCGATCAACCCTGACGTCAGTGTAGACCTCGAGCCCCTCCGACCGGAGGTAGTCTGCCAGGGCGTTCCCGATATCCGCGTCCTCTGCCGGCAAGACGCGGGGCAGCGCTTCGAGGACGGTCACCCGCACGCCGAGCCGCGCGAACATCTGTGCGAGTTCAAGACCGACGGCGCTCCCGCCGATCACGATGAGGGATTGGGGAAGCTGCTCCAACGCCATCGCCGACGCGTTGTCCAGGTAGCCGGCCTCGGCGAGCCCTGAGATCGGCGGTGCCCAGGGAGAAGAGCCCGTGGTCACGACGATCTTGCCCGCCGTGAGCGTGCGACCGCTGGCAAGTCGAACCTTGCGACCGGAGACGAGCGTGACGCGCTCTTGGAACAGCGTGATCGCGGGGTAGGCGCGCAGCACGTTCCAGTACCTACTCTGCCGCAGCTCGGCCACGAGCGCATCCTTCTCGGCCCGCACCGTCGGCCAGTCGGGCTGTCCATCGGTCGCGGGGATTCCCCGAAATCCGTGATGGACCCTACGGTGCTGTGCCTCGGCCGCGCGGATGAGGGCCTTTGACGGCACGCAGCCGACGTTCACGCAGGTCCCACCGAGCGTGCGCCCTTCGACCATTGCGACGCGGGCGCCGAGGTCCGCGGCCTTAATGGCAGCGGCGAACCCCGCGGAGCCACCCCCCACTACCAGCAGGTCGAACTCGCCTCCACCTCTTGTAGTCCCAGCCAGCGCGTCGGACCCTTTGGACTGCTCGTTCACGCGGGCACGATACCCCGCCTTCTCGACGGCCCGCTTGATGCCCTCGGCCGTGGCCTCCGGCCCTGCGATGACGCGCGCGCTAGCCTCCGCGTGACTCACCTCAAGTACCTGATGGACTCCGGGTACCGACTGGAGCGCTTTCGCCACGGAGCGCTCGCAATGATCGCATGTCATGCCAGCGACCTCGATGTTCAGTTCCCGTGCGTCGTTCACTGGAATCTCCCTCCCGCTCCGTCTAGTCGTCACCGGGGTTCCGGGAGGCCTTGGTCGTGTCCGGCAGGATGGTAGCGCCGAAGCCCGTGAGCCTGGTGAGGTGAGCAGCGATCTCCGTGGGCTTGACGCGCCGCGGATCGTAACGCACGACGCCGAGGCTGTCATCCAGCGTCACGGTGGCGCTGTATACGCCCGCGAGTCGCTTCAAAGCGAGCCGCGCCGTTGTGGGACAGCTCCCGCACGTCATCTTGGAGATGTGAAGCCGAACCATGGCCGTGTCCGGAGCCTGCGGAGCGATCTGCACTGACTGCGCGCCGGCCGTCTGTAGGCCCGCGATGCACAAGGGACAGAGAACCGCGGCCCCGGCCACTCCAGCAGCGAAAAGCAACGTGACCTTCAACGATGACAACATGGTGAACCTCCTAACCCAGCACGAGTTTCGACCACCAGGGGAACGTGAGCAACGGGATCGAGACGATCGTCGCAACCCACAGCGCCCATTTCATCCGGCGGCGGGCGATCGGCGAGGCACACAGGGTGCCGGGCTCGCACGCTCGCTTCTCCTCACGGCGCAGCACGACGAAGCCAAAGCCGAGCGCCAGGACGGTCGCCGCGACGAAATAGGGTCGCAGCGGCTCGAACGTCGCCGCCAGCCCGGCGCCGCTCAAACCGAGCGCCACCGCGACCAGCGGGCCAGCGCAGCAGAGTGTTGACACCACCGCGGCGACAACTCCGCCCGTGGCGGCGAGTGCCGTCTTAGTGACCGATGTCGTCATGATCTTCCAAAACCTCCAGGATCGGGCAGTCGTCCGTCGGCCGGCGGGCCGCGCACGCCGCGGCCAGCCGCGCCAGCGTGCGCTTCATGCGCTGGAGGTCACGGATTCGTTGTTGGACGACCTCGATCTTCTGTCTGGTTTTCCGCTCGACGGGATCGCATGCGGCGCCGTGCCGGACGCGCAGCCCGAGCAACTCCTGGATCTCCTGCAACGAGAAACCGAGCTCCTGGGCGTGCTTGATGAAGCGGAGGCGGGCCACCGCTTCGTCGGCGTACTGGCGATACCCAGCCGGAGTGCGCCGCGGGGTCGGAAAAAGGCCACGCCGCTCGTAATAGCGGATCGTCTGGATGTTCACGTCGGCTGCGGTCGCAACCTGACCGATAGTGAGCGCCACACCGAACTCCTCCGAGATACTCTGGCAACTTAAACCCTGTACCATGGTACATGGTCAAGGGCCTTGTTCGGCACTCGACCTTCAACGCGCTTTACCACGGGAAGACAGAGCGGGTCGAGTTCGCGACGCTCGATGCGCTGTGCGAGGTTCTGGACTGTGGAGTAGGGGAGATCCTAGAGCACGTCCCGGAAAGAAGCGGGCGCGCTCCTGTCATCGCGCGCAGCGCCTCAGGCCGTGGTCGCAGCCCATAACGCACCAGCGAAGACGGCTCGGCGCCGGACCCTGTTGCGGGATGCTGCCTCGCCGCTGTCCCAGGGCAGCCATATCCTTGAGCGCCTCGGTGCAAGGAGGGCTCAAGGGACCCCGACCTGTTGTGTCGGGGTCGTTTCACCGGTACGAGGCTCCGGCCGATCCAGCCCGTCGCTGCGGCGACGCAAACGCGGATGGCGCTCACAGCGGGCTAGCGGCGCACGGTCTCAGCTCCTCTCGGGAGCGCGTGCGAGGCCGGCAGCGGGTAGAGCGCGGCGAGCGCCGCACCGTACGCCAGATGGCGAACCAGCGCGATGAGCGGCAGCATGGGACCTGCCTTTAAACCCAAGATTCCCAGTCCGAGGAGGGGCAGCATGAAGAGCCACACGCCGAAGATCGTCTCCGCTGTCACGAACGTGAGCGCCCGAACCCAGCGGCTGCCCCAAAGCGAGGGCGAGAGCCCCGCGTATATCACCGCGAGCAGGACACCGTTGCCGTAGTGGGCCACCACGCCGACGGGCAGGTTGCCGGGTGGAACGAGCTTCGACCCGATCAGAGCGGGAATGTCCCAGAAGGTCCCCGTGAGCGCGAACCCGACAAGGTCGAATGCGACCGTGCCGGCGAGTCCGGCAATGATCGCGTTGGTGAATCGGATGGTCATGAGTATCTCCTTCTTCCCGGCTCAGGTTGGACACGCGGCACGAGCGCGGAACAGCGCCTGGAGGATGTGCAGCTCCTGAGCGAGCGCGGCCACCTGACCCTCGTAAACGAGATCCGGCATCGCAGGGGTCTGGAACTGAGTGAACACGTATTCCGCGCCGTCCCCGTTCTGGAGGATGCGGGAGAAGGCGACCGTCTCGACGCCCGGGGCGGGGGAGATGTGGAAATCGATCGTCCCGAGCTCCCGGTTCGTCGCGTAGCGGATCCCCACGTCGCCCTGCGCCGTGGTGACAATCCAGTGCCCGTCTTGGCGTCGGATGCCGTGGCAGAAGCCGACCGCCCAGCGCGGAAGGTTCTCGGGGTCCGCCAGGAAGTCGAATGCACCACCGACTGGGACGTCGAGCGTCACGGCCTGCGTGTTTGATCTCATCGTTCGTGCTTTCGCTCCCACCGCTGCGGCTCGAACGCCGCGTCCAGCAGCAGCCGGGCGATGTGGTCCACGCGAGGTCGAACACCATGCCGGCGAGCTCGGGGCCGCTGTCGCGGAGCGAGTGGATCGTGCTCGCGCGTGTAGAGCCGACCGTCGCGGAACGTGAGGATGAACTCCTTCGCCAGCACCCGGTCCAGCATCGCCGCGTCGTGGCGGAGATAGGCGTCTACCATCCAGCGCCGTTCCACCGCGCGGACGTCCTGCTCGACCGGTTGCCGCGCCGCCAGAGCGGGCGCGGCCACATCGGACACCAGCACGAGACCGGCGAAGCGTCGCATATGGGGCCGTCTTCAGTGATAGATCGTGACGTCGCTAAACACTGCGACCGAGTCTGCCCGCTGCACCGCGACGTGGTACCCGCACCGCCGCAGCACCCGGGCGACATATTCGGCGGTCCCTTCGTCCCGGTACTGCTGCGGCCGGATCATATGGCCGTCAGGGGCCTGCCCTGTGAGCACGAACGGTCGGTCGAACGACATGGCGGCGGATGGCATGGCAGGAGCCGTGCCAGAAACGGCTCGGGCTGCTTGCGTCTTCTTTAACAAACTGGTGCGCCTTGCATTCAGGCGCCGGGAAGGTGCCGGATCGGATGACGCGCGAGCGACCCACGGTCGCCGATCGCCGGGGGAGCGTCGTGGAGAGAGCGCCAGAGGGAGATCCGCCCCGCGTGTTGCTCCTCTCGGATCAGTCGGCCCGGTTTCTCGCCCTGCAATTCCGCTCGTTCGGGACCGAGTTCGTGGGATGCATGATCGGGGAGATTCGCGACTCCACGGTGTTGGTCGAGCGGATCGCGCCGGCCGACGTGGACCCGTCGCAGTCCACCCCGTCCCGGGTCGTGCCGCTACAGACGTGCGAAGCGGCCGGATGGACGGGCACGGTTGGCACGATCCACAGCCATCCGATGGGTGAGCGGTGTTGGTACTTCTTCCCCGGCACCCGGGTGGTGAGCTCCGATGGTCGGTCGTTCCTGCTGTCCCCCTATGCGGTGGATGCTATCATGTGCGGTGATCGGGTGGTGTGGATTGGCCGCAACCTGGTGGAGCGCCAGACGGCCGTGTCCGGGGGTCACGAGCGTAGGCGTGCGGTCACGCTGACGCCGTGAAGCCGCCGTAGCTCGACGCCGCGGTTCCGTTGACGCCCGGCGACGAGCGGACGATACTTGGAACTGCGACCGGTGCGACGGCCGCGCCGCTTGCTCAGGAGCCCTTACGATACCAAACCGGTCCCAGCCTCGGCCGGTGAGCGAGTCGTTGCGCGCGAGCGAAGAGCTTCTCCGAAAGGCCTTCACCCACTCCAACGACGCCGGATTCATTTTCGCGCCTGCGCGCGGAGCGATCCTCGACGTCAATTCCCGGGCGTGCGAGATGCTCGGGTACACGCGCGACGAGCTCCTCGCCCTTTCTCCCGCCGCCATTCACCCTGACGAAGTCCCCAAGCTCAAGGCATTCACCCAGTCCGTGGTCGACGAGGGGACGGGGTGGACCGACGAGCTCACGTGCCTGACGAAGCGCGGAGAAAAACTGCCCACGGAGATCTCCGCGTCCGCGATGACCATGGACGGGGAAACCATCGTCGTCGGATGGGTACGCGACATCAGCACGCGCAAGCGGGCCGAAGCGGCGCTCCGGGAGAGCGAAGAGCGCTTCCGGCTGTTCGTCGAGCATGCCGCCGATGCCTTCTTCGTCCTGCAAAAGGACGGTCGGATCAGCGACGTGAACAAGCGAGCCTGTGACAGCATGGGCTACACGCGGGAAGAGCTCCTCGCGATGCGGGTCTGGGACCTTGGCGAAGGGGTGTCTGCCGAGACCTTCGCGGATTATGTGAACCAGATGACGGCCGGCCCGATCACCGTGAGCCGCACGATGCGCCGCAAGGATGCGACAACATTCCCGGTGGAGGTGCACGCTCGTCTGTTTGAGATCCGGGGAATGCTGTGCGTGCTGAGCATTGCACGGGATGTGACGGAGCGGGTCCGCGCGGAGGAAGAGCGCCGCAAGCTCGAGGCACTGAAGCTCGAGAAGGTCTACCTCCAGGAAGAAATCGAGACGGAGCACAACTTCGGGGAGATCGTCGGGAGCTCCGCGGCGATGCGGAAGGTGTTCCGCGAAGTCGAGCAGGTGGCCCGTACTGATTCCATTGTCCTGATCACCGGCGAGACGGGCACGGGGAAGGAGCTCGTGGCGCGGGCCATTCATCGCGCGAGCAGTCGGAGTGAGCGGGTGCTGGTGAAAGTGAACTGCGCGGCGCTCTCCGCCGGTCTGATCGAGAGCGAGCTCTTCGGGCATGAGAAGGGCGCCTTCACCGGCGCGCTGACCCGTCGCATCGGTCGCTTCGAGCTAGCAGCCGGCGGCAGCATCTTTCTGGACGAGATCGGCGACCTCCCGGCCGAGCTGCAGGCCAAGCTGCTGCGGGTGCTGCAGGAGGGGGAGTTCGAGCGGGTGGGAGGCAGCCAGACGCTCACGGTGGACGTGCGGGTGATCGCGGCCACCAACCGCGACCTCGAGAAGGCGGTCGAGGAAGGCCGGTTCCGGCCCGACCTGTACTATCGGCTGAAGGTCTTCCCGGTGCACGTCCCGGCGCTGCGCGAGCGGCGGGAGGACATCCCGCTGCTCGTCACCTATTTCGCGCGCAAGTACGGCGAGAAGCTCGGCAAGCGGCTCGAGACCGTGCCTCAGCCCACGCTCGACGCGCTCCTGAGCTATTCGTGGCCGGGGAACGTTCGCGAGCTCGCCAACGTGATTGAGCGGGCCGCGATCCTGAGCCGCGGCAGCGAGCTGGATCTGGCGGACTGGCGCGCGCAGCCCGGCCCCCAGGGGGAGGCCGAGCGGGCCTTGACGCTCGATGCGGTGCAGCGCCAGCACATCATCGCGGTCCTCAAGCGCACGGGCTGGCGCGTCAGCGGCCCGCTCGGCGGGGCGCGGATTCTCGGCATGAAGCCGACGACGTTGCGGGCGCGGATGAAGAAGCTGGGGATCGTGCGCGAGCGCTGAGGCTCGCCAATATTTCGTATCGCGCGCAACATATGGTGAGCGCTCGCGCTCCACCGCCGCGGCGCGCTGCCCTCACGTCCAACCGTAACCTCGCCGCTAACACTCGGTTGCCGAGCAAGTGCCAGCGATCCCTGCAGTGGCACGTGTCCTGCACCCACACCACCCCGTGCTTCGCATCACTCAGGTCATCTCCACCGCCTCGTTGGTCACGCTCAAGGTGGAAGGCCGGATCGCCGCGGAATGGGTCGAGGTGCTCGAGCGCGAGTGCTTGCGCTGGCTTGAGACCGGGCGCCGGGTGGACCTCGACTTTGCGGAGGTGTCGACGATTGACCATTCGGGTGTCGCGATGTTGCGCCGCTTCCCGGGGCGGCTCGTGAAGATCGTGAACGCGGCGCCGTTTATCAGCGCGCTTCTGGTGCAGCCGTAGCGCGCCCTGTGGAGCCGCCCGTGGCAGTCATCAATCATCCATCGGGGAGTGCAACCGCAATGAAAACGTCCTGGAAGATGTCGTTGCCTACCCTTGCGCTCGCTGCGCTCGGTGCATGCACCGCTTCGCGTGACGCCAATGGCCCGCGCGTGCCGTCATTTTCCCGAGTCGGGGACGACGGCAGCCCCGGCGCGGTTTACGTCGCCACTAACGCGACCGCTGCGAACGAGGTCTTGGTGTTCCCCAGAGCCGGCGACGGTACGCTGGGCGCGCCCAGTCCGTTCGCCACGGGCGGGAAGGGCTCAGGCGGAGGGCTCGGCAATCAGGGTGGGGTGGTACTGACGCAGGGCCACCGGTGGTTGCTCGTCGTGAATGCGGGGAGCAACGAGGTGTCGGTGTTCGCGGTGGAGCCGGACGGGCTCGAGTTGAAGGACCATAGGTCGTCCGGAGGTGAGCGGCCCGTCAGCGTCACGACGTTCGGCGGGCTGGTCTATGTGTTGAACGCCGGGGGCGTCGGGAACATCACGGGGTTCCGGCTATCCGAGCACGGCCGGCTGCGGCCACTACCGCGCTCCACTCGACCACTCAGCAGCACGACGGCGGGTGCGGCGCAGATCGCGTTCAGCCCGCACGGAGGCGTGCTGGTGGTGACGGAGAAGGCGACCAACACGATCGACACCTACGTCGTCCAGGACGACGGCTTGACCCAGGGCCCGCAGCCGCAACCCTCGGTCGGTCAGACACCATTCGGTTTTGCGTTCAGCCGCCGCGGCGCGCTGGTGGTTTCCGAAGCCGCGGGCGGGCCGGCCGGCACCAGCGCGCTCTCTTCCTACGACGTCAGCGAGCGTGGGAAGCTCGCGGTGGTGAGCCCGTCAGTGGGCACCACCCAGCGCGCATCGTGCTGGGTCGTCATCACGAGCGATAGCCGGTTCGCATATACGACGAATACCGGGAGTGCCACGATCTCGGGCTACAGCGTGAGTCCGGACGGCGACCTAACGCTGCTCGCCGCGAACGGCGTGAGCGGCACCACGGGTCCGGGGCCGATCGACATGGCGTTGAGCGGGGGCGACCGCTTCCTGTACACGCTCAACAGTGGGGACGGGACAATCAGCGCGTTTCGGGTGAACGCCGACGGGGGTCTGATGGCCCAGACCGGCGCGGCCGGGCTTCAAGCGGGAGCCAACGGGCTGGCCGCGCGATAAGGCCGCGGCAGCTCATCACGATTCTTGCACGTTTGGAGGTGCACATGTTCGCACGGTTCATGACAGTCGGGGCCGCAGCACTCGGTCTCAGTCTTGCAACCCCGGGCACGGCGGCGGCGCAGCAAATGCAGATGGAGCACGCGAAGGGTGTAAAGCAGACGATCACGGGGACCCTTATCGATGTGTCGTGCAGATTCGGTCAGGGCCTGGCCGGGCCCAGTCACCGGGAGTGCGCCCGCGTCTGCGCCGGCAGAGGCATCCCCCTCGCGATCCTCGGCTCGGATGGGAAGCTCTACGTCCCGACCTCGCCGAGCATGCCAGGAGACGGGCAGAACGACCGGCTCAAAGACTTCGCGGAGCAGCAGGTGCGCGTTACCGGGATGGTCTTTCCCGCCGGCGGCGCCAATGCGATCTGGATCGAGTCGATCGCGCAGATGCCCTGACCCGGCTCGCAGAGCGGACAGAGCATGCGCGCACCGTGGTTCGGACTGTGGGGGTTGGTCGCGGCCCTCCCGGTCGACGCCCAACTCCCCGCGAGGCAGGTGCTGCGGGTCGAGGCCGGCGTGGCGGCGTGGGAGTCGGCAATGACCGGCGCCGTCTCCGTATCGCACCAGATAGGCCTCTTCCGCGCCAGACGGCTGCGCCTGGGCTACGGGGTCCGCTATTCGCTGATCGTGCGAACGGACCAGGCAGAGTTCACCGTCGCCGAAGCAAGCCTGATCCGGCAAGGGATCCGCGAGCCGGTCCTCATCGACCGGTCGCGTAACCACGCCTTGAACCTCGCCTTCTACGCGAACTATCGGGTCCTATCGGCAGCGGAGGCGGGCTTCAACATCGACGTCATCGGTTTCGGATTCGGGCCCGGGCGGATCGCCGACTCGCGCTCGACTGATCCGCGGTATCAGGGTAACTACGCGGCCACGCCTTCGAGCTTCAACCTGCTCGAGGGCGGGAAGCCGGACCGCGGCACGCTCGATTCAGAGTTCTATGTGGCGTACTGGTTCGGGCCTCGCGCGGGCGTGCGAGCCGGGGCGAGTCACGAAGTCGCGGAGTACACGCTCGCAGCACCGCTGGCTTTCGGGAACGACCGGTTCCGTCATTCGTCGACGCTCGCCTTCGTCTCTTTCGCCTGGACGCCATGAATGCTCTAAGGTGTCAAGGTAGGTGAGTCCTGCCCGGCCCGGGCGCCGACGCTCGACGCCCGGGCGGGTTCCCGTTCATCAACTGGGAAAAGTCCAGCTCCCGTCGGCCGGCGAGCTGAGGAGGATCGAATGCGCTTACTCAACGCGGTAATCGGAACGATTGCCCTTGCGTCGCTCGCGAGCTGCGGTAGCAACAGTGGGACGGGCACCTCCGGCGGAGGCGCGGTAGGCGCGGTCACCGTCGGCCCAGGCATCCAATTCGTGAGCGGCCACAACGGGAGCCAGAATCCCGCCGTGGACACCATTGCCGTCGGCGCCACCCTCACCTGGACCTGGACGGGCTCGCTGCCGCACAGCGTCGAGTCGGAGGGCGCGACCGCGTTCGCGAGCAGCGCCATCATGAATGCTGGGTCGACCTACTCAGTGAGGTTCGACACACCGGGAAGGTATCAGTACGACTGCGCAGTGCACGGCACGGCGATGATCGGTACGATCGTGGTGCGCTGAACCGACCACGCAAGGGTTAAGGAGCCCCGGAAGGGCCATGCACGCGGGTTTCGCATCACCCAGGTGATCGACACTCCTTGGCTCGTGACGCTCAAGGTGGAAGGTCGTGTCGTAGCGGAGTGGGTTCAGGTACTCCACGGCGAATGCCTGCAATGGATCACACCGGCCGCCACGTGCGACTCGACGTTGCCGGCGAGTCATGCCTCGCTGGTGTCACACCCGGTCGAGATCGCGAAGCTGATCACGGACGCGGCGAGCGCTACTGCGAGGGGCTAAACGTGGGCTCCTAGGACGCGTGTCGAGGATGCCCCGCACCCCCCTCTTCGCATCTAGGTGAATAGGGCGCGACCCCCTGTACGTGCATCAGGGGGTCGTGGGCGCCCGGGATTACCTGGCGTTCAGGGGCGCTCCGTGATCGGTGCGCCTCCAGGTGCCGCCTGGACTAGTAGGAAGGGGGCTTGCGGCCGAATAGTCTCATATGGTACTATATTAGTACCATAACGTACTAATATCATGCGCGCGACCCGCGACAATCTGGGCTTCCTGTTGGCCAAGGCGGTACAGCGCTGGAACGAGCTGCTCGCCGCGGGCTTCCGGCGCGGTGGCTTCGCCGAGGTGCGGCCGGCTTACGGCTCCGTCCTGCTCCCCCTATTCGAGGAGGACGGGCTACGGCTGAGCGAGCTCGCCGCCCGCTCCCGCCTGAGCAAGCAGGCCATGACGACGCTCGTCCGGACGCTTGAGGCCCGGCGGCTGATCGTGCGACGTCCCGATCCGGACGACGGCCGGGCCGCACGCGTGTACCTGACGCCCCGCGCCCGGCGGTTCCGGGCGACGGCCGAGCATGTCCTCGCGACCCTCGATCGGCGCGTCGAGCAGCGGCTCTCGCGCGATCGGCTGGACGCGTTACGGGACGCGGTCAAGACCCTCATGACGCTGGGCGACGAGCCACCCGGCAGCAAAGGAGATGGGGTATGAGA
>Ga0066665_10001342_pt1 | contig 11350 bp, 8 predicted proteins | sample GraSoiAngelo_114_FD_75175 | JGI IMG/M metagenome (GOLD analysis project Ga0066665, IMG submission 75175) | Grasslands soil microbial communities from the Angelo Coastal Reserve, California, USA - 14_0903_13_40cm | ecosystem: Environmental > Terrestrial > Soil > Grasslands | place: USA...
CTTGGATATTAACTCGCTGCCAGGCGCTGGATCCTCAGACTGCTAACTACGGCATGCCAGTTTCAAACTCACGCTACCTCTTACGTTGCTAGTGCAAGAACGGATTGCCAGAGAAATTCAACACGGGCGGTTCCTGGCCCAACATGGAGCGGGAGAGATTTGGAATTGGGAGAGCCCAGCTGGCAAACTGCGCTGGGCGCGCCGGGTGAAGATGTTGAGCAAGCACCTCGGACCGGGAATGAAAGTGCTAGAAGTGGGATGCGGTACTGGCTATTTCACTCGGGAACTGGCACGTTCGGGAGCGGACGTTGTCGCCATTGACGTCTCACCTGAGCTTTTGGAAATCGCGAGGGCGAATTGTTCCGCGCCAAATGTTCGTTACGAAATCCAGAACGCCTACACATTAAGCTATCCTGACGCCGTGTTTGATTCGGTAGTGGGCAGCTCGGTTTTACATCACCTCGAGATCGAAGCGGCGTTGCGCGAAATTTACAGGGTGTTAAAGCGCGGTGGCGCAATTTGTTTTACAGAGCCAAACATGCTGAACCCTCAGGTCGCAATTCAGAAGAATGTGCCCTGGATTAAACGAAAACTTGGCGACTCACCGGATGAAACCGCATTCTTTCGTTGGCCGCTCCGGCGTCTGCTTGAAGCAACGGGGTATCATGAGGTTCGAATTGCCCCGTTCGATTTCTTGCATCCCAGAACTCCCGTTGCTCTGGTTGGTCGGTTGAACTCGCTGGGGCGTGTTCTCGAAAATGTGCCAGTGCTTTCGGAGTTTGCTGGCTCATTGTATATTCGCGCCGTCAAATGAGCAGCACGATCGTTGCGCAAGGCGAGGCGAAAGACCATGCCGCAACGTTGCGCAACCGCGCGCGGCTCTGCGCAAATAAGAACCTTCTATTCTGGTATGGTGAGCTTTATCGCGATCAGTTTAAGGATTTCCCAAATCCGGCCGCACTCTCGATCCTTGAGATAGGAAGCGGCACCTCCCCTTTGAAACAATTTCTCTCTAACGTTGTGACAAGTGACGTGCTTAATTTGGATTATCTCGACCTTGTGTTTGACTGCCATGAAATCGACAAGTTGCACGCGATCGAGGACAACAGCCTTGATGTTATTACACTCACCAATGTGTTGCATCATCTGAAAAGCCCAATTGCGTTTCTGAACTGTGCGGCCAGCAAACTCAGACACGGCGGCAAGGTGGTCGCGACCGAGCCTTTCTTTTCTGTGCTATCCACTCCGATGTTCAAGTATCTACATTCCGAAGCCGTAGATTTCCGGATTACCGAGCCAGAACTCGGCGAGGTGCAGGGGCCGCTGGCGTCGGCCAACATCGCGCTCCCCTGGCTGATTTTTTTCCGTCATCGCGAATGGCTGCAGCGCTTGAACGATAACTTCGATGTTACCGATTTAGCCCTCCGACCTTTCACCGCCTTGTCGTATATGATCAGTGGCGGCATTTCGCATAGGCTGCCGCTCCCACATTTTCTTTATCGCCTGTTATTTCGCATGGACCTCGCCATCAGCCGCCGTTTTCCCCGCTCCTGCGCAACTTTTTTCACTCTAACCCTGACGCGACGTTAATGTCGGCAGGTTAGCCTGCGCGACACTGCTATCATTTCGCAAAACTCCAATCTATTGGGCGTCATTACAACGTTACTCCCTTTTTCTGAGCAATACGAAACGCCCACGACGATCAATTAGTGTGTAGTCCTCGATGTGAATTCCAGACTCCGGATTTATCGTATCTGAGCTGATCCGGAGAGGGACGTAGGAGTCGGCGCTATCGCCAAGGATCCACACTGGCGCGGGCCGGCCAGACATTCGGTCCAGCCAGAAGAGGTTTCGGTCATGCGCGTATCGGAACAGCCATGTTGAGGCAACAACGGGCTCCTCTGGCTTGGCTTCACGACGGTAACGTCCGAACACGGCATCTGCCTGTTGCCGCTCCTGCGGTGAGTAAATGCTGGCGGCGCGAGGGAGATATGCCCAGTACACGTAAGGCACAAGCGCTACTTGCGCGACTATCGACAATCCTGTGATTGCAATTGCCGCGGTAACCGCCGCTGTTCGCATCCGTTTGCTGCAGTACTGTGCAGCGCGCGCAATCGAAGCAAAACCCACCAACGTGACACACCAAAGCAATGCCTCCGTCGAAAAAAATCGTGGCGTCCACAGCAGGTCGTTGCGGTCCATGAGCCATGCGACCAAAGTTGTGAGGACACCAACAACCAAATAGTACGGGCGCAACAAAACTGTCCCAAAGCTGCCTACGATCATGATCCACAACCATTGACGGACAACGCTGCTAGCAAGCCAACGAGTAACATTGGAGGCGACAAAAACGAAAAGCGCTCCGGGACTTGATAAGCTTCCCGGCGCCACGATACCGAGGCGATTGACCGAGTGACGAGCGTACACCGTCGGCGACTGTGACCAGGAAATCGCGAGTAAGAGAGGGATCGCGAAGACCGACAAGAGAAGTGTGACTGCGGCAGGCCAGTTGAAGCGGGAGCGCGGAGCTTTGCCTGCTGACGAGATCCACGTCTCAACGCCTGCCACGATCGCCAGCACACCCGCCGCGATTGGCGCATCCTCCTTCACGCTGATGACAGCTAGTGCTGTCAGGATTGACGGGAGCATCCGCCGTTGAAGTAGAAAATAGAACAGGACTAAACACAACGCTGGCGCAAGAATCTCGACATGGAATCCGAAGCCCGAGTGTTGATAGAACGCAACCGAAAGCGGTGAGATGAGAACTACCCCGGCTGCGATTATTGCAACGGGCCCGTCAACGCCCAGAAGACGCAGGATACGCGTTGCCCAGAAGTAAGCTGCTCCTACCGAGGCGGCCAGCACGAATAGCAAGCCGGGAGCGCCAAACGGTTTTGCTATGAACCCGAGCGGCAGAAGCAGAAAGTAGGTGTGCATCGCAAGGTGATTGCCAAGGCAGTTGTCCTGGAGCAAGCCGCGACCTTCAAGCCAACTTCGAGCAAGCTGAACATGCACGAAGAGGTCAGACGTATAGCCAAGAGCGTAGAATGTCTTAAGTTTAAACACGAAGACCCAAATGACCGCGAAGAGAGCGAGCCCGAGAGCCACGACATCCCATCGATCCCAGTGCACCTCCGCGTTTACCTTTGACTTAAACAGCGCTCCCCAGCAAAGCCGCATTGAGCGAACGTATGGTTTCTCAATATCTTTTCCAGTGTTATGATGCGCCAAGTGCATCCAACTGCGATGAAGCCTCAAATTGCGTTTCTCGGTTCTGCGGCCGCGGGCTCAAGATTCAGCGGCAAAGTGATCGTACCTGGGTTTCGTTTCTCTGCCGCGAGGTTTAGCTTTCGAACAGTCGTGCTACGAGACGCTCATTGCTGTATTCCCTTAACTCACGCGTGATTGATCCGGTCGCGATTTCAACGGCCCCGCTTCTTCGCGGAATTGGCAATAAGCTTTACGAACACGCCTTTCCCATCTACCGACTGTGTTATAGCGCTTTCAAGGCTTACACTGATCGCCCAGAGCGGCGGCTCTTGAAGGCAACGTTATCCGCGGGAGATGTTGTGGTGGACGCGGGCGCAAACATCGGGATTTATTCGCAGTTTTTTTCCCGCTGCGTTGGGCCAACTGGCGTCGTTCATTCATTCGAGCCGTCGCCGGAAAATTTTAGGCGATTGCGATCTGCCGCACGTAAGTTCTCCAATATCTGCCTGTGTCAGGCTGCAGTGGGAGAGCGTAGTGAAAGATCGAAGCTCTATGTCTCGAATGAGCTAAACGTCGATCACCGCGTCTACCTTTCCCAGGGGGATCACCGCGCGACTTTGCCAATCGATATCGTCGCACTGGACGATTACTTCAAACCAGGCCAGCGCGTTGACCTGATCAAAATGGATATTCAAGGTTATGAGGTTCATGCCTTGCGCGGGGCAACTCGTGCGCTTGCCGACAATCCCGCCGCAAAGTTACTCTTGGAATTTTGGCCGTACGGCCTCAAACAGGCAGGAGCGAACTGGCTCGAACTTATTGACACTCTGGAGAGTAAGAGAAGGTCCCTGTTCGAAATAACAAATCATGGGTTGACCCCTTTTCGCTCTGAATCGGTTACCGAGGATCCGAATTGGTACGTGAACCTGTTCGCATCACCTCAGTAATACTTCAGGTGGTGTTGGCGCGTGCTCTGCTGACAGCCTCCGCTTAAGCATTCACTTAGCAACATGGCGGCTACTGTTGCACTGGGATCTCTTCATCCGAAAGAGTAAGATTATCGGCGCTCCGTAGTGCGTAGCGTAGTTCCGGATTGTAATCCCTGATGTATCCGACAAATCCAATATTCGCCGTCAATTTGCTCTGATAAAACGTGCGATTGATAAACGGAGTAATCGGCGCCGAGCGAGCCACTCCGCGAATCACGCCCGTTGAATCGGTTATTACCAATGTCCACGGAATCGACTGCTCGTGTTTGAATGCTTGTCCGCTCACACGCGCTGCAGGGGCACCGTTATCGCACTGGCCTAACGCATCAATCCTGCACTGACCGCGAAGCCCTTCTGGCCTATGTCGCGCCCCAAACACATCCACTTCCCTGAGCCCGATCCAATCTTGTAAGCCGTCAGCGAACACATCCAAGCGACGCGCCCGTAACTGCGAGGCCAGGTGAATCCTTTCTTCAAAAATTTGTTTAAGCTCAAGAGGAAGCATTTGCATCCTTTGAGCCTCAAAAGCTCCGTTGATCACAGCGGTAGCATCCTTGTCATACATGATTTGGACGTTTTTGCACCAGAACCACGCCTGATAATGTGCGGGCCAGGCGAAGACGGCTATGGCAAATGGGAGAAGCAGAATCGGCCATCGTCTCCACTGCAGGTGTTCCGCTCGCTCGATCGCGAGCAGAATCAAACTCGTCCAAAAGAGTGAACTCCAGAATAGATAACGCGGAGCAAAAGGCTCCAGATCAAACGATTTCAGTCGTCCGACAGCTATAAGCGTTAGAGCAAAGAGGTTAAAAATCAAAAGCGACAAGCCAGTGCTTTCGAGGCCGCTTTTAAGGTCGCGCCAACGTATGCGAGGTATAACAAAGATTCCTGCGAGCACCAAACCCGCCAAGCCGGTCCACAATGCGATAGCAAAGGATCGCTCTAAATCCGGAAGCGGCTTTTCCGTGCGCCAAGCCGCGATTGTGTATAACACCGGACTACCTACAAGTCTGCAGAAGTTGGTTAAAGCACTAATGGGATTACCGGGAGAGACCGCCGATGCTTTTGGCCAGCTGAAGTGAAGCACTGGAACCATCTCGTAGACGAGGGCTGCTGCAAGCGCGCTGATTCCGAGCAAAACAATCGTTCTCCACGGAAGACGCAGGCACCAGGCCAGAAGCAGCAAAGTAGGCCAAATCGCCAACCCTCCGCCAAAACTAAAGGAAGCGACAAACCCGGCACACACTACAATCGCCGTGGTCGTCCACGAGCAACGCGTCTTGGCTATCAAAAGAAAAGCCAGTGCCGCTCCGCTCATCGCCAAAGAGTTTTCACAGTTGAACTCGCCATTGGCAGTGATGCTGGCTCGGCCCATCCAAAAATTGCCCGTGACCACAACAAATGTGGACAATGTCTTTCCAGTCAGCCTTATGGTTTTATCACGCCAAATCGGGATCAGAAGCAGCGAGACTGTTATAAAAAGCAGCCACAGCCCTACAAAGAAGAGCATTTGCACGTCGCCGTGAAAAAAACGCAAATTGGCGAGACCAATGAGGTTGGGGAAGAACGTAACGTGACCAGCCTGTTTAAGCAGGGCACTCTGAAACCACGTGTGCTTCCAGGCGAGAGCGTAAACGCTCCAAAAATCGCCTCCCATCAACCAGGTTACGCGGCCTAAATAAAGATAGACACCTGCCGAAAGTAGGAAGACTCCGCCAATTACAATGGCAAAGATTTGGACGGCGCGCTCGGCCAATGGAGCGAAGCGAGGCATTCGACTTAGTGCGCTAGTGGCGCAACGGGATACCTTGATCGCAAACACGGATCGCCGAAGTTCTGCTTCATGAGGATATGTTCAAGAACTGGCTTTCAATTTCGACTCCTTGATGCTGAGTCACCAGGAAGCATCAACACCAGCCCGCCAGCTTCCAAAACGCGATGCCACTCAGCGTCAATCGATTTCAGAGCCGTCAACACTCTCTCGCTTTCAGGTTCGGGAACGGCAACTGCATTTGCGCGACCGGTTTCGATTACCTCGCGAAAGCTCCGCTCTAACACTTGAAGCCGCGCCACGTTTTCAGGAGGGTTTTCCTCGATAAAAGCCTGCGCCTGTTGGCGCAGTATCCCTTCCTCCGTATTGCCAGCGTTAGCGAAATAATGGACGACGAGGCGCGGAGCTACAACTTTCATTTCTGGAAAGAGAAGCGGTAACTCACAACCTGCTGTCCAAGTCGGTACGAGCAGCTTCGCGTGCGCAATGTAGCTGCCGGCAGCTTTAGCAAACTGGATGTTCGCCGGAAGTAACTGGTATTCCCCTGGTGACTTCCAGCCGATGCCGAGTTTCGCATCTCTCGGCACGATTGAAAGTCCACGATAACTATAGACGAAAGTCACGATGACCGATGAAAGCGCCAGGACAGTCACTAATCGGGTTTTCAGCAAGCTGTGTGACCGTGCTAGTGACGACGCTGCAGCTCCAACCAACGCACAGAGCATCGGAAACTGCAAAAGATAGACAAGGCGAAAATAGGTAGGAGCAAGGATATTTGCCATCCACACGCGCGCCAGCAATGGGTTCAAACAAAACAGCCACACAGCACAAAGATAAAGGAAGATAAAGAGCCCAGTAGTTCCCCTGACAATTAGCAACGGCACGGCAATCATAAGTACGACATCGCGCAAGTACTCCGCCGGTCCGCCGATAGCATAATCTACGGCTTCACGCCACGGGAGGTATCTCGGTCCAAGCAGGTGGATGTCGATCGGCTTTGGAATTATGTCCAGTTTCAGCGATGCCAAAATCCCGATTGGGTATACGAGCGGAATTGCGAACCAAAGGCCACGGCGAACGTGTTTCCATACATCCGCTCGCGGCTTGTGTTCGAATAAGTGAAGCGTGAAAGACGCTAGCCAAGAGCACGAAATCACCGCCGGAATTGCGTAGAGCGCGATATTGCTGAGACCTACCCCGGCGATGCCTAATAAAGTGAGCCACACCAGATCACTCGCACTACCTCGATTAAGAAATCCGTAACTAAGTGCCAAAGCAATCGGCAGAAACAAAATCAAAACGATTGGTTTACCCTGCCACATGTAGCCGGAGACGGTCGCAAATCCGACCCATCCGGCTGGGTCGGCTGACTGTAGTGACTTAACAGTTCCAAGCATCACGCCGAACGACGACCTGTCGGCGAGAAGCAGAAATCCGATGCCAAGCGGAGTCCCGATCGCTGCAGCCCAGCGATTCAATCCAAATCTCCGGATGCACCAGTAGAGGACAAACGGAAGCGAAAATGCAGCAATTGCGTGACCAATTACTTGATAGAAGTACAGCGGATCGATTCCAAGATAGTGCCCCAAAAAACCCATGAACATCTCATAGCTGGTTGCCAAATGAACTGGCGAGAATGCCGCCGCGTCCATGTCAACACTCGTCTGACGGAGGTAGATGGGCTGGTTAAGATCTAACAATTGAGTCAGAACTCTATGAAAGTAGACGACATCGTCCTGATTCGGACGACGCACAAAAAGAACTGCCATTGCGTAGCCAAGACCGAGAATCAGAAGAAAAAGGTGGGATAAATGAAAGCGATACCCTTTGGCAGGCGTTGCATTCGTTTTGTTCCAGAAGGCGGCCAAAAGGAAAAAACCGGCTATGGCCAAAGCCAGGAAGCACCACGTAATCGTTTTCGCTGGCCATCTGACGATTAACACAAGTTGATACGCGAAGGTCCAAAATGCGAGAATCGCTATGGGCAGCAGTAGAATGTCACCGGCGTGCGATTCGGCAGGCGTTTTGGAAATTAGCGTGCTCTTTTCACTCTTTTTCATTGCGTCCTGCGGCTGGATGTATAGCGACATCCCAATCACCTGGTGCTTAGGTCACGTCGAGGTTCTTGCTCGGAAAAGCAAAATCGTTGGAAAGGAATATGTCATATCTGGAGGAAAGTGCGTGAGACTGAACTCGTGTCCAAAAATCCTTACGGGCACGCGATAAGTTTTTGCATATTTAAATTTTCCCTGCGTCTCAACTTGCCGAACAGTTGCGTTGATTAGCGCCGGCGCAGCTTCAGTGGGAAAGCCTACTAGAAGGAAATCAGCGTTTTCCCCAGGATCCTGTAACTGAACCGTCACTTTTTCGTTATTCAGTGGCTTGGCGGCGGGCATTACTGTATAAAAATCCGGTCCGACGTGCAAAATACCAATCCGCGTTGGTCTCTCTCCAATGGCATTCTGCAGATCTTTCCGAACGATCTCGCGTGCATCCTTTTGCTGCATGGCCCGACCGTACGCCAGATCAAAAATTAACGATGGCACAACAATGAGCAGGAGCGCAACGGTCGAAACAACCGCGAGTCTGCGGTGGTTTCTCACCTGTAACTGCAGGTCGCTCCAAGCTATCCCAACGAGAACACAAAATCCAGGCATCAAAAGCATGGTTATCCGGCCGAAATAGGGTGCCAGGTAGCCTTTTCCCATCAAATACAGATACAGAAGCGAAAAGATCAGTAATGGAACGGTAAGTCTGTAAAGGCTGCGCTTGAAAAGAAGATAAACAACCGAGCAGTAAGGAACGACCCACAACACAGGGTACATGGCGAATGGAATCACGTGTGTGACATACCTCCAGACAGCAGACAGATTAAGTAAGTGAGCACCGCTGAACTCCTTTAATGCCGCGTATTTTAATGTTTCGTCTGTGATTGCTTTTGTGACGCTTGATGGGTCTAAAAACAGCATCGGATGGCCAAGGAACAGCCCGATTGCAAATCCCAAGCCGATCAACCAAGCTGGTCCTGCGACAAACTTTTTCACACGTTCCAGAACTCGCAGTCGCCAGGACGGTAAATTGTCACTACCATTAAATAGCAAATACAGACACGGAATCACAACGATGAGTCCCACAGGGTATCGGGTCGCCGCTCCCAGACCAGAAAAGAGACCGACGAGAAGAAGCAGCGGCCACGATTGGGATTTCCGGAGTTTTAGTGACAACCAAATGACCAGTGCGCATAACAGATTGCTCAAGATGTGGGTCCTCATAAAATGTGCGTAGATCACCTGCATTGGCAGAACGGCGTAACAAAGCGCGCCCACAAGGGACGGATAGAACGCATGAGTTGCTTCTCTGATCGCGAGAAAGACGACAACTATTGCGCAGAGATCGAAGAACACCGACATACATCGAGAGATATACAAAAGATCGGAGTGATCTTTTGTTGTGATTGAGTCGCCAAGGTGTGTATCCTTCCTGGCGGTGAGCTTGAGCACTGCTTGTGGCACGGCCCACAGGTAATAGTTGAATGTGCCCTCAAAGTATGCTCCCGGGGCTTTGATATTACCTGTTAATAAATCTAACTGGAGGACGCCCCTGAGGCTTACGAATTCATCCGGCTGAAAATTCAGCTCGTGCCCATACCCGCTGTGGAGACCCCAAGTCAATCCAGCTAGTCGAAGATAGGCCGCCAGCAAAAGCAGACCCGAAAATGAAATAACGCGACGAGCTCGTTGCATGAATTGGTCTCCGGGCACGCTGTAGGGAAAACGAGCTGTGATGCGCATTATTCCGGTGGTGTCGACTGACCCTGGCCGAGGGCAGTAAGTTTTAGTATCGCGGCGTTGCCATCGGAGTTGTTTAGAATGCGCCATTCGTATCCCGGAATAGTCGGCAAGCGCGACTGGTTTGTAGTGAGATCGTTGGGAGAAGTGAATAGCGCGTAAACGGGAAGTGATTGTTGCAAGCCGTGCTCGACCAACACCGAAGCCTGCGCTTGGTCATAATGCCAGGCGTAGCTCCACTTGTAATTATGCTGCCCATCGACCGGGGCTGCGACGAATGCCCCCGGCAGAAGAGCGTTTAGATAAACAGGATCAATATCGCTGAGAACGATCCCAGGTTGCCGCCTTAACCGTTTGGCGAACTCCTTTTGCGCAATGAACTGGACCGATTGGCGCATTGGAGTCGTGAAATGAAGAGCGTCCCACGCTTGGCATCGGCCAATGCTCTGTGTCTTATAGCCCGAGCGTGACGGAAAACCGAGACAGGCCGCGGCGAATAAGACAAAAATCGGCAAAGCGATAATAATCCGTCTGCCGGTAACAAGATTCTTTGCGGCCCACGTCGCAGGCTGCACGGCAAGCGCGATGGAGAGGATTAGAAGAGGCAGGTAGTATCTTGCATCAACAAGTCTGTAATTATGAGTTAGAATCACTCCAAGGAAAGCTGAGCAAGCTAAAACGGCGCAGGTAACGAAGCGATCGATCCGGATAAAGAACAAGCCTGCGCAAGTTAAAAAAAGGAAGGCTGGGACAAAGCAGGTACCAGTTCCAAAAATATTTGCAGTATGATATTCCAGCGGCTGCAGAGCGAATTCGTTCCACAGCGCGGAGGCGTTGTTTGGAACATAGCGAAGAGAAAAGAAAAGGTGATTCTTACTAAAAAACGGGGTCCAGAAGTCGTAGCCTGTCCTAAGTGGTGAATGAAACTGAATCGTGTTCAACAGCAGCACAGGACTGGCAGCCAGCACGAAGACAGCCGCAGCGGCAGCGCAATGCAGCAGCCAGCGCACGCGCATTTCTCTCATTGGGAAGATCGCCATGACCAGCAACAATGGTGCAAAGAAAGCCGACTGCAGTCTAACGTTTACCGATAGGCCAAGAAGAATCGCCGACAAATAAATCTTCGAGCGCCGTTCTTCCGTGACTCCGAGGTAGGCAAACATAAACGCCAGTACAATTAGCAGCGATGCACTTACGTCGCTGAGTGAGGAACGGCAAAAAGTGAGAAAGCAAGGAAGGGTTGCGACTAACAGCGCGGCAAAGCCTCACGTTATAGGCTTTTCCAGATAGGCATAGAACGTAAATACAGCCAGGAGCAACAGCAGGCCGAGAGTTTGGTTGGCTCTAAATGGCGCTAACACAACAGATGGAGTTGGCAGAATGTTCAGCCAGGGAAGCATTAGCACCGGATAGCCAGGCGGGTACCTCGATGGCAGCTTCTCGTATCCAATCTGTATCGAAGGCCATCCATCCATGCCCAGCGCTTTTGCCTGTGCGAAATATTCTGTAGCATCGGGGTGCGGACCGAGATCGAGCAGCGATGTTTTGGTATAGTCAACTCTAAGAACCGCGAAGTAATAGAATATCAATGC
>Ga0066665_10001343_pt1 | contig 11343 bp, 7 predicted proteins | sample GraSoiAngelo_114_FD_75175 | JGI IMG/M metagenome (GOLD analysis project Ga0066665, IMG submission 75175) | Grasslands soil microbial communities from the Angelo Coastal Reserve, California, USA - 14_0903_13_40cm | ecosystem: Environmental > Terrestrial > Soil > Grasslands | place: USA...
ACAAGCGGCAAGGTTTTTGTTTCTTCCTCTTCGAGCAAGTTTATGAGACCGCGGATTTCTGAATCTGCCGCCGCAGTCTCGATATCGAGCCATTGATATGGGACACGATTCCGCGCCAGGAAGTCTTTGATGTTGTGCGAAGCAGGAGACCAGCGATTACCTAGCACACGGATGCCTTCAAACTGAGGCGGAAAGGCCGCCTGCCAATCCTCGAGCAGCTCGTCCAGTACCGGATAGAGATTCTCTTCAGGCGGGTGCCACGGCTTGAGCAGATAGTGATCGATCCCCGCTTCGTTGATGGCAGCGATCGCGGCGTCGGTATCCGCGTAAGCTGTCAGGAGAACGCGCTTCGCATCCGGATAGAGCGTCATGGCCTGCTCCAGGAACTCGACGCCCGATAAGCCGGGCATTCTCTGATCAACAAGGAAGAGCGCAACGGAATTGTTCCTGACCTTCAATTCTCGAACGATCTCCATTGCCGCCGGCCCTGATTCGGCCCGCAGCACGCGATAGTCGCTTGCATACTTGCGTCGCAGATCGCGCTCGATTGCCCGCAACACCTCCTGGTCATCATCCACCGTGAGCAACACCGGTTTAGCCATATGGATCTCTTTATTCTTGTTCTATCTTGGCTGGTTACTGCCGCCCCATTTCTAACAGGAGTCACTGGCGAATGACGGCGACATACCATTTTGTCATTTGCTCTTACCTGATGGCACCTGTTTGCTTGTAATCCAATACGTCATTGCCAGGCAAGGCTGTCACAAATTCGACCAAATCCATTATCTCCGTATCCCTAGATGAAGAAGATCTAAACTTGGTTCCGACAATGCACTCGCCGCATCGAATCTCACGATCAGCCGCTCTCGACAAGTCTCCCTGGACCGCGATCGCCTTGCCGCCCTTGCTGGTGATCTCCGCAACAACGCGGTCTGCCCCCACACGGCTGGAGGCGTAGTTTACTACGACTGCCGCTAGTGCTGGAACACACTCTGAAGAATACCGGCCGGAAAGCGATCACGACCAGCGTGTACGATCACAACTTCTTCATGCCGGACGATCAGCCCACTGGTCCGGACTTCGTGGTGAAATTCCCTTTCGACCTACGCGCGACGGCTGACTTGAAGGGTCTGGCGGAGATCCGTGGCAGGATGCTTATAGAAGGATAACGGGACACCGCGGATGTCCCCGAAGCGCCTTCAAGAAGCCGACGAGCTGGCGACTGTGGATGGCGCCCCACGAAAGCGGCACACGCGCTACTTAAACTCGACCCTCAGGACAGAGCGGGCCACTTCGCTGTCTACTTCCAGAACCCGTGGGTCAGAGCCCCCGGGAATCAGCCGCGCCAACGGTTCCGACCGGCCTTCCTCGAGTACGCTGATCGCCGCGATCGTCCGCGCAAACTGTATCTTCATCGGTTCCGTGACTAACACTCGCACCACTTTGGCTCCCTTCAGATCCGCTTGTTCGTCGCTGACCACCCATGCCCGCCCGCGCTCCACCCGGCAAAAGAAAAAGCCGTCAATGCTCACTTCTCCGGCCGCTTCCACCAAACCAATGCCCGTTCCCCTGTCGAGCACGAATGCGTAAGGCTCTACGCCCAGGCTAACCACTCTCTTCCCTTCCGTCCGCAGCCTAACCGTCCCCGGCCCACCTGTTCGCATCAGCCCGTAGAGCGTCCCTTGATGCGTGCGCCTCACCAACAGATCCATGCCCTCGCTCGGCGTGACCGAAACGTGCGGCACCTGTGGAGACCTTTGCCAGCCGTTGTCAGCTCCCATGAAGACTTCCACCGCCGAGCGGCGCAGTTCGGCCAGCCTCCCTTCGGACGCTGCGGTAACTCCCTTGGGGCAAATCAGCACACGGGCCGACGTCGGCAGGCTGTTCAAACAGTCTTCCTGCCAGATGCCAAACACCGCTTTCTCCTGCCACAGTTTCTTGACCGTCTGGGTAACCTCCTCAAGACCATCTCGATCCCCCTTGAACGCCGTGGGCACCACTACGTACACCTTCTCCGGCCGCACCGCCCGGCCCAGGCCTCTCCCCACCAGGCCTAGCCGGCCCAGGGCAATCGCCGCTGCTGCCGGGAATGGTGTGCCGTGATAGATCGATCCGTACGTGAAACCGCTTGGGGCAGGATGGAGCCCGACCGCGCGGGAGGACCAGTGCTTCACGAGATCCCTAACGGGGAGGAACCACCGTGGGTCAGTGGGAGTCAGGTCGAGGATTTCCCGAAGCGGCGTCGCTGAGAAATCCAGCTCCTGGGAAAGCCACCTGATACCCCACTCGTACGACATTGCCGCGCCCGCTCCCGCCGCCAAGGCGTAATGCGCACCACCGTCGTAGAACTTTTCGTTGTTCCACGATCTCGTTCCGAACTCCTCGAGCACCAGGGAACGCTCGGAACACGCGGAATCGACATACGAGAGGGTCAGGCCTATGGATTCCGGCGAGGCGTAATGGTGCCAACTCTCAAGCTCGCCATCCCGATTAGCCAGATAGTCATCCCCTCCGCCCAACATGGAGAACATGTACCCGGGCATCACCGGTTGCTTGCCGCCAACCTGGCGGATGATGTTGGTCATTTCCTTGGCCCATCGGCGGAAAAGCAGTGTGTCGCGGAGGATGCCGTTCTGACGGGGTATACCCTCCCATTGGGTCACTTCTTTGTCCATCTGCGTCGAATCAGGGTCTCTTAGGTAAGTCTCGTTCGAGAGGTTGTAGATGATGTTGCCTGCGCCGCGCCACCGCGTGGCGAGCACCTGAATGTACTCCCTCTGGAGTGGCAGGTTGCGGAGCGAGATCCCGTAGATGTTGAAGTCCCGCATGCCCCTAAAATCAAAGAGCACCTGCTCACCATTCGGACGCTGAAAGCCAATCGTGCGGACCCACTGCGTGAACACACAGACGTCCAGCACTATCCCGTTTTGCCACGCCAGGAAGACAGCAGCGTCCATTGCTCGCAGTGTCCGCTCGTCGAGCACCGGGTCGATCCAGATCCTCACAATGCGGTATCCTGACCGCCGCATAGCGGCAAAGTCTGAGGCCACAGCCAGTGGGCGGAAGTCGCTCCACAGCCAGTCCCACCAGGAACTCGACGGGTAATAGTTCGTGCCCACCCAAAAGTTATCCTGGCCGTCGATGCGAATGTTCGGCCCATTCAGACTCACGATGGGTGGAGTTTGAATTAGCCCATTCAAGACAACAAACCCAAGCTCCCTTCGGTCAACCAACCTTGGATGACCCTCAACGGCCAATTCTTCTGCATGCGCCGGATCTTGCCAAACCTCAACGCGAATTGCCCATAAACCCTGCCGACCTCCCAGTCGAAAACCGCTGATCGCTTCCGATGGGCTTCCGTCATCAGGGACTCGACGATGCTTCGCGAACATTTGAAATTCCCGCTGATCCGGTGCTTTTATTGCGAACCGGATTTCCATGGCAACGGCCCGAGCGCGCTGATTTGTCACCCGCGCACGAATCTGCACGCGCTCCCCAACCCGGTAGGAAGCATAGTCAGTCTCAACTCGAGTGAGCTGAACGCCAGCCTGAAATCGCGTCCCTATCCGTTCCAACAAATCGAGCCAGCCCTTTGGGTCCAAAGCTTCCATGGGTCGATCGAACAGAAAAAAGAAACATTCGCTTCCCCCAAACCGGTGCTTAACCGTCGAGGGCGCGAAATAATGCATCAGCACCGCTGGATAACCCACAACCTGGCCGAACCGGTCGCGAGATTCGAGGAGCGGAAGCAGCTCGGCTCGCAGCTCCTCATCGATATTGTGATACGGCATTTCCTTGTTTGGCTTAATGAAAGCCGAATATGACACGGATTGGCGAAAGGCGAGGGAACTCAAATCGAGGGGACTTCGCTCAGCGCTTGTAGGCACCAGAGGCGAACTCGCAGGCCTGAATATCCCGACCCACAACTCTTCCGGAATTGCGGCTCCGTTGCCGATCCAAACCAGGCTGTCCCCGCGGGCCACAGCTTGCAAAATCACAGAAGGATTGAGGTCGCTTTCGCGCTGAACTCGAAAAAGGGAGGGCAATCCTCCCTGGAGAGCTTCCAGCAATGAGTCCTCAATCACCAGGTAGATTGAGCGGGATGTTGACGGACCTAGATCCTGTGAGGCCAGCGAAATCTTGGTTGCTCCGCTGGTCGTTCCGAGTCCTCCGGTCCCAAGGGAGAGATTGACTCCTGCCGTCGATAAAGCAAATAGAACACGCACGGAGAAAATGATTCGCCTCTTCATTAACTGTGGCCTAAGGTGAAACAAGATTGTCCTCCAGCTATCGCTGGAAACTGACACCGAAACGGCAGCCTGTGTCTATCTCACGCATATTCGAACGGCTATCTCATTTGTTCGAAGGCTTCTCGAGCGGCGCGTAGACACTGCTCGATATCGCCTTGAGCATGTGCAGCCGAAACGTACCAGAGGCCGCGTCCGATCAGGCGAACGCCATGTTCGCGCATGATGTCACAAAACCTGACATATTTTTGCTGATCATAGGAGAGTGTTCCCCGGTAGTCGCTGACGCACTTGGCCGATGTAAATCCGAAGTGAAAGACGGGGCCGATGCCCTGAATGAGAACCTCATGGCCGATCGTCTCCGCCGCGTCTTTCAATCCAGACCTTAGGTCCTCCCCGAGCTGGAATAGGCGCGGATACAGAGTCACAGAATTACCGTTCAATTCGTCTATCGTTGCCAGAGCCGCGGCCACCGAAGCGTTATGAGCGTTCATCGTTCCGGCATGGATGCACCGGCCGTTTGCGAACAGCTCCATGATCTCTCTTCGTCCGACGACGGCACTTATGGGAAAGCCATTGGCCATGGCTTTTCCGAGGAGCGCCAAGTCCGGAACGACGTTGAAGTAAGACTGAGCCCCTCCGATAGCAAGACGAAAGCCCGTTATGATCTCATCGAAGATGAGTAAGATTCCGTATTCTGTGCAAGCCTCTCGCAATTGCTCGAGGAATCCCGGCTCCGGAGGAACACACCCGTTGTTGCACATGACGGGCTCCGTGATTATTGCAGCAGTTTCGGAGGCATGCTTACGGAGCGCATCGCACAGAAGGTCGAGACAGTTCCATGGAAGAACGATGACGTCGTCCTTGGCCTCAGGAGGAATCCCTTCGGTCCACGGAACAGGACAAGGGCTTCCGGGAGGACCAGCCTCCAGCCTGGAGGGACTAATGCTGAATGCGACGTTGTCGAACCATCCATGGTAGTGACCCTCGAACTTAATGAATCTTTGCTTGCCCGTGTACGCACGAGCAAGCCGCAAGGCTGCTTGAACAGCTTCTGAGCCGGTCAGGCTAAATCGAACCAGCTCAGCACAAGGGATGACGCGGGTGAGAGTTTCGGCCAGCTCAAGCTCAGCAACATGTTGCGCTGCGTAGAGCTGCCCCTGAGCAATAGCGCTCCGCACGGCCTGCAAAACGGCGGGATGGGAGTGGCCCAGAATCATCGGGCCTTGGCTCAAGGTGAAGTCAAGGTACTCGTTTCCATCCACATCCCAAATGCGTGCGCCTTCTGCTTTCTCGTAAAAGAGAGGGTGCGGGCGCTCGGAAAGGCGAAATTGACTTGAAACACCTCCGGCAAGTGAGAGTTTCGCCCGCTGATAAAGCTCGTGGGACTTGGTGTAGCTTTTCATCATTGGTTCCAAATTGTGCGATTCGCCTTGCGCAGCCTTTTCCTGAAGAAATGCAGTGACATGGTGCGCAACGGCTGCTTCATGGCTCCGTTAGTCCACTCCGGTCAACATTTTCTTCGACATTCGACCTCGCCTCTAAAAGATAGGCAGGTTGGGTATCCAGGAGGGGCGATAGGGATCCAAGAACTCAATCACCGAGCCTTTCTCCAGATAATAACGGTGGTATTTCTCCACTTTGCCCTCGTCGAGCGTAACTCCCAGTCCTGGTCCGTCCGGCAGCCGGAAGCAGCCGTCGTGGTACCGGAAGGGCTCTGTGATGATGTCATCCACTTGGTCGTGATAATGAGAATCGGCTGCATGGACCATGTACGGCATTGCCGCGGCGAGATGAAGCATCGCCGCCGTCGAGACGCCCAGCTCGCGGTCACTATGCATCCCGAGGCCTAATTGGAAAGTCTCGCACACAGCCCCCAGCCGCAGATTGTTCAAGAATCCACCCCAGTAGTGGACGTCAGCGAGGATGATGTCGATGGCACGCAGACGCACGGCAGACGGAATCTGGTCAAAAGAGATGACACACATATTCGTGGCGAGGGGCAGTGGTACATCCCGCCGTACCAAGCTCATTCCCTCCAAATTCCACGTGGGGTCTTCGCCATACTCCAAGTCATATTCGGCCATGCGAGGAAGAAGACGCACCGAGGTTTCAACCGACCAGGCGGCATTCGGATCGAAGCGCAAGAGACAGGGTTCCGGGAATCTTTCGCGGAGAAGTTTGATGGTACGTAATTCCTCCTGCGGAGGCAGGACACCTCCCTTCAGCTTGACAACCTTGAAGCCGTGCCGCTCGACCAGCGCCTCGCAACGGTCTAAAATGGCTTCGGCACTGTCTTCTCCTCCGATGCCATTTTCATTTTTGTAGCGATAAAAGAGGTAGGCAGCGAAAGGAATTTCGGTACGTGTAGCACCGCCTAACAGACTGGCAACCGGCCGCCCCCACATCTTGCCGGCGACATCCCAGCACGCCATCTCGATCCCTGCAACCACGTAGAGGGGAATATTCGACTCATAGCTGACCCGGAAGGACTGCAACTTGTTGACGACCAGTCTTGCCTCGGTCGGGTCCATGCCTATCAAGAACGGCTTCGCAAACTCAACCGCGCGACCGGTCGGTTCGCCGCCATAAGTCTCTCCGATTCCTTCCAGGCCTTCGTCCGTTTTTAATCGAATGAGCGTGCGAGTAGTACCGATCTCGACTCCCATGCTCCAGCGCAACGGAGCCTCCATAGGTACCGTTACAGGCGTTGCAGTGATGTCTCGGATTTTCACTGGTCTTTCCCCCGGTCTTGTACCGTCAGTTTGTCTCTGCCGAAATAAACAGCTCTCGAAATCCATGACAGCCGGAATTGTCCAACGCGCAATGACGCCTCTTGATCCTTTTCTTCAGGAAAAAGTCCTTTGCAGTTGAGATGGGGTTGCCTGGCGCAAGTAAGTTGGTAGTCTCGTGCATGCGCGCAACAGGATCCAACGGATCTCCACCTTTTGTCAAGTACGTTTCTGTGGTGAAACTTCCTTTCCCATAATGAAATGCTTTCAGAAAGACATTCGTTTTCAGAGCGTGATATGGTAGATTCGCCATTTGGGGCAGTTGCAGGAGTCATTCGATGAGTTCAAACAAATACTGGGTTCCGATGGTTGCGAAAGCCATCGGGCTGATCGAGGCCATCAGCGCGACCGATCGTGAGCTGACGTTGCATGAGATCAGCCGAGGGGAAGACATATCCAAGACGTCGGCATTCAGAATCTTGTTCACACTCGATAAGCTGGGCTACATCCGCAGAAACCAAGCCAGTGGCCGATATTCGGTGGGTTTCAAGATGTTGGACACATTGAGCAAAGTCACCCCAGCGACGCAGTTGACGCGAATTGGCCGGCCCTATCTTGAAAAACTTCGCGATGATCTCGACGAAACGGTTAACTTGGCCGTTCCCTGGAGTGGCGAGATCGTGTATACAGCCATTCTGGAAAGCAGACACCCCTTCCGCATGGTTGCGACTGTGGGTTCAACTGTCCCTCTCCATTCGACTGCATTAGGAAAGTGTTTCGCCGCCTTTTGGCCCGATGGTGACGCGCAGGAGATAATCAAGCGTATCGGGCTGAAGAGATTTACACCCTACACGATTACAAACCGCAAGAAATTTCTGCAAGCAATAAAAAAGGTGCAGTCGCGGGGCTACGCGCTGGATGAGGAGGAAACCGAACTTGCCGCTTCCTGCGCGGCTGTTCCGACTCTCGACGAGAAAAATCGCGCCATCGGAGCGATCAGTGTCTCGGGCCCGACGCCTCGTATTCGCGCCAAGCAATCGCAAATTATCGATGCCCTTAAGAAAGCCGCTGCTCTGATTTCAGAAGAACTCGGACACAAACGCCAGCGGCGACCTGCGCGGTGGAGAATCTCGAACTCGGGCTAGCCGAATGGGGTGGCACGGAGGCACCTGTTGGCCCCCGCTCAACACCGGGTCATGCGAACTTCTTCGAAGGTATCGATGTCCACGCGGCAGTCTCAAGGCGGCGGAGCTACCTCGCCATGAAGGCCGGTATTGACTCTGCGGTGATTCGAGGAGCTTGAGTTCGCAACCAATCGTCATGTGATCGCGAGGGTGACAATCTCCCATGGTTCAATTTCGAAGTGCACTGAGTTGCCGGACACGGATATCGTCTTCTGTCGCGGACTTCCGTTGAAGTCCACTTCCTTCGCGGAGGTAATGCCGATGGGAAGATCGAGCACAACGCTCCCCTTTAAACCTGCCGATTCGTACACACGCACGATGTTTCTTCCTCGCTCACGGTAAAAAGCTGAATACTGCACAGTGGGGGGAGAGAGAGCCAGAAAACTTTTCTCTTCAGGCAGTGTTCGCTCGTGGGGAAGCCGTGGGTTGTCGGCGAACGCGGTGAGAATGGGATGTCGAGCTTCGAGCGCCCTGCGCGCAACATTCGCCGCCTTCCAGTCCCCCGGATGGAAAAGCAACTGATAATCAAAGTAGTGGAGACCCAGGCCTTCTCGCGCCTTCGTAACAAAGCGCTCCCAAGTGGTGGTATCAGGCGGATTCACCATGAGCAAGAAATGACCGAGAGTGTTGTCCTCGGGGAAGAGTTGATAGCCTTTCTCACCGGTGGTCCCGATGAATGTCGCGCCCTTCTCGCCATCACTGTAACTGACCCAGTGAGCGCCGTAAAAGACGTTGTTCCGCAACCTTTCCTCACCCTTATAGGAGATTTTGGAGACGTCACGTTCCTCCACGCAAAAATGCGTGTCGGCGACGAACTTGCCGAGGCCCGGCAGGCCCAGGGTGGCCATGAAGTGGCCACTGCCCCCCGTACTTTTGACGCGCGCTTCGAAGGCCATCCGGCGGCTGTGTGGATAAAGATGCCCGTTGAGGAGGACCTGGTGTGGGCCCAACGCACCCTCGAAAGTGAAACTGCTGCGCAACGGCCCCCGCACCACGCTTTGGAACCTGGCATCGGTCCAACGATAAGTCTTGGCCACCGGTCCGTAGTGATAGGTATGAGGTTTTTCTTCAATCTCGTTGAAGATGATACTACCCGGCAAGCTGTAACGCGCTCCGCTCTGTTTCTCGACCAGCGATTCGACTCCGCGACCCGAGAATTCCAGTGTGGCAAATTCCGTCTCGAGCGTCGTCGCCGATATGCTCACATCGGGCATGTTGACGCGACCCGGGGCAGGTTCAAAATACAAGGTCGTGTACCCCATCGCCGGCACCCGTGCCAGCACCAACAGGTTGGCTTCACGGAACGTGGTCGGTGGCGTGGTCACTTCGTACCAGTTGATGTCTATTGGCTGATGGGGAATCACGTTTCCTCGGCCATCACGCACGAGCAGGTTGGTAGCGGTCACATCCTGTAGTTCCGCCCACACCGGAACAACCTCGGTGCGCTCCCAGGGAAGATCATTAAAGAGCACAACGCAGGACCGGTCGTCCTTGCGCTCTATCCGCCCCGCAATTCTTTGGGTGGCGTCGTCGCGCAGGTCTTTGCTGGCTAAGAGCGTGCTCTTTACCCGGTCCAATTGCGCCGCGTAGTCGGCGGAGAAGAGCCACATCTGCGCATGCGAGTAGGTTCGGAGAAGATCACGCCATAGGCCTTCATATCTGGTTTCGGGATAGCTCTCTCCCAGGCCCGCCGCCAAACTCCAGAAGCATTCTCCGCTCACCAGAGCCTGGTCGGCTTGCGTCCGCCAGAGGCGCAGACCTTCGTTCCCGTTCAGGCCGTACCAATGGGTCCACATGGTGGGATCTAAGATGCCCCGGTGGCGAGGTAGTGTCACCCGTTCCTTTTCGAGTTCATGGAAAGCATCGATGGGCGTCCCGAACCTCAGAGAGATCTCTTCGCGCTTGTTCCACTCGCGAATGAACTCCGCCACAGGAAGGAGAGGTTCCTGGCTGATGTTAAGCCAGGAGCGCAGGGGACGGCTGTCATCGCAGCCGAACGGCAACCCAAAGACCCTTCCCCCGCGCGGTTCGAGGCGAAAGCTGATCTCCTTTTCATACAGGGTCGTCACCGCCTTTTCCCAGTTCACGGTAAAGTCATTGGGCAAGCTGTCGGCGCGCATGAACCCGCAGACGAATCCACGGGACGTGAGGAGTTCGGTGCCGTCCGGCCCGACCCAAAAGAGGTCGCGTGGGACGCCTTCGGCGGTGAGGGCCCGATCGGGCCGATTAATGTGATAGTAACGGTAGCCTGCCTTGGTCAAGATCTGGGGCATTTGAGAAGGACCCGGCGTGACGTCGTTGTGGGTCATCACCTCCAGATTGACCCCCGGGGCAAACCGTTGGAACAACTTTCGCCCGATCACCAGATTCCGAATGTAGCTCTCGGTTTCCATCCAGGACGGGTGCTGGTTGCAGAAAGCGCCGCAAACGGCAATCTTGCCCTGTTGCATCGCCAGGCGCATTTCCGGCACCCGCTCGGGCCGCCGGTGCAGAAAGGCGTCAAATTGCTCGTTCCACGTCTCAATGTAGAACCGGAACTCCGGCGTGGTTCTCAAAACGTCCAGAGCTTCCGACAACACGATGCTGTGGCGGTGGATCATCCACTGGCGGCTGTTGACCCAGGCCCAATCGGTGTGCGAGTAGGGGATAATGAATAGCTTCATACCGGCCAGCCGTTCCCGGATTTTTTGGTAACCGATTTTTTCCTCCGCTGCGAATGATGTGCCAGGCGAAACAAAGAGTCCTCCTAGCGCGCCCATCAGACCAAGAAATTCCCTTCTTTTCATCTTTGGTTTTTCCCTTCTGCCATTAAGGCGGTGGTGTGCCCCTGACCGAAGGCCCACAACACCATGGATGATACGGGGTACATTTATGGAGGGGCCTCGCACTAATTTCCCTGGCATACAATCCGTGCGGATGATTGTGGAGTGAAGCGTTGCCAGATGCGGCCGCTGCGGCGGACAGCATCCGAATGCAGGGCTTTGCCAGTGGAGCTCGAGCGCGAGCCGGATCTCGCGAGAAGCAAAAGCGTTAGGAAATTAGACTCGCGAGCGCCATTCCCAAGTTCGTGTGGTTAAACGCGTTGAAGAACCCGGCCCGAAAATCGATCCCGAGGAGTTCCCTGATGTTCAAGTCCTTCAAGAGTCCCAGGCAACCCTCCCCAGCCAGCAAATTCCAGAA
>Ga0066665_10001361_pt1 | contig 11287 bp, 5 predicted proteins | sample GraSoiAngelo_114_FD_75175 | JGI IMG/M metagenome (GOLD analysis project Ga0066665, IMG submission 75175) | Grasslands soil microbial communities from the Angelo Coastal Reserve, California, USA - 14_0903_13_40cm | ecosystem: Environmental > Terrestrial > Soil > Grasslands | place: USA...
TACTACCGCGATCGTCGCACCTTCGTGTTCGTCGACCACGATGGTTTCGGGCGGTACGAGCTGGTGGCGAACCCGGCCGGCCAGTAGTCACATAAGCCGCTGCGCCGCAACAGATTGCTCCGAGAATCCGCAGATTTGAGTTGACAGCGTTCCCGGGAAACGACTACGTTGCGCCGAAATTTTTGTGCCCCATGGCAGTGGGGCTGGGGAGGATTGGTTGGTCATGGAAATCGTTACAGACCAAACGGAAAGGGGGTGGGGCAGGGAACCTTCAACCCGCACGTAACGCTCTCCCGATGCACCGGACCCGATGCTTTCCCTTGTTCTTGGCCGGAGTCCGGGCAAGCGACTCTGGAGCATTCGGGGTCAATCTAACAAAGGAGGCTATGAGAGATGTCTCAGCGAAAGCTGATGGCAGTCTTGAGTCTGGCCGCTGCGGTCGCCCTCACTGCGGGCGAGAGCCAGGCGTCGAAGTCACGCGTCGAGAGCATGTCGCTCACGGTCCCGACGCTGAGTCAGTTCACAGATGATTACGTGAACATCTATTACTATCCCGCTTCCGTCGTGCGTCAGAACAATCTCGTGCTCGCGGAGCTGGGCAACAATCCGACCGGTGCGGTCGATACCGGGGTGTTCAGCGCGAGCACGGTCACGTTCGACGAGCAGAGCTACACCGTGATCCGGAATTTCCCGCGCATCGGAGCCATCGCGTTCCAGATGAAGCAGAGCGCGCTCAACAACCCGCTCGCGTCCGGTTCCCTGAACAACGAGCAGCTCGACGCGATCTGGGGCAAGGCGTTCAGCAAGTTCGATTTCGCGGTCCGCCTCGACATGACGAACTCCAGCCTCGAGGTTACGGACACGGCCGCTCCCGCCACGTTCAATCGCGCTCGCGGCGACGGTCTGAATCCGTTCGATCCGTATCCGTTCGGCGGCGTCTTCCTGCCGGATCTCATTCTCGCCAGCCCGCTCGGTGCGGTCGAGATCAACACGTTCGGGATCACTCCCGGGATCACGATCCACATGAGCAACGACAATCGCATCGAGGGCGCCGTGACCTACCGCAAGTACTCCCTGGATCGCTCCGCTTCTACGGGCGGCGTGGCCGGCGAGACGTGGAAGGATGACGGCTCGGCCTCCTACTCGGTCCTGGGGCGCGCGTTCCTCAACCAGGGCGACCGCCACGTGTGGGTTCCCGCGGCGTGGTACACGAACGACGACCTCAGCTGGCGCGTGACGGGCGTCCTCGCCACGCCGGTCAGCGCGGACGAGAAATACAAGAGCTACGGCATCGGCCTTTCGGACAACATGCGCGTGAACGACAACAACCTGCTGCTCTGGGGCGTTCAGGTCGCGCAGGCAAAGCACACCTACGAGCGCACCGACACCGGAAACCTCGGGGCGGGCGATCAGTCGAAGCTCGAGGAGAAGACGACGTTCATGCCGCTCGTCTTCGCGGCCATCGAGACCGACGCCACGCGCTGGCTCAAGGTCCGCATCGGCGCGAACCGCGCGCTCGTCAGCAACCGTACCGAAGACACCACGTTCGGGACGCCTTCCACGGTGACCACCGACAAGGAGCGCACGTCGGCGTTCAACTTCAGCCTGGGGACGGGCATTCGCTGGAACAATCTCGACATCGACATGACGATGAACGAGAAGTTCCCCCTCACCGGCGGCTACATTCTCTCGGGCGATCGGTCGTCGCCGTTCACCCGCGCTTCGGCGACGTATCACTACTAGGATCTGCGTAGGCCCGCGGTGAAGGCCACGGGAGAAAATCAGGGGCCATCCGAAGCCGGGTGGCCCCTTTTTGCTTTGTGCTAAAAAGTGTTGACAACATTTCAAGCGCGTACCTAACTTCTTCTATGTACAACGTGTTGCGGCTCAGGAGTTCCGGGCCGTGTAGGCCGCATGGCTTCGAAACCAGGGGGTGAAACACGACATAGCCGGTATCTAGGAGATTCCTCGGTTGGCCAGGTGAGGGGCGCCCCAAGGGGGCGCGGGCTTGAGGGAACAGGGTCGAACGCTAAAGTTCGACGGGAGTTGGGTCGAAGGGCTGAGATCCGACTGCGGCACAGGGAAGGTGCAGAAGACCCTCGTATTGGCAATTCGGTGGATCCACAGAGGAGGCGAACCATGCTTCTCCGACCTCGGGACAGGTTGGTTCTAGGCGCAGCCATCGTCATGGCGGGCGCCATTTTCTTTTCCGGAGCGGCCTGGGCGGGCACCACGGGGCAGCTCTCGGGCGTCGTGCACGACGCCAAGACGGGAGAGCCCGTCGCGATTGCGAGTGTCGCGATTCCCGACCTGAAACGCGGCGCGGTGACGGACGCTCAGGGGAACTACGTCATCTTGAACGTGCCGGCCGGCAAGTACTCCGTACGGGTCTCGCTCCTGGGGTATGTGCCGGTGGTGCGGGAGAACGTCGAGATCATCCCCGACTTCAGCACGAAGCTCGATTTCAACGTGGAGTCGACCGTGCTGACGAACGTGCCGGAAGTGGTCATCCGGGGGGAGCGCCCGCTGATCCAGAAGGACATGACGGGCTCCGCCAAGTTCCTCTCCGGAGACGACATCAAATACCAGCCGCTGCGCGGATACCAGGACGCGGTGGCTCAGCAGTCCGGCGTCGTGAACTTCAAGCTGAACATCGACAATGAAGCTCAGAACAACAACACGCTGATCGTCCGCGGCGGAAGACCGAACGAGGTCGCCTACTACGTCGACGGATTTTCGCAACAGGATCCGCTGACGGGCGTCTCCACGACGGCGATCAACAACGACGCGATCGAGGAGATCGTGGTCCAGACGGGCGGATTCAACGCGGAATACGGGCGCGTGCAGTCGGGCGCCATCAATATCGTCACCAAGGACGGACGCGACAAGTACTTCGGATCGGCGGAGGGAATCCTCGGCGAATTCAAGAGTCGAAGCCGCGGGTACAAGAACTTCAACGCATCGCTGGGAGGCCCTCTCGCGCCCAGCATGAAGAAGGTCAACTTCTACTTCGCCGGGGAGCGCAAGGACGTCGAGGACCGGCGGCCCAGCATCCTCACCGCCGACGTGGCCGATCCGTCTCAGCCGGGTCTCTTCGAGAACGGCGTGCTGCCCTCGAACACCAGCAAGACCTGGTCCGGCGTTGGCAAGATCTCCATCAAGCCCTCGCCGCTCCAGACGCTCAAGCTGGGAGGCACCTTCAACCAGGACAAGTGGCAGCAGTATCAGAATCCGTACCGGTTCGACCTGGCGCACGCGCCGCGGTTCCGCGACAAGAACAATTCCCTCTACGGCACGTGGAACCACAGCTTGAGCACGCGCTCGTATTACGAGATCAAGGCGAACTACTTCCTGACCGACCGGATCCGCGGGGATGGCGTTGCGTTCGACGACCTCAAGAAATACGCCTTCCCGGTGGGGCAGGCGGACCCGACGTTCGATCCCACCGAGGCGATCTTCTGGTTCGGACCCGATAACCCGTCGGGCGCCCACGTCTTCGACGATTTCCTGCACCGGAAATCCTCCTACATCGGCTTCGCGGGCGACTACGCCAACCAGATCTCGAAGGACGTGCAGGTGAAGTTTGGAGGGGATTACCAGCGACACACCCTCCGCTACTACGACCATTACTTCCCGACGCAGCTCTACGAGATCGACAGCACGGGCGCGTACATACCGAAGAACACGCAGGATGTGGACCGGTACGGTTACGACGCATTCGGGAACGAGATCAACGGAGGTCTCGACGGTCCCAAGCATCCCAAGGTTGCGTCTCTCTACGGCCAGACCAAGTACGAGCGTCTGGGCCTTGTCGTGAACGCGGGACTCCGGTTCGACTACCTGACGCCATCGACGCAAGCGCTCCGGAGCGAAACGACGCCGCTCCAGTCGGACGCAAGCGATTCCACCAATCTGGCGTCGAAGCTTGACCCGCAAGACCTGCAGAGCTCCAAGGTCTACCGGCGGCTCAGCCCGCGGCTGGGAATCGGGTTCCCGGTCAGCGACCAGACCCTCGTCCACGTGAACTACGGCCAGTTCTTCCAGCAGCCCAATCTCCAAGACCTGTACGTGAGCTACGCCTTCCTCGAGCACAAGGTCCGCACCGGCGGATATTTCGTCGGGTTCGGGAATCCGAATCTGAAGCCGGAGCGCACCACGGCCTACGAGATCGGGATCGCGCACACGCCGACCGACCGCTCCCGGGTGGAGGCGACGGCCTACTACAAGGACGTGAAGGATCTGGTCGAGATCACGAACATCCCCTCCCAGCCGAATGCGTTTTCGTCCTACCGAAATCGCGATTTCGCGACCATCAAGGGGCTGGATTTCTCCTACACGCTCCGGCGCGTCGGGCATGTGGCCATGTCGGCCTCCTACAGCCTCGCGTGGGCGACGGGTACCGGTTCCGTTTCTCAGACGCAGCGGAATATCGCCTGGACGGCGAGCCAGCCTCCGAAGATGGCCACCCCCCTGGCCTTCGACCAGCGCCACAAGGTCTCGGGGAATTTCGACTATCGCCTCGCGAAGGGAGAAGGACCCGCCTGGCACGGCAATCGCCTGCTCGAGAACAGCGGCATCAACGTGCTCCTCAACGCGGCCAGCGGGTTCCCCTACACGCCCACCCGCATCTACAACGAGGTCACGCTCGCGAACGTGGCGGCGCAGCCGATCGGACCGATCAATTCGAGGTACGGTCCCTGGACGATCACGATGGATCTCAAGGCGAACAAGGGGATCCCACTCGGCGGGAAGGACCTGGACGTTTACCTCTGGGTCCTCAATCTGTTCAACCGTGACAACATCCGCACCGTTTTTTCCGGCACGGGCGACGCGCTCACGACCAACTTCCTGAGCACGGACGAGGGTCAGGCGACCTACAGCACCGCGGACGCGCAGCGCCGCTTCAGCCTGGCGGAGCGGAGCCCCAATCTTCACGATGCGGGGCGTCTGATCCGATTCGGCGCGAAAGTGAGCTTCTAGTCATGGCGCAGGTCACCCTTGCGGTCCAGACGAACTCGAAGCGAAGGAGGGGGGACGAGATGCGAGTTCTGCGCTGTCTCGGGGCGGTGGGCCTGTTGGTGGCGCTTGCCGCCTCAGACGCGGCGGCCTCGGCGAAAGCCGAGTTCAGGGCGGTCCGGACGAAACCTCATCGGTCCGCCGCGACCATCGACAATACGACGGACATGGACGCGAACAACATCGACATGGTGGTGACGAACCACGGTTCGTTCGCCTATGACCTGGTCACGGGGAATGCAGGATTCCGATACCCCAAGGGCTCGACCAAGACCGCGGTCTTCGCGGCCGGTCCCTGGATCGGAGCCAAGGTGAACGGACAGGTCCGGATCGCGGTGGGCGAGTACTCCCAGGAGTTCGTTCCCGGGCCCATGGCGAGCGGCACATTTCAGCCGGACAACGCCCGGTTCAAGAATTACAAGATCGTCCGGGGCAACACGACGAGCGCGGATTACCTGAACTGGCCCGTGGACCAGGGGGCCCCGGTCGATTCGACCGGGGCGCCGGCGTTGCTCGGCGACGCCATGATCTGGAGCGTCTACAACGACGCCGACCCGTCCGTGCACACAAACAGGGCAGGGCAAACGACTCCCCTCGGCGTGGAGATCCAGCAGAGCACCTTCGCCTACAACCGCGCGGGGGCGCTCGGAAACATCATCTTCGTGCGCTACAAGCTGATCAACAAGGGCGGGAACCAGCTGGACGCCATGTACGTCTCGGCCTGGAGCGACCCCGATCTGGGCGGGTTCACGGACGACCTCGTCGGCTGCGACACGACGCGGTCGCTGGGGTACGTCTACAACGCGACGAATGCGGACGCGCAGTATGGCGCCACGCCTCCCGCCGTGGGATACGACTTCTTCCGCGGCCCGATCGTGCCGTCGGCGACACCCGGGACGAACGACACCCTGGGGATGACGTCCTTCAACAAGTACATCAACGGCACCGATCCCAGCAGCTCGGGCGAGACGTACAACTACATGCAGGGGCTCCACGCCGACGGAACCCAGGTCCATGTGTTCGACGACACCACGCAAGCGATCACGAGATTTCAGGTTTCCGGAAACCCGGTGGCCGGAACCGGATGGCTCGATACGAGTCCAGCGGACCGCCGTCTGATGCTCTCGACCGGACCTTTCTCGATGGCGCCCGGAGACACCCAGGAAGTGACGATCGCGATCATCGTGGGTCAGGGCACGGACCGCCTCTCGTCCATCACGGATATGAAGAATAAGGACGATCAGGCCCAGATCGTGTTCGACCTGAATTTCGATATCCCGGCCCCGCCGCCCGCTCCGAAAGTCTACGCGCAGGAGCTGGATCGGAAGGTGCGACTGCTCTGGGACAAGACGGCGGTGGGGACGCATTCCGCGAACGCGATCCTCGGTCAGGATTTCGTCTTCGAGGGGTATCGAGTCTGGCAGCTTCCCTCGAAGGGAGGCTTCTCCAACGCCAAGGTCATCGCGACGTACGATATCGCCAACGGGTACGACAATCTCTACAGCGACCTCTTCAACCCTCAGATCGGCGGGACCGAGCGGCTGCGGGTCGTCCAGGGGCCCAACGAGGGGTTGAAGTTCCAGTTCGACGTGACCACGGACGTCTTCCGAGGCGGGCCGCTCGTCAACAACAAGACCTACTACTTTGCGGTCACCGCCTACTCGCTGGACACGCTCAGTGTCACGCCGTACGTCATCGGCGTGAATCAGGTGGGTGAGGTCACGGAGGTGCTGGAGAGCGCGCTCAACGTGGTCCCGGCGACGCCGAAGGGCAGCAACTCGGTGTTCGGCGTCACGGGGAAACAGGTCGCCGGGGACGTCGTGGGGGCCACGATCTCCGTGGCCCAGGTGCAGAGCTCGGCGATCGGTGACAGTCTGTACCACGTCGTGTTCCTGCCCGGGGCGACAGCGTGGGCGGTCATCAACGTCACGACGGGGGACACGCTCGCGATCACGCCCGGCGATGATACCGGGTTCACGTCGCCGGTCGTGGACGGATTCATCGCCACGGTCACCCCAGCCCCGAACAATCCCTCGCTGATCCACCAGCTCCTGAGCGGCTCGGGCCTCACGGGAGCGGCGGACTCACTGCACATGTCTTCGGGGGACGTGTCCGACTCCTCGGGCACCGTCCTATTGTCGAACTACGTCTCGCCCTACGACATCAATAATTTCAACTTCCAGGACAACGTGCAGCACGACTACCTGCTCCGCATGCTTCCGAATGCCACGGAGCCGGCCTGGGCATACGCCGCCGGTTCGCCTTCGTCTCAAGCGGCGTTCAACGTTCCCTGGGAGGTCTACGACCTGGGGGCGTGCACGTACCAGAATCCCTCCGACGACGTGAAGATGTCGATCATGGTTCGTGACCGCGACGCGAGCGGCAACTACAGCTTCGGTGACGCGGTCTACATCCGGCGGATTCCCTTCGCCTCGGTCGCGTGGGGGACGCCGGGCATCCAGTCGACCGATTACAACGCGGCGAACGACGACCAGACGCTGGGAAGGTTCACGCTGTACACGGCCGCGAGAGGGAGCGGGCCGATCACGTATCCGCTTCCTGGGGGCCGCTTCCGGGTGCGCGGAGGCCGGCTCTGTGCGGGCGACACCTTCGAGTTCCGCACGTTGCCCGCGGGCGCCGCGCCGGGCACGATCGTGGGCAACGACATCAACAAGGTTCGAGCCGTTCCCAATCCCTACTATGCCCACTCGCAGTACGAATTGACGCAGTTCGACCGCGTCATGAAGTTCACGAACATCCCCGCGTCGCGGAACGTGACGCTCCGCATCTTCAATCTTGCGGGGGATCTGGTTCGGACGATCCGGCGGTCCGCTTCAGCCGGCGACGACATGTCGCGGGCCGAGATCATCTGGGATCTCAACACGGACAACCGGCTCCCGGTCGGAAGCGGCATCTACATCTACCGGGTCGAGGCCGAGGGCGTGGGCGCCAAGACGGATCGAATCGCGGTGTTCGTCGAAAAAGAGCGGTTGGACAACTTCTAATGGGGGGCCCGATCGCCATGAACTCCGACAGAAACGTTTCTCAGGCACGAAGGATGGATCTTATGAACGGGCTCTTCATGAAGGTCGCGCTCCTCGGCGTGCTGGTCTGCGTTGCCGGGAGCGCCAGGGCCGGGGGGCTGGACCGGATCGGCACCGCCGGCGCGCAGGAGCTGCGCATCCCGGTGGGCGCCGCCTCGATCGCCATCGGCGGATCCGCCGTGGCGATGGGGAACGGCCTCGGCAACCTGTACTACAACCCGGCCTCGCTCGCCGCCGTCGACGAGGCGGAAGCGATGATCGCGTACAGCTCGTACCTCGCGAGCTCCAAGGTGAATTACGGGGCGGTCATGACCAAGCTCGGGAGCGCGGGAAACGTGGCGCTCTCGCTCAAGGTGCTGAACATCGGCGACATCATCGTCACCACGGAGGATGCGCCCGATGGGACCGGGGAGATCCTGAACCCGACGTTCTCGGTATTCGGTCTCTCCTACGGAAGGCGCATGACCGACCGCGTGCTGATCGGGTTCACCGCCAACTATATCAACGAGAAGATCGCGCAGGCCACGGCCACCGGCCTCGCCGCCGATCTCGGAGTGCAGTACGACACCGGATGGCGCGGCCTTCGGTTCGGGTTCGCCATGAAGAATATCGGGCCAAACATGCGCTATACCGGACCGGACTTCGAGCAGCGGATCACGTTGCCGGGGGATGATCCCTCCGCGCAGCCACACGTCGTCCAGCTCGAGCCGACCCAGTTCGAGCTGCCCGCGTTCCTGCAGATCGGAGTTTCCTACGATCTGGGCGTGGCGGCGAACCAGCACGCCACCCTGTTCGGCACCTTCCAGGGGAACAACTTCTCGACGGACGAATACCGCCTCGGCGCGGAATACATGCTGGGGGAGCACATCGCGCTTCGCGGAGGCTACGTGGGACAGGTGGCGCTCAAGCAGGCCTCGCGCCAGAGCGACTACCTCTACAGCTACAGCTACGGCGCCGGGCTGAACTTCAAGTTCGGCGAGCGTCCCTTGAGCTTTGATTGGGCCGGGACGCGCGTAGGCCAGTTCTTCAACGACAATCAGCAGGTCTCGCTCAAGATCGCGTTTTGAGCGGGTCTCCTGACTCGAGCGGGCTCCGGGGCGGGTCGTCGATCCGCCCCGGCTCGCTTCGACGGCGAGCCGTCCGCGGGCGGCTCCTCGCCGGAATCCTCCTCCTCCTCCTCGGTCGGGGGGTCGCGCCCGGATGTGCGGAAGCCTCGGGCTGCTGCACCGCGTCGGGCTGGCTCGCCGATTCCCTGTCCTTCCTCGGCGCCGACAATGGAACGCGCTCCCACGTAGGCATCCTGGCGGTATCGCTCGACCGGGGGGACACCCTGCTGTCCCTGAACCCGGACGCCCGCTTCATCCCCGCCAGCAACATGAAGCTCTTCGTCTCCGGCGCCTTCCTGCTCCAGACCCGGCCTCAGGGACGCGCGGTCACGGAGATCGCGGCTTCGGGCCGCCTCCAAAAGAAGCACGGAGGCCGGGAGCAGGAGCTGAAAGGCGACCTGATCCTACGCGCCTCGGGATGGCCGGACGTGTACCAGCTCCTCCAGCCAGGCTCCCGCGGGCTGCTCGATTCGTTGGCGTTTCTGCTGCATGAGGGTGGACTCCGGAAATTCGAGGGGACCTTGTGGATCGACGGAACGGTCTTCGCCCCCGAGGCCTACGGTCCGGGATGGGCGATCGACGATCTTCCATTTTCCTACGGGGCGCCTCTGAATGCGGTGCTGGCGAACGGGAATTCCGCGACCTTGAACGCGACCGCGACCGCCAAAGCGGTCTCGCTCTCGCTCGATCCGCCCGAGACTCCCCTCCGGATCGCGGCGAGAGTGTCGGTCGCGGAACCCGGCGCCATGCCCGTTCTCTCGATCACGCGCGAGCCGGGTTCGCACATCCTGCGCGTCACCGGCCGCATTCCCCGTGGAGGATCGGCCAAGCGACAGGTTTCGGTTCCCGATCCGGATTCCACGGCCGGCCTCTTTCTTCTCGGGGCGATGCGAAGGGCCGGCATCGAGGTGCGCGCGCGCATCGCGAGCATACCCTCCGGAGGAACCGCTCCCGGTCCCGCCGTCACGCTGGCGAAGCTCGAGTCCCCCCCGGCCCTCGACGTCGTCTCGATGGTGGATGCCTACAGCCTCAACGCCGAGACCGAGGCCCTCCTGCGCCATCTCGATCCCGCGCCGGTGGGGAAATCCGCGGCGCCCGCGCTGCGCCGGCTCGTCGCGTATCTCGCCGAGGCGGGAATCGATACCCTGGACGTGTCCTTCGTCGACGGCTCCGGCCTCTCTCCCCTGAACCTCGCGACCGCACGCTCCTTCGTGCGGTGGCTGGAATATCTGGACCGCGCCCCCGCGCTCGGCGGTATCTTTCGCCAGTCGCTCGCAGCGCCCGGAGCGGTGGGCACGCTGGAGAAGCGGTTTGGGGACCTGGCAGCCACCGCGGGGCTGCGGGCGAAGACGGGGACCCTGACGAACGTGAGCGCCTTGTCCGGATATCTCACGACCCAGGGAGGGGAGAAGGTGGTGTTTTCCATTCTGAGCAATGGAAACCGGGGGAGCGGCTCCGCGGCCCGCGCCGCGGAAGAGCGGATCGTGGGGATCCTGAGCCGGTTCACGCGAGAGCGCACGCCGCCCCAAGGGGAAGGACCGACGCGGATGGTCCCTCGATGACGCGTCCGCCGCGCCTTCGTCCCGGCGATCGCATCGGCATCGTCGCTCCGTCCGGGCCGGTGTTGCGCCGCTACGTCGTCGCGGGGCTCAAGGTGCTCGAGGCCGCGGGCTACCGGCCGCGTCTTTCGCGGCACCTGTACGAACGCCGCGGCCACCTGGCGGGGACGGACCAGAGGCGGGCGGACGATCTGAACCGGATGCTCCGCGATCCCGACATCCGGTGCGTGCTCATGGCGCGCGGGGGATTCGGCGCCATGCGCATCGCCGCCGACGTGGACTGGGGCGCGATGCGGCGGGATCCGAAGGTCTTCGCCGGGTATTCCGACGCCACGTTCCTTCATCTCGGGTTTCAGGCCCGCTCCGGCGTGCGGACGCTGCATGGGCCGAACCTCCACGGCCTGGGCTTCGGACGCACCGGCGAGATCCGCCGCTGGCTCTCCTGGCTCGCCAATCCGCTACCTCCCGACAGTATCCGCGAGCTTTCCGCGCCGCTCCGCATTGGAACGCGTGGCGGGGAGGTCTCGGGACGGGTGCTGGGAGGAAACCTGGCCCTGGTGCA
>Ga0066665_10001362_pt1 | contig 11284 bp, 12 predicted proteins | sample GraSoiAngelo_114_FD_75175 | JGI IMG/M metagenome (GOLD analysis project Ga0066665, IMG submission 75175) | Grasslands soil microbial communities from the Angelo Coastal Reserve, California, USA - 14_0903_13_40cm | ecosystem: Environmental > Terrestrial > Soil > Grasslands | place: USA...
GATACGAACTGAATCATCGGCGGACCCACAGGTGCCATCACTCGACTTGCGATGAAGCGCACAACTCTTCAAGTACGGACAAAAAAATTGGGCATCGCTCGTCCCAGGGAAAGTCGACATTTCAACACGTGCCGATAAGTAGTCACGCGTTCTTCGTCACAATCCGTCCGAAACCAAGCTGCAACATTTGGGATGATCCGCATAGTTTCAAAGATTCCAGATATCGAATCGAAACTGGCATCTCTGTTGCTCTGACCTCTTTGCATATTACGAAATCTGCAACCAAGGTGTTTCACAAAAAGGCGACTAAAGATGAGTGAACTTCTTGAAAGGGCACAATCAATGAGCAACAACTCAATATCGGACGCGGCGAAAGCAATTGTGCGCCGTAATACCAAAGAGGTTCAGGGCGGAGGAAACTTCGACGTTTTCGAAGAACTCTTTGCTGACGATTTCGTTGATCACACCACTCAACCCGGAACCACCCCCGATAAGGCTGGTGTCCGGAAGCTCTACACGTCCCTGCGCAAGGCGTTTCCGGACTTTCATGCGGAGATTCACTGGCAGCTCGCGGACGGCGATGCCAAGGCCCAGGTAACCCGGTTCATGTGGCCCTTCTCGAGCAGGCGCTCGACTACACGATTGACTGTAGCGCCTGGAATAGCCACAGCAATATTGCGGTGAAGCGCCACGGTGTTAATGCCCAGCACGCGAGCATGCGCATCTACGAGCGGTCCGCCGGCAGCCCCGGGATGAAGATCGAGATCTAAGCCGATGAATTGGTCGATCAATCCGCCGCGCCAGGTGCGCCATGCGCCACTCAACACGCCTACCATGCCGAGCGTCGCATTTAGGCCCCGCTGCGCGCCGCGCCCGACGGCAAGAACGAGATGTCCTATTTTGCAGCTGCGCACTGTCGCCGAAATGAGGGGTCGATAACTGCTCCCTGTTAATCTTTAGCACGGCGAGATCAATAGTTGGGTCAGCGCCTGCGAAACTGGCGGCGACGGTCTGACCATTCGGTAGGATCACAACAATGTCGTCGGTGCGTCTGATCGTATGAGCCGCCGTGATGATAATGCCATCGCGCCAATGAACTCCGCTCGAAGACAGATGTCGCCGAGCGTTCACCGCCACCACCGAGCGGTTTATTTCGGCGACCACTTGCCTAAGATCATCCGACAAAACCTCGAATGTATTTTTCGTCTGCGGAATAGTTTCCATCTCAGTCCTCCAGAATGCTTAGATTGAGACGGGTTGATGCATCCGTCTCTTCTGAGACGATAACTATTTTTTCTGGCAGCCGGTATCGGCCGGATGGCTAGGTATCCCGGTAAAGGAGTCGAAACGCTCGTGAGAAAGATCCAATCGTTGGCTCATAGTAATGCGAGACTCAGTCTGAATTCTTGCGCCGCGATTTTATCCTTATAAAGCCAGGATCGGCACAGTTACGAGCACGATCCCGGTCCAGATGGCGTCTTGCAGCTTCTTCCCGTGAAGCTCAGTTTTAGTCGCTCGCTGCTACGGCAAGCCATTTTTTCATTTCTGCTCCTTTCCGTGTTCTGTAGTCCATTTTGTTGCTGCCAATATGTTCACCAAGAGAAGTTCAAATCCTAGACAAACGAAAAAATTCCGCCCACGTCAAACGGAAGATCCGGTTGTGTCAGTAGAACAGAGACGTAATTCTTTACCGCACAAGAAATGGTGGCTGTGGCTCGTAATCGTAGCGGACCAACTGCCATCGGCCTTGGCGGCGCGCAAACATCCAAAAATCCCGGTAGTAGTGGTCGTTACCCCAGCCGTGAAATCTCTGATTGATCTCCACAAGGGCGGAGCTATTGACGATATAGATCCGATGAATCCAGTCATCAAATTGGACCCGTCCAATTTTGGGATCCCGAAAGGCCCCTAATGCCTCGTTGCGGATGCCCTCATAATCAATCATTAGGTTGGGGTTATTCCATGCCCGTTGGGTCGCGTCCGGGGCATAGGCCGACATGATGTGATCTATATCCTTACGCGCCCAACCCTCTCCTACCGTCCGGATGAGCTGAACAATGCTCGCTTCGTCTCCGTTCCGAGGAACATACTGGCTAATAGGAACTCCTGGTCTATCATCCGCCGATCCGATACTCACGCTTACAAGAACCACAACGGAAAGAGCTGTCAACATCCTTGTTATAAGAATGCTCCACATCGCTGAGTTCCTCCTCTTGATCATAGTAGTTACTCTAGTAGGTTATCGTTCCTAAGGCCGTGAAGAGGATGGCGGTGCAGGCGTCCAAAGCGACCACCGGGCCACAACCTTCAGCATACAATAGGATGCCTTGAGGCTCCCTAAAAAATTTCCCGATACTTTGGATTTTCCGCCTGTGCGCGGACGGTAGCTTACGGGGACCTCAAGAATCTTACATCTTAGCTTGGAGGCCTTGATGATCATTTCGCTGGGCCAGCCGTAGGTTCTCTCTTCCATGTCGAGACGCTCTAAAATCTCACGGCGAACGGCACGGAAAGGTCCCATATCAGTGGGCCAAACATGGGAGGCCACGCCGATCAGCCCCCCGACAAGTCGATTCCCTAAGCGCGCGTGAAGGGGAACAGCTTGGACATCCTCGGCCCTTAAAGTTCGGCTGCCCAGAACCAGATCGGCCTATCCTTGGATTATGGGCGCCGTGAGCTTAGAAATCTCAACCGGAAAGAAGCTCTCATCTCCATCCATGAAGACAAGGATCTCACCTTGCGTCGCCTTAAATCCAGCCCAGCACGCAGCCCCATATCCCCTGAAGTTTTCGCTTACCACTCGCGCTCCACAGTGCTGTGCAACAACGGCTGTCCTATCAGTGCTTCCATTGTCAACGACAATGACCTCATTTACAGCTTCTTCAGGAATGGCGGCCAGAAGACCGGGCAAAGATTCTTCTTCATTGAGCGCTGGAATGATGACCGAAACTTTCATGCGAATGATCAATATTTAGGAGTCATAGTTGGATTAAGGTGTTAACTGGAACCGACTCATGGTCACTGAGGCTCCCTACCCATGACGCAGCGTGAGCTTGCCCGTGACAGGACTTCCCATGCAACGGTCGATGCGTACCTCAGCGCGGATCTCACCCTTCTCCAAACGGCCATCGCCGCTAAGGGTTCCCTGGCAGCGGGCTGTCTTAATAGGCAGCGAGGCTTCAATGCGGTTTCCCTGTACAGTCCCGTGAGCTTCTCCTCTTCCTGCACCATCAAGAAACCAGGTGAACAAGAGTTGTGTTCCTTGCTGCACTAAAACTGCTCTGACTTTCCCTGAAAATAGAGGGCTTTCGTAGAGTCCATACCATGTGCCAGAGAAAGGTCCAGCAGAGGCGGAGGCAGGGCCGGCCGAAGAATTAAAAGCGTAGAGCTTACCGTCCATGGAGCCCACATAAAGAGTGCCGTCTGCCCCAAGTGCCGGAGAGGAGATCAGCGTGCCTTTCGTGGAAAATTTCCACAGCGTGGTACCTTGCTCTCCAGCTTGAGGTGGCCGCACCGCATGGAACGTCCCGCGTTCGTCACCGATGTAGACCGTACCATCATTTGTAAGGAGTGGAGAGGACTGAATGCCTGGCCCAAGCCTCTAACTCCACAATGCCGCAGGGTTAGTACCAAAAAGGCCCGCACGCTCGCGCACGGCGTAAAGATCACCATCTTTGCCACCGAAGTAGATTGTCCGGTCCGGGCCAATGGCTACGGAAGAAAAGATCGCATAAGTCCGATAGCCCGCGCGGGCCACGCCGTCGAAGCTCCACTTGAGCTTGCCTGATTTCGTGTCGAGGGCGTAAAGAACCCCGTCGTTTGCAGCGATATAGAGTGTCCCCTCATTGTCGATCGCTGGAGCATTTTCAAATCCTCCTTTATCGTCTCGACCCCCCGAGGCAAAGGTCCAAAGGACTTTTACCGGCTGTCCCGCTTCTCCGGGTGGCTGGAGAGCATAGACCTTTCCATCCATTGAGGCGACAAAGACAGTCCCGTCGAAATCTACAGTCGGAGAGCTGATCAGAGTCCCCTGCGTCTGAAATCGCCATTTAATCTTTGCGCCACTCGTGCCCCGGGCTGGTGTGATCCCGTAATAGGCCCAGTCATCCGCCCCGATGACCAGGGTTCCATCGGGAGTAAACGCCGGCGACGTTTGAATGGTGGTACCAAGGTTGATCGACCAGACTACGTCTCCCATGATTCCCTTGCGCGGTGCCGTGAGCGCGTAGACCTTTCCGTCCTTGGCCCCCAAGTAAACGATTCCCTGCTGATCCACAAAGGCGGTGGAATAAATTGCGAAAGTGTCGAAGTCAGTTGGGAAAGCCCAACGAATGGTTCCACTTTCTGGATCCAAAGCATAAAAAATTCCGTTGTTCGCGCCAAAATATATGGTTCCGTCCGGCCCGATCACCGGGTCGGTCTCAATACCTCCTTCCTTTTCTGAAAGACCGGTTGAGAAGACCCATCGAAGCTTGTCCGTAGGAGGACCCTTAAAGGCTGCTACGCCTGTCCGTTTGAGATTGCCCCGGTAGGTGGGCCACGGACTCTCGGCTAAGCGCTGGCTAAAGAGTGGAGGCAAAGGGAACATTATAAGGAGTAGAAGCAGTACCCCTAGGATTGTTGCGCTAAAGACGATTGGCTTATTAAACATTCCTTTCCTTTCTTGGCTGGACTTTACTGCTTGGGTCACTCCGAATTTCTAGGTGATTCGCTCCAGGGACTCGCCGATTCCGCGCAACTAAATGTAGAAAAATCCACAGGCATAAATAAAGAGAAACGGGCTGATCCAGATTCCTAGCGTTGTGGAGGCCACAGTGAGGGCGAGCAGAGCGTAAACCCCAAGGGCCAGTTCCAAAGGCGGAAGAAGGTCGAGCTTGAGCCAGTAGGAGCGGAGTTTGTTTTGCAGATCTCCCGGTCGACGAACGTCAAACTTCGGCGTGCGAATAAAATTCCCTCCAGAAAAAAGCAAGCCTTCCACTACCGCGCGGGAATTGCTAAGCGCAATCCCGGTCCCTACCAGAGTGACCAGGGGGATCCATCGGATCCTGGAGCGCCAATCAGGATAGAGAACACGTTGGGATGCCACATAAAGACTGGACGGTCCGAAAGTTGAAAAGGCAAAAAGAAAAAATGCGACGACAACGACCCAGGACCGGTGCTGCCAGTTAAGCGCATTCATCAATGGCAATGACAGGATTATGGTTGCAAGCATCAACGGATGAATCAGGTAATGCGTGAGGTGAAGTATCGCTTGGTATTTGGCAAACCAAGAACAGTTCGCCCTAAGAAGGGGAGGGATGATTTTGCGGGCTGTTTGAATGGAACCTTTGGCCCACCGAAATTGCTGCGATTTAAATGCAGCGACCTGTACGGGGAGTTCGGCTGGACAGGCGACCTCCAAAACATACTTCAGTTGCCAACCGGCCAACTGAGCCCGGTAACTCAAGTCCATATCCTCTGTCAAAGTGTCCGCCTGCCATCCCCCTGCATCTATGATCGCCTGCCTCCGCCAGATTCCTGCAGTGCCGTTAAAGTTAAGGAAGAGCCCGCTCCAACTCCTGGCCCCCTGCTCGATGGAAAAGTGAGCGTCGATCCCGATGGATTGAGTTCTGGTCAGTAGAGAGTAATCAAGATTCGTGTGCCCCCAACGTGCCTGCACCATTCCAACTTTAGGATTTCGGAAATAGGGAATTGTTTTGCGTAGGAAATCCGCCGGAGGAACAAAGTCCGCGTCAAAGATAGCTAAAAATTCTCCCCGAGCAGTCTCCATTCCTTCCTTGAGGGCTCCCGCTTTAAAGCCATGTCGATTCTTTCTCCGGACGTGAATTATAGACAGCCCTTGCTGTCGATACTGCGCAGCAAGGGCGTGCGCAATTTCCGCGGTATCGTCAGTGGAGTCGTCGAGGAGTTGGATTTCCAGCCGGTCACGAGGGTAATCAAGAGCGCAAACAGCCTCCAGGAGCCGGCGAATCACATAGCGCTCATTGTAGATCGGCAGCTGAACAGTTACCTGAGGAAGGTCTTTGTGCCAAGGAGAAGCTTCGAATTCTTTGAGAACACGGCGGTGCTCGACCAGTCCTTTTCTGCGGTAGCGGCGGAACCGCAGGAGCAGGACATAGCAGTTGGTCCCATAGAGAAAAAGGCCGCTTAAACAGAGGAGGTAAAGGCTGCTTAGAGCGTAGTGGAAGAAGGTGTCTGGGTTCCCAAATACCACTGGGATCTCCTCTCGTTCAGGGGTTGAGTTCTTGCATATTCCAAGGCCAGCACTACGTATAGAGGGATGAACTGCGCCAGACTGACCCAGGCGGGCATGGCCCCATCGGGGGCAAGGTATTTGAGATAGGACAACGGAAGAACCAAAGAGAGATAAAGCCACGCTCGTGAAGGAACTACGCACAAAAAAGGGACGAGCACGGAAAGATACCAGGGATGCAGAGCCGGATAAATCAGCAGAATGTAGCCGCTCAGAACGATGTAGCATTTCGTTACGAGATCATCCGTGTGTTCTTTGGTTCGCCGAATGAACAGAATCAGGAAAGCAAGAAAGCAAAAGAAAAGTACAAAGCGGATCGAGGTAGAGGGAAGCGTGAAAAGCTTAGCGGCTCCCAGCAATGCAATCTGCGGGAGCCCTGGATTGAAGATTTCGTAGGGGTCGGAGAAGTAGGAAGGTAAAAAGCCGAGCACCTTCTTTCCAGCTTCCGCATACGGGAGATAGGTCGACGCGAAGGCGACAAGAAAGGGGAGCAGTATCTTAAGTCGTTTGCCTGGAGGAACGACAACTAGAAGTAGCGCTGGCAGGAGCTTGATACTGGCGGCTAGCCCTAACAGCGCCCCGGCTGTTCTAAGCCGGCCTCGGAGAAAGAGGTAGACAAATCCCATCAGTGGCGGAAGCATAAAACTTTCCAGGTGCCCGCTGTAGAACAGTTCGTAAATGATCAGAGGATTCCATGCGTAAATCACTATCCAGTTCTGGGGCAACCTGCGTTCCTTGAGGATAAGGAATAGAAGCAAAAAAGTGAAAGCCTCAGCGGCAAGGGCCGCGGCCTTTAAGGCTGCAGGGGAATGCAGCCCCGCCTGGTATAGAGTTCGGAAAAGAATCTGGGCACCCGCAGGATAGACCGTACGAGCTTCTTTTCGGTTTATATAAGGATAGATCTCCTGGTCGCGTAGCGGAGCAAGGTGCTTGTCCGCCGGTGGGTAGAGATAAGGATTTATCCCGGCGACCTGCACCCTCCCATCCCAGATATAGCGATAAATGTCGCTGGAAAGAGATGGCTCCACAGGGACGAGAAACAAGCGGAAGAGGAGGGCAAAGAGTAGGATTTCGGGGACCAGAGTTTTCCCATCTTCCATTTTTACTCGCGCGGCGAGCCCCAGAGCCAGAAGATAAAAAACAGTTAAAGGAAATAGTTGGATCAGGTAGGAAACGATGCTTTGAGGGGAAGTAGCTAGGATTCCAAACTGAACCAGAACTTCGCCGAGACGAAAATTCACTCCGTAAATACAGACCGACAACAGTCCCAATAGCCGGAGTTTATTTCTTGATGAAACTCGCATTATGCCACTAACCTGATTACTGTAGGGCCTACCCGGCGACAGTCGGTCTCAGTCTTTATACAAGGTACTGGAGGATATGCTGCAGCTTTCCGCCCGCGTTCGGGGAGCGTGCCAAAGTTTTTGAAATCAGACCATCCAATCCTACGCGCCTGCCCCCCCTGCCCATCATGAAAATTATGTGGCTCCCGATTAAAAGCGGCCAGAGCCAGAACCACTCTCCCGGGATTTTATAACTGCCCACCGCTATGTTGAGTTGCATGACGGTTCCGCCTAGGCCGCCAATCAACGGTACGAGTATTCCAAAAACTAAGGAGCAGCCTATGGCGATTTCAATTAGGAAGGTTGTGAGACCGAAGAAACCGAAGTTCGGAAGGAGAATATTTTTCAAAAACTCGGCGTAAAAACCAAACGTCGGATTATTGATCTCCTTCCATATATAACCATAAAGCCAGCCGTAGGGTTTGCCCTCAGGGCCGATGATCCACGGCGCCTTTTGCAGGGCCTGATCAAACCACATAAAGCCCAAGGCGACCCGATACAAGCCGACCCAGAGGGCTACGTCCCGAAAGCCACAACTCTCTCCATTTGTCTTCATGATTTGCCTTACTCCCATTTCCCTCGCGTTACAGACTCCAACAAGCGCCACAACCCCTGCAGCAGTCTGGCGGATCGGCGCTGAGAAGACGCCGGCGAAATTCTTGATACTTCTGTCCATTCCAGATGTCGGCGAGATTCTGGTTAAAGGCGTTACCCAAAGAGAGAGTGCTGAGCTTTTTTGTGGAGAAAGGAGCGATACAACATGGGAAGGAACTCCCCCGCGCGCTGATATACATGAGCGTCCATGGGCGCATGCAGGCCGACCACGGTTGCTCTTGGTTCTGGCTCACGAGGCTTGCCGCAGGGCTACTGGCGCCCGATGCTTCGAACGAGACTCCGAGTTCGCGGGCTAGCTCCTGCCCCGACCGGATAATCTCTTCTTCCTCCTCTCGCAGGGAGCTGAACAGGGATTGTTCGGGGCGGGCCATTTGGCCATCATGCTCGCCTTCCCAGTAGACCAGCCGCTGTAGGTAAACTCGGTCAATTCCCAAAGAGCTCGCTAGCCGGATAAAATCGGGAAGTTCCTTCAGAGTCTCGCGCAGCCCGGTAAGCCAGAGGGAAACTAATGGAGTGAGCGATCCCCTCTCAAGCTTGAGCGCCATGAGGCCCTTAATGTTTCTTATGATGACATGAAAGAGCGGTTTTCCACGCACGTGGGCAAACGTTTCAGGAGTGGCAGCGTCCAGGGAGAGCCGGATCTCGTCCAGACCCGAGTCGATAAGCGCTTCGCGCCACCGCCGGTTGATGAGCGTGCCATTGGAGTTGAACAGAACGTACATCCCACTCTCTTTCAGCCAGGCGATGATTTTCGGGAGTTCGCGATTAAGCAGCGGCTCTCCCACTCCGTGGAGGACCACACGCTTAACCGTGGAAAACTGCGAGACTAAACGTTTTACCTGCTCGAGGCTCAGAAACGCGGGCGCTTCAACTTTCGCGTAGGTAATAGGGCAAGTCTTACAAGCCAAGTTGCATTCATTGCTTACCTCGAGGTAAAGGCAAACTGGATCCGCGACGGCAACCGCAGTGCGGCTCGCAGGTTCGACCGCTTGATAGTATGCAAAGTCAGCTTTCCGGGTCACGGGTTCATCCCCTTCTAGATTTTTCTCCGTATTATTTGCCAGTAGCTTCATCTCTCTCAAGCCGGCTTGCAGCCATCACCGGCCGGCCTTTAGCCTTGGCCTACGAGCCGCCTTTCGTACCTGCTACCGTCCGCTTTCTGTCTAATGAGCCGCGCTCTCCCAGAGCGCGTTGTTTTACGCTCACGTTGAGCCTTTCAAACAGACCTGGCAGGCAGAGTGGACTTCACGTAGCTTGGCCACTCTCTGCCGGGATTCCGGACTCAACGCCTCATCCAGCGTGTCACCTAACTTTGTGCCGGGCTCCTTGACCAGAACGGGGCAGGGATAGAACGCCCCCTCGGAGTAGGCGACGCCTTTGTCACACATCAAGGTCGAGTCTGACTGATTATTGCCATCGCTGGCCCCGCGGGAGGGTTTCAACCCTCTCTCTTTAGCCGAGCCGAGGTCATAGAGCGATATGTATTTGACATCAGCGCCTTTCTCGACAGCTAACCTTTCAAGGTCGGCAAGCCCCTCTTGATTACTCTCCATCGGCGTTGCGGCCAACGTCACTGCAACTCCCTTTTCTCGGAGGGAGTCCACCGCGCCAAGAGCCCTCCTATAAAGTCCCACGCCATAGATGGAGTCGTTGATCTTTGGATCCGCCGATTCGAGAGAGATCTGCACTTTGGTCAGGTGGGGCATCTTCGACAAACGAGTCGCGGTCTCCTTTTGGATACGGGTGCCGTTGGTCATGAGCTGGAATGAGTAGCCCTTGTCGTCAACGGTATCTAAGAAATCGTACAGTTCCGGGTGAAGGGTCGGTTCTCCGCCGGTAAAAAGGAAGTGAGGCTTAGCGTCTACGGCCTCAACTTGAGCGAGCAGCCTGGAAAGTTCGTCTCTCGAAAGGCGGTAGGGGTTGCGCGTTTTTGGCGAGGCGGCGTAGAGACAATGGGTGCAAGCCAGGTTGCAGGTCTCGGGCGCCACCGGGAAAATCCAGAGCTCTCGCAGACTCTCAGCAGCGCCTTCCCGACCTATAATAATTTGCTTTTGGGTTTTCCTAAGCGGCGCGCGCAGATCAACCGCAGCCTTCTTGGCGCTCAAGGTGAGGACGTAGGCTTCAGGGTTTCGGGTCCGCTTATTCTCAGAGATCTCTAGTACCTCAACGCGGGTAAATCCAGCCTCCACGAACTTGGTCAGAAAAGACTTTTCTGACAAAGCGCCGGCAATTCACTTGAACCAGTCATCCTCATTAAGGCGCTCTTCGATGGTTGGCTGTCGCTGCAGGACAATCTCGGAGCAAAGAACTCGGCCTCCAGGTTTCAGCACCCGATGGATTTCTTCTAAGATTCTCTCCTTTTCCGGGGAAAGGTTGAATATGCCGTTACTAACAACCCAGTCCACCGAGCCGGATGCAACAGGAAGTTCTTCTGCCAAAGCTTGATTGAAGTAGACCTGCGAAATCCCTACCTGCTTCGAGCCTGGAGCCGCTCTCTGAAGCATCGCTAGGGAGAGGTCCAAGCCAATGACCTTTCCTGAGCAGCCCACTTTCCGTGCCAGAAGAGCGGTATCCAGTCCTCCTCCGGAGCCTAATTCTAAGACAGTCTCACCTGGTTGGAATTCTTGAAAACGGGCCAGATATGAAGAGACTCCGGTGAAAGACTCGATTAAAATTTTTGGCAGCCCTTCTGTCTCATTCTGCGGATAACCCAGATCAAGGGCGTATTGGTGGCCGACTCGGAAGCGATATTTTGTGACGGGATGAAGCGCAACTTCAGAATATTTTTCCCGAACAAGCTCTCTTATCTCGGCTGGGGATAGCTCCCCGATAGGTCGACGGGTCATCTCCATTAACCATCTACTTTCCACTTTATAACTCCTCTGCGCTCATTAAGTTCCCGACTCGCTTAATTGTTTTCAGTAGCGGCATGCTCTGATTGATTCCGCGCGTGGTAGTTCATCCGGTGGAACGAAGACCATGAGATATCCGTCTGCCGGTTTAAGATACTGGAATGCCGCTTCGCGATAGCCCAGAGCCCCAAGCTCACAGCGCAGGAGCTTGGGCGGCGTAC
>Ga0066665_10001369_pt1 | contig 11262 bp, 10 predicted proteins | sample GraSoiAngelo_114_FD_75175 | JGI IMG/M metagenome (GOLD analysis project Ga0066665, IMG submission 75175) | Grasslands soil microbial communities from the Angelo Coastal Reserve, California, USA - 14_0903_13_40cm | ecosystem: Environmental > Terrestrial > Soil > Grasslands | place: USA...
CCATGTTCTTCTTCGATCCGGACGGTCCGGGAGGCAGCAGCACCAACCTCGGCGTGAACCTCCTCGGCGGCATCTTCTTCGGGGAGATGAACCGGCGCCCGATGTTCCTGGATTTCAAAGTGGGTCTTACCAACGAGGTGCCGGATTGGAAGCTTCAGTTCGGCTTCAATCTCTAGACGACCTCTACGCTGAAGCTCAGCTCCACCTGCTCGGGCGCCAGGCATCGCTTGTCGTCGCAGGACTGGAAACGCACGCGCGCCACGAGGGGCGTTTTGCCCCTCGGCGCGGACGGGTCGGCCTGGATCGGGACCCGGATCGTAACCCTTCCCGTGTAGACCGGGAGCTTCTCCCCTCCGAGAGGGGCGAGCGAACCCTCCGGGAATTTCATCTCCCCGGGCGTGAGCCCCTCCGCCAGGCCCAGCTCCACCGAAGTGGCTGCCCGGTCGTTGCGCGAGGGATTGGCCGATTGCACGTGCCAGCCCGGCTCGATCTCGAGCGTGAGCCGTAGCTCGAAGGATTCCCCGGCGCGGATCCGCCGCGTTCCGTCCGCCGAGACGATGACCGGGCCGCGCTGAGCGCGCGCGAGCGGCCCGCGCGTTCCGCCGCCCGATTCCGGGGTACCGGGGGCGAGACCCGCGGCCTGGCCCCTTCCGGATTCCGATGCTCCCGCCGAGGACGCTGCCGCGACCGCTCCCGGCTTCGACTCGCTCCACGCCATGAAGGCAAGGAGCAGGTGCTCCGCGGCGCGCGGCGCATGCTCGAGGATTCCGGCGAAGAGGCGGAACATCTTGGCCGCGTATTCCTCGTATCGCCCCTCCCCGCTCAGGAGCCAGAGCCGCACGAGCAGCCGCGCCGCCATTCCGTTTCCCGAGGGGACCGCCTGGTCGAAGACCTCCTTCGTCCGCGCGATGAGCGATTCGTGATCGTTCGCCACGAAGAAGAATCCGCCTTCCTCCGGGTCCCAGAAGCGATCGATCATCGCGTCCACCAGGTCTCGCGCCTCGTTCATCCACTCGCTCTCGCCGGTGACCTCGTGGAGATCCAGGAGTCCCCAGGCTAGGAACGCGTGATCCTCGAGATAGGCGGGGAGACGCGACTCGCCGGCCCGCCAGGAGCGGAGGAGCCGGCCGTCGCGCCGGAGCGCACGCAGGACGAAGCGCGCGGCGCGCGAGGCCGCTTCCACGTAGTCACGGCGATCGAAGACCCGTCCGGTGCGCGCGTAGGCGCCGATCATGAGCCCGTTCCAGCTCGTGACCACCTTGTCGTCCCGGCCCGGCGCCGGGCGCTGCATCCGAACCTCGAGAAGACGCGCGCGTGCACGATCCATACGCGCGCGCAGCGCGTCTTCCGGCATTCCCTCGGCGCGCGCCACCTCCGGCCACGGTCGCTTCATGTAGGGGATGTTTCCGGGCTCCTCTCCCGTCACGGGATCGACGAAGTTCGCAATCTCCTCGATGCCGTACACGCGCGAGAAGAGGTCTCCCTCCTCGAGGCCCAGCACGTCGGTGATCTCCTTTTGAAGCCAGAGGTAGTACGCGCCCTCCCCCCCTTCCGAGTCCGCGTCCAGCGCGGAGAAGAAGCCCCCCTCCTCCGACGTCATCTCGCGCGCGATCCACCCGAGGGCCTCCTCGGCCACGCGGCGGTACTCGGGGTTCTGCCACCGGGCGAATGCCTCCGTATAGACCGAGGCGAGCTGGGCGTTGTCGTAGAGCATCTTCTCGAAGTGCGGCACGACCCAGATGGCGTCGGTGGCGTACCGGTGGAATCCTCCGCCGACCTGGTCCCGGATGCCCCCCATCGCCATGCCGTCCAGGGTTCCGCGGATGATCCGCTCCAGGTCCTCTCGCGGCGTCATCGACGTCGCGCGGAGCAGAAGCTCGAGCGCGCCGTGCGGCGGGAATTTCGGCGCCCCGCCGAATCCGCCGTAATGGCGATCGTAGGTCTGGATCAGCTCCTCGATCGCGCGCTCCGGGACGGAGCGGTCGAGCGCCCCCGTCGCCACGAACTGGCGCCCTCCCTCCATCTGCCGGAGCGCGGCCGACAGCCGGTCCGCGGCGGCCTCCACCTCGGAGCGACGGCCGGTGTAGGTGTCGGACAGGGCGCCGAGGATGGACGCGAAGCCCGGCCGGCCTCCGCGGTCGTCGGGAGGGAAATAGGTCCCTCCCCAGAAGGGTTTCTGGTCGGGAGTGAGGAAGACCGACATGGGCCATCCTCCCGAGCCGGTGAGGAGCTGGACGGCGCGCATGTAGATCTCGTCCACGTCGGGGCGCTCTTCGCGATCCACCTTGATCGAAACGAAGTTTTCGTTCAGGAGCTTCGCGATCGCGTCGCTCTCGAAGGACTCGTGCTCCATGACGTGGCACCAGTGGCACGAGCTGTAGCCGATCGAGAGGAAGACGGGCTTGTTCTCGCGGCGCGCCTTCGCGAATGCTTCCGGACCCCAGGGATACCAGTCCACCGGGTTCCACTGATGCTGGAGCAGATAGGGGCTCTGCTCCTTCGCGAGTCGATTGGGCTCGCGCTCCCCGACGTGCGCCGCCTGGCTCATCCGCGGAGTATACGTGCCGCCGTGCTACATTCGCACCCATGGACTCTGCGCGGAAGGGCCCGGCCATCACGGCGCGGGAGCTGACCAAGCGATACGGCGACGTCGAGGCGGTTCGCGGCGTCTCCTTCGAGGTGGCGCGCGGGGAGATCGTGGGGTTCCTGGGACCGAACGGCGCCGGGAAAACCACCACCGTGCGCATGCTCACCTGCTTCCTTCCTCCGACCTCGGGCACGGCGTGGATCCACGATCTGGACGTGCGCGAGCGGCCGCGCGACGTGAAGCGCATCCTCGGGGTCTGCCCGCAGGAGGACAACCTCGATCCCGATTTCCACGTGCTCAAGAATCTCCTCGTGTACGGCCGCTACTTCGGGCTTCCCCGCCGGGTGGTCCGCGACCGCGCGCTGGAGCTCCTCGCGTTCGTGGCGCTCTCGGACAAGGCGCACGCTCCCATCATGGCGCTCTCGGGCGGCATGAAGCGCCGGCTCATCCTGGCCCGGGCGCTCCTGAACGAGCCCCGCGTGCTGATCCTCGACGAGCCCACGACCGGTCTGGATCCCCAGGCGCGGCACGCGATCTGGGATCGGGTCCGCGGGCTGCGGGCCCATGGGACGACGGTGCTCCTCACCACCCACTACATGGAGGAAGCCTCGCAGCTCTGCGATCGCGTGGTGATCATGGATGGCGGAACGATTCTCCTCGAGGGAACGCCCCAGGAGCTGGTGGAGCGCGAGGTGGGGCGGACGGTGGTCGAGGCCTGGAACTACGGCGAGGATTTTCTGAATTTCCTGCGCGCGCTCCCCGGACGGCTGGAGGAGCTGGGGGGCCGGCTCTACTTCTACCCGCAGGAGGGGGATCACATCGAGCGGACCTTCGATCAGCGCTTTCCGCAGCAAGACCGGCTGATCCGCCGTGCGACCCTCGAGGACGTGTTCCTGAAATTGACCGGAAGGGCGCTCCGCGATTGAGCACCATGCGTGCGCTTCTCCGCAATACGTCCCTCCGGGCCTTCCGTGTCTGGCAGCGGGACTTCGAGGTCTACCTGACCAACTGGAAGACCGAGTTCCTCCCGCCCCTCTCCGAGCCCATCCTCTACGTGTTCGCGTTCGGGTTCGGGCTTGGATCCCTGATCCACGAGGTCCGGTACGAAGGGCGCGATCTCACCTACCTGCGCTTCATGGCGCCCGGGATCGTGGCCGTGGCGATCATGTTCTGGAGCTACTTCGAGACGACGTATTCCTCGTTCGTGCGCATGTACTATCAGCGGACGTTCGACGCCATCCTGGCGACGCCGCTCCTGGTCGAGGACGTCATCCTGGGAGAGCTTCTCTGGGGCGCGACCAAGGCCCTCATCGCGAGCACCATCATGATGGCCGTCCTCACCGCGCTCGGTCTGGTGGCCTGGCCGTCGGGCCTCTGGGTCATCCCGGTCGCCGCGGTCGCGGGAGCGATGTTCGCGGCACTGGGCCTCATCATCACCTCGATCACGAAGAACATCTCCTCCTTCAACGTACCCATGTTTCTCATGATCATCCCGATGTTCACCTTCAGCGGCACCTTCTTCCCGGTGAGCATCCTGCCCCGCTGGGCGTTCTGGGTCGCCTGGTGCCTGCCCCTCACGCACGTCTCCAACCTGGTGCGCGCTTCGGTGCTGGGGTGGTGGCGCGGCCCGATCGTGGTGAGCGCGATCTACGTGGTGGTGCTCGCGGCGGCGCTCTCGGCGCTCGCGCTGAGGCTGATGAAGCGGAGGCTGATTCAGTAGGCCCGCGAGGCGGGCGGACCCCTGGCGGCTTCGCCGTGGCGGCTACTTCTGCAGCGTCTGGAGCCGCTCCGCGGCGACACGGGCCGTCTTCACGTCCCCCTTCGAGAGCGCGATGGCGCGCTTGTAGTGGTGCTCGATCTCCTCGTACGCGACGGAATCTCCCGGCGTGTACCGCGCCCGGACCGCTTCGGCGAGGTAGAGACGGATGCGAGCGGAGTCCTGCCCCGCGCCGCCGGAGACGTACAGGGCCCGAAGCTCGGGCTCCGCGCGCTCCAGCGCTTCGGGGGTGACCCGCGAGCCGTCCCAGACAGGCGGGATGCCGAGTCGCTGCATGAGCGCGTCGTAGGGGCTCTGGGCCTGGAGCTCGTCGGATGTCGCGGGAGGCGCCGTCAATGCCTGCGGCGCCGGCACCGCCGGCACCGCTGCGTCCGCACGCTGGCGCGTTCCCTCGTCGCTCGACTTCTCTTCGCGGACGGCCTCTTGCGGAGCGTTCTTCCCGACGCTCTCCGCTTCCGCGGACCCCGCCTCCCCGGTGGCCGCGACCTTGCCGACCTCGCCCGGCTCCGGGTTCGTCCTCGCCCGATTCAGGCGAAGCGCCTCGCGCTTCTCCTCGACGGGCTTCTCTGCACCGAGCGTTCCCTGGTCCTTGTTCTTTTCGAGATACCCCTGCTTGTCCTGTCCGGTGGATTTCTTACCAGCGGCTGTGCCCGCCTTGAGGTCGCGGTCGGGCTTCGCCCCGCCCACCCTGGAAGGCTCCGGCAGCGGTGCACGGTGATCGAATCCCTGTCTCATGAGGATGACCACCACGACGAGGACCGCCGCGGCGGCGCTCGCAGTGGAAAATACGGCGGCCCAGGGAAGGCGCGGAGCCTCCTTCACACGGACATTCTCACCGGCCGTGCCGGCGCTCTCCCCACGACGCTCGCGTCTTCCCAACCGGCTCGAGGCGCGACGGTCATGGCTCAAGGCCGGGGACGGCCCCGCCACGGCCGCCAGCTCCTCGACGTCCTCGCCCGGCGGGCCGGAGGCGACGATGCGCGCACGGACCGTCTCGTGCAGGCGCTCCAGGTATTCCGCGGGGGCCCGGTCCGGGGATTGCCGAAGCTCGGCCTCGAGGGAGGAGACCTGGTCGATGAAGGAGCGGCACGTGCTGCATCCCATGACGTGCGCCTCGATCAGCGCGCGCTTTTCCGGGGAAAGCTCTCCGTCGCGGTAGGCGAACAGGTCTTCGGAAGGGGGATGGATCGGCCGGTCTCTCATGCTCATCGACGGAATCTCGCAGCCCTCAGTTTCTCCACTTCCTCGAGCAGCGCCTCGCGAGCGCGCGCCAGACGGGACATCACCGTGCCCACCGGAAGATCGAGCACGCCCGCGATGTCCGAATACGAAAGGTCCGCGTCCACGCGAAGCGCCAGAATCCCTCGGTGCTCCTCCGAGAGGTTGCCCAGCGCCCGCTCCACGTCCATGAGGCGCTGCCTCCCCGCGACGTCCAGGGTCTCGTCGGCGAGCTTGTCGGCGAGGGTCGTTCCGTCCGGACCCGGCTCATCGATCGGGACGGTCGCCCGCCGCGCCCTGTTTCGCACATGGCTCAGCGCGGACCTCGCGACGATCGTGTAAAACCAGGGCCCGAAGGCGCGACCCGCCTCGAAACGGCCGAGAGCGCGATAGGCTTTGACATAGCTCTCCTGGACCACATCGTCGGCATCCTCGTGGTTGCGCGTGATTCGGCGCGCCAGACGGTAGGCGGGGCGGCGCGTGCGGTGGACGAGCTCGTCGAAGGCGTCGATCTCGCCGCCCAGCACCAGTTGGACGATCTCGGCGTCGGGAACCGCGGAGCGGTCGGGCTTGATGTCACCCATTCGACGCGCACTGTACTACGCCGCCCGGAGCGGGTGTATTCCAAACAAAAAGGCGGAGCCGCATGACCTCCGCCGGATGATGTCGGAATTTGGGGCCTTGATGAGAGCCGAAAACCGCCTCGACCGCGAGAACGCGGTGTCGAGGATTTACCGGCGGGTCCGGTCCTTGTTCTTGTTTGCGGACCTGCGCTTCCACCACAGCAAGCCGAGCACCACTACCACGACCCAGATGAGGATCTTGAGCAGCAAGATACCGCTCACCTCCCTCCGAGCTTATTTTTTCTTAGTGCGTGCTCTGGGCGGCCAAGGCTTGCATGAGCTGGATGGCTGCTGGGCCCAGGATGACGATGAGTAGCGCAGGGAATATCATGAACACCAATGGAAATGCAAGCTTGATACCCGCTTTGCGCGCTGCCTGCTCCGCCCGCTGCCGGCGCTTGGTGCGCATGGACTCGGCGTGGGCGCGCAGGGATTGGGCGATGCTGGCACCCAGTTTCTCGGCCTGGATGAGCATGGCGGTGAGCGCGTAGATGTCCTCGACGCCGGTCCGCCGGGCCAGGCGTCGCAGCGCCTCCGACCGGGCCAGCCCGGTCTGGATTTCCTGGTTCGCGAGCAGAAGCTCGTCGCTCAGAGCGGGGCTGGACAGCTCGACCTCCCTCCCCACGCGCTCGATGGCGGCGTTCAGTGCCAGTCCCGCCTCGACGCATACCACGAGCAGATCCAGGGTGTCGGCGAGCGCGGCCTGGATCTGGGCCTTCCGTGCCTCCCCCTTCCGGTAGAGCCAGAACGTGGGGAAATAGAACCCGACCACAACCGCGATCCCTCCCTGGAGGAGAATCGAGCCCATCGGCCGTGCCAGGGCGTAGCTGATCGTGACCCACGCAAGTCCACTGGTGAACGCCAGGAATACCTTGGTACCCAGGAACACCAGCTCGGCACGCGGCGCGCGGATCCCCGCGCGCTCGAGGCCCGAGCGCAGACTCTCGTCGCTCTCGCGGGTCGGAAGGAATCCTCCCAGCGTGGCGAGGGCATCGGCGAGGGTCCACGCCCGCTCCTTCTTGACCTCGGGGCGCGCGGCCACGGTCCGCGCGCGCAGGTCCCGGAGCCGCGCGACGACCGGATCCCGGTCGCGCACGAGGATCTGGTAGACCGCGAGGAGTCCGGTGCCGAAGGCGACGGCGAAGAGAATGGTCGCGAGGAGGAGCACGGCGTCAGACCTTGACGTCCACGATTCTGCGAATGGCGAGCCAGCCGAGGAACTGCAGCATGAAGGCGATTCCCAGAATCGAGCGTCCGGTCGGATGGTCCCACATGAGGCGGAAGTATTCCGGAGCCCCCATCAGCATCAGGACACACATACCCAGCGGCAAGGCGCTCAGGATCATCCCCGTGAGACGGCCGGCCGCGGTGAAGGTCTTCACGTCCCCCAGGATCCGGAACCGGTCCCGGATGAGGCGGCTCGTATTCTCGAGCACCTCGGTCAAGTTGCCTCCCGTCGAACGCTGGAGCGTCACCGCGGTGGCGAAGAATTTGAGATCGAGCGAGGGGACGCGGTTCGTCATGTTCGTCAGCGCGTCGCGCAGCTCGAGGCCCAGCGTCTGCTCCTCGACGAGGATCGCGAATTCGGAGCGCACCGGCTCGGGTGACTCCTCCGAGACCACCTGAAGGGCGGCCGAGAAGGAGATCCCCGCGCGAAGGGCGCTCACCAGGAGGTCGAGGGCATCCGGGAACTCCTCGGAGAACTGCTGCTGACGGACGCCACGCCTGTGGCGCACGATGATGAACGGGATGAATCCGAGGACGAGCATGAAGACCACGCCGTGGAGCGCCTTGTGGAAGACGGCGATTCCCACGATGAAGCCTGTGATTCCGAGGAGGGCGATCAGGAGGAGGAAGGAGCCGACCCGGATCGACATGCCCGCCTGGTAGAGCAGGAGCTCCAGACGCCGGGCGATGGCGAGGCCGCGAAGGACTCGATCGATCGCGGGAATGGCGCTGAGCCGCTCGTCCCGCTCGACCGCCAGAGGCGCCCATTCTCCCTGGACCGGTTTGGCCACCCCGACCCGCTCTTTCAGCTTCTGGGTGCTCTGCTCGCGTTTCCGGAGCAGGAGCGAGAAGTACAGGGCGACGGTGGCGCAGAAGATGAGGAGCGAGACGAAGAAGAAAATCACTGAGACGGAGTCCTCTGGAAGATCCCGGACAGGTCGGTTCCCGCAAGCTCCACTCTCTCGGTGAAGTGCGGAACGATCCCCGTCGCTTCATAGCGTCCCTGAATGATGCCCGTGTGACCGATCCCGGTGCGCACGAAGCGGAAGATCTCGTGCATGGTCACGACGCTGCCTTCCATGCCCACGATCTCCTCGATGCTCAGCACCTTTCTCGTACCGTCCGACATGCGCGAGACGTGGACCACGACCTGGAGCGCGGAAACGATCTGCTCGCGGATGGCCTTGTCCGGAAGGTTGTGACCCGCCATGAGCACGAGGTTCTCGAGTCGATGGAGCGCGTCCCTCGGCCCGTTGGCGTGGAGCGTGGTGAGCGATCCGTCGTGCCCCGTGTTCATGGCCTGGAGCATGTCCAGCACCTCGTCCCCGCGGACCTCACCGACCACGATCCGGTCGGGCCTCATGCGGAGCGCGTTCCGAACCAGCTCGCGCTGCGTGATCGTTCCCTTCCCCTCGATGTTGGGGGGCCGCGTCTCCAGGCGCACCACGTGCGGCTGCTGGAGCTGGAGCTCCGCGGAATCCTCGATGGTGACGATGCGCTCGCCGTTGGGGATGTACCGGGAAAGGATGTTGAGCAGGGTCGTTTTCCCCGAGCCGGTCCCGCCGGTGATCATCACGTTGACCCGCCCCCGCACGATTCCACGGAGGAGATGCGCCATGGGCCCGGAGAGCGATCCCAGCTCGAGCAGATTCTCGATCGAGAGCGCGCGGCGGCGGAAGCGGCGGATGGAGAGAATCGCTCCGTCCAGGGCCACCGGAGGGATGATGGCGTTCACGCGCGATCCGTCCGGAAGCCGCGCGTCCACGAGCGGGCTCGATTCGTCGAGGCGCCGGCCCACGCGGGACACGATGCGGTCGATGATCAGCCGGAGGTGGGCCTCGTCCCGGAACTGGGCCCTCGTCAGCTCGAGCTTTCCGAGCCGCTCGACGTACACCTGCCGGTGCGTATTGACCAGGACGTCCGAAATCTCCTCGTCCATGAGGAAGGGGGTGATGGGCCCGAGGTCGAAGGCGTCGTGCAGGAGGTCCTGGACCAGCCGCTCCTCATCCCCGCGGGTGAGCTTGACGTCGGATTCGGCGAGGAGCTTCCTGCCCAGCGACTCCACCTGCTCGCGGCGCTGCGCCTCGTCCATGTCCTCCATGCTCGCGAAATTGAGCTTCGCGATGAGATCGTGATGGAGCCGGCGCTTGAGCTCCGTCAGCTCGTCCTGCGGGCCGCCGTTCCTTTCGACGGGCGCGAATTCCTGCGTGCTTCCGGGTGTGGCCACAGGGGAGCGTCGCAGGCGATCTCGGAGGCTCATCGGGGCGCCATCCTTCCAAAGAGGCCGCGTCGGGCGCCGGCCACGGCCGCGGGCACCTCCCGGCCGATCAATTTGCCGGCAAGCGTGATGAGATCGCGCGCGGCGGGAGTCTCGGGATCGTCCAGACAGAGGGGACGCCCGGAGTTCACGGACGTGAAGATCCGCTGATAGTCGTTTTCGATGGTCTGATAGGCGCGGCTCTGGAGCGCCTCGGCCAGCTCGTCGAGCGAGATCAAGGCGCGGTTTCGGGAATACCGGTTCACGATCATCTTCACGCGATCGGGAACCGCCGTGTATCGAAGCCGCTCGAACACGTCGAGAGCGCGGCGGGCGGCACGGATCCCGGGAACGCTCAGCTCGAGGACGATGAGGATCGACGTGCTCCGGTCGAAGAGCTCGAGCGAGACCTCGTCCAAGGTGTGCGGCGTGTCGATGACGACCACGTCGAAGGAAGAGGAAAGCGCGTCGATCATCCCCCCGGCCTGGGCGGGCGTGACCACCTCGACCTTGTTCATGTCCTCGGGCTGCGCCAGGACCGCGGTGCCGGTCCGGTGGTGCAGCAGATTCATGTGCACCGTGGGGGAGTCGATCCTGGGCGCGCGGGCCACGTCCGCGATCGAATGCTCGGCCTTGAGCCCGAGAAGGTGCGCGGCATCGCCCGAAGCGGGGTCGAAGTCGGCGAGCGCGGAGTTGACGCCGAAGTGCGCCTTGAAGGCCACCGCGAGATTCGCGGCGATGGTGGAGGTCCCGACGCCGCCCTTCGGTCCGAACACAGAGATGATCGAGCGCGCCCGGGTTTCCCCAGCGGAACGTGCGGCGCCGCTCCGCGAAACGCGCTCGACCGCTTCCTGAAGAAGCACCTTGTCCAGAGGCTTCTTCAAGACCTCCTGCGCTCCGGCGCGAATCGCCTTTAGAAGCACTTGAGGATCGAGCGTATTGGACATCAGGAAGAGCGCGATGTCGGGAAAGTCGAGCTTGAAGCTGCCCGCCGCGATCAGGGCTTCGTCGCACTTTTCCGGAAGATCGAGGAGGAGGATGCGCGGCCTCAGCTGGCGCGCGAGCAGGAGCCCGCTTCGGAGCTCGGTCCGCTCGCCGACCAGCTCGACGCCGGGAAGACCGTCGATGGCCGTGCGCGTGCTGAAGCGGTCCCGCTCATCGTTCAGAATGACCAGGAACGTGATCGGCCCCGTGCCGTTTCCGCCGGGGTCCCCGCCCTGCACGGGCCTACCGTCGTGATTGGAATTCGTGTCCGTCATGCGTTCTTCCTATCCGAGCGTGTTGGAATCGCCCTATTCGTTCCCCAGCACGAGACGCGTCCCATAGAGCTTGGTCTGGGACGACGCGTCCGGGTCGGGGTCGCCGGGAGCCACATAGTTGATGACCCGGCCCACGATCAGCTGGTTCGGCGTGGGCTTCTCGGTAAGAAAGAATCCGGTGAATCCCACGATCCTCACCCGGCTGGGCCCCAGTTCATTGACGTTGTTCCCCTGGATCCCCTCGCTGAAGCGGGCAACCACGCCGCTGCCTCCCTGCCCTCCCCGGTCCGCGGAGTTCCCGCCGCCGCCGCCCA
>Ga0066665_10001372_pt1 | contig 11257 bp, 10 predicted proteins | sample GraSoiAngelo_114_FD_75175 | JGI IMG/M metagenome (GOLD analysis project Ga0066665, IMG submission 75175) | Grasslands soil microbial communities from the Angelo Coastal Reserve, California, USA - 14_0903_13_40cm | ecosystem: Environmental > Terrestrial > Soil > Grasslands | place: USA...
CCTTCATCAGCGTCGACTTGCCGACGCCGTTCCTACCGATGGTTGCGACGATTTCCCCTGGCCGGATCTGGAGCGCCACCCCTTGCAGGATTTCTCCGCTACCATAGCCGGCGCGAAGATCCTCGATGTCGAGGAGTGGCTGGTTCATTGCTCCCCCAGATAGATGCGCCGCACTTCGTGGTTCGCCTCGATCTCCTCCAGCGTCCCATCGGCGAACACGCGCCCGTAGTGCAGCACCGTCACCCCGCGGGCGATGTGGCGGACGAACGCCATGTCATGCTCCACGACGAGGATGGTGATGCCTTGTCCGCTCAGCTTGATCACGAAGTCCGCGGTCAGCGCCGTCTCCTCCGGGGTCATCCCCGCCGTCGGCTCGTCCAGCAGCAGCAGCTCCGGCTCGGTCGCCAGCGCCAGGCAGATCTCCAACCACTGCTGGTGGCTGTGCGAAAGCTCCCCAGCCGGACGCGCGGTCTCGCCAGCGAGCCCGAGGACTCCGAGCGCCCACTCCAGGCGCCCGTTCGTTCCCCGGACCTTCCCTCGCGCGATGGTGAGGTTCTCCCCCACCATCAGCCCCCGATAGATCCGCGTCGTCTGAAACTTGAGGCAGATCCCTTTGCGTACCCGCCGGAACGGGGACAGCTCCGTGATGTCCTCGCCCTTGAAGACGATCCGTCCCGCGTCCGGCTGGTGGATCCCGGAGAGCAAGCTGAACAGCGTGGACTTGCCCGCGCCATTCGGGCCGATCAGGCAGCGTAGCTCGCCCGCGGCGACCGCGAGGTTCAGCTCGTCCACGGCGCGGATCCCCCCAAACGCCGTGGTCAGGCCCTCCACCCGAAGCAGAGGCTGGCGCTCTACGGGCGAGCTCATGGCGCCTGCCTTCGAGCGCGCCGCCACAATCGGTTCAGCGACACCACGATGCCCGCGGGAAAAAACAGCATCGTCGCCAGCAGCAGCGCGCCCATGATGAGGAAGGCGTACTCCCCTCCGCGGACAGCCAGGGAGTCCGCCAGCCATTTCAGCGCTACGGTGGAGAGGGTGACGGCAATCAGGCTGCTCCGGCCGCCCACCGCGGTCCAGATCACCGGGAGCGTCGCGGCGTAGAGGCCCATGCTGGAGGGATTGATGTAGTTGCCCCACGAGACGTACAGCACGCCGCTCAGGCCGGCGAGCCCCGCGGCCAGCGCGAACACCGTCACCTGCATCCGCGCGACGTTGTATCCGAGCATCCGCGTCCGCTCGACGTCGTCGCGCACCCCGACAACCACGTATCCGAAGTGGGAATTGACCAGCAGCCGGAGCCCGAGATAACCGAGCAACATCGCGATCACGGTCAACAGGTACAGCGCGATGGACGCGCCGCCGAACTCCAGCGGGCCGACCTGGATCGATGGAATGCCTGTCATCCCGTTGTAGCCGCCCAGCAGCACGTGGCCGATCCGCCATTGGTACCCGGCCGTCTGGGCCATGAACGTCTCCAGGATCAGCGAGAGCACCAGCGTCAAGAGCGGAATGATCCATGCGCTCACCTGTCCGTAGAAGACGAAGTATCCGAACAGCGCCGCGACGATCACCGTGGCCAGGATGGCTGCGGCGACTCCGAGGAGGGAGGCTCCTGGGGTCAGCGACAGGTTCTGCGCGACGATGCCGTACACGTACCCGCTGATACCGAAGAATGCAGCCTGTCCGAAGCTGAGGATCCCGCCGTATCCCCAGAGCAAGCACAGCCCGAGGCCCATGGGAACGTAGACGAAGAAGTTGGCCAGATTGGAGAGATAGAAGGCCGAGCCGAAGAGCGGAAAGGCGACAAGACCGAGCGCCACGATTGCGAACGCCACCCAGAAGGCGGCGCCCCTGCCCAGGTCCTGCCGCCCGCCGACCCTGGAGAAGATCCCAAGGGGTCCTCTCATGAGCGCGCTCCGGCCATCCGGCGCCGCTGCAGATCCTGGAAGTAGCCCGACAGTCCTCGCGGCAAGAACCGGATGATCACCAGCGCGGTCAGGAGCAGCCCGATCCTTCCCATGAACGTGCCAAAGACACTGGAGAGCGGTGCGGAGATCGACGCCAGCAGCGCCGAGCTGGTCAACGCGCCCAGAATAGGGTTGGCGCCTCCGCCGACGACCACGGTGATGAAGGCCACGTCGACGAAGGTGGTGCCCATCAGCGGAACGATCGTGGTCGTGGGGGCGTACAAGCCGCCCGTCAATCCGGCCAGTGCCGAGCCGGCGGCGAACGTGTACAAGTAGATCCGCCGGGTATCCACGCCCAGCGCTTGCGCCATGGCCGGGTTCTGCATCGTCGCGCGGGTTCGCACGCCGAACTTCGTCCGGTAGAAGATCCACCAGGCCAGCAGGACGACCAGGATGGACGCGCCGAACAGCAACAACCGGTACCCGCCGAACGAGTAACCGGCGTAGCTCAGCGTCCACTCCGGCAGCGGCACGGCGATCAGAGACGGGCCGAGGAACAGCAGCATCCCCTGGCTCAGCAGCAGGCTGATGCCCCAGGTGGCGACCAGCGCTCCCAGCTTGTCCCGATAGAAGCGACGGATCACGGTCCGCTCCAGGAACATCCCAAAGGCGCCCACGCCGATGAAGCTGAGAAGCACGCAGGCCGGGAGGGGGAGGTGCGCCCGGTGATACGCCAGGGTGGTGGTGTATGCGCCGAGCATGATCAACTCGCCGTGGGCGAGGTTGATCACGTCGATCACGCCCAGGATGATCATCAGCCCGAGCGCCGCGAGCAGAAGGAACGCGAGGTTGTCGGCGTACTGGTACGCCAGACTGACGATGTAGGGAACGTTCATGGGGACGCTTTCCGCCGCACGAGATCGCTCCCGGCGGCACGTGCGGCGTTCACGTCGCACGGACCACCGGGTGGCGCAACGAGGGATCCGCTATCCCTTCTTCTTCTGGAACATCTTGAAGAACGGATCCTCGTCGGGGATGTACTGCTTGTACTCCGCCGTGCGCGCGAGGTTCACCCCGAGCCGCCGCGTCCACCACGGCTCGATGTGCGGCCACTCGGTCATGAAGGTGATGTTGTGCTTCTCGTCGCAGCGGGCGAGCCGGATGTACTGGCTGAGATGGTGCGTGGCCGGATCCATGAAGACCCAGCCGGCCGGCGCTTCCACGCCGAGGCCCGACTCCAGCGCCTTGGTCACCGTCGCCTTGTCCGTGGTTCCAGCGAGCCGGACGGCCTTCGCGTACAGATGGGTCGCGACGTAAGCGCTGTGGCCTTCCATCGCCAGGTAGGGTTCGTCGGCGAACATCGCCCGCCACCGCTTCACGAACAGCTTGTTCCGTGGCGTGGGGATCTCTTCCATGTAGCTGGCCGTGACGTGGAAGCGATTGAGCGCCGGCGGCGCGAACCGGCGGTGCTCGTACCCCTGGGCGATGTTGATGCTCGACCCCATCGGGAACTTCAGACCGGCGGCGTTCGCCTGGGGATAGAAGTTCGAGTGGTTCTGCCCGGTGATGTACATCATCAGCCAGCTCGGCTTGGCCTCCTGGATCTTGGCGATGCTGGAGCTGAACTGAGAGACGCTCAGCGGGATGAACTCCTCGCCGATGACCTCCGCGTTCAAGAGCGGCGCCATCGCCCGTGTCCATGCGGCGCTGAGCTGGCCGAAGTTGTAGTCGGCGGCCAACGTGTAGATGCGCGGTCCGAAGTTCTTGATCATGTACTGCATGACGGGAACGATCTGCTGCTCCGGCACCGCTCCGGTACAGAACGTGTTCTTGTCCGCGACGCCACCTTCATACTGGTTGTTGTAGAAGTAGAGCATCTTGTTCTGATCCATGATTGGCCGGATGGCTTCGCGCTCGGCGCTCGCGAATCCGGCCATGATCACGTCGACCTTGTCGTCGAGGATCAGCCGGCGCGACAGCGTCTGGAACTGCGTGTTGTCGGACTGCGGGTCGGGAGCGAGCAGCTCGATCTGGCGACCGAGCACGCCCTTGTCCCCGGACTTGACCAGGTACTCCGCTGGCTCGGTCCATACCGTGTCGTCACGAGCCGGCGCTCCGCCGTTGTCCACCGTGGCCTTGATGTTCGTCGTCGGCGGCTTCGCGGCCACCTTGGCGTGAACGCCCGGACCGCCCGGACCCTGGACACCGCCGTCGAGGGTCCAGCCGTCGTTGATCTCCTTGATGGCGAGCTGCGTCCCGTGCCATTTGTTGAGCCCGAAAATGGCGAAGTTCCCCGAGCGATCCTCGAGCAAGCCGAACTTGATGGAAGCGGCGCCCCCGGCCGCCTGGGCGCGCAGCAGCGCGGGAGCCGCGAGCACTCCGGCCCCGGTCACGGCAGCGGCCTTGATCAAGTCGCGCCGGGTGAGCCCTGCCGAGCTTCCTCCGGTTCCAGAAGCGCCGGCCGCATCGGTTGGGACGCAAACGTCGATTTTCTTCTCGTCGGTCGTCATGGCATACCCCTTCGAGTTGGCTGCCTCTGCTCGACGCGGGGGCTATGCATGATCGCAGTGCGAGTCAAGACGCGGGGTGTCAGCTGCGCCCGAGCAGGCGTAACGCTTACGCCTCAGCGTTCCTCCTCCAGCATCAGCGTGGTCATGTCGTCGAGCACCATCTGCGGCTGGAAGAAGGACGTCGTGTAGATCTCGCGGATCCATCCGTTCCGATCGATGAGAAACGCCTTGAGCAGATGCGGCAGCCGCCCTGCCTTCTCGTCGGAACCGCTTGCCGAGACCCACACATCCTGCCCGAAGCCTCGGAGCACCGGCACTAGCTCGCGGCGCGAGCGGGTAGTGAGGAAGTGCCAGGGAGGCCCCTTCCCGTCCGCCAGGTAGCCGTCGGCATAGGCCCGCATCACCTCGGGCGTATCGTTGTCCGGATCGAAGCTCAGCGTGACGAAGCGCAAGCGCGCACGCAGCTTCTCGTCCGTGTCGGCGCGCTGCCGCAGCTGCCGGAGCAGATGCGATGCGAGCGGGCAACCGCTGCCGTCGCTGCAGCTCGTGTAGATCAAGCTGAGGAGCGTGATCTTGCCGCTGGTGAACCGCGACAGCCGCCTGGGCTGGCTGCTCATATCGAGCACGGCGCCTTCGGGCGCGCGAAGGATGCGCTGCAGGACGTAACTGCCTGGCGCCGGCGGCACGAACCCGAGCTCGTCGGCCTTGGCAACGTCCGGGAATCCGGCATCCAGGCCCGCGAGCAGAACGACCGCAAGGACGAACCTCATCGCGCTGCCAGTGGCGACCTTTCGCTTCCTTCCTCGAACGCCGTCTTCAGCGCCTTGGAGCCGAGCTTCATGTGGTGGGCGCGCCCGAGCTTCTCCTTCAAGAAGTCCACCTCGAAGGCCGGAGCCAGCTCCTTGCCGTCCCATTTGAACACGCGCACGAACTGCTCGCCGTCCGCTCCGGTCTTGTCCCAGTTCGCGAGCAGCGAGGAAGCGATATAGACGCGCTCGCCGTCCCAGCTCTGCGAGATCATGTTGACCTGCTTGCCGGTCACTTTCTCGTACGTCTGCACCGGCTTCTCCGGGTTGGAGAGATCGAAGTAGTGCGTCTTTCCGTCCATGAAGGTGTTCACCCAGAGGCCCTTGCCGTCGGCGCGGATGCTGATGTCTACCGGCAAGGGGATCTTCGACGGGTCGCCGATATCGGCGACCGATTGCGCCTGCCACTCGCCCTTGGCGTCTTGTTTGATCAGCCAGAGCTTCGAAGTGAGGGCGCTGGCCGTGACCGCCCAGTTGTCTCCCTGGTTGAGGGACCAGCGGATCTCGAGCGGCGCGCCCGGCACGCTGAAGATCTTCGTCGGCTTCATCGCCTTCAAGTCCCAGAGCACCATGGTGTTGCCGAAGTGCTTCATCGCCTCGGCATCCTTCACCAGCTTGCCGAGGTTCATCATGTAGTTCTTCTTGCCGGTGAAGCTCGAGGTCAGGAGCACGTTCTTCTGCGGGTTGATCGCAATGTCGTATCCGTAGCCATCGCCACCCCCCTCCGTGGGCATCGGATAGGTCGCGATCAGCTTGCCCTGATTGTTGTAGAGGGCCATCCCCGTGACGCCGCCACCGTCCTTGGCATTGGAGAGGCCCTGGACGAGGATGCGGCCGGGGAGCGCGTAGAAGGTGTGCGGTCCGACGTAGCCGGTCTTGCCGGGCAGATCGGCGATCGTCTTCACCAGGCGCGGCTTCGCCGGATCCTTCGCGATGTCGAACACGTAGATCCTGCTGTCGTCGAGCCCCCCGGCCCTGAGGAACCGCCGATCGTCGGTCAGCCCCATGTGGTGCGCCTCTCCGCGGCGGCCGACGGACGCCTTGTGGACCACCTTCCCGTACGTCTTCGAAGCCGGATTCGCGTCGATGGTGACGAGCTTGTCGGAGCCGTCTCCCAGTCCTTTGATCCCGAGCGTCCAGACGTAGACGTAGTCCTCCTGTCCCTTGATCAGGTTGCCGATGTACGGCGAGTTGCAGGTCTCATCTGCAAGGGCCCACGAGCTCGCGATCAGCGCGAAAGACGCGAGCCATGCTGCAGCGAATCGTACGGAAGAAACGGAAGCTCGCGGCATATCTCCTCCCCGATGTCGCGACGGCGACGAGGCGCAACCCGCCTGCGCGCCATCGCGGCGGAGAGATGTACCACTCCGCTCCGCGAGGATCGAGCGGCGTCCGCAGGGGTGAACCTTCTCTATCTCGACGGGGGCGCCGGGAGTAGAGTGCCGCCCGGGAAAGAGAGGGCTTCTAGAACGCATGGATGCGAATGAGCTGCGTGCGCTCCAGTCGCCGCTCAAGGCGCGTTATCGCGAGCAGCCGGGCGCGGCGCTGATCACGCTGCGCGCGATAGGCAGCCTTGGCGCGGAGGCGGTCGCGTGCAAGGTGGAAACGGGAAGAGCGCTGGTCACCGCCGGACTCCATCCGGCGACGGGTGGTGACGGAAGCCTGGCTTGCTCGGGCGACATGCTTCTCGAGGCATTGGTCGCTTGCGCCGGGGTCACCCTCCGGGCGGTCGCGACCAGCCTATCGATCCCGATCCAGGGCGGAACCGTCACCGCCGAGGGCGATCTTGACTTCCGCGGAACGCTCGGCGTCTCCAAGGAAGCGCCGGTCGGCTTCCGGGAGATCCGGCTCGGGTTCGAGCTGGATACCGCTGCGACCCCCGAGCAGGTCGCGAAGCTGCTCGAGCTGACGGAGCGCTATTGCGTCGTCTACCAGACGCTCCGCTCGTCCCCGGCGCTCCGGACGCATCGGCTCGTCTCCAATCCCGGGCTGTAGGAACGATCAGATCATCTCGAGCACGACGCCCTCGTGCGGCCGCAGAGCGTATGTTCCGCTCCGCACCAAGGGTTCGCGGTGCGTGGAGACCAGCGGGCTCGCGATGCCGGTCAGGCGGACGTCGGCCGCACTGGACTGGAAGTTCACCAGCACGAGCAAGCGCTCGTGTCCGAGCTTGCGCTCGTAAGCGAACACCCCCGCCGGTGTGTCCGCCACCGGGCGGTACGATCCGCGTTGGAGCGCCGGGTGCGCGCGCCGCAGGGCCAGGAGGGAACGTGTGAGGTTCAGCATGCTGTCCGGCCTCGCCGCTTGCGCCTCCACGCTCATGCTGGCCGCATAGCGAGAAAGGGGAAGCCAAGGCTTCACGCCCTTGCGCGTGAACCCTGCGTTCGCGCTTCCATCCCAAAGCATCGGGGTCCGCTCCGGATCGCGGCCGAGCCCGAGGCCAGGGACGTTCTTTCCCCACGGATCCTGGACAAGCTCGGGCGGGACCTGCACGTCCTCCATCCCCAGCTCGTCTCCGTAGTACAGGGTAGGCGTCCCCCGGAGGGTGAGGAGGAGGAGCATCGCCGGGCGCGCCGCTGCCGCTCCGATCCGGCTCGCGACACGGGATTCATCGTGATTGCCGAGCACCCAGTTCGGCCACGCACCTTCAGGCAGCGCAGCTTCCATCTCATCCACCGTGCTTCGCACCGCCTCGGCCGACCAGGGCACGTTGAGCAAGGTGAAATTGAAGGGCATGTGGAGCTCGTCCAGCTCGGCGCCGTAATAAGCGACGAGCTCGGCGAGGTCGAAGAGATGGATCTCGCCGATGGAGACCGGCGCGCGTGTGCCGCTGTATCGCTCCAGCAGGCGGCGGACGTCGCGGTAGACGAGGTGCGTGTCCGCATGTCCCCGATCGTAGATGTGGAGCTGCGTGCCGTACTCCCCCATGTCCTTGTGGAAGTCGCGCCTCCCCGCCGGCGCCGGCGGGTTGTCGCGGAGCTCCGGGTCCTTCATCACCGCGTGCGCGACGTCGATGCGGAATCCGTCCACGCCACGTTCGAGCCAGAACTCCAGCGTGCTCAGCATGGCCCGACGCACCTCGGGGTTGCGCCAGTTCAGGTCTGGTTGCTCCTTCAGGAAGGTATGCAGGTAGTACTGGCGCGTCCGCGGATCCCAGGTCCAGGCGGGCCCGCCGAAGGCCGACAGCCAGTTGTTCGGCAGCGAGCCGTCAGGCTTCGCGTCGCGCCACACGTACCAATCCCGCCGCGGGTTCTCGCGACTGCTGCTGGACGCGAGGAACCATGCGTGCTGGTCGCTGGTGTGGTTGGGCACCCAATCGATGATGACCGCGAGCCCGCGTTCGTGTGCGGCCGCCAGCAACCGATCGAAGTCGGCGAGCGTCCCGAAGAGGGGATCGACGCCGGTGTAGTCGCTCACGTCGTAGCCGAATTCCTTCATCGGCGACGGATAGAAGGGCGAGATCCAGATGGCATCCACACCGAGGGAAGCCAGATGATCGAGCCGCGCGGTGATGCCCGGCAGGTCGCCGACGCCGTCGCCGTTCGAGTCCTGGTAGCTGCGCGGATAGATCTGGTAGACGACGCCGGTCTGCCACCACGGCGCGGCCACGATTTGCGTTTTGCTGCTCCCGGTCTCGCTCACGGTCCGGCCCGGATCGCTCGATAGCAGCTTTGCCGGCGCAGAAGGTGACAAAACTGCTCAGGGGCCGTCCGTGAGAGGGAACCCCTCGTCGATCCAGCCGGTGACGCCGCCGATCATCTTCTTCACCGGCCTGCCCAGCGAAGCGAGCCGGATCGCCGCGCGATCGGCGCCATTGCAGTGCGGTCCGGCGCAATAGACGACGAACAGCGCCTCCGGCGGGTATTCCTCGAGCGCCCGCGCCGTGATCCGCGCGTGCGGCAGGTTGACAGCACCCTGTACGTGGCCGCGGCGGAAGAGCTCGGGGCTGCGGACGTCGAGTAGGATGAACCCGCCCGCCGCGAGCGAGGCATGGACGTCCCAGCAGTCAGTCTCGAGCTCGAGCAGGCGGCTGAAGTGCCGCAAGGCGTCGGCGGAAGGGAGCGCGGCGACCTCGGTAACCGGAGAGCGCGAAAGCAAGGTGGGCATCGGAACCTCCTCGAAATCGAGTCTGCCAGCCCACCGGGGCGCCCGCCGCTGGCAGTTCTGCCATCGTTCGTAAATACTCTGCCAATGGGCACGCTCCGGAACCGATCGGTCGCCGTCCTCGCTTATGACGGCCTTTGCACCTTCGAGTTCGCCCTTGCCGTCGAGGTGTTCGGTCTGCGGCGGCCGGAGTTGGGCGTGCCCTGGTACGACTTCCGGGTCTGCGCCGCGGAGCCGGGCCCTTTGCGCGCCGAGGGGGGCGTAACAGTCCGGGCACGGCATGGCCTGCGCGCGCTCGAAGGCGCGGGCACCGTGGTGGTCCCCGGCTGGCGGCACAACTTCGGAGAGCCGATCCCGCGCGCGGTCCTGACCGCGCTCCGGCGCGCGCACGCGCAAGGGGCGCGGCTGGTATCGATCTGCTCGGGCGCGTTCGTGCTCGCCGCGACCGGGCTCCTCGACGGCCTGCGCGCGACCACCCACTGGCGTTTCGCGCGGCTCTTCGCCGAGCGCTTCCCGCGCGTGAAGTTGCTGCCCGATGTGCTCTACGTCGACGAAGGCCAACTCCTGACTTCGGCCGGCAGCGCCGCCGGTCTCGATCTGTGCATGCACATCGTGCGCAAGGACTACGGCGCGGCCATCGCCAACGAGGTGGCGCGACGGCTGGTGATCGCGCCGCACCGCGAGGGCGGCCAGGCGCAGTTCGTGCCCGAGCCGATCGCGCCGTCGGATACCGGCTCGCCGCTGGCGCCGGTGCTCGACTGGGCGCTGCGGAACCTTCGCGAGCCGATCTCGGTTCCACGGCTGGCGCGACGCGCGGGAATGCCCGAACGGACCTTCTGCCGCCGATTTCTCGCGCAGATCGGCAATTCGCCCGCCCGCTGGCTCATCGGACAGCGCGTGATCGCGGCCCAGCGGCTGCTCGAGACCACGTCGCTGCCGGTGGAGTCGATCGCCGACCGCATCGGGATGGGCAGCGCCGCCAACCTGCGCCACCACTTCCGCGCGCACGCGCGCACCACGCCGACGCAGTACCGGCGGATGTTCGGGGGAGCGGTCCGAGAGCCTCGCTGACATTCCGTTCAGGTCAGACGCGCGGTCCATGATGATCCTGATAGAAGCACCGTATCCGCTCCGAACTGGAATGCCGCGCATGAGCGAGGCCGCGCCCATGGAATCCGCAGCCCAGAGCTTCCGGCACGTCGTCCGCCTCGAGAAGGTGGAGATGACGTTCGGCAAGGTGCAGGCGCTCTCGAACGTCGACTTCGCCGTGGGCCGCAACGAGATCGTCGGCCTGCTGGGCGACAATGGCGCCGGCAAGTCCACCCTCATCAAGATCGTCAGCGGCGTCCTCCGGCCGACGGCGGGGAACGTCTGGGTGCGCGACCGCCCCCAGGACCCCGACCAGTATTCGGTGCGCAAGGCCCACGACCTGCGCATCGAGACCGTGCATCAGGGGCAGACGCTCGGCGAGAAGCAGCCGCTCTGGCGAAACCTCTTCGTGGGGAGACAGATCACCGGCCGGTTCGGCTTCATCGACGTGAAGAAGGAGAAGGAGATCGCCGACCAGCTCCTGCGGCGTGCCATCGGCTTCCGCGGTCACGGCATCACCGCCGATTCGACCGTGCTCGATCTCTCGGGCGGCGAGCGCCAGGGCATCGCCATCGCGCGCGCCATGTACTTCGAGGCCGACCTCATCGTGCTCGATGAGCCCACGACCGCTCTCGCGGTGAGCGAGGTGCGCAAGGTGCTGGCGTTCGTCGAGGGTGTCAAGGCGGGGGGCCGCGCTTGCATCTACATCGAGCACAACCTCGCCCACGTGCACGAGGTAGCCGACCGCCTCGTGATCCTGGATCGCGGAAGGGTGGTGGGCCAGTTCGCGAAGGGCGAGATCAGTCTCCCGGACTTGACCGCGCGGATGATCGCGCTGCAC
>Ga0066665_10001375_pt1 | contig 11245 bp, 6 predicted proteins | sample GraSoiAngelo_114_FD_75175 | JGI IMG/M metagenome (GOLD analysis project Ga0066665, IMG submission 75175) | Grasslands soil microbial communities from the Angelo Coastal Reserve, California, USA - 14_0903_13_40cm | ecosystem: Environmental > Terrestrial > Soil > Grasslands | place: USA...
CCGGTGGGGTGCGGTCCCTTCCATTTCGCCTACCAGCGGGACGAGGCGCTCGTCCTCGCCTCCAATCCGAGATATTTCCTGGGAGAGCCCGCGATCGACTCGATCGTCTTCTACACGCCGAAGAAGAGCGTCGAGGGCGTGGACACCGAGGGGGCGCGCGCGCTCCTGAGCGGCAGCGCGGCCATGGCCAACCTTCCCCTGAACCTGCTCGCCGAAGTGAGCGGGCATCCGGACATCCGCATCGTCCGCTGGCAGGACCTCAGCCTCTCCTTCATCGGCATGAACGTGAGAAAGCCGCCGCTGGACGACCGGAGGGTGCGCCAGGCGATCGCGCTCGCGATGGGGCGCGACCAGATGCTGAATCTCTGGCCCGCCGGCAAGGTGCTCTCGCAGGGAATCCTGCCGCCCGGGTTGCCCGGATACTCTCCCGAGCCCAGGACCTATCCGCATGATCCCGGCGCCGCGCGCCGGCTTCTCGCCATGGCCGGATACGGGCCCAACCATCCGCTTCCCACGATGACCCTCTGGAAATCCACCGCGAACCAGAGCGTTCGCCAGGTGGACACGATGATGGTCAAGACCCTCGCCGAGGCGGGAATCAACGTGAAGCTCCGGTACGTGTCCTGGACCGAGCTCGACAGCATCATCACCGCCCGGAACGCCCAGCTCTTCGGGCTCGCCTGGGTGGCGGACATCCCCGACCCGGACACCTTCCTCCGCTCCCTCTTCTATTCCTCCAGCGGAACGAATTATTTCCGGTACTCGGACCGTACCGTCGATTCGCTCCTCGACGTCGCCCAGCGCACGGCCAACCCCGAGGTGCGGATGAACGCCTACCGCTCCGTCGAAACGCGGGTGGTGAAGGCGGCGCCGTTGGTTCCGCTCTTCCATTCCTCGACCTTCGTGGGGCTCAAGGAAGACGTCTCGGGGCTCGAAGTGAACCCGCTCGGAATCTCCACCCTCGCCATGGAGAAACTTCGCATTGGGAAGCCCGTCGCCCGCGAGCCAAGACAAGCGCTACATTGATCCGTCGTCGGCGCGCCGGTTCGGGCTCCAGACGCGGATCGTGCTCACGTTCGGCCTGATCGTCGTCGGGCTCGTCGGCGTTTCGCTCATCTACGTGGTCCGGAACCAGACCGACTCGCTCCTCGGCCAGACGCGCGAGAAGGGATTCGCGCTCGCCCACAGCATCGCGTGGCTCTCCACGCCCTCGCTCCTCTCCTACAACTACGTCGCGCTGAGCCAGGCGGCCGCCCGCTCCCGGGGCGGCGCCGAGCTGGCCTACGTGGTGATCTACGACAAGGAAGGGCAGATCGCGGCCGACAGCCGCGAGCGGAACTCCTTCGGACATCCGCCGCGAGAGCCCGCGGACGTGAAAGCGACCCGGGCGCGCGAGGATGCCTGGATGATCGTGCCCTCGCCGCACGCGGGCGAGGCGCCCATGATCGAGTTCCTCGTTCCCGTCTACGTGGAGGATCACGCCGTCAAGTGGGGCACCGTCCGGGTGGGCATCTCGCTGGCCGAGGTGAACACGGACATCCAGCGCACGACGCACCATCTGGTGCTGGCCGGCCTCGTCGCCGCGATCCTCTGCATCATCGGCGCGCGGTTCGCGGCCCGGGCCATCACGCGTCCGATCGAACGGCTGGTCGTCGCGACCCGCGCCATCGCGCGCGGCGACTACTCGCAGCGGCTGGACCTCCGGAGCGGCGACGAGCTCGAGACCCTGGCATGGCACTTCGACCGCATGTCGGACGAGGTCCACCGGCAGCAGGGGCAGATCCTCGCCAGTCGCGAGGACCTCCGCCGCCTGAACGAGAGCCTGGAGGCGACCGTCCTCGCCCGGACCCACGCGCTGGCCGAGTCGGAAGCCAAGTACCGCATCCTGGTCGAGAGCTCTCCGCTGGGCATCCTGATCGTGCAATCGGGCCGCGCGGTCTTCGTGAACCGCGCCTTCGAGCGGATGACCGGACAGGGCGCCGAGACCCTGCTCCAGAGCCCGGATCCCTTCCAGGTGTTCGATCCGGAATCGGAGCACAGGATCCGGAAGGCGCTCGAGGAGGCCCCGGACACCCAGATCGAGGTCCAGATCTGCCAGCCGTCCGGAAAGCAGATCTTCGTCGAAGTGCACACGGCGCGGCTCCTCTTCCAGAACGCGCCGGCGACGATGGTTCTCGCCACCGACGTCTCGGAGCAGCGCGACCTGCAAGAGCGCCTCATCCGCGGGGAGAAGCTCCGGGCGCTCGGGGAGCTGGCCGCGGGCGTCGCGCACGACTTCAACAACAACCTGGGCATCATCCTGGGGCGCACGCAGCTCCTCCAGATGCGCGTCACCGATCCCGACGTCACGGCGGGGCTCGAGGTGATCCGCCAGGCGGCCATGGACGGTGGGCAGACCGTGCGCCGGATCCAGCAGTACACGCGCGTCCGTGAGGAGCTGCAGCACGAGGTGCTCCATCTCCCGTCCGTGGCGGCCGAGGTGATCGAGATCACGAAGGGCAAGTGGAAGAACGAAGCGCAGCGCCGCGGCGTGAAGATCGAGATCCGGATCGAGTCCAAGGATCCCGCCCCCATCCTGGGGACGCGCGCCGAGATCCGCGAGGCGCTCACGAACCTGATCTTCAACGCGGTCGACGCGCTCCCGATGGGAGGCTCGATCGTCATCCGGGCGCTCCAGGGGGGGACGGAGACGATCCTCGAGGTCGAGGACAACGGCATCGGCATGGCGGAGCACGTGAAGAGCCGGATCTTCGAGCCTTTCTTCACCACGAAGGGGCTCTCGGGGAACGGTCTCGGGCTCTCGATGGTGTACGGGATCGTGAGCCGGCATCGCGGCTCGATCGAGGTGGAGTCCAAGGAGCAGGCGGGCACCGTGGTGCGCATGCGCTTCCCGGCCGTGGACCCCCAGAGCCCCGCGCTCTCGCTCCCCGAGCGGGTGTCCGCGCCGTACCAGGCGCGCATCCTCGTCGTCGACGACGAGGTGGATCTTGTCTCGATCATGCGCGACGCGCTGCAGCGCGAAGGGCACGTGGTGGTGACGGCGACCGGGGGGAGCGAGGGGATCCAGAAGTTCCGGGGCGGCAAGTTCGACGCGGTGCTCACGGACCTCGGCATGCCCGACGTGAGCGGCTGGGAGGTCGCGCGGGTCGTGCGGCGCGAGGGGGGCGCGCGGCTCATCCTGGGACTGGTGACCGGGTGGGGCGCGACCGTGAGCGACGAGGTGATGGAAGCGCACGCCATCGATTTCGTGATCGGGAAGCCCTTCGAGGTGGGAACGCTGACGATGAAGGTGAACGAGGTCCTGACGGCGCGGGGCAGCGAGGCGCCCGCGCCGCGAGGCGTCAAGCCTCGGCGATCCGCTTCACCCAGCGGAACTCGGCCGACTTGAGCCGGCGCTCCCGGTAGCCCAGGGCCTCGAGGAACCTGGCACCGTCGTCGTAGCCCACCGGGACCTCGGCCGCGATGAGGGAGACCCCCAGCTCGTTCGCGAGGAAACCCTCCGCCAGCTCCAGCGCGGCGCGTCCGAATCCCTTCGCACGCTCTCCCTGCGCGACCACCAGTCCTCTCAGAGTCGCGGGCACTTCATCGGCCCCCGCCTCGAACTCGATCGTTCCGATCAGGCTCTTGGTGTCGGTCCGGCGAATCGCCAGGTAGTACCGGCTGTCCTCGGAGAGCGCCTCCTCGTACATCATCTCCACCGCGGTGGGATCGAAATCGGAGGTGCCGGTCAGAGCCTCGAAGTAGTCGGGCGCGTCGAGGTAGACCTTCCAGATCGCCGGAAGATGCTCGGGCCCCGGGGATTCCAGATAGACCAGCGGGCCGTCGATTCGTGTGCTCGTGCCGGTGCTCATCGGATCAGGACGGCTTTCTCCAGTCGGGTTCTGCCCGTGGACTTGAGCTCGATCAGATACACGCCCGCGGCGGCTTCGCGACCTCCCGCGTCCCGCCCGTTCCACGGGAAAGCGTACACCCCCGCGGTGCCGGGACCATCATGCAACGTTCGGACCAGCGCGCCGTCGACGCGGTACACGCGGAGCGTGAAGCGGCCGTCCCGGTCCAGCGAGACCGGGATCGTGGCTTCGGGATTGAAGGGATTCGGACGGACCGGACCGAGCCCCAGGACGCGGGGTGCCTGCGCGCTCGCCGGGATGGTGACCTCGACCGGACCGTACTCCGTGTCCGGGGCTCCGTCGTGGGAGACCAGCACCCAGTACGATTGGCTCCTCCCCGCCCCGACATCGAGATCCTCCCAGCTCCCCGGTCCGAAATATCCGGTGGGCGTCGCCACCCGCACGCGCGAGGCGAGGTCGAGCGCGCGGTCGATTCCGACGGAAGAGACCCCGGCGCCGCCGAGATCCCATTCGACCACCACGCGCGCGCGCGCGGCGTCGTATCGCGCCGCCAGGGGAATGACCTCGGCCCCGGTCGTCGCGCACACCGCGTCTCCGCTCACCAGGACGTCGTCGATCCACCATCCCTGGCCTCCGCCGTTGAGCAGCGAGCGGAAGCGAAAGCCCAGCTGCACCACGCCCGAGTAGCCGGTCAGCGGCACCTTGGCCTGTGCGTACGACGGTTGCGGCGGCCAGCTCCACCGGTCGCCCGAGGGATAATCCGGAACCGGATGGAGCAGCGTCCAGCTCGCGCCCCCGTCGGTGCTGATCTCGACCGAGAGTCCTTCCCCCGCCGAGGTGCCGTACCGCTGGTAGAAGTACAGGGTGTCCCCCGAGCCGGTCAGGCGCACGGGCTGACTGACCAGCCGTGCGTCCTCGGAGGCAGCGTAGCTGCCCACTCCCGTGCCGGCCGGTCCCAGCTTCCAGCTATAGGTCCCGGACGTCGTGTGATTGCTTGCATTGTCCCGGTGCCACTCGTTCACGTTCCCGCACGCGTTGGCGGTGCTGTACCAGCGCTGCGAGGTGCTCTCGAAGTTGTCGCAGAGACCCGTGCGCGCGCCGAGGAGGATCTGCAGCGTGTCCACCTCGACCCGTCCCGAAGCCGTGAAGAGCGAATAGCGGCACCACGCTCCGATCGGGTCGGGAGAGAGATTCACGGTGAGATCGAGCGCGTTGCCCGAATCCGGCTGGGCCGGCGCGATCGGCCCGTAGTAGATCGAATCTCCACCCGTGAGCGTCGTGAACGAGTCGAGCGTCTGGAGCTTGGCGTAGAGCGGCGGCGAGGGAGTGCCGTTGGTGTTGAGAAGCGGGATCCGGACCGTGACCTTCTCTCCAGGCTCCGCGTAGCCGTCTCCATCGTTCGGCGTTCCCGCAAGCGGAGCGTCCTCGACCTGGGGCGCGAGCCTCCGGACCGAGGCGGCGCGGATCCGAAAGTCCGCCGTGATCGTTCCGGCGTTTTCGGCGATGTTCTGGATCGCGACCTGCGTGAACGCGCCGCAGGAGCTGAGGCTCGGCGGACAGGAGGCCGAGCTGAAATTCCCCGCGAGCAGCGCGCCGGGCCAGGGGTCGTACTTGTCGCCGCGATTGCCGGAGACGTTGACCGAGCCCGCGCAGGTCTTCTGCGAAGTGATCGTCCGCCGGTTCAAGTCCAGGTTCTGGACGCCCGCGGGCCCCGACACCGACTCCGCGCCTCCCGCTTCCTCGACGTCCACCAGCTTGTGCGCCGCGTTGTTGTTGTCGGACATGGAATCGTCGATGTGATAGATGAGAAGCCCGTGGGCGCGGACCCCCTCCTCCTCGACCGGCGTTCGAACCAGACCGGTGTCGAATCCGATGGGCTGGCGATTTTCGATCAGGAAATACTCGTTCCCGCTCGCACCGTTCGTCCAGAGGCGGTAGACCGTCCCGCCCGATTCCACGGGGGCGATCGAAACCCCCGTCTGATCGGTGGTGACGTTCACCGGATCGATCCACCCGAGCTTCCACTTCGACCACGCCGACATGTGCGCGGGGCTCGTGCCCAGGGTTTCTCCCGGAGCGTGCGTGAAGTTGCCGGCCGCCATGAGGTCCCACTCGCCGACCCCCTCGCTCGCCGTCGGGATGTCGGAGACGTCGTAGAGGTCGGGCAGGCCCAGCACGTGGCCGAACTCGTGGCAGAAGGTGCCCACCGACATGATGAGGTTGGGAGAGGTGTGGGGCGCGAGCCCCGCCCATTTCTCGGGCTCGGTGGAGTAGGCGCTCACCACGATCGGGCCGCCCGCGCCGATGTCGTTGCTCGAGTACCCCTGGCCCACGATCGTCCACTTGTGGGAATAGATGTCGGACTTGGAGGCGGTCTCCTCGGCGCCGGGCCCGGCGTGCACGATGAAGACCCCGTCCACGACTCCGTCGTCGTCGCCGGAATCGGGGATCAGGTCGGGCCCGTCGTTGTCGAAATTCCGGAAATCGTAGTCCGCGTCCGCCATCGTGACGGCGTCGAGGGCCATTTGCCGCGCGTTGTTCGGCGAGCCCCCCAGCCCGCTCGCGTTGGCCGTGTAGTAGCTGTAGGGATGAGGGGCCGTGTACCAGCGCGTCACCACCCCGTCGATGTCGAACAAGCCCCTTGATATCTCGCGGTAGTAGTCGCGAAGGCTCCCGAGACGCCGGGTGCCTACGCTGAAAAGGAGGGAGTCGTAGGCCTCGGGGGGATGCGCCAGGGTGTCCGCCATCCAGCCGGGATCATTCGGGATCGCGGGATCTGGCGGGAACTGGAGCAGGATGACGATCGCCTTGTAGTGGCGCGCGCTCGTGAGGCGCACGCGCTCCGGCTGATCCAACCCCGCGGGCTTTTGGGCCAGGCGCTCCAGCAGGGCCCGGGCCTGTTGGGTGTTACGGAGCGGCGTCTCGGTGAAGAGGGGCGCGACGGCATACGCCTTGGGCGCAAGGCACAAAGAGATGCACGCCACGACGATGCCGCTGCACAGCCGCACGAACGAGACTCCTTCCGGCTCTGAATTCGCGCGGCCGGGTGGTCAGGTTTTGACGGGGGAGGAACCGATGCGGTCGAAGCCGGCGCGCTCCTGCTTTCCCCATCCGCCACGCCCCAGAATGATATCCAGCATCGCGCCCAGGCGGAAGAAGAGAGTCAGGATGCGGTAGGAGAAGTTCTCCAGCACGCCCACGCCGATCATGAGGGCGAAATCCCCCCAGCTCCGGTACAGGCCGAAGGAAAGCTCCTCCAGGAACACCGCCGAGATCGAGAGGAAGGCGCCCGAGGTGACGGCGAGGAAGAGGAACGCCCAGAAGTAGACCGGGGAGAGGAAGCCCATGAAGTAAGCGATCGGAATGATGATGTAGCCCAAGAGCTCCACGAGCGGTCCCAGCACCTCGAAGAGGAAATAGTACGGAACTCCGATCCAGCGGAGGGAGCCCGAGCCCGATTTCCACCCCAGCGAGCGGTGCAGCCAGAGCGAGTGGATGAGCCCGCGGTGCCAGCGGCCTCTCTGGCGCGCCAGGGCCCCGACTTTCTGGGGCACCTCCGTCCAGCAGATGGGATCGGGGAGGAACTGGACGAGATAGGGGCGTCTCTGCTCGCGCATGTGGCGGTGCAAGCGCATCACCAGCTCCATGTCCTCGGTCACGACGTCGGAGCGATACCCGCCCACCTCGATCAGGACATCCTTCCGGAACAGGCTGAAGACGCCCGAGAGGATGAGCAGGTTGTTCATGGCGCTCAGGCCCAGCCGGCTCGCAACGAAGGCGCGAAGGTACTCGATCACCTGGAAGGCCGCGAGGATGTTCTGCGGCAGCCTGGGCTCGACCACGCGGCCGCGCTCCACGCGGCAGCCGTTCGCGACCCGCACCTGGCCGCCGACCGCGATCACCCGGTCCGGATCCTCCAGGAAGGGGCGCACAACGCGGAGAAGCGCGTTTTCCTGGAAGAGGGAATCGGCGTCGATCGTGCAGACGAGGGGGTAGTGGGAGAGGTTGATCCCCGCGTTCAGGGCCGCGCTCTTTCCCGCGTGCACCTTATCCACGACCACGAGGTTCGGATGGGTCGGAGAACGGTAGATTCCCCGGATCGCCCCTTCGATGGGGAGGCTTCTCCGGTACACGGTGTCCCGCAGCGTGAGCTTGAACTCCCGTCGGAGCTTCGCGAGGGTCTCGTCGGTGGAGCCGTCGTTCACCACGATGACCTCGTGCTGCGGATAGTCGAGCGAGAGCACCGAGTGGACGGCATCGACCACGTTGGGCTCTTCGTTGTACGCCGGCACGAGGACGCTGATCGGAAACGTGAAATGGGATTTCGCCAGCGCCTCGTAATCGGCGTAGAAGTTCTGCGCGAGGCGACGGCGCATGTCGAAGAAGGAGAGGATCAGGAGGCCGAACAGCACCATCTGGAGCGCGCTGAAATAGAGGAGCACGATCAGGCTGACCACGTTGATCGTGGGCAGGAGCCAGGCGGGAGGGGTGCCGTGCATCAGGGCTCCACTCCCTTGCTGACCGCCGAATCGGGTAAGGGCATCCCGAGCGTCATGAGCGCTTCCACGGCGCAGTCGCGCGCGAACCGGTCGTCCCCGTGGAGCGTGCGCAGGAGCGCCGACTTCGAGGGCTCGCCGATGCGCACGAGGGCATCCAGGGCGTTCTTTCTCACCCACCACGACCGGTCGCGGAGTGCCAATCCAAGCTTGGGCACCGCGTTCGGGTCCGCGATGCGGCCCAGCGCCTCCGCCGCGTGCGCCCGCACGTACCAGACCGTGTCCTCGAGAAGCGGCTCCACCAGCGCGGCGCTCGCCCGGTCCGCGATCATGCCCAGCGCCCAGACCGAGGCGGAGCGCACGTCCGGCTCCTTGTCCGCGAGCGCGTCCCCCAGGGAGCGCGTGGCGCGGGGATCCTTGATCTCGCCGAGGATTCGCGCCGACCAGAACCGCGCCTTGGGAGTTCCTTCGCGGAGCGCGCGGATCAGAAGGGGAGCCGTGCGCGGTCCCATCTCGATGCAGATCGCCGCGATCCGCGCCGAGACGGAGGGATCGTGCCTTCCCAGGCACTCGACCAGGGCCTCCTCCGCCGCCTGAAGCTTCATCCTTCCCAGCGATTGCGCCGCGACGTTCCGCACGTCGGGATCCTTGTCCTCGAGCGCGCTCAGGAGCGCGGGCACCGAGCTCGGCACCTTGAGCTCGCCCAGGATCCGGAGCGCTTTGGCCCGCGTCCATTTCCAGGGACTGCGGGTGTGCCGGAGGCAGCGCGCGATCACGCCCTCTTCCTCGAGGGCGTGGATGACGTCCAGCCGCACCGCCAGCTCGAGCTGGCTCACCTCCAGCGACGCCAGCTCCGACCAGCGGCCCGAGAGCGCCTGCACGATCCGCCGCATCCCTTCCTCGCGGTCCTCGGGCACCCCCGTCTTCAACATCAAAAAGCTCTTCCTGAGACGGTCGAGAAACGCCCGCTTGGAGGATTCCTCGCGCGTCGAGTACAGCTTGTTCCCGATCGCCGCCATGGTGGTGAGCGCCACGATGCAGAGCAGCACCCCGAGCGTGACCAGAAGCACCTGGTAATCGATCACGAAAGCCTCCTCACCACCGCACCGAGCCGGAGAGCGTCAGGCCCCAGGTGCGGTAGGAATGGTTGTCCACGGAGTAGTAGCCCTCCACGCCGAGAGGGATTGCGTTCAGGAACGTTCCCCCCACGTTCGCGGACCAGACATTCGCGGCGATGTCGCTGAAGTTGGCCGACTGCATGAACGAGAACTCGTAGCGCGCCCCGTAGTCGAGCGAGGCCCGCTCCGAGTAGCCGGTCATCGTGATCCCGGCCGCGTGACGGACGCTCTCGAGCGGCGTGAAGTAGCTTGCCGAGGGCTTGGACCAGTCCGCCCAGGTGAGCCCGTAGTCCAGCGTGAGGCGCGGGACGCGCCCCAGCAGCCGGTACGCCGCCACGCCCGCCACCGACGTGCGCTCGTTGTCGTCGGTGTAGAAGGTCTTCGCGAAGGAGCCGCTCGCGTTCACGCGGCCGCTCGCGTCCCAGCGCAATCCCAGGTCGGCCGTGGTCCCGCCTCCGGGGACGAGCACCGGGAGCCCGCTCGAGGCGTCGGTCGTCTTGATGGCGATGAAGTCGCGCCGCACGCCAGCGCTCGGCGTGAACCGTCCCAGGTAGCCCCAGAGGCGCGAGTGGTAGCCGAAGAAATCGTCGTCCCGGCCGAGCGGGTAGAGCACGGCGGGGTTGCGCGCCTCGAATCGCCGGTACGCGAGCCCGCCCTGGAACTGCACCGGATAGCGGCGGAGAAAGGTCAGGTCTCCGCTCACGCCGGTGCTGTTGAGATCGTAGTTGAGGTTGAGGGACGAGGGCGGACCGTCCGTCTTCTCCCAGTGGTGGAGTCTCGAGGCGCGCACGTCGATGCCCACCGAGCGCGCCAGCGTCGCGCGGCCGTCCAGGAATTCCCCCGCCGTCTCGAGCTGAAACGCGGTGGAGTCCGAGGTGATCTGCCGTTCGCGGCTTCGCGTCCATCCGGTCCCCGACTGCGGCCGGAGCGCCAGACGCACCGCCCCGCGCTCCTCGGCCAGCCCCTGCGAATCGGCTCCGTGCGCCGCGGCGCGCTCCGCGAAGGCATCCGAGGCCGTCGGCGCGTCACGCCACCGCGCGACCGTGGCGAGCCCGAGCCAGGCGTCTCCGTTTCCCCGGTCCGCGTCCAGCACGCGGAGGAATTCCCGTGAGGCACCCGCCAGATCGCCCTCCCAGGAAAGGGCGCGCGCGTACCCGATGCGGGTCTCGAGATCGGTCGAGTCCTGCTGGATGGCGCGGCGGAACTCGGGAATGGCGGCCTCGCTCCGTCCCGACCACGCGAGCGCGCGCGCATAGCCCGCGCGCTCGAAGGCGTCGTCAGGGTACCGGGCGAGGACCTTCCGGTAGGTCTGGATCGACTCGTCGAAATGCCGCGACCAGGCGAGAACGCGCGCGAGAAGCGACAGCATGTCCTTGTTCTCGGGATCGTCCCGCAGGGCCGGGCGGAGAATCGCGGCCGCGGCGTCGAAGTCCTTCCGATCGCTCGCCGCGCGGGCCGTGCGAAGCGCCTCCTCGGAGCCGGGGCTCATTTCCTGCGCGGAGGCCGGCGGCGTGAAGCCGGCCGTGGAGGAGCCGGCGCACGCGAAGAGCGCGGTCGCGAGCGCGCCCACGAGAAACCGCGAGACGCGGCCGCCCGCGCACGCCGGGACAGCGCGCGCTCTACCGGCTCTTGGCGTCGAGATCCGTCGAGCTTCGTTGATCACGGGCATCCATTCCCTCGAACGCGTCCCTGACGAACATCGCGGACCTCTTGACCCGCTCCGAAACGATCGGCAGTTCCCATTCCTTCCACACATACGACCCCGCCGCTGGACTCGTGA
>Ga0066665_10001383_pt1 | contig 11217 bp, 7 predicted proteins | sample GraSoiAngelo_114_FD_75175 | JGI IMG/M metagenome (GOLD analysis project Ga0066665, IMG submission 75175) | Grasslands soil microbial communities from the Angelo Coastal Reserve, California, USA - 14_0903_13_40cm | ecosystem: Environmental > Terrestrial > Soil > Grasslands | place: USA...
GACGCAGGCACCGCGGGCGCCACCGTGCAGGCCAGCGACGGGTTCGCCGTCGCCACGAGGTCGCTCACGATCACGGTGAACAACGTGAACCGGGCGCCGGTCCTGACACAGCCGGGGAACATCTCCGTGAACGAAGCGACCACGGCCGACCGGTCCCTCGTGGCGAACGATGCGGACGGCGATGCCCTCACCTACTCGCTCGTCTCGGGACCCACGTACGCGACGGTCACGACCGCCTCAGGCACCGGCAACCTGCATGTCGCGCCCGGCTACGACGACGCCGGAACGGCCACGGCCACGGTGCAGGCCAGCGACGGGATCGCGAACGATCAGAAATCGCTGACGATCGAAGTGAACAACGTGAACCGTCCGCCGACGATGAATCCTCTTTCTCCGATGACCGTCAATGAGGGCGGCACGGCGGATCAGGCCCTGAGCGCGAGCGATCCGGACGGAGACGCGGTCCGCTTCGAGAGATCCAGCGGACCCTCCTGGGTGATCGTGACCACGTCGGGCAACGGTGTGGGCAACGTCCACCTCCAGCCCAGTTTCAGCGATGCCGGAACCGCGAGCGCCACGATCAGCGCCGTCGATCCGTCGAACGCCTCGGCGAACAGCGGCCTCTTCATCTCGGTGAACAACGTGGATCGCCCGGTGTTGATGGCCGGCATGGGCAACATGGCCCTCGCCGCGGGATCGACCGCGGATCAGTCGTTCACGGCGGCGGATCCGGATGAGGATGCGATCACCTTCACGCACACCGGTCCGACGTTCATGACGAGGACGGACAATCCCCAGGTGGGGACGACCCGTACCGGGAGCGTCCACCTCGCGCCCTCCTCGACGACCTTCGGGACCTTCGCGGCGTCGGTGACGGCGACGGCGAACGGGACGACGTCGACCCAGAATTTCGAGATCAACGTCACAGCGGTGAACAACCCGCCGACCCTGGCCCAGCCGAACAACATGACGGTGAACGAGGGTCAGACTGCGGATCAGGCGATCACGGCGACGGATCCGGACGGAAACGGGCTCTCCTTCTCCCTCGCCTCGGGTCCCACGTACGCCAATGTGACCACGACGGATGGCGGCAGCGGGACGGCGACCGGGAACGTCCACCTGGCCCCCGGGCTCTCCGACATCGGAACCGCTTCCGCGACGGTCCGCGCCACCGACGGCAGCCTGAACAGCGACAAGTCCTTCCAGATCACCGTGAACACGATCAACCAGGCGCCGGTCCTGGCGCAACCTACCGACATGACGGTGGTCGAGGGGAATATCTCGGAGCAAACCCTCAGCGGCACGGATGCGGACGGCGACGCGCTCCAGTTCCAAAAGGTGACGGGGCCGTCCTTCATGACGGTCGCGCTCACCTCCGGCGTGGTCCACCTCGCGCCGGTCTCCGGCGACGCGGGCACGCACAGCGCGTCCGTCAGCGTGACCGACGGCATCGCAAGCGATACGAAATCCTTCACCATCTTCGTCATCGCGGCGTCCCTGAACCGCGCTCCCGTGCTCGATCAGCCTGCGGCCATGACCGCCCAGGAAGGGAGCACCGCGGATCAGTCGCTCCATGCTTCCGATTCCGACGGGAACCCACTGACGTTCGCACTCGTCTCGGGTCCCACGTACGCTCATGTGACCACGACGGACGGCGGCAGCGGGACGGCGACGGGGCTCGTCCACCTGGCGCCGGGATTCAGCGACGCCGGCACCGCCATCGCTTCGGTCAGCGCTTCGGACGGGTTCCTGATCGACGGCAAGTCCTTCCAGATCACCGTGGAGAACACGAACCGCGCTCCGGCGCTCGATGCCCTCTCGAACATGACGGTGGCGGAAGGGGACACCTTGAATCAGACGGCGCACGCCACCGATCCTGACGGCGACGCCCTCACGTATCACAAGGACTCAGGGCCCTCCTTCATGACCGTTCAATTGGACGGTCTGATTCATCTCGCGCCCCATTCCGGCGACGCCGGCACCTACGACGCTTCTGTCAGCGCGTCGGATGGAACGGCCAGCGACTCCAAGTCCTTCCTGATCACCGTTACGCTCGCGGCGGCCAACCATCCGCCGGTGCTCGCCCAGCCCTCCAACATGACCGTGAACGAGGGTGAGACCCAGGACCAGACGATCAACGCGACGGATCCCGACGATCAATCTCTGACCTTCAGCCTGGTGGACGGGCCCACCTTCGCGTCGGTCACGACACTCAATGCCACGCAGGGGCGGATCCACCTGGAGCCGGGGTTTACGGCCAGCGGAACCTATGCCGGGACCGTCCACGCCACCGATCCGGGCTCGTTGTTCGACGACAAGAGCTTCACGATCACGGTCAACAACGTGAATCGTCCGCCCTTCTTCCCGACGATCGGGGACCAGTTCGTGGCGGAGGGGGACACCAAGGACTTCACCGTGCATGCAACCGATCCCGACCTCGATCCCGTCACCATCTCGGCCCAGCTTCCCGCCTTCGCCACCCTGACGCCGGATCCGGGAACAGGCATCGGCTCCTTCCACCTGGCGCCGGGCTTCGGGAATGCGGGAGCGCATCCCGCGACGGTGACGGCAACGGATGACCACGGAGGTGCCTACTCCGAGAGCTTCACGATCTTCGTCACCCTCACCAACCGCAAGCCGCTGCTCGCGCAGCCCTCCGACATGACGGTCAACGAAAACGCGACGGCGGATCAGCCGCTGTCCGCGACGGACGCGGACGGTCAGGAGCTGACGTTCTCGATCACGGGGCCGACGTACGCGACCGTGACCACGACCGAGCGCGGCACCGGCACGGCGACCGGAAACCTGCACCTGGCGCCGGGATTCTCCGACGCGGGCACGGCGCCGGCGACCGTGACGGCCAGCGACGGCAGCGCCGAGGACTCGAAGTCGCTCACGATCACCGTTCTCAATCAGGATCGTGCCCCGGTGCTCGACGCGATCGGGAACATGGCGGTCGCGGCGGGAGCGACCGCGGATCAGAGCATCCATGCCGCGGATCCGGATGGCGACACGATGACGGAGCTGTTCGAAGGCCCGGCGTTCGCCTCCCTCACGACGTCCCAGGGCGGAGGGATCCTCACCGGAACCATTCACCTCGCTCCGCCGCTTGGCACCTCGGGCTCGTTCGAGGCGTCGGTCACGGTGAGCGCCAACGGCTTGTCCGACTCCCATACCTTCTCGATCGCGGTGACCGAGGTGAACCACCCGCCGGTGCTCGCGCAGCCGTCCGACATGACGGTGGACGAGAACGCGACCCGGGACCAGGCGCTCTCCGCGACGGATGCGGACGGAAACGGGATTACCTTCTCGAAGATTACCGGCCCGTCCTTCCTGGTGGTCACCACGATCACGCCCGGGACCGGAACGGGGACCGGGAACGCGCACCTGGCGCCCGGTTACTCGGACGCCGGCACCTACGCCGCGACGGTTTCCGCAAGCGACGGAGGATTGACCGACCAGAAGAGCTTCCTGATCACGGTGAACAACGTGAATCAGCCGCCGGTCGCCGATGCGGGCGGACCGTATACCGGCATCGTGGGAACTCCGGTGAACTTCACGGGCTCGGCCTCGGATGCGGACGGCAACTCGGTCACGCTCTCGTGGGATTTCGACGCCTCCAACGGAATCACCTCGGAAGCGACGGGCGCGACGGCAAGCCACACCTACCTGGTCAACGGGACCTACACGGTGACGTTGACCGCGACCGACAACGGCACGCCGGCGCTCACCGGTGTCGATACGGCGACCGCGACCATCTCGAGCTCGGCGCTCGAGGCGATCATCTCGCTCACGGGGAACGACCGGTTCATCCGGCTCTCCTCGGGCAGGATCTGGTGCGTCCAGATCCGGGCGAAGAACGGCATGTTCCGGAGCGGCGACGTGATCGGCTCTTCGATCCTCGCGAGCTACAACGGACTGTCCATCCAAGCGACGACCCAGAAGGAGGACGATCGCGAACGGAACATCGGTTCCTGCCACGGCCGCCTGAGGGCCTGCTTCGGAAAGGACGACCTGAGGTCGCTCTTCGCGAGCCTCCCGAACGGCTTCACGGTCGTGGACGTCGTGATCACCGGAAATCTGAGGAGCGGCGGCTCCTTCCGAGGCGTGGCCTCGGTGCTGGTCATCAAGGGCGGAGACCTCGCTCACAACGACGACGGAGAGAACCACGACAACGAGGACGGGGCCGTCAGCGCGGATCCGTACGCCAGCCCCAACCCGTTCAACCCGAACACGACGATTCACTACGAGCTGAGCCTTCCGGGCAGCGTCCGGCTTCACATCTACGATGTCTCGGGAAGGCTTGTGAAGACGCTCGTGAATGACGTGATGGGGAGCGGGGCGCACGAGGTGGCCTGGGACGGAACGTCCAGGAGCGGATCGCGGGTGTCCTCGGGCGTGTACTTCTACGTCCTGCAGACCCCGGAACGCATCTTCAAGAGCCAGCTGGTCGTGACGAAGTAGCGGATTCTCGACTCAGAATCCAGGGCGGGGCGGCCCTCAGAGGTCGCCCCGCTTCGTTTTGAATCCTACGCAGCGGGGCTGGAGCGGGGGCCTCTACAGCCGGCGCTCCGCGGCCCGGACCAAAGTGAGGAGCGCCGTCTGGATCGGCACCGGCTCTCCCACCGACTCGGCCGCGCGCACGATCGCGCCGGTGATCTCCTCGATCTCGGTCCGGCGCCCGCGCGCGAGGTCCTCCTTCATGGAGGAGGAATTCGCGGCCGTCTCTTTCAGGATGGCCCGGAGCGCCTCCTCCGGGTCGAAGTCCTTGTCCAGCACTCCGAGCCTCAGGCCCACGCGGGCGGCTTCGCGCGCGGCTCCGCGCGCGATCTCGAAGAGGGTGCTCTCGAGCAGGAGCGTGCCGTTCGTGCACCGCGCCAGAGCGGTGACCGGATTCACCGCGGAGTTCAGCACGAGCTTCCGCCAGAGCACGGAGCGCGCGTCGGGACGGGCCTCGGCGAGGAGGCCCGTGGACCGCAGGCACTCGGCGGCGCGCCCCGCGGCCGGGAGCTCGGCCGGCCTCCAGGGCGCGACCACGGTGATCCCTCGGTCCGTGGCGTGGAGGAGCCCGCGATCGTCCAGATAGGCGCCGAGCGATGTGGCGGCGGCCAGGAGGGGAAGCGAGGGGAGCTCCGCGTCCAGGAGCTCCATGTGCCCCCATCCGTTCTGCAGGGAGCAGACCGGCGTTTGTTTGAGTCCGGTCGATCCGAGCGCGCGGGCGACCTCCTTCGTGTGATACGACTTCACGCAGAGGAACACCAGCTCGCATTCCGCGAGGATGCCGAACTCGGCGCTGGTCTGGAGCGAGGAGTGCTCGTGCTTCATCGCGTCGTGGCGGGATCCGCCGGATCGGGTCACGATGCGGACCTCGGCTTTGGCATCGAGGAAGCGCGACGCGAGGAGCGTCCCGAGGGCCCCGCCCCCCACGATCCCGATCGAGTCTGCCATGAAGGACCCCCGCGTCCGTAAGCGTCACCCGGGGCCGTTGACACCCCTATGATCCGGAGTCTACACTCGCCTCCTCCTGATCCTCAATGGACCCCCTCGGCAAGGCACCCCGATTCAGACCATGAAGTGAAGCGGCTCCGCGGCGTCATTTTCGATTACGGCAACACGCTCGTGTGCGTGGACCCGAGGCTCGGGTCCCTGCGCACCGACTACGCCGACGTCGTCGCGCGTCCCGGGGCGGAGCGCCTCCGCGCGTTCCTGGCACGAGCGGGTGCATTGCTGCCGTCGCAGGAAGAGCCGTTCGTGGAGCGCTTCCTCGAGGTGCGCGAGCGGAACCGCAGGGCCGCGGAGCGGGATCGTCTGGAGATTCCCATGCTTCGCTCGCTCCGTGAGACGCTCCTGGATCAAAAGCTCACGGTGCTGGAGGAAGACGATCTGGAGCGCGCGGTTGAGGAGTTCTTCCAGGCTGAGATCGAGCTGATCCGCGCGATCCCCGGGGCCGGAGAGCTGCTCCTGGCTTTGCGCCGGAGCGGAATCAAGATTGCGTTGCTCTCGAACGCGACCAGCGGACGCTATGTCACGCGGGCGCTGCGTGGATTCGGCTGGGACGGCTTCTTCGACCCGCTGCTCGTTTCTGCTGATCTTGGCATTCGAAAGCCGCACGCCGAAGCGTTTCGAGCCGTCCTCAAGCACTGGGATCTGGAGCCCGGCGAGATCGCGATGATCGGTGATTCCCTCTATCACGACGTGGGGGGAGCCCAGGCGGTCGGAATCCAGACCGTCCACTTCACCGCGATCTCGGCCACCCTCGACGTGACGATCGCCGATCCCCCCCGTCCCGATTTCAGGGTCTCTACCCACGAGGAGCTCCGGAAGCTGCTCTTGCCCGACGCAGACTGACACACCCGCTCTCCCCCGGAACGGGCCCATGCTCGCGCGCGTCCTGAGCTGCACCACCCAGGGAATCCAGGGTCTCTTCGTCGAGGTCGAAGCGGACCTCGGCGCGGGGCTTCCCACCTTCTCGATCGTGGGGCTCCCCGACGCGGCCGTCCGCGAGAGCCGCGAGCGCGTGCTGGCCGCGCTCCGGAACTGCGGCTTCGAGTTTCCGGCCCGCAAGATCACGGTGAATCTCGCGCCGGCGCACGTGCGGAAGGAAGGCGCCCGCTTCGATCTTCCCATCGCGGTCGCGCTGCTCCTCGCCTCCGGCCAGATCCCTCGCAGCGAGTCCCTCGAATCGGGGGTGTTCGTCGGAGAGCTCGCGCTGGACGGAACGCTCCGCGGCGTCCGCGGCATCCTGGCCGTCATGGCGGCCGCGAGCCGCGAAGGACGGGGACCGGTCTGGATCCCTCGGGAGAACGCGCGCGAAGCCCGGGCCATCGGCGGCGTGGCCGTGCTCACCCTCGGCTGCCTGCGCGAGCTTCGCGGGGACGATCCGCTGGAAGCGGTGGAGAAGAGCGGCCCCGAATCCGCCGCACCGGAACACGTGCACTCCGAGCCCCCGGACCTGTCGGAGGTGTGCGGGCAGATCCTGGCGCGCCGGGCGCTGGAGGTGGCCGCAGCCGGGGGACACAACCTGCTCCTGGTAGGGCCGCCCGGCTCGGGGAAGACCATGCTGGCGAAACGGCTGCCGGGGATCCTGCCCTCCCTCACGCGCGAGGAGGCGGTGGAGGTGAGCACCATCCATTCCGTCGCGGGGCGGCTAGCGCCGGGCGCGGGGCTCATCCACGCTCCGCCCTTCCGGGCGCCGCACCATACGATCTCGGACGCAGGCCTCGTGGGAGGCGGAAGGGGACCGCTCCCCGGCGAAGTGAGCCTGGCCCACCGCGGCGTGCTCTTCCTGGATGAGCTGCCCGAGTTCCACCGGAACGCGCTCGAGGCGCTGCGCCAGCCTCTCGAGGAAGGGCACGTGTCGATCGCGCGCGTCCACGGCGCGACGATCTTCCCCGCGGCCTTCTCGCTGGTGGCGGCGATGAATCCCTGTCCGTGCGGATTTCGCGGGGACGCGCGTCGCGCGTGCCGGTGCGGGGAGGAGGCGGCGTCGCGATACTGGTCCAAGGTGTCGGGACCGGTGCTGGACCGGATCGACCTGATCCTCGAGGTCCCTGCCGTGCCGATGGACGACCTCTTCCCGGGCACGCCGGGCGAGCCGTCGTCCGCGGTTCGCGAGCGGGTGATCCGCGCCCGCGCGGCCGCGGCGCGCCGGATGCCGGGGATCGCAAGGAACGCGGCCCTCACCCCGAAAGCCCTGGAGCGGGTCGCGCCCCTCGATCCGGATTCCCGGCAGCTCGTGCGCCGCGCCTCGGACGCGTTCCGCATCACGGCGCGCGGCGTGGTCCGGGTCCGGCGCGTCGCGCGGACCATCGCGGATCTGGCCGGCTCGGAGCGGGTGCGCCCGGAGCACGTCGCGGAGGCGCTGCAGTACCGGATGCCGCCCGGTGCGCTCTAGCCCTCCGGCGCCCCGCCTTCCTGTGTGCTGGCGAACGCGGCGGCGAGAGGGTAGAGTCCCCCCGGCCCGGATTCTCGCGTGGTGAGCCCTGGAGGGAAAGACGATGAGCCGTATCGCGGGCGCGACCCATTCGCTGCTTCGGATCGTTGCGGGACTTCTCTTCGTCTGTCCCGGTGGAATGAAGCTTCTTCACTGGTTCGGCGGAATGCCCGCCGGCGTTCCAATGACGCCTCTCCTCTATACGGCCGGTGTGATCGAGCTGGTGGGCGGAACCTTGATCCTGCTCGGGCTCTTCACGCGCCCCGTCGCCTTCATCGCTTCGGGGGAGATGGCCTTCGCCTACTTCATCGGACACTTTCCGAGGGGGTTCTGGCCGATCCAGAATCAGGGCGAGCCCGCGGTCCTCTTCTGCTTCATCTACCTGTTCCTATGGGGCAACGGCGCCGGACCCTGGAGCCTGGATCACTGGCTCCACCAGCGGCGCGCTGGCGGCCGAGGAAACTCCTAGCGCGATCCCGCGCCGAACCTCTGGACCGCCCTCGCGCGCGCCTTCGCCGCCTCGGCTTCGCGGTCCTTGGGGGGCGCGGTCGTTTTCAGCTCGTCGAGGAGCTTTTTCGCGGCCAGAGCCACCTCCGCGACGGCGCGGTCGAACGCGGCATGGTTGGACAGCGAGGGCTTCGTGAATCCGCTGATTTTCCGGACGAACTGAAGGGATGCGGCACGCACCTCCTCATCGGTGGCGGAAGGATCGAAGTTGAAGAGCGTCCGTATGTTCCTGCACATGGTGGACTCCTGGGTGTCCTACGTAGATTCCGGGGGAGAACCGGGTTGACTTCGGGGTACGGAATCGTTAGCGTAACCCGGAGTCGAATCCAGACCTACACACATCCATGACCCCGTTCGGCCGTTTGCTTGGAAACCGTATCGCCCTTGGGGGCGCCATTGCAATATTCCTCGTGGCAGGGACCGCTCGTGCGCAAACGACCACGAAGGGAGCCGTGAGAGCTCCCGCGCGCACCGCTCCTTCCAATATCGCCACGATTTCCGTCGAAGAAGCCCTTCAGCTTACGAAAAAATCGCCGAAAGATCCCCATGCCTACCTGGCGCTCGGCGGCGCCTACCGCCGGGCCGGCCGCTACCAGGACGCCGTCAGTGCGTTCCAGAGGACGGTAGCTCTCGACCCCAACAACTCCACCGCCCACGTCAGTCTCGGTGCGGTGTACATGGACCTCAAACGACCCGAGGACGCAGAACGCGAATTCCGGAAAGCGCTCAAACTAAACCCCAACGACCCGGGCGCGCATTTCAACATGGGGAATTTCTATCTGGGGAAGGGACGGCGGGACGACGCCCTCGGCGAATTCCGGAAAGCCACCGAGCTCACGCCTCCGCTGGCGGACGCCTGGGTCAGCGTGGCGCTCATCGAGGGGGAGCTGGGAAAGACGGACGACGCCGTCCAGCACTATCAGAAAGCGCTCGCCATCGATTCCACCAACGTTCGCGCGCTCACGAATCTGGGGAACGCGCGGTATACTCAGCTGCGCTACCCCGAGGCGACGGATCTGTATCGGAAGGCGCTTCGATACGATCCCCGGAATCAGGAAGCGAACTACAACCTCGGGATCGCGTTCGCGGACGCACAGATCTTCAAGCAGGCCCTTGCATACTGGAAGCGGGTCGTGGAAATCGATTCCACGACGCAGGTCGCGGAGACGGCGAAGAGCAGCGTCCAGATTCTCGAGGATTTTCTCAACGCCCAGCAAGGGAAACAGGTCCAGCGGCCGACGGGAGTAACGACCGAGAAGCATTAGTTCACGCCGCTCCCGAGAGCTTGGCCGGGGCCTGCTCCCCAGGAGGCACGAACTCATGCTGACGCGTCCCTCACGCCTCACCCAAGCCCTCGCGATCCCGGCATTTCTGTTCTCCTGGGGCTGTGCCTCGCACGAGAGGCCCCTCGCGGCATCCTCGCCCGCGAGCGCGTCCGGCAACACGGTTCCCGCACCCGGGACCGAGACCCCCCAGCCCGCGGCGAAGCCGCTTTCCCGGCAGCAGGAGTCGCGTCGGAACGTCGAGGCAGCGAACGATCTCGTGCGGCGGGGGCAATACGACGAGGCGGAGCATCTCTACCGCCTCGCGCTCGAGGCCGAGCCCAACTCGATGGAGGCGGTCGCGGGACTGGGACGCGTGGCGGTCCAGCGCGGGCGTTATTCCGAGGCGTTGCCCCTTCTCGAGCGCGCGACCAAGCTCCCGAGCCAGATCATCCCGGCCTTCCAGGCGCTCGGAGACGCATACGCCGCGACCGGTGACGTGGAGCGCGCGGCAGGGGCCTACCGGCAAGCCGTTGCGCTGGCGCCCGAAAACCTCGAGGCGCGCCTTTCCCTGGCCCGCTCCCTGACCGAAGTCGGCGAGTTCGCGGAAGCCGAGGAGATCTGCTCCCGCTCCCTGCGCATTGCCCGCGAGGATCCGGTGGTGCTCTCGCGGGTGTATCAGACGCTCGGGGAGGTCGATTCGCGGAAGGGAAACAGCCCCGCGGCGATGTCGGCCTACTACAAGGCCGCGGAGCTGAACCCGCGCGATGCGGACGTGACCCGGGGCATGGCGAACTGCGCCATCCGGGCCGGCCTCTATGCCGAAGCGGCGGCGGCGTATACCAAGCTTCTCCAGCTGGCGCCGCTCGATTTGTCGGCGAAAAAGCAGCTGGCCTGGGTAAATTTCAAACTGGAGCGCTACCCGCTCGCCATCAGCCACTACGAGGCCATCCGGGATTCCCTGGGAACGGTCGATCGCTACTACCTGGCGCAGGCTTACGCCAAATCGAACCGGGTGGACCGCGCGGTGGAGCAATTTCGTGAGGTAGTTCGGCTGGACAAGGAGAACTACAAAGGGGTTTACTGCAACATGGCGTACGCCTTCTACGAAGCCAACCGATACGAGAGCGCGATCTCCGTTGCCCGCGAGGGGCTGGCGGCGGACAGCGCGAGCGCCTGCCTGCACTTCTGCTGGGCCCAGGCGCTCGACAAGCTGGGCCGTCACAAGGACGCGATCCCGGTCTTCGAGGCGGCTCTGGGGGATCCCGCGTACGCAGACGCAGCCAAGCGGGAGCTGGAGCGGCAGCGCCGCATCGTGCGGCTGCTCCAATCGAAGTAACGCCCGAGCTCCGGGCGGTAACCCACTGACCGAGGAGGATTCGAAATGGTTTCGAGGAACGTGCGAACAGCATTTCTGGGTGCGGCCCTGAGCCTGCTCGTGGCCGGCGCGGCGTCGGCGGACGATCCGGCGGCCAAGGCCCCGGCAGCGACGAAGGCCCCGGCAGCGACGAAGGC
>Ga0066665_10001385_pt1 | contig 11213 bp, 9 predicted proteins | sample GraSoiAngelo_114_FD_75175 | JGI IMG/M metagenome (GOLD analysis project Ga0066665, IMG submission 75175) | Grasslands soil microbial communities from the Angelo Coastal Reserve, California, USA - 14_0903_13_40cm | ecosystem: Environmental > Terrestrial > Soil > Grasslands | place: USA...
CTCGGGTACTGGTAATCGAGATGGCCGATCGGTTGGTGCCTGGCATGGGTCAGGAGATTCGGAGGTATGTCGAAGATGCTTTGGAAGCAACGCGCGTCGAAGTCCACACTGAAACCTCCGTCGCCAAAGTAACCGCAAGCGGAATAACGCTTGACCATCAGAACGCGCACACTGAAATTGAAACCGCGGCCGTCGTCTGGGTCGCGGGCGTTCGCGTGAATCCGTTGATTGAGCAACTTGCGATCGAGAAGGATCGTCGCGGATTAATAATCGTCCAGCCAACGCTGCAAGTTCGCGGACATGAAAACGTCTTCGCGCTCGGAGACATCGCCTTTTACCAGGATGTCGTCCCGACGCTGTCGGGCACTGCTCAGCTTGCGTTCCAGCAATCGAGTTTACTTGCGCGCAACGTAAAGGCGTTCGTCGAAGGACGCGAATTGAAGTCGAAACATTTCGTCGAGCTAGGTGAAGCTGTAAGTCTGGGCACTGAGCGTGCCGCCGTGCTCTCAGCCGGTAAAGTGATCGGTGGGCCCTTGGCGCGCCAAGCGCGATTTGCCATGTACACCTCGCGCCTGCCCACCTGGCATCATCGCCTGCGGGTCGGCGCCAGTTGGTTCTTCGAAGGCACCGAGCCTCGCCCACTCCAGCCACTGGGATTCTGAGTGCCGCCTTTAGATCTCAACAATGAACCGAGCAGAATCTGACTTAACACCAACATCAACCGGCGACATGCCTGCCGAAGAGTTTCGCCGTTTTGGTCACGAGATTATCGATTGGATCGCTGATTATTTTGAGCGAATCGAAGGGCTGCCGGTCCTGGCCCAGATAGAACCGGGAGAATTAAGAGCGCAACTACCCGAAACACCACCGCAGACAGGCGAGTCGATGGAGGCAATTCTCGCCGATGTCGACCGCTTGATCGTCCCCGCGCTAACCCACTGGAGCCATCCTTCATTCTTCGCATACTTCGCCACCTCAACCTCGGCGCCGGGAATTTTTGGTGAATTGCTGAGCGCAGCGTTCGACGTGAAGTCGATGTTATGGCGCACCTCGCCGGCGGCGACGGAACTGGAAGAGGTCGTGCTCGATTGGCTGCGACAGATGATTGGATTGGACAATGGGATGAGCGGCTTCATTTACGATACCGCTTCAGTTTCCAGCATGCACGCAATAGCCGCCGCGCGCGAGGGTGTCGAGCTGCGCATTCGCGAAGAAGGCATGAGTGGCCGAAACGATTTGCCGTTGCTACGTGTCTATGCCTCGGAACAAGCGCACTCTTCGATCGACAAAGGAATCATCACACTTGGTTTGGGCCAGCGCGCGCTGCGAAAGATTCCTGCCGATAGTGAATTCCGTTTGGATGCGAAGGCGCTCGCGGAATCAATCGACGAAGACAAGCGCAACGGAATGCTCCCTTTCTGTGTGGTGGCGACGGTTGGCACAACATCGACTTCCAGCGTCGATCCGGTTCCGGCGATTGTTGAGATTTGCGAAAAGCACGCGATGTGGCTGCACGTCGATGCTGCGTATGCGGGCTCAGCCGCCATCGTTCCTGAATTGCGTCAGATTCTTGATGGTTGCGACCGCGCAGATTCGTTGGTGCTAAACCCTCACAAGTGGTTGTTTACTCCCTTCGATCTCTCCGTCCTTTATTGTCGCCACTTGGATCTGCTGCGGCGCGCTTTTTCGCTCGTCCCTGAATACCTGCGCACGCCGGAACAGGAGAAAGTACGCAGCGGATCGGATTATGGCGTGCAGCTTGGTCGTCGTTTTCGCGCGCTAAAGCTTTGGATGATTATTCGCTACTTTGGTCACGAAGGACTAGCCGCAAGGATTCGCGAGCATTGTCGTTTGGCAAAGTTGTTTGCGTCATGGATCGAAGAGTCAAGCGATTGGGAGTTGATGGCGCCCGTGCCATTCGGGCTGGTTTGTTTTCGGGCGTGTCCTTCAGACGGAGGCGAAACAGAAGAAATTCAAGCGAAAAGACTAGACGCGCTCAACGAAGCAGTTATGCACGGCGTCAACGCCACCGGCAAAGCATTTCTGTCGCACACTAAGCTGAACGACAAACTAACTTTGCGACTTTCAATTGGAAATATTCGGACGACTGAGCGACATGTGCGGCGGGTTTGGGAATTACTGAACGAGCAACTGGCTCGACTGCAATGAGAAAGAAATTTCCCGCAAAAGCGCAAAAAGCGCAAAGGAGTTTCGGGGCGAGTAGATAGCTCAAGCGTTTCAATCCCGTCAGTCACAAACGGAGCCAACCGATATGTATTTCTTGGCGTTCTTTGCGCCTTTGCGGGAAACCTGTAGATCCCCCTGAGAAGGAACCCCCCAAGAATGACGAGAACGAAATCGCCACCGTAGTTGTCGATGCGGCCCTGAAAATTCACAGAGCATTGGGTCCCGGTCTCCTCGAGTCTGTGTATGAGGCAACCCTCGCTTTCGAATTGGAACGGCGTGGCCTAAGAGTGCTGACTCAGCAGGGCGTGCCTGTGATCTGGGAAGACGTGAAATTGGACGTTGGCTTTCGGCCCGACATTATCGTAAACGACAAGGTCATAATAGAAATCAAATCCATCGAGGCGATTGCGCCTGTGCACCGAAAGGTTCTTGAAACATATCTGCGACTTACGGGACTGCATCTTGGACTACTAATCAATTTCAACGTGGAGTTAATCAAGAATGGAATTCAAAGAGTGGTCAATCGGCTGCCGGAGTAGTGTCAGAGAACGGAAGAAGTTTCCCGCAAAGGCGCAAAGGCGCGAAGAGGCTCAGATCGTTGGCGCCCTTCACTGCTCCGGGAACAGGATGCAAGAGACTAAGAGAAATCGTCCGAGGCTCTTCGCGCCTTTGCGCCTTTGCGGGAAACTTCTTTTGCCTTTTCTTTTCGTCCTCTCCATCAACGCCCAACCTCGCCGTGCAATGATGCCAGCCGACATCCTTCGTCTCGCCTCCCTCAGCGATGCCGAAGTTTCGCCCGATGGTGAATGGGTCGTATATACCGTATCGATCAATGACGGCAACCAGACAGTCAGCACGCTGTGGCTGGTTCGGCCGGGCGAAAGATTTTTCAGAATTCCGCCGACCGGCCGTCTGCCCGAACAGCGGCGCAATCCGGAAACTCCCATAACACCTGGCCGGTTGTTACTGCCCTCCGGCTGGAACGCCGCGAATCCGCGTTGGTCGCCTGATGGCAAAAGCATCGCCTTCGTTTCCACCCACGAAGAGCGACACGGCATTTGGGTAACCGACCTGGCAGGGCATCTGCCACGATTCGTTGCGACCGTGCGTGAGACAAATTTCTTCATCACTTATGCCGGCGAGTCGTTCGCGTGGTCGCCTGACTCAAAAATGATCGCGTACGTCTCGGCAAGTGAGGAGGCTGATCAGGACTTCATTGCCAACTCAAGCAGGAGTGACGATCCGCGGGTTATCGATCGCATTCAATACAAGTCTCGCACGGCTCTCGCCGACCGTGTGCGCCCGCATGTCTGGATCGTGAACGCCGAAAGGACGGACAACGAGCCACGTCAATTGACCTCAGGTCCTTATTACGATCATGCGCTCAGCTTCAGCCCGCGCGGCGATGAAATTGCGTTTCTCTCAAATCACGAAACCGATCCTGACGCGAATAACAACTCCGATATCTTCGCCGTCAATCTGCAAGCCCAAGTCCGTCAGATTACGCAAACACCGGGCTGCGAATACGAACCCGCGTGGTCGCCAGATGGGAAATGGATTGCATACACCGCTACCAAGCGCGATGTGACGACAATCGATAGCATCGCGGAAGACGCCCACGTTTGGATTACGTCGGTGAGTGGGGATAGTCGACGCGAGTTGACCGCGGATTTGGACCAGCGCGCACGGGCGCCGCGCTGGAGATCCGATAGTGGAGCAATCTACTTTTCGGTGAACGACCGCGGACAGAGTCTTGTCTATGAAGTCACTGTAGACCAGGGCAAGATTCAAATCGTTTTTGGCGCAACAGACCGAATCGGAGGCAGCACCACTTTTCCGGAGTCTAGAGGCTCGCTCGATTCCACCGCTTCGATCATCGTCGATCAGCGCATTCAGGTTAGCTCATTCAGTCGCTCTAATCAGTTGGACGCCGGCGAATTCGGGTCTGCACCGAATCGGGTTCCAATTCGAATGAGCACGATCGCGGCGGTAATTAGCGATCCCGCGCATCCAGGTGAATTATGGGTTGGAAGAGGAAATATCCTGAGACGTGTCACGACCCATAATGATGCTTTCCGTCGGTCTGTTACTTTAGTTGAGCCCGAAGAGCTTCGATTCAAAACTTCCGATGGCGCAGAGATTCAAGGTTGGTTGATGAAGCCATTGGGTTGGCGCGACGACCGCAAGTACCCGTTAATTCTCGGTATCCATGGCGGGCCACATGGGATGTATGGCTATGCTTTCAATCCAACTTTCCAGGTTTATGCGGCCCAAGGCTACGGAGTTCTTTATCTCAACCCACGTGGCTCAAATGGCTACGGACAGAAGTTTTCTGACGGCACGCTGAACGAATGGGGCGGCGGCGATTACCGAGATTTGATGGCTGGAGTTGATGAGGTGCTGCGCCGCTATTCGTGGATCGATCGCGACCGCTTAGGAGTTACCGGCGGCAGCTATGGTGGTTTCATGACGAACTGGATCATTACACAGACCCCGCGCTTCAAGGCCGCGGTGTCAGTCGCCAGCGTCAGCAATCTGATCAGTTTCTATTCGACTTCACTTTATCAGGACTTGATTCACGCGGAGTTTGGTGGCTTTCCCTGGGACAATTACGAGCTGCTGTGGCAATGGTCGCCTCTGCGTTACGTGAAGCAAGCACTGACGCCCACGCTTTTTATCCATGGCGAACAGGACAACGACGTGCACATAACCCAAGCTGAAGAGATGTACATGGCGCTGCGCCGTCGTGGCGTCGAAACTGTTTTCGTTCGTTATCCGCGCGAAGGTCATAGCCTCCGCGAGCCAAAGCATCGCGTCGATGTGCTGGAGCGAACGCTGGCGTGGTTTGATAAATTTCTGAAGTAAAGAGAGGTAAGCAAGTGTTGACCCACATAGTTGTCTGGAAGTATCGGGCGGATGTTCCGCAAGCGACGCGCGAAGATCATATTGAGCGGCTCCGCTCGTTACCTTCGATCGTTCCGGGAATTGAAAGCTTAAGTGTGGGATTCGATACGCTACATCTGCCGCGTTCATTCGACACTGGTCTGGTCGCAATCTTTCACGACCGAGCTGCGCTCGATGCTTATACCATCCATCCGGAACACGTGAAGGTTGCCGAATTTGGACGCAGCCTCAGCGACATGGTGGCGTCGGTTGATTTCGAAACTGACTATGCGGGGCACTAGCCCGATTTGCGAGTCTGAATCGAGTTGATCATGAAGCGCAAGATTTTATTGATAACGTTGGGACTCGTGGTTGCCTCCCAACTTCCTTTTGCGTATCGCCGTTACCGCCTCAGCCGCCTTCACAATTCAATTGAACAGCTCGCTTCACAACGATCGGTTCAGCCCACCGACAGTGAGTACATCGATTACAAAGGTGTCATTCATGTTCATTCTTCGCTTGGCGGGCATAGCACCGGCAACTTCGCGGAATTGATTTCAGCCGCGAAGACTAATCAACTCGATTTTGTGATCATTACCGAGCATCCGCAGGCGGACTTTGATACGGCGGCGATGACCTTGACTGGAACGCACGCCGGCGTGCTGTTCGTGAATGCCAATGAAGTCACAACCGCTGATGGCGATCGATTGGTTTTGATTCCCGGGTCCGCAGATGCAGCGTCGATGAGCGTGAAATCAACGCGGGAAGTGGCCGATAAACAGAAAGATTCCGGCGGGCTCTCGATCGTAGCTTATCCCACTGATTCTCAAACCTGGCGATCAATTCCGGTCGATGGAGTCGAGGTCTACAATCTATTCACAAATGCCCTCGCCGCGAACCCAGTCATATTGTTCTTTGACGGTCTTTGGTCTTATGGGCGCTATCCTGAGCTGATGTTTGCAAACTTTTTCGCTCGGCCAGCGGAAAACCTGAAGCGATGGGATGAAGCGATCGCTAAAGGCAACCGCAAGTTGGCGGCTACTGCTGGCAACGATGCGCATTCGAATATTGGACTGAGTGTAAACGATGCTTCGGGCAAACAGTGGCTGGGCGTCAAACTCGATCCTTATGAACGAAGTTTCCAAGTCGTGCGCACGCACGTGCTGATCAAGAAAGACAGAGGACTCACGCGCGAGTCGTTGCTCGAGGCAATTGCGAATGGCCATTGCTACGTGTCATTCGATCTTTTTGGCGACGCAAAGGGTTTTATCTTCCAGATCACAAGTCCGGAGCGACGAATCATGGGAGACGAAATCGGGTTCGGGAACGGTTTGCGTGTGATGGTCAGCGCCCCGCTCATCAGCCGCATCGTTCTTTCCAGAGATGGAAGCGCAATTGATGAAAAATCCGGTTCGAGAGTCGAGTTTCCTATTAACTCGAAAGGCGCTTATCGCGTCGAAGCATATCTGGATTCCCTCCCCGCGCCTGCCACGGGCAAACCATGGATTCTGTCAAATCCCATTTACGTCAAATGAGGTGCTTCTTCGTTGCGACTTACGCCCTTCTTTTCTTTGCGGCTTCACAGGAAACTCAAGTCACCCGTTCACGCAAAGACGCAAAGAAAAGAAATACGTAAGTCACACTGCACAAGCACCTTGAACGCGTGCGCCGGGTTGTGTTAATCTGTGTTTGGCCTGGTTGGCCGCTTTCCGTGCCCGTCTTCACATTCCCGAATAAAGACAATGGTAACCAAGGCGAACCATTTCGATTTCGAGTGGTGGGTAATTCAGAAGCGCGCTGTATATGTTACGGCGATCGTGCTCGGACTATCGGCGATAGTGGGCGGGGCGAGTCTATATGTCTGGAAGTACGGCAACCCGCTCAAGGGAATTGCCGCCCGGGCCGATTCACCCGCGGGCGCGCGATTTATGTCTTTCGAAGGCGACGTGCGGGTGGTTCGCGCCGCGACGCGCCAGGTAGTCTTCGCGAACAATGATACTCAGCTATATCCGGGCGACACAGTGCAAACGCAAGCAGATGGACGCGCGCGCATCGGGATGGCGGACGGCTCGACGGTCGTCGTTCGGCCCAACAGCACGATTATTATTCGCGATAACGCCAGCGCCGAAGACGGCAAGCGCTCGAACGTTCACGTCGTGGTCGATAGCGGCCAGATGCTGGTGCGCACAGAACAGCAGAGCGAAGACAACAAAAGCGTGATCGAGACGCCGAAGACGCAAAGCCAGATCACCGGGCAAACTCAAGCGAGCTTTGGCGTCAATCCGGAAGGCACGGAAGAGATTCGCGTCAACAGCGGCAGAGTTGACAGCTCGAACAGGGCAGGCGAACGCCTGTCAGTGCAAGGCGGTGAGTACGTGTCCGTCAATCAATCCGGAACCTTGTCGAAGCCACAGCGCTTGTTGGATGTGCCCCAACCGTTGCAGCCGCGCGATCTGGAAAGGATCCCAGCGAGCAGCAACGCTTCGGCGAGTGTGGTTTTGCGCTGGCAAAAGCCTCAGTCGGGTGTACCTTCATACTATCGTGTCGAAGTTGCAACTTCGCCCTTCTTTGTTCCCGAAGGAAAAGTGATCGAGCGCGATCAATTGATAGTCACGCAGTTTGAAGTGAGCGACCTGCGTTCTGGCGCATACTTCTGGCGCGTGCGCGCAACCGCCGCCTCAGGACAGACCAGTGACTGGAGCGAGCCATTAAAGTTCATCGTTGCTACTCAAGGCAATAATCTATCTGAGGTTCCCGTAGCCAACCTGTCTGCCGTTCATCTCGGGGGCAACGTCTATATCATTCGCGGTACCAGTTCACCCGGCGTGACGTTGCGAGTCTCGGGGCGTGAAGCAACCGCCGCCAGCGATGGTAGCTTTCAAATTCAGGTTAGCGCGCCACCAAGTACACGTGAAGTGACAGTTTTGGCCTACGATTCACAAGGGAACAGTAGCCAATATCGCGTGCCGCTCATCCGAGCGAGCTAAGAAGAGTTTTCCTCACATCGACCGCCCCCCAGGCAAATCCTCTTTCAATAGCACAGACCTCGGTTTGTGTTTAGTGGAGAACGCAGACCCAGGTCCGTGCAGCTCGCGAATGAACAAGCAAGTCATAGTACTAACTGATGCCAAGGCCAAACCGGCGGGCGAACTGCTTGAAATCCTCAGGGCGGCAGACATTTCGTTCATAACTGACGACTGGCGCGAGACACACACGTCAGCAGCATCGAATTGGACTGATAGTAATCCTAATTCGTGTGAGCCGCTGGCGGTCATTTACCAAGTAAGCGCCGACTCGAACGCGGAAGAACTTGCTCTCGTTATTTGTCGTGCGACCACGGAGTGGCCTTCAGTTCCGGTTGTCGTTTGCCGCGCGGAGCCAACTGAGCGACTGACGCGCGGCGCGACGCCACCTACCGCAGAGCAGCTAAAGCGACTCGGTTTTCGTGCAATTGCCGACAGCCCGGCGCAATTGCCCGCGTTGTTAAGGCAAGTCGAGGAAATTCCGGGCACTGGTGAATTGAGGCCGCCGGACAACTTCAGGAGTATTCCCGAAAGCGGCGCCTTCTCGCTGCCGACACACGCTCGCAGTGAAGACCTCCGCACCGCATTCGCTTTGCTGGCGTCGCTTCACCTCGCGTCGAATCAAAAAGAGGCCGCTCAGGCCGCGCTCGGCGGGGTCGCGCAGCTGATTAACGCCGATCGCTGGTCGATATTCCTGGTGTCGCAAGCGTCCACTGAGAATTTGACGTTCGCAGCACTCGCCGGCAGCGTGGTTTCTGCAAATGGCGAGTTAGCATTTGATGAGGAATCGCGAGATGAACTACTTGATGGTTTCGCACAACCTATCGAGGCGGAAACCAGGGCTACGCATGAAGCCGCAGCGATGATGAAAGCCGTTAGAAGGAGCGAGAATGGTCGTCGCGTCATGGCCCTGCCTTTGATCAGCGGCGAGAGAGTTCTCGGGGTATTGGAAGGTGTCCGCAGTAGCGCCGACCGGCGTTCATTCTCACAATCCGAAACGATGTTGCTCGAGGCGCTGGCGATTTCGATCGCGGCGGCGCTCGCCAATTCCGTTCGCATAGCCGAAGCCGAACGGTTATCGCTCACTGACGATCTCACCAGGCTGCACAATGCGCGTTATCTGCGCCAGTTTTTGGTTAACGAGATCAAACGCGCTCGTCGTTACAGCTCAAGCGTTGCGGCTGTGTTTCTCGACCTTGACGATTTCAAGCTGGTCAACGATCAGCATGGACACCTGGTCGGCTCGCATGTGCTCATGGAAGTGGCGGCGCTGCTCTTGCCATCGGTGCGCGACACCGATTGCGTTGTGCGATATGGCGGCGATGAATTTCTACTAGTATTGCCGGATGCGGGACTGGAGGACGCCATCCAGATTGCCGAACGCACCCGGGCTAAAATCGAGAGACAGCAATTTAACGGCGGTCGCCGATTGAAAATCTCGCTGACGGCCAGCTTAGGAGTGGCGGTTTTCCCCCAACATGCGTTGTCGCCGCAGCAGTTGATTGCGTGTGCCGATCGGGCGATGTATCATGCGAAGGCCGCCAAGAAGAACTCTGTTTGGGTTATCAACGACTCGACCGCAGCTCGTGCGAGCGACCACCCCGATACTAATCCGACAGTCCCGACTCAATTTCAAAGAATTCCCGACGAAAAGTTAATTTCGTAATAGCGTTAGCGCGTGAATCGTTGTATCTTTACATTTCGGCTCTGCTTCGAGTTGTTTTGCGGATTTGCCAAGCCACTTGCGACATCGCGGTTCCTAAGCTGCTTCGGATAATAACCGCTTACCTCTTCGGGCAAATTCATCATTCAGTCAGGGATTTTTCAGATGGCTTTTAAATCACTTTTTAGTTTGTTCTCCAGCGACTTGGCAATCGACTTGGGCACGGCCAATACCCTGGTTTACGCGAAGGGGCGCGGCATCGTGGTCTCGGAACCTTCGATCGTGGCCATCAACAAAATAACCAACGCCGTCGAGGCTGTGGGCCGCGACGCTAAGGACATGCTGGGCCGAACGCCGGGTAACATCGTCGCCATCCGTCCGATGAAAGATGGCGTGATTGCAAACTTTGAAGTGACCGAAAAGATGTTGCAGCATTTCATTCGCAAAGCACACAATGGCAAGACCTGGGTCAGCCCGCGAGTCGTGATCGGCATTCCTTCGGAGATAACCCAAGTCGAACGACGCGCGGTCGAAGATTCAGCTTATCGGGCGAAGGCGTCGGAAGTTTACCTCGTCGAAGAAGCGATGGCCGCGGCGATCGGGGCGGGACTGCCGATCACGGAACCGCACGGCAATATGGTCGTCGACATCGGGGGAGGCACGACGGACATCGCAGTGATTAGCTTGAGCGGCATCGTTTACTCGCGTTCGGTGCGCGTCGCCGGCAACGAGATGGACGAAGCCATCACGCAGTACATCAAACGCAAATATAACCTTTTGATTGGCGAGCGCACGGCTGAGGCGATTAAGATCGAACTCGGTTCCGCGTTCCCACTGGACGAAGAACTCTCATTTGAAGTGCGCGGACGCAATCTGATCGAAGGAATCCCAAAAACGATTACGATTACCGACGAAGAAATTAGGGAAGCGCTGGCCGATTCAGTCTCGACGATCATCAATGCGGTCCGTGTCGCCCTGGAGCGGACGCCTCCGGAACTGTCTGCCGACATAGTCGAGCGAGGCATCGTCCTCACCGGCGGCGGAGCGCTCTTGAAAAACCTCGACAAAAGACTCTCAATTGAAACCGGTCTGCCGGTTTCGTTGGCCGAAGATCCGCTTGCTTCGGTGGTGCTGGGCACAGGCAAGATGCTTTCAGACTTCGATCTGCTCAAGCGGGTGAAGTGGGACAATAGTTTGACGACGGGAATGTAGCAAGATTTCGGAATTCGGATTGCGAATTTCGGATTGGATTCGCACCGGAGCCGAAATGAAACAGGACAATTCGCAATCCGAAATTCGCCCATGGCTGCCATTCGCACTCAAAGAGAAATTCGTCAGCGCGCTCCCTGGTGGCTGATTGCTCTCTTGGCTCTGAATTTCGGCTTCATGACTTATGATGCCCGGGACAACGGCACCAAGGAACGCAAGATTCGCTCAATGGCGCAAACTGTCGCCGA
>Ga0066665_10001386_pt1 | contig 11212 bp, 8 predicted proteins | sample GraSoiAngelo_114_FD_75175 | JGI IMG/M metagenome (GOLD analysis project Ga0066665, IMG submission 75175) | Grasslands soil microbial communities from the Angelo Coastal Reserve, California, USA - 14_0903_13_40cm | ecosystem: Environmental > Terrestrial > Soil > Grasslands | place: USA...
ACCGAAGCAGGCGTGCCCCGTGATCCGCACCGCTACCCGAGTACTCGCCCTCTCGCTCGCCCTCCTGTCGGTCGGCTGCCACGACAGCAACAAGGTCACCAATGTCGACCCGCTGCCGGCCCGCGTCGACGGCGTCTACAGCGTCACGGGCGACGGCGAGGTCACGATCTACTGGCGCCCCAACCAGGACAACGACATCGATCACTACAAGATCTATCGAAACTCGGCTCCCACCGGCACCTTCTCGCTGATCGGGACCAGCACCAGTACAAGCTTCGTCGATACTCATGTCACGAACGGGGTGACCTACTACTACGCGGTCTCCGCCGTAGATCTCGCGGGACAGGAGAGCGCGGAGCTGAGCTTCGAGAACGTCTTCGACACGCCGCGTCCCGAAGGCTTCGGCGCGACGATCACCAATACCTTCTCGGCGGACTCGATCAGCGGGTGGGATTTCTCCGCGCGGGCGCGCCGCTCTTCGCTCGACCCTTCGACGGATATCTATTACGGTGCGCAGAACGGTCACTTCATCGTCTACGTTCCCATCGACACCGAAATCCAGGACGCGGGCTACGTCCCGCTGCGTGACGTCGACTTCGCGCCGCCCAGCGGCTGGTCCGCGGACGGGCAGGTCGAAGCGATCGTCGGACACAGCTACATCGTGTTGACGCGCGACAACCATTACGCGAAGTTCGAAGTTCAAGCGCGCAGCAGCGCGTCGATGCTCTTCGACTGGGCGTACCAGATCGATCCGAACAATCCCGAACTCACGAGGCGGGTGCCGAAATGAAACGATCGCCGGCTGGAATCGGGGTGGCCTTGCTGGCGCTCGTCGCGGCGGCGTATCCCTCCGCCGCGGCGGAGCAGGTCCCGTATCCCACGGAATCTCCGACGGCGGAGAACTTCCCCGCGCAGGGTCTCTCTCGCGCTCCCAGGCTGGACGTCGACGTGTGGATCAACAAGGACGAGGGGGGAATCTACCGGCCGGGCGAGAGCATGCGGGTCTATTTCCGCGCCAACGTGGAGAGCTACGTCCTGGTCTTCAACGTGGACACGGACGGATACATCCATCTCATCTATCCCTACGGTCCCGAGGATCCGCCCACGGTGGAAGGAGGGCGCGCCTATCGAGTCCCGGCCCGGAGCGATCCCTACGACCTGGTGGCGGACGGTCCCCCGGGAATCGAATACGTCGTCGCGGTCGCGAGCCCCTATCCCTTCGAGAATCTTCCCTGGTATCTCACGCCGGATCGCGCCGACGGCGCGCGCCCCGAGTACGACGAAGATTCCAATGACGATATGGAGTCGGGCCACATCGCGGGCGATCCCTATGTCGGAATCGACCGCATCGTGAGACGGATCGCCCCGGAAGGACGTGAGGACCGCGTCGCGACCAGTGAGACCTATTTCTACATCGGGCGCCGCGTCGAGTACCCGCGCTACGTGTGCGCCGACTGCCACTACCATCCCTTCTACTTCGATCCCTATGTCAACGCCTGCTCCGTATTCGAGATTCGCGTGGACGCGACGTGGGCCCATTACGCGCCCATCCGTTACGGCACCGTGCGCCCGCGCTACATCTATCGCGTGCGATCCCAGGCCCCGACCCGCTACCGCCAGTGGAAATCGCAGTGGTCCTCGCTCGATGGGCGGACCACCCTGCGCACCCGGTTCCTGCCCGAGCGCGACGTCCGCTATCGGCGAGACCGCGCGCCCCGCACGCGCACCGAGCGCCCGGAGGTCCGCGATCTCCGCCGCTATCGCGAGGGGAGGATCTGGAGAGGCCGCGACGAAATCTTGAGATTACGGGAGCAGCGCGATCGAGCCGGAGCGCCCGAAGATCGCAGCCGCGACCGGGTGCGCTCGCAGCCGGATCGCGGTGGATGGAGAGACCGCGGCGGGAACCCCAATGCACCCGAGGACCGCGGCTACCGGCAGCGCGGAGAGCGCCGCCGTCCCGATGTGGCCGGCGACCGGCGGCCACCCGAAGATCGCGGCGCCCACGAGCGCGAGCGGCCGCAGCCACGGGAAGATCAGGGGAATCGCCAGCGCGAACGGATGGATCGCGAGAACCGCCGCGAGCAGGAGCGTCCTCAGCAGCGGGAAGACCGCGGTGACCGGGAACGCGAACGCCCGCAGCAGCAGGAGCAGCAACGCGACCGGCGTGACGATCGCCCGCAGCAGCGCGACGACGGGAACGATCACCAGCAGCAGGATCAGGGCAATCGGGACAGGAACGACCGGAGCAACGACCGGGGCTGGTGGCGCGGTGACCCGGGACGTTGACCGGCCCTAGCAAGGTCGGTACACTCCCACGGTGCGATTCGGTACCCCGCCCGGTCGGACCACCCCGTTCCTCCTGGCAATCTCCCTAACGTTCCTGGCGCAAGCGGCCTGGGCCGTCCCTCCCGTTCCCGGGAAGCACGGACCTCCGGGTCCCCGTGAGGGCTTCTCCACCTCGGGTCTCCGTTCCAATCTCTCGCTCCTGGCCCGCCAGGGGGAGCTCATCCGCACGGAAACCCAGGGGACCTACAACACCCTCGCGATCCGTGTCGCGTTCAGCGACACGCCGATCGATTCCTCCACGGCTTACTACAGCCGGCTCCTGCTCTTCATGAGCCAGTACTGGAGTCAGGTGTCGGGCGGCGCGGTCACCCTCACGCCCACGCTCTGGGACTCGGTGTTCACGCTCCCGCATCCGATGGCCTACTACGGGGACGACGCCCGCTTTCAGGAGCGGACGGTGTTCATGGTCCGCGACCTCGTCGCGCTGGCGGACTCCACCATCGATTTCCGTCCCTTTCAAAGCCTCGTGATCTTCCACGCGGGGAAGGGGCAGGAGGCGGACGTCAACAACGACAGCCACGAGGAGCTCTGGTCCGCTTTCATCACGAAGGAGGACTTCAAGGCCGTCCTTCCCGACTCGACCGGCGGCGTGATCAAGACGAACGACCTGATCTCTGCGGGGAACTTCTACACCATCAGGGAGGCGGTGGAGCTGCCCGAATCGGAATCCCAGGATGGATACGTCTTCGGGATGACGGGAGTCACGTGCCATGAGTTCGGCCACCAGCTCGGTCTGCCGGACCTCTACGACACGACCGGGGACGTGGGGGGAAGCTCGCAGGGGCTGGGGCCGTGGGACATCATGGCGAACGGTGTCTGGAACGCGAACGGGTTCGTGCCCGCCGAGCCGAGCGGGTGGAGCAAGGCATTCCTCGCCAACGGAGGGAACTCCCTGCTCACCGCCACGCGGGTCACCAACGATCAGGCGGTCACGCTCTCTCAGGTGGAGCGCCCCGTGGGATCCAATCCCCGGCTCATCCAGATTCCGGTCTCGCAGAGCGAGTACTTCCTCCTCGAAAACCGGGAGCACGACCTGAATCGGAACGGAAAGTTCGATTTCGATGACGTGAACGGCGACGGCAACTTCGATTTCTACACGGACAGCTACCAGGGCGCCGAGTTCGACTATTTCCTCCCCGGGGACAGCACCGGCTCGGGAATCGTGGCGTATCACGTGGATGAAGCGAAGCTGGCCGCCACGCTTCTCTCCAATACCGTGAACGGGGACCGCGACCGGAAGTCCGTCGATATCGTCGAGGCGAACGGAATCCAGGATCTGGATGAACCGTCCAACGGATTCAACGGTGGCAGTCCGGACGACGTGTTCCGCGCGGGCTGGCGCGACCACTGGACGCCCACCACGAATCCGTCCACCGAGGCCTACGGTCACGTGCGCACCGGAATCTCGGTCACCAACATCAGCGCGGCGGACAGCCTCATGAGCTTCAACGTGTCCTTCGATCGTCTCAAGGCAGGCTGGCCGGTCGTGATCGGGGGGCGCTCCCGGAACGGCGGCGTTCCACCCCTGGCCGTGGATCTGGATGGGAACGGAGTGCTGGAGCTCATCGTCACCGTGCAGCGCCTCAACAACAGCGGGGGTGTCTACATTCTCGAGCCGAACGGCAACGATTTCAGGGACACGGATTCGAATCCGGCGACCCGGAACGTATTCCTGAACACGTTGACCGGCGTGAGCGCCACACCCTGCGTCGGAGACATCGACGGGGATGGGACGCCGGAGATCATCATCCAGACCCTGGACGGCGCGATCTATGCCATGCATCCCGACGGCACGGAAGTCCTGGACGGGGATTCCAATCCCGGGACGCTGGGCATCCTGGTGCCCGGAAGCGGCTCCGGTCAACCCGGACAGCCCATCCTGGCGGACCTGAACGGAGACGGCGGCATGGAGATCATCCGAGGGAGCGGCGCGGCCGGCGGCGCTTCGTTCCTCACGGCGATCCACGTCGCATCAGGCACGGTCACCCAGTACCAGATCCCGGTCGCCGGCTCGACGCTCGGGCCGCCGGCCGCGGGCAATCTCGGCGGGGATCCGTTGCCGGAAGTGATCGTAGCGAGCGCGGCGTCCTCGTTCGCGGGAGAGACTTCGCCCGCGGCCCTCTCGATCGCGAACTGGGAGATCTTCACCGACACGAGCCTCCCCTCGGATCCTTCCGAGTACGCGGCGTACCTGATCCAGCCCGGAAAGTTCTCCGCTCCGATCCTCGCCGACATCAACCGCGATGGAACCTTGGACGTGCTCCTTTCCGACGCGCAGGGTTCCCTTCACGCGCTCGATTTCACGTTTCAGCCCCATATCGCCGGCGATCATCCGTCCCAGTACATCCGTGCGAAGGAGCTTCCCGGATGGCCCACGCCGGCCCATTTCGCGGGCGCTCTCTCGGAAGTCTCGGTCGGGGATCTCGACGGGGACGGGTATTCGGAGATCCTCCACACGGGCGGCTCCTGTCTCGTCTCGGCCGTCTACTACAGCGGCGCGCCGCGGACGGGGTATCCGATCGCGGCCGGGGATCCCCTGGCCCCGGCGGACTCCACCGGCTTCTGGCCTCCGCTCATCGCGGACGTGGACCAGGACGGTCACCGCGACGTGATCCCAATCCTTCCGGACGGCAGGCGCATCGCGTTTCGCGCGGATGGCCGCCCGATCCCGGGGTTCGGCGAGCTGGGAAGCACGGGCCAGGGCGCGCCGCCGATCCTGGCGGATCTGGACGGGGACGGGATGCTCGACTGGGTGGAAGTCTTCGATCAGGTGCCCCTGGATCCCCGCGTCCAGATCGAGGTGCGCGACACGTCGATCCCCGCATCGAGCGGGGCGGTCGCGTGGGGCCAGTATCGATACGGGCCGACCCGGGCCGGTCTCATTCCCACGGGCCCCGCGGGCACTCCTGCCGTGAACCCAATCGTTTCCCAGGTGTATGCCTACCCGAACCCGTCGCGGGCAGGGACCACCTTCATCCATTACCACCTCGAACGAACGGCCCGCGCCGTGAGGCTCAAGGTTTACGATCCGGCCGGGAATCTGGTGTCCGAGCCGGCAACGAGCCCGGCCGACCTGCTCGGATCGTCGGAGCATTCGGTGCCCTGGAGCCACGTCGCGCATGCGAGTGGCCTGTATGTTTGCCGCCTCGAGGTCGAGTCGGACCGAGGGGTCGAGGTCAAGTTCACGAACGTGGCCGTGGTCCGATGACCCATTCCGAGGAGATCTCCATGCGTCGATTGGTGCGTGCCCTGGTTTCGTTCCTCGCGCTTTCCGGGGTCGTTCTGGCTCCGGGGCAGGCGCTCGCGGCCGCGGGCAAGCCCGGGTTCGCCTTCTTGAAAGTGGGAATCGGGGCGCGGGCCATGGGCATGGGAAGCGCGTACGTCGCGCTCGCGGACGATCCGACCGCGGTGTACTGGAACCCCGCCGGGCTCGCGGGTAGCGAGGACGCACAGGTGACCGTGATGCACAACGAGTGGATCCAGGACTTCCGTCAGGAATTCGCGGCGGTGTCGCGCCCGCTGGGCAAGGGCGCCGCGGGTTTCGGGATCTCGGGCTTCTACACCTCGGAGATGGAGAAGCGGGATGACGTCGGGAATCTGACCGGACATTTCGGCTTCAACGACTTCGCCGTCACGGGCGCGTACGCGCGCCGGCTTCCACGCGGAGGCTCGGGCGGGCTCGCCGTGAAATTCATCCGCGAGATGATCGACCAGGAGACCGCGACGGCCGTGGCGTTCGATCTCGGAGGCCGCCTCCCGCTGGGAGGCTCCGGCGTGAGCCTTGGGGCCGCGCTTCAGAACGTCGGAGGCGACGCGAAGTTCATCACGGAGAGCTTCCCTCTGCCCCGGACGATTCGAGCGGGCGCCGCGATCACGCGTGCGATTCCGAGCCTGGAGGGAAGCGGGACCCTGAGCGCGGAATTCCGGAAGGCGAAGGGGGACAAGTCGCACTTTCAGGTCGGGGGCGAGCTGGGCATGAAGCGGCACGTGGCCCTGCGCGCGGGGGCCAAGTTCGGCTACGACGAGGAGAACATGAGCTTCGGACTCGGGCTCATACAGCGCCGGTTCGCGTTCGATTACGCACTGGTGCCGCTCTCCTCGAACCTGGGCACCACGCACTTCGTCTCGATCACCGCGCGACTCTAGACGTCACCCGGGGCCGGTGAGCTCCTAGCGCGTTTCCCGGTCCCGGCCCATCCGAAAATCGGCGAGGCTCTCGGGCCTCCTGCCCATTCCGGGCGCATCCCGGAAAGCCTCCAGCCGGAACACGCCGTCCTCCCGCCTCGCGTAGGTCCTTCGCTCGATCCAATCCCCCAGCACCAGGAGCTCTCCGTCGCTTTCGCGCCGGTGCACCGGCACGTGGAAGTGCGCCAGGATGAGGGCGTCGTAGCCCTGGCGGAAGAACGGCCGCGCGATCGTGTCGAAGAGCCACTCCTCGCTCCGCCTCGCGCGCGGCGCGCGATGGCGGCTGGTGTGCGACGTGGCGCTCGCGAGCGGAATTCCGATGTCGGGGTGGATCCAGCGGAAGAGCCATCGCGCGAGCCCGTTCCGGAGCACGCGCTTCAGCAGCTTGTAGCCCTGATCCCCCGGGCCCAGCCCGTCGCCGTGGGCGAGGAGGATGCGCCGGCCCTGGAGCGAGATCGGAAGGGGCTCGTCGGTGAAGGAAACGTCCAGCTCGCGCCTCAAGTAGTCTCCGATCCAGAAGTCGTGATTTCCGCCGACATACGTGACAGGCAGTCCCGCCCGGCGCAGCTCCCCCAGCTTCTGGAGCACGCCGACGTAGCGCTTGGGCACGGTGTGGCCGTATTCGAACCAGAAGTCGAAGAGATCTCCCCCCACGTAGAGGGCCGCGCGCTCGGCGAGAACGGAGTCGAAGAGCCGCAGCAGGTCGCGCTCGCGGGAGCGATTGGAGTCGGGGGGGCCCTGCCCGAGGTGGGCGTCGGCGACAAAATAGGCGCATCGGGGCTCGGGCATCGCGCGTCAGTATAAGGGGCGTGGTTCCATGGGCAAGCACGGTCCAGCCTCGCGCCGCACCTGGAACCGCGAATCCAAGACGCGGTATAGCAACTTGACAGACCAGGTCCGGCCTCCCTACAGTGAGTCAGGGCAAACCTCTGGAAATCAGGAACTTATGACGACAACCTCCAGCTTCTGGGATCGAGTCCAAGATGAGCTTCGCACCGCCTCCGGAAAGGCCCGCAGGGAGGCCGAGCGGGCCGTACGCACGGGCGTGCTTCAGATGGATCTCGTCTCTCTTCGCCGTGACCGCAGGCGCGCGCAGGCCGACCTGGGCGAGCGCGCCCTCGCGCTATGGAAAGCGGAGAAGCTCGAGGATCTTGCCGGGGATTCCGAGGCGCTTCGCCTCAGGACTCTCGTTCTATCGATCGAAGGGCTGATCGCCGAGAAGGAAGAGGAGCTGAGATCGATCCGGTCCCGGGTCCAGGGTCCAGGCGCGGCACAGCCCCAGTAACGAACCCCGCGTCCCCGAGACGCACGACGAGACGGAGGTAGTGAGAAACATGGAATCAAAGGAGACCATCCGCGCCGCGAAAGTTTTGATCCTGGCGGGCGGGATTCTGCTCATCGGCATCGTCATGGGATTCATTCTCTCGGGGAATCTGAGTTTCTCCCCGGCGTCCCAGGCGCGCGAGGCAGCGACACCCGCCGTGAACTCGCTGGACAGCCCCTTCACGCAGATCGCCGACAAGACGCTTCCCGCGGTCGTGACGATCGAGACGAAGCGGACGGTCGACGGGGGCAACTATCCCCAGTACAACTTCGAGGGTCCCTACGGCGATTTCTTCAAGCGCCTGTTTCCGGACCAACCCAACCAGCAGCAGCAGCGTCCCAAGACGCAGCAGCGGGTCCCCAGCAGCGGCTCGGGCTTCATCTTCACGAAGGACGGCCGGATTCTGACGAACAACCACGTGATCCGGGACGCCTCCGACATCACGGTGATCCTGAACGACAAGCGCAAGTTCAAGGCGAAGGTCGTGGGCGCGGACCCCAGCACCGACGTCGCCGTCATCAAGATCGACGGGGACGAGAATCTCCCGGTGGTGCCGCTCGGTGATTCCGAGGACGTGCGCATCGGCGACTGGGCGGTCGCGATCGGCAACGCGCTCGGCGAGCTTTCCGGCACCCTGACGGTCGGCGTGATCAGCGGAAAGGGCCGCACGAACCTCTCCATCGTGGGAGGCGCGCCGGCCTATCAGGACTTCATCCAGACCGACGCTTCGATCAATTTCGGGAACAGCGGCGGTCCGCTCCTCAACATCCGCGGCGAGGCGATCGGGATCAACACCGCGATCAACCCCTCGGGCGAGGGGATCGGCTTCGCGATTCCCATCAACATGGCGAAGCACATCTCCGGACAGCTCATCGCGCACGGAAGGGTGACGCGCGGCTGGCTGGGAATCGCGCCCCAGGAATTGACGCCGGAGCTGGCGGACTCGTGGGGGCTTCGGAACGTTTCCGGCGTGCTCGTCGGGAGCGTGAATTCGAACACGCCCGCCGACAGCGCCGGCTTCCAGGTGAAGGACGTCATCACCGAGTTCGACGGCCGGAAGGTCTCCGACGTCCAGAACTTCAGGCTTCTCGTGGCGGACACGCCGGTCCACAAGCGCGTGCGCGTGCACGTCCTTCGCGACGGGCACCCGCAGGATCTCTGGGTGAGGATGGGAGAGCGTCCCGAGGAGAACAAGCTCGGGCAGCGCAACACGCCGCCGACGGAGATCCTGGGCCTTTCGGTCGAGCCCGTGACGGGAGATTTCGCCAAGGACAACAACGTCAAGGAGAAAACCGGCGTCGTCGTGACCGACGTGGGACAGGGAAGTCCCGCCGATGACGCCGGCGTGCAGCGCGGCGACATCATCAAGGAAGTGAACGACACGAAGGTCAAGGACGTCTACGATTACAACGCGGCCATCGACAGGGCCAAGTCGAAAAATCCAAGAAAACCCATCGTCCTCCTCGTGAAGCGGGGGGACTCGACGCAGTTCCTTGCCGTGGACCCCGAAGGATGATCGAGAGCGGTTGAAGACCCTTCCATTCACGTTGCAGTCAGGGCCCGAGCCACGACCCCCGCGGGGGTTGTGGACGGGCCTCTTCATTTTGGCGGTCGTTTCGGGATCTCTCCTGGGTGCGAACCCGCCGGCCCGAACGCCTCCGCGCGCGCCGAGGCCCGCGCCGGAGCTGGTCCGGATCCGGTTCTGGACCGCGCCGGACCACACGCGGCTCGTGTTCGACCTCACGGGTGCGCCGCCGGTCGAGCCCAAGTTCCGGCTGTCCGGTCCCTCGACCTACGAGGTCGTGCTCCCGAGGATGAAGAAATCCCTGGCCGTGACCTCGGAGTTCGTGGGCGACAGCCTCGTCGCGGAGATCTTCCCCTCCGCGGACGAGTCGGGGGTGATCGTCCGGGTCGGGCTCAAGCAGGCGACGACTCCGCTCGCGTTCGTTCTCGCGGCGGCGGACGGCGTGCCCGACCGGATCGTGGTGGACGTGCCCGCTCCGCCCAATGCGCTGGCCGATACGGTGCTCCAGCAGCAGGTCAGCGAGATCAAGCGCTCGAAGCGACTCATCGTGGCGATCGATCCCGGCCACGGCGGGGACGACACGGGGGCTCTGGGGTATCGGAGACTCCCGGAGGCCGACATCGTCCTTGCGATCGCGAAAAAGCTCAAGGCGGAGCTGGAGCAAATTCCCGGCGTGAGCGCCGTCCTCACCCGCACGGGGGATTACTTCGTTCCGTTGCAGAGGCGGGTCGAGCTGGCGAGAAAATACCAGGCCGACGTGATGATCAGCATTCACTGCAACGCGAGCCGGAACCACGAAGCGACGGGGACGGAGGTCTATTTCCTCTCCCTCACCGGCGCGACCGACGAGGCCTCGCGAACCCTGGCGGAATCGGAAAACGCGGCCGACCTGATCGGCGGCATCTCGCCGCAGGCGGGGGACGATCTCCTGGGCATTCTCTTCGATCTGCGGCAGAACGACACCATACGACGGAGCAGCGAGCTGGCGGAGAACCTGGTGGACGCCCTTCGCGAAGAGGATCGGCTGAAAATCGAGCGGGGCGTGAAGCAGGCGGGGTTCGTGGTGCTCAAGGCCCCGGACATTCCGGCGGTCCTCGTGGAGACCGCCTTCATCACGAACCCGCGCGAGGCGGCCATGCTGAAGGACGGACAGTTCCAGTCCAAGGTGGCCGAGAGGCTCGCGGATGGCGTTCAGACCTACATGAAGACCCACGCCCGGAGCGCCTCCACCAATTAGCCGGAGACCCTGGGCGGGGCGCGGTGTACACTACGCAGGTTCTGTGTTGGACCAAGGTCCGGAGGAGGAGAATCGACATGAAGCGTACCGCATTCATTGTTCCAGTCGCGATCGCCGCCCTGAGCTTCTCGACATCGGCCTGGGCCGGCGGCGACATGTGTCACGGGAAGTCGGAAGGCGCCGCCAAGGAGGCTTCGGTCGGCGCGCATTGCTCGCCAGGAGCCAAGGGTGCATCGATGGCCTCGGGCGAGGCCTGCAAGATCGGCGCGGACAACGCGGTGTTCAGCTTCGCGGTGCCCACGGCGCACTGCGGCTCCTGCGTGGACAAGATCCAGACGACGGCCATGGCGCAGAAGGGTGTGCTTTGCGCGAAGGTCAATCTGGACACGAAGATGGCGTACGTGGCGGGCGACAAGAAGCTGAATCAGCGCCAGCTGGCGAAAGCCATCAAGGAAGCGGGATTCACCTGCACGTTCAAGGACAAGGGACCGAAGGCGCGGGCCGAGCTCATGAAGATGATGGCGGCGGACAACGAGAAGGCGGCCGCGAAGAAGAGCTGATCCAGCACTGACAGAAGGCATCAACGGCCGGGCGC
>Ga0066665_10001388_pt1 | contig 11206 bp, 6 predicted proteins | sample GraSoiAngelo_114_FD_75175 | JGI IMG/M metagenome (GOLD analysis project Ga0066665, IMG submission 75175) | Grasslands soil microbial communities from the Angelo Coastal Reserve, California, USA - 14_0903_13_40cm | ecosystem: Environmental > Terrestrial > Soil > Grasslands | place: USA...
GGCAACGCGGAACGAATTGCACCCGGTTTGCTGTCAGGCGCAACGCGCAACGTTTCTATTTTTCCACGATAATCCGCGATCCAATCCGCCATTCGATGAAGTTGTTCGCGGAAAATCTCCGGCGGAGTGTCTCCGAGTTCGTCGTCTCGATCCTTCATTCAGAAATCACATTAAAACCTCGCGCTTTAGCGACGTGCCACGTGAACCAACGAAGCGTAAACCGCTTTAGCGGTTTGCACAGCACTAGCAAAACCGCTGAAGCGGTTTCCATCCAAGCGTCCGTCGACACACCGCGCTGAAGCGCGGTGTTAATGAGAAGTTGTAGCTGCCGCCGTTACCGGCGGCAGTAACCCGAACTGGTCTGTCGCCAGTAACGGCAGCAGCTACAACGATTCGGTCGGGATGACGAATCATTTTCAAAACGCGAAACCGAAACTGAAATGGAACGCGCCGAAATCTTCGTGCTCGCGCGGGTTGGGATTGACGCCGTAATCGAGCCGGATCGGACCGATGGGGAGTTTATAGCGTAAGCCCGCGCCGATGCCGTAGCGCATGTCGCCCAGACCGGGATTGTCCGCTTCGGGCAGCAGGTTGCCGGCATCCACAAAAACGGCGCCCTGCAATTCGCCATAAAGGGGAAACGTATACTCAACGTTGAAAATAGTATAAAATTCCCCGCCGAGCGGGTGGCCCCTGTGATCATGCGGGCCAAGATCGCGTTCGCCGAAACTGCGCACGGTGGTGCTGCCACCATTAAAGAAACGTTCGTCAATTGGAATTGCGCTAATATCGCTGGTGCTTTCCTTAAGCGGCCGAACCAAACCGGCGCGGGCGCCGAACTCGAGCAAGGTTTTGCCGAGTGGGATGAAGTAACTGGCGCGCGCGGTCGTGCGAAAGAGCTCGATCTCGCTTCCGATCGCGCTGGCGGCGAGTTCGAAGGTTTGATCAAAGACAAAACCGCGGCTCGGCACGACGGGGCTATCGCGCAAATCGAGGGTATGAAAGAAACCAACCGAACTGACGAAGTAGCGCATGTCACCAAGGAGATCATCATGGATATCCGCGCTGATAATTTCGACATGCCGCTGTGAGGCGAAAAGACCGACCTTGTATTGTTTCGTGAAACTGTGGGAAAACTCAATCCGGTCGCCGATTTCGAACTTCGAGTAACCATCGAAATCGAATGTGAGTGCACTAAGCCGAATTTTCAGTTCGACGTCGCTTTCGAGAAAATGCGGATCGTCCCATAAAATTTCACCCTTATAGCCACGCTGTGAAACCTCGATCGAAGTAATCAGAGGCCGGCCATAACCAAACAGGTCACGATCGGCAAAACTAAAGCCGATGATTCCGCCAACGTACGAGCCGTAGCCTACGGACACACCAAACTCTTTCGCCTTTGCTTCTTCGGCGGCAACGTCGAGCCGAAGATAATTTCCACCGTCGGGCTGGGGATTGATTTGCAGGACATTGAAAAGGCCAGTGCGCATCAGCTCGCGGAACTTTTCGTCCAACACATCAGGGCTGTAAGTTTTACCCTGCAGCGAGGTAAAACGATTATGGACATAACTCGGCCGCAGACGCCGCAAACCGGTCACGTTCACCTCGCCAAACTTGTAAACCGGTCCTGGCGAAATCATGACCACCACCGGCACGTGACCAGCAACGGAAGTTTCCGGTTCGCCGGTCGCTTCCACTTTTACCCCATAATAACCGCGCGCCTTGTAGTAGGCTTGCAAGCGCCGCGAAATGTCATCAACTCGCCGGTCGGTATAAGGTTGCGAAAGCAAATCGACCATCTGCCCGCGTAACGTTGCTGCGTCGTAAATGGGGTTTCCGCGAAAAATTAGATCCCCGAAAAAATATTGCCGACCTTCCTGCACCGGGATCGTGACATCTACCCGGGCGCCGTCGGCGCTGAAATGAAATTGCGGCGCATCCACTGCCGCCTCGAGATAGCCTTCTCCGACGTAGTAGCGATGCACCAGATCTGCGCCTTCCTGTATATCGGTCGCAACAAACGGCAGGTTCTTTTGCAAGCGCGAGTAACGCTCTCGTGTCGGGCCGACGGCGTACTCGAAAAGCTTCTCGGCTGGAACATGATTGTTACCGACGAAATTGATCTTGCCCAAAATCGCTTGCGGCCCTTCGGTCACATCAAGGACGAGGCGCGATCCGCTCTCGATGGAATAGTGGACATCTACTTTGGCATAACCGTGTTTGCGGTAGAAAAGCTCGAGAAAAAAGGCGGCGTCATCGGCCCGCGCGGCCGCTAATCCAAAATCGTGGATGGTTGCGATTTGTTCCTTCAGGACCGAACGCAATTCTTCCTCCTTGAACGCGGTGGCGCCGCGAATTTCCAGGTTCGTAGCTTGCGCCTTTTTCTCTTCCTGATGTTCGACGAATTTGTGTTCGCGCGCGGCCTGCTCCGGCCGTTTCACATCCACTGCGCTTTGACCATGCAAGTCCGACACGCTCGTGACTGTTATTAGCGCGAGGAAAAAAACGGCCTGTCGCATTTCAATGGAATCGGATGAGGTATTTCACCTGACCGCGAAATTCTCCTCCAACTCCAAGGTCACCGATAAGCACCCAATTCTCGTTAACTTTAAATCGCGCGGTGGCCTGCTCACGACCGGTGCGCGGATCGACCGTGCCGAGATCGACCTGCAAACGGTCGAAGACGGAATTGGTCTGGGTAGGCTGGCCCTTTTTGAAAATCTTCCGGTAAAGCTGTTGCACCAGCAGCATGGCGGCGCGACCAGCCAGGACGTTACTATTTCCAGTCAGCTCCTGGCGGGTCGCTCCGGTAGCGAGAAGCGAAATTATTTCTTCCTGCGGCAAGGGAGGCTCGCTCGTGAAAATGGCCTGCGGCGCGAGTGAATCGCCATAGACGTACACGCGTACGGTGTAATCGCGGATCACCGATCTGCCCTGCAGGTCGATCTTGGGATTAAACGAATCACTCGGATCAAAATGGAGAAAGCCGTTGGTCACATCGAGCCGGCTGAAAGGCAAAGTCGCTTCTACGCCTTGCAATTTCACTATCCCTTTCAATTCCGGATGGGAGCCGGTGCCGCCTAAATGTAAATCTACAATAGCGTTCCCAGTCGCGAGGTTACCGCGAATGGAAAACGGATCTTTCGTTTTGATCGCGAGATCGAATTTCCAATCGCGCAACGGCGGCGTTTTAATCGAATAATCCGGCCGATCTTCAATCGGCTCCGGCGCAGGCCGGCCCGGTAATCCGATCGGAATCAAATCGATGTCCTTAAGAAAATGACTGTTCGTCAGCGCGACATTTCCTTTCACCGTCGCGCTCATCACCGGTCCGCTTACTTTCAAATTTGCGTCTGCCCGTGCGGTGAGTGAATCGTTGCGCGCGATCAGGATACTTTCCGCGCGCAAATCGAGATCAATGTTTGCGTCGGTCAGCTTGGTGAAAACGACCCGGCCACCGATAGTGAACGGTCCGCCGGCGAGATCGCCGTGGAATTTCTCCAGGGTCAGGACGTTGTCGTGAAAAATCAGGCGCGATTGAAATCCGCGCAGCGCCGGCAATGTCGCGTTGGTGAAGCGCGCGGCATTAATGGTGATGTCGCCGCTGCCGGTGAAGGCCGGGCGCGCAATCGTTCCGCCAATGGCGACATCGAATGCGACATCGCCATCAAGTTGTTCGACCGCGGGAATAAATTGCCGCAAAAAATTCACCGAGCTTCGCGGCAAGCGGACTGTCGCCTGCACCGGCGTGTTCTCGTCAAACGAGCGCGTGCTTAATATTTTGCCGGCGTCGAACGGCATTGTTGCCGCAATACTGACGGGCTGAATTTTCGCCTGCTTCAGTTCGCCGACGAGATTGAGTTTATTTCCAGCGGCGTCCGCCGAAAACCGAAATGTGGCCGGATCAAGACTCGGTAGCTTCGGGTTGCGCAAATCGCGTCCATCAACGTCGAGACGGGCTTGCAAATCCGCCAGGGTGCCGCCGGCTTGCAGCTTGACCGACAAAGATCCGCTCGCGACGGGCTCGATCCCAAAGTCATCGAACATTTTCTTGAGATCGAGATTCGCCGAATCAAATGTCGCGTTGACCTTTCCATCACGCGGAAAAACCGGCTGGTTCGTCCCGACATTTTTCCAAATAAACGGGATGGAAGCATAACCGGAGGCGTATTTCGCCTGCCCCTGATCGAGTTGGACCTTTGAAATCTCCAGGGTCTCGCCTTTGGCAGAAACGATTGCCTGAAAATCCATCCGGTCGCTACCGATGAAGATCGTCGGAATCTCAAGCCCCGCCGGCGAATAAGTGGCGTCGATGTTTGCCGTCAGCGCTTTCATGTTGCCGAGCTGGCCATTCTTCCAGGCCAATTTTAAAAATCCATTTTCCGTTAGCTTCGACAATGAGCCGCGCCCATCCCAATTCAGTAAAAATGAACCACGCAATTCCGTTTTGTTTCCGCTCGCCTCCAGCAGCGGCTTGAGCGTGCTCATATCGGCAATATCAACTGCGAGTTTGCCGGCGAATTTTTTCTCGCCTCGCAGATCGAGCGTCCCCTGCCCGTTTACGAAATCGCGCTGATTAAGATTGGCGGTCAAATCATTGAGAAAAATTTTGCTCCGCCAGATCGATCCAGCGCCGCTCACTTGCGGAATCGACAAATTTCGGATTTGTAGATTCGATCCGTAAACATTGAACCATCCATCCGCTATCGCACCGTTCCACTGCACGATTCCCGAGGCGTTGAGCGTGCCGCTGACCCGGTTCGGCGAGTTGCCGTACCAAAAATCGGCCGTTTGCGGAGCATTGATCGCGATCTGAGCCGTTGCCGGTTGTTTGATGAAATCTCTTTCGTCGGCGCGCAATCGCACTGACACGTTACCCACGATCTGGTTCGATCCGCGCTGCACTGCGACGTTGCTGATCGTAATGAGGCTGCCGCTTTGATCGAGCCGCCCTGAAATTGTGTCGGCGGCGAATTCGCTGTTTCTCACGGCCGAGACGACCGCGGTAGCATTGGCGCGCAGCCCTTCAAACCAGGGCTCGTCTTTCGCGTGCAATCGTAAATTTTTTTCAGCAGTCGCCATCGCTTCGAGCTTTTCCAGAGTGAAATCCCCACTGCGAACCGGTCCCGAGGCAACACGAAACGTGGCCTGCAACTGCTCGTCGCGAATTTCTAACGTCCCGTTAATTTGCCCGTGACCGCTTAGCGGTTTCTCCATCGCGGAGGTGATGGGGCCGAGATCGAGATCGTTGCCAACGACCTCAAACTTTGCGGGACTGCGCCCCAGATCGTCGGCGCGTTCCGGCAATTGAATTGTCCCGTGAATTTGGAGCGCCGTTCCCGCGCGCGTGAGTTCGACCGGTTGAATCGTTGCCATCCCATCGTGAGCGGAAATCTGTGCCGCCGCCCGATCGAAAGTCGTGCCCGCCACTTGCAGACCGCGCACAACGCCATCCCCCGAAGCCGCCCAAGTCTTCGGCGCACGCAATAAGCCAACAAAATCAAATGTGAAATTCTCGACTTCCCCCTGAACCGGCGCATTCGAGAACAAACCGAGCTTCTTTGCGGATGAGAGCGAAAGATTGCGCGCGGTCGTGTGCGACTTAATGAAAAGCGATCGAGCTTGTTCTGTCAGCGAGGCCTGCAAATCAATCGGTGCGCCGTCGAGCGTCCCGACCAAACGCAATGCCATCATGTGTTGCCGAATGCGCGAGACATCGACGTTGATGAGGGAGAAGCATGTTTGCTCATTCAGAACGACGTCGCGCAAAACCAGATTACGATTTTCGTAACTGGCCGTGCCGGTCATGCGTGTCCACGCTTCGCCTGTCGGTAATTGCAACAACGCCACGCTCAGAGCACCAGGGGCACGCGGATTCAAATCGAGCGAAAAATTTTCCGCGATGAAATCATGTGCCGGATCGCGCACGATCACCGTCACATTTTCCAAGCGTGCTCGTTCCGGAAAAACAGCCGGCAACGTCACCTTTTCGCGCGGACGCGGCGCAACTTGCACCCGCACTTTGCCGGGATCGACGACCACGTGGGCGTTTCGTGTCTCAATCGAATTGAGAAAATCGGCGTGACCGCGGATCAGCGAAAACAAACTGTATTCCGCGTGAATGTATTCTGCGTCCGCAATCTCGATCGCGGCCGGACCGGTCGGAACAACATGGAGATTACGGATGGTGAGGGCAGTAAAAACGTTTCCCTCAGTGCGAAAACTTAACTTGAGATGTTCCTTCGCTGCGCGGTGAACAGCAAACCAATGAATAGCGCCGAGCAGGATTGGCCGGTGAAAAATGACGAGCAGCGCAAGGATTATCCCAATCGAAATCCAAATGCGCCGCCGCCGTTTTCCCTTCGGCTGAGAATTTTCCTCCTGATCATCTTCCACGAGGATTTTATCCTATGGAGTGCTCTGGAAAGAGCAAGGGATCGGAAGTTTGAGGTTTGATTCGTCTGGCACCGACGGGAGCGACATGCTTCCTTGGCACGCCGTAGCTAACGAAGGCGGCTGCATGTCCTGGACGCACGGAAGCGCGTCCCTCCGTTTCATTCGATCCACCCGCTTTGCCGTCGCCGTCCAAGCCACGCATCGGTTTAACCCCTGATCCTGACTTTGGTTTCCAAGTAAGTTGTTTAGTTTGTCTGCTTCCTCATCACCGATTACAGGGAGGGCCAGTGCGCCAGCAGCGAGTCTTAGCCGGAGGGACATGCTTCCTTGGCACGCCATAGCTAACGAAGGCGGCTGCATGTCCAGGGACGCGCGGAAGCGCGCCCGTTTCATTCGATCCGCCAAATCCGGAGCGCGGCATTTTTCACGATGAGTTCAATTTCGCACTGCTTAGGCGGCTTCTCATCCTCAGCTGGCCAGAGCTCATCATCGAAATGCAGGGGCCATTTCGTCCAGCGCAGCCGCATCTTGGTCAATCGTTTCGGCCGGAGCGGAAACTTCCGTCTTTTGCCCGCCACGCGCGCGTCGAAATAATCCAGCAGCAAAGCACGGTCCTCTTCCCGCGCGCCGACAAAATCGAAACTCCCGTCATTCGTTTTCGCATCCGCGGCCAGAGTCAGGACGGGACCGACGGAGCGAATGTTCATGGCGTGCCACAGCAAATAACGTCCGGACAAATCACTACCTTCAACCTCGATTTCCCACTGGCGTGCCCGATAAGTCTGCAATCGCCGGCGCAGCTCTTTCACATGACTCCGCATCGCCTCTGCTTTTGATGTCGACTCATCCCTTTTCGGCGCTCGTAAATAATCCGCAAACAATCCCGCGCCGGCGCCCTCAAAGAAATAGCGTTTGCCCCAGGGCCCGCGCGCCAGTCCGACATCAAACGTGTCGCATTTCCCATCATTCAGTTGCTCGATCAGTTCCTTCGGCGAAAGGCAAAAGCCGAGTGAGCGCGCAAAGTTATTAGCTGTACCCAAGGGCAGCACTGCCAGCGGGACTTCGCTGTCCATCGCGACGAGGCGCCGTGCCACTTTACTTACCGTGCCGTCTCCGCCCGCCACCAGGACGAGATCGATTTTCTTTTTCAGCGCTTTCGTGATCCCTTTCTTTTTCGACGACTGATATGTTGCTTTGTGCCCCGCTCTCTTCAGCGCCTTTATGAAATCCTCGCCCTCGTGTTCCTCGCTTCCTGCTTTCCGATTGTGCACGAGAAGAATGCGCATCGACGTACCTCGCAGCGCAGCATGAAAGCGCGCGTATCTTCAAGAGCATTCGACCAAGAGCGTATCCAGCCGCGTTTCATCTAAGAATGAAATCGCGCATCCTTATCTGTAACGACGACGGCATCTACAGTCCCGGCATCGCCTCTCTCGCCAAAGTCGCCTCCCGTTTCGGCGACGTGCGCATTGTCGCGCCCGATGTCGAGCAATCCTCCATGAGCCACGCCATCACTTCATCTCGTCCGCTGCGCTACCGCCGCACCCCGTTGCCCGGCGGTTTCGAAGCTTACCGCGTGAATGGAACGCCAGCCGATTGCGTCGCGCTGGGCACCTATTTATGGGAGCGGGTTAATCTTGTTCTTTCCGGGATCAATCTCGGGCCGAATCTTGGCAGCGCTTGCTGGCACTCGGGCACGCTCGCTGCCGCAAAACAAGCTGCGTTGCTCGGATTACGCGGTATCGCTTTTAGCACCGCTGTCAGTATTACCGAGAAAGCACCTGACTTCAGTCAACTGGAACCATACGTCGAGAAAGTGCTTGAGCTTCTTCTCGAAGAGAAAGAGCTGTGCCTGGTAAATGTGAACGTACCGGAAAAACCGAGAGGCATTCGGTGGACGCGCCAGGCGGTCAAGCAATACGACGGTAAAGTTGTTCCAGGCAAGGATCCGATGAAACGGGCGATCTACTGGTTCACCATCAAACCATTGGAAGGCGAAGAAGAAGGGACTGATCGCTGGGCCTTTGGTAAAAATTTCGTTTCCATTACGCCTCTTCGTCTTGACCTGACCGACGAAAGAAATCTTGCTCGAGTCCTGGCGCTACCGATCACGCCGGCGCGAACAGCCCGGCGAAAACCGCCAGCAAACTCGACAAAACGAGATTCTTCTCGCTAACTGATTACAAATAACTTGTGCCAGCTTTCGTCTGGCTTCCGGCCGACGTGCAAGTGAAGTTAATGTGTAGGTGCGGGTAATTAAGAATGATTACTGGGACTGACGTCACCGTTTGGACAATTTCCGGGCTGCTCGCGATTGGTATTGGCTGGAGTGCTTACGCGAAACGGAAAACGCGCGACAAACTCGTGCGCGAACTGGCGGCGATGGAACCGGATCGCCGAGAAAAAGTGCTCCAGCGCCTTAACCCGAAACTGGCGATGGAAATGCGTGAGCAATTAATGGAACGCTTCCAGATAATGAGCTAACGGGACTATCTTCCCGCGGTTGTAGTCGCCCCCGCTCTGTTATGGCGTCTTAGGCCTGCGGCATCGCCACCGTGCTGGGCTGGCACCTGGTGGCAGTCTATGTTCCGGAGGACTTACTGAAGCCGCGACTAACAGCTGCAGTTCTTCCCGCAATTGCATTTCTTATTATCGTTCATGGGGCAGTTCTTGCCGGTTTTCTTGCAGCTCTGAGGCTCTGCGGCAAAACCAGCACTGCAAATCGCTGCCGCCAAAATCGAAAACAGAATTTTCGTGTAATTTTTCATCAGGCCAGTCTCGCGCGCGACCCGAAATGACGCCAATGGAAAAATCGCCATCGCGCCGTAGCTCTCCCGCTCCCATTCATTATCTGTATGCGTGCGCAAAAGATTGCCCACGAATACAAACAACAAACATGAGCGAATCGAGCGATAGCGCCTGGACGGCTTTTTGGGACCAACGCTACGCCGCACGGGAGACACCATGGAGGCTACACGCTGTTCCCGCGGCGCTCCGCTCTTTCGTCAAGGGAAGGCGGAGGCGAGGAACGGTCTTAATCCCTGGCTGCAGAACCGACCATGACCGGCTTGCCGGCGACACGCCGGCCTCTACAGGACGGAATACGAGCATAATCCCCCCTGACCGCAACGCAGCTGAGTCGCTTTTAAGTGCCCCGTAGTTTGCAGGCGAATTTTACACGAGCGCCCCGGCGCAACTGGAGCCAGCGCCGGCGGTGCAGCCGAAGCAGTGGTTGCCGGTTAGAATTTCGCGATTCTCAACTGCCGCCGGATCGAGATCCCAAAGATGGAGCGGCCCGCTTCCGTTGCGCCAGTTCATGTTCAGCATCTGATTGAAGTCGCAGTCGAAAACTTCGCCGGTCCAACCGACACTGATAGTGTTGCGACACATTAAGCCGAAGACCGTTGCCGGATTGAAATTGTCGATCAGTAGCTGCATGTACTCTTCCAATTTATTGTGGTGACGAAGGTAGGAAGCGAAACGGGCGATGGGCAGGTTGGTGATGGTATAAAGGTTATTGAAAATGATCCCAAAATGTTTCTTCAACTCGCGTTTGTAATCCGCTTCCAGCTCTGCCTGCGGACCTGGGAGAAATGCGCCCACCGGATTGTAGACCAGATGAAGAGGTAGATCGCTGCCATAACCTAACGAGTTTAAGACACGCAGAGCTTTAATGCTGCTATCGAACACGCCTTGGCCGCGCTGGGCGTTCACGTTCTCCGCAGTGTAACACGGCATCGATGCGATAATCTCGACTTTGTGCCGCGCCAGAAATTGCGCCAGACCCTCGTAGCCCGGTTCGAGCAGGATGGTGAGATTGCAGCGATCAATTACGCGACGCGACGGGCGCAGCGTTTTTACCCGTTCGATGAAATAGCGGAAATCCGGAATCATTTCCGGCGCGCCACCGGTAAGATCAATCGTCGGAATCTCAGTGCGCGCGAACCAATCGATAACGCGATCGACCGTCCCACGGGTCATGATTTCTTTGCGCTTGGGACCGGCGTTCACGTGACAATGCATGCAGGTCAGATTGCAAAGTTTTCCAACGTTGACCTGCAACACCTCCGTTCTCGAGCGACGCAATGCCAGAGAATGCGCAGTGAGCGTTTCAGAAAACCGATTCACGTATTAAGTTTGCATGACGTTATCATTTTGACGAAACCGGAAATGCCTACCGCTCGGAACAAGGCAGCTAAAGTCGGCTCCGGGCTAATCTCGATCATTGTTCCAGTGCTAAACGAAGCCGCGAGCATCGAGCGGTTTCTTCGGTGCTTGCGTGAGAGAGCCGGTGACGCCGAGGTAATCGTCGTCGATGGGGGCAGTAGCGATGGTACATTCGATCTGGCACGAAATCATTGTGATCGCTGTTTAAACGTCCCGCGTGGTCGCGCGGTCCAAATGAACGCGGGGGCGCGCGCTGCGTCGGGCGATTCCTTTTGGTTCGTGCACTCCGATTGCGAAGTGCCACCAGGTTGCCTTCAACAAATAGCCGATGCGCTTGGTCAACCCGAGGTGCTTGGCGGTTTCTTTCGCATTCGCATTCCGAATGAGCGTTTTGTATATCGTTTAACCGACTCGTTCGCGCACTATGCCGGTCTCCTCTTGCGCACACGCTTCGGCGATCACGGGTTCTTCTGCCGGCGCGCCGCCTTTGAAGAAATTGGAGGATTCCCAGAAATGCCGTTGATGGAAGACGCAGAATTTTTCCGTAAGCTTCGGCGCCTTGGCCGTATCGCAGTTATCTCGTCACGCTTAATTAGCAGCCCTCGGCGATACGAGGAAATTGGGCCGTGGCGGTTAACTCTTA
>Ga0066665_10001401_pt1 | contig 11156 bp, 8 predicted proteins | sample GraSoiAngelo_114_FD_75175 | JGI IMG/M metagenome (GOLD analysis project Ga0066665, IMG submission 75175) | Grasslands soil microbial communities from the Angelo Coastal Reserve, California, USA - 14_0903_13_40cm | ecosystem: Environmental > Terrestrial > Soil > Grasslands | place: USA...
ATCTTCTACAGCCTGCTCACGGCCTCGCTCGCCGCCGACACCCTGATCGAGGGCTTCCAGGCCGGGCGCCTCGACGAGGGCTTTCTCAAGCGCTACGAAGATCGCTGGGAGACACAGCTCGGGCCGGAGCTGCGCATGTCGGGCTGGCTTCGCCAGTTCCTCGTCCGCTGTCGCGACCGCGAGATCGACGAGCTCGTGCGCGCCCTCGGCTCCGACTCCGTCCAGGACGTCATCCGTCGCACCGCCCGCTTCAATCGCCACCGCGACCTCATCGTGGCCCTCCTCCGCGAGCCGGGCATCGCCTCCCTGCTGCTGAAGTCGCTGTTCCGGTAGGAGTGGAAAGCGCGTGGACACGTGGGTCCACCAGATGATTCGGACGACGTGCCGCCGGCGCGTGCTCGCGTGGGGGCTCATCCTCTGCGGCGCGGTGCTCTTCGCCGCCGCCCAGCACCGTTACGTCCGGAACTTCGTGATGGGACCGTTCGAGGTCGGCCAGCCCTACCTGGATTCGGTCACCGACGTGACGACGGCGCCGCGCTATTTCGTGAAGGTGACAGGGTCCAGGGCGCTCGACACCGGCGTTCAGCAGGTGACGATTCACAAGCGCGGAGGCGTGGAGACGAGCCGTTCGGTCTCCGCCGCATACTTTGCCCTGGTGGTCGGTGACCGGCTGCTCGTGGTGAAGAGCGCCGCAGGGGCTCCCACGACGGCAGAGGGCGAGCTCGTCAGGATGCCCGGAGACCTTCGAAGGCAGCTATTCGGAAGACCGGGGGTGGCGGCGATCGAGAGCCGCTTCTACCCGTACTTTGTCGATGACGGGGCGTTCCGGCTCCCCGGATACATCGCCATCGGGGCCGCGCTCGTGCTGGGCTTCCTGTTCTGGCGGTATGGGCTGCCGGCGTGGCGATATCTTCACGCTCCCTCCTCACACCCTCTCGTGAAGCGAGTAGCCTCCTGGGGCGATCCGCTCGGCATTGCTCTCGATGCCAAACGCGAGTCGGAGTCGCCCCGCCACAAGGGCGGCGGGTGGCTCGTGACCGACAAGTATCTGATCCAGCGGACGGTGTTCAGGTTCGACCTGCTCCGACACGCGGACTTGCTGTGGGCCTACAAGCGCGTCACCAAGCACAGCGTCAACTTCATCCCGACGGGCAAGTCGTAGGCCGCTGTCCTCGCCTGCTACGGTGGAGCCGCGGAAGTCAGGGGACGCGAGAAGAAGGTGGACGCGGTGCTGGCCTTCGCGGCCGAGCGCGCGCCCTGGGCCGTATTCGGATTCTCCGACGATCTCAGCAAGCTGTTCAAGAAGAAGACCCAGGACTTCTGCCTGGCCGTGGAGGAGAGAAAGCGCGAATGGGCGAGCAAGGGGCTCGCCCGGCCGAGCCCATAGCCGGCGCCTAGTCCGGTGACTTCCGGAAATGGCCCACGACCCAGTCGCCCCGGCCAAGCCAGACGCCCACGCTGTCCACGAGTTGACGCGTGACGTGACGGGACAGGGTCAGGAAGGTCCGCTGGCGGATGTGATGGCGGAGGAAGAAGGGATCGGAATAGGCGCTCCACTTGCCGGTGGTCTCCACGGAGAGCGCGTCGAAGCCCGCTCGCTTTGCCACTCGCGCTAGCGATGAGCCGGTGAAGCCCAGCACGTGGTCCGGCAGGTAGAGGGCGCACAGCGTGTCCGGCCGGCGGAGGAGCCGATTTCGCAGGACAAAGCTCAAGGGCTCCCGGTGGGGAGCGTGGACGACGAGCACGCCGCCGGGCTTGAGCACTCGCCGAAGCGCCCGGAGAAGGCCGAGCGGATCCGCCACGTGCTCGACCACGTGGCGGCAGCAGACGACGTCCACGCTGGCCGCGGGCACCGCCTCGAGATCGATGTAGCTCACGCCGAGCCGGTCCCGGCCGATCTCCACGGCCCGCGCCGAGATCTCCACTCCCTCGGCGTCCCAGCCCTCGTCGAGGGCGATGCGGCAGAAGTATCCGGGCCCCGCCCCGATGTCGAGCAGGCGGCGGCCGGGGATCATGGAGGCGAGGCGTCGGAGCTGTCGGACGGTCCGCCGTCGCCGCACCTCGACCTCGTACACGATGTCGGTCTCGCTCCAGGTTTCCGTGTAGCGGTAGTAGTCTCGATAGTCGTGGGCCGTGAAGCTCGAGAGGTCGAAGAAGGTCAGCCCGCACGCGCCACACTCGAAGATGGCGTGGCCCCCTCGGGAGCCCCAGCGCGAGGTCGCGGAGTCCACGCACACGGGACAGCGGATCGTCGACGCCGACACACTCATCGTCACCTGTAATCTTATGCGATGACGGGTCCGGCCATGTCATCTTGGGTTGGGCCAAGATGGCTCGGAGGCGGGTTCGACGCGAACCGGCAACGGGCCGGCCACTCTCTCGTGAGGCCGCCTCGTTGCCGCCTGAGGGCGCGAATGGAGGCGACGTCGGCGGATTCAGCGGTCACATGCCCCAGGGAAAAGTCTCGGGCGGCTCACCATCCGGCCTCGGCTCGAGCGGGAGCGGGTGGAGGGCATGGGTTTCGTCGAGGTAGATCAGCGCGTCGTAGCGGCGCGGGAGCACGGTGGGCACGTAGTTTCCGCGCTCGCGATCAGGATCGTAGACGACGCCGATGGCGCGATGAGGACGCACGTCCATGAAAGCATCCGCGTGTGCCTCGTCACCGCCCAGCGGGAAGAGCGCGCGCGGGCGGCCCGTTCGGTGCAGCACGTCTTCCCAGCTCCCGGGCCGGCCTGGGGGAACGCGCATGCGCTGCATCGGTGACTCCCACTCCGCGCCGGCGATGACGCTGCCATGGTGCGAGCTGAACCCGACCAGCACCACTCCCTCGCGAGCGTGCCGCTCCCGGACGAGCTGCCCGACGTTCAGCATGCCGGCCTGCGCCATGTCGGTGGCCCGGGCGTCGCCGACGTGCGTGTTGTGCTCCCACACGATGGCGCGAGCCTGGGGCCCGTGAAAGCGCATGATCCGCTCCAGCGTGTCGACCATGTGCCGGTCCCGCACGTTCCAGGAAGCCTCGCCGCCCCGGACCATGGCCTGGTAGTAGCTCTCGGCGTCTCGAACCACCAGGGCGTTCTGCTCGGCGGCGAAGTGCGCCTCCCTGGCGCCGGCGCCTGGCGCCGGCACGCTCCGCCGAAGCTCCGTGAGCATGGCGACGACCTCCTGCTCGCAGGATGCGGGCACGAGCGCCACGCGCGCGCGGGCATACGCCTCCCCCTCGCCGCCGTACGGCTCGAAGCACTGGTAGGCACGACGCGCGGCCTCCAGGGCACGGCCGTCCACGCGCTCCAGGTAGCGCAGGACGGCATCGAGTGACTCCCAGAGGCTATAGACATCGAGCCCATAGAAGCCGACCCGGCGCTGCTCGGGCCGTGACGCGTTGTGGCGCCGCAGCCATTCGGCAAGCGCCACCACCTCCCAGTTGCCCCACATCCAGGTGGGCCAGCGGGTGAAACCCCGAAGCACGGCCTGCGGGTTCCCTCCGACGTCGGGGCGGCCTTTCACATAGCGATTCACCTGGAAGCAGTCCGGCCAGTCGCCCTCGACGGCGATGAAGGAGAAGCCCTTCTCCTGGATGAGGCGCTGGCTGATTCGCGCGCGCCACACGTAATAGTCCGAGGTTCCGTGCGAGGCCTCCCCCAGAAGCACGTAACGCGCATCACCGATCTGCTCCATCAACGGATCGAGATCGCCCAGGCTCTCGAGGGGACGCGCGAGCCGGCCGCACGCCTCCACCAGATCGTCGACGTGGGAAGGGGACGAGACGGCGGACCTCGGCCGGTCCTCCCGTGGCGAGCGGGAGAGGATCTTCAACACCTCGTCGTCGGTCGTCTGCTCGAAGTCCGCGTACCAGGAACCGACGGCGCCGAAGTGCCTGGGGGCCGCGACGCATACGACCTCGTCGACCTCGGAGCGCAGCCGCTCGGCCGTCTCGGAGGCGCACACGGGCGCCGCGAACACGATGCGTCGAGGTCGCTGCCGTCTCAGCGCGTGGATGGCTGCCCGGGCCGTCACGCCCGTGGCCAGACCATCGTCGACGAGGATGACGGTTCGATCGCTGGCCTCGATCTCGCGCCGATCGCCGCGATACCGTCGCTGCCTGCGCTCCATCTCCTCCGTCTCCGCCGCAGTGATCCATTCGAGTTGCTTCGCGGAGATCCCCAGCTCGTGCACGGCCCTCTCGTCCACGACTCTCACGCCGGGAGCGATGGCCCCCACACCGAGCTCGGGCTGCCCGGGAGCCCCTAGCTTGCGCGCCACCATGACCTCGAGCGGCGCTCCCAGGGCCCGTGCCACTTCTTCGCCGACGACTACGCCCCCGCGGGCGAGGGCCACCACCAACGGATTCTCCGCCCGGTAGGCCATGAGGTGTTCGGCCAATCGACGGCCGGCGTCCACGCGGTCGTGGAAGCGGAGCTCTTGATCGGTGCTCTTCGCCATGATGTGTCCTCCTCGAGCAGTCCGGTCAGATCGTGACGGGTGCATCGCGAATGCCAAGAAGACCGAGCTCGCAGTACCATGATTCAAATGAATGCGGTATTCGCGGCGGGCAAAAAAGCAGCACACTAGCTTGGCCGGGAAAGAATTACGCAGTCACTACGTCCCTGCCCGATCGGGTGGAGCTCGACGACCGATGAAGAGAGGCGACGAGAAATCCGATCTGAAAGACTGGCTAGCCATGGTGGACAGACTGCGCTACGCGCCGCAATGGGCCGATGAGGGGCCCGTGCCCGTGGAGATGACGCAGACACACATCTCCGTGGTCCTCCTCGGGCGCATGCGCGTGCTGAAGCTGAAGAAGCCCGTGAACTTCGGCTTTCTCGACTACACCACGCTCGAGCGGCGCCGTCTCGCGTGCGAGGCCGAGATCCGGCTGAATCGACGACTGTGCGAGCAGACCTATCTGAAGGTCCAGCCAATCGGGCAGGTGGACGGCTCGCCCCAGCTCTCGGATTCTGGCGAGGCGATCGAGTATGGCGTCCTCATGAAGCGGCTGCCCGCCGAGCGGATGCTGGACGAGATGGTGCGCCAGCACTCCGTCACGGAGGCGGATATCGAGCGGGTGGCGCGTCGGCTGGACGAATTTCACCGGACGGCCCGCCGCGGGCCGGACATCGACAGGTGGGGCACGTGGGAGGGGGCCGGCCGCAACTGGGACGAGAACTTCGCCCAGACCGAGCCCTTCGTCGGCCGAACTATCGACGCCCCCGCCTATCGGCTTCTTCGCGATCGGGTGGCGCGCTGGCTCGGCGCCCATCGTGCCGTGTTCGACGAGCGCATCCGGCAGGGGAGAGTCGTCGACGGGCACGGGGACGTGCGCTGCGAGAGCGTGTGTGTCACCGACGGCATCTGCATCTTCGACTGCATCGAGTTCAACGACCGCTTCCGATGCTGCGACGTGGCCAGCGAGGTGGCCTTTCTCGCCATGGATCTGGATTCGCTCGGACGGCCCGACCTGGGCTACTACTTCGCGGAGCGCTACCAGGCGCACGCAAGCGACGCGCACCTCTTTCGCCTTCTCCCGTTCTACCGATGCTATCGGGCGTACGTGCGCGGCAAGGTGCTCAGCTTCCGCCTGGGCGAGCCGGAGTTCAGCGCGGCCGACAAGAGCCGGGCCGCCGAGCGGGCCGCCCGGTACTTCGAGCTGGCGCGCCGCTACGCGACACCTCTGCCCCGTCCGACGGTGATCGCGGTGATGGGGCTGGCGGGTACGGGCAAGACGTCGATGGCGCGCGCCATCGCGGGGGAGCTGGGGCTCCGGGTCGTGTCGACCGATGCCGTGCGTCAGGAGCTGTTCGGCCACGAGAAGGGCGCGACGGCCTATGGGCAGGGAGCCTACCGGCCCGAGGCCAATCAGCGGACGTACGAGACACTCGTGGAACGGGGCCGCAGCCTGCTGATCGAAGACGGCGGCGTGGTGCTCGACGGCACGCTTCTTCGCGAGGATGATCGCCTGCGGGTGCAGGAGATGGCGTCGGCGGCCGGCGCCACCACGCGATGGATCGAGTGTGAGCTGCCGGCGGAGCTCGTGCGACAGCGACTGGAGCGCCGGCGGCAGCGGCGCGAGGGACTCTCCGACGCGACCTGGGAGACCTACCTGCGCCAGCGCGAAGAGTACATGGCCTCCTCGAGGAGAGAGGAAGTCGGACATCTGGTCGTGGACATGACGCAGAGACTGCCTGACGGTGCCCGGCGCGCCACGGATTGGCTGCGCGAGCAGTAGTCGTGATGGTGACCGTTGAACGAATTGTCGACCTGGCCCCGGCCTCGCTCACAACGCTGGTCGCTGAAAGCGAGCGGTCCGGCCTCCGATTCGTCCGCCGGCTGACCGCCGAGTGGGCCAGTGGTACCAACCGCTTTGATCGGCCCGGCGAGGCGCTATACGCCGCGCGCATCAACGGCGAGATCGTCGGCGCGTGCGGGCTCAACGTCGACCCGTACACCGCGGAGGGACGGGTGGGCCGGGTGCGCCACCTCTACGTCCTGGAGGCGTATCGGCGCCACGGGGTCGGCCGGCAGCTCGTGGCGGAGGTGATCGGGGCGGCGCGCGGCTCGTTCGACCGCCTCCGGCTGCGCACGGCGAACCCCGAAGCCGCGCGTCTCTACGAATCGCTGGGCTTCGCCCCGTGCGCGGGAGAAGCCGATTGCACCCACGCGCTCGACTTACGTGTCACGCGTTGAGCCCGTACGGTCTTGCCCGCATGTCGAGATTGTCATATTGTTAGACCTGACCCCGGAGCGAGGGCTTCGAGCACCTCGAGCGCGCCCTCCAGGGTGACGCCCCGGGGATCGAAGTTGGCCTCCAGGAACAGCTCGGTAAGACCGGCTTCCGCGTAGCGCTCCACGTCCTGGCGGATCTCGGCCAGGGAGCCCCAGAGCGGACGCCGGTCGGGGCCCTTGGGTGTCGCGTGGAGCTGGAAGCTGCCGCGCGAGACGATCTGGAGCGTCGCGGGATCTCGCCCCGCCGCCTCGGCCGCCGCCTTGATCTCCTTGACGAGCGGGGCGACCTGACCCAGCGGCACATTGCCGCCGTTGAAGCCGTCATAGGTGACGGCGCGACGGATCACGGTGGGACCGTAGCCGCCGATGGTGATGGGCGGATGCGGGCGCTGGACGGGCCGAGGCTCCACCCTGGCGCGCGGGACCGAGTAGAACTCGCCCTTGAACTCGACGGGGTCCTCGGTCCAGATGGCCTTGAGGCAACGCAAGAACTCGTCGGCGCGCTTGCCTCGACCCTCGTGCGGCACACCGACGGCGTCGAACTCGTCCTTGGACCAGCCGAGCCCCAGGCCCACGTCCAGCCGCCCGCCCGAGACGATGTCGAGCGTGGCGAGCTGCTTGGCGAGCATGACGGGGGTGTAGTACGGCACGATCAGCACGCTCGTGCCCAGCCTGATGCGCGAGGTGACGGCGGCCACGAAGGCGAGCGAGACGAGCGGATCCATCACGCGCTCGAAGGACTTGGGCCAGGGCTGGCCGGGCAAGGGGGGGTAGTCGTTCTGGGGCTTGATGGGATAGAGCATGCGCTGGAAGACCCAGAGGGAGTGATAGCCGAGCGCCTCGGCGCGCTGGGCGACGAGGATCTGATTCTGCGGCGTCGCCCACGAACCGGCCATGGGAAGCGAGAAGCCGAGCTTCATGAAGGGATCCCCTCTTTCACCTCAGGTCGCGGAAGAAAGCGCGGATGTCCTCGGCGAGGAGCCTGGGCTCCTCGAGGGCCGCGAAGTGGCCGCCCGACGGCATCACCGTCCAGCGCTTGATGTTGTAGACGCGCTCCGCCCACGAGCGCGGCGGGCGGATGATCTCTTTCGGGAAGTCGGCGTAGGCCGTGGGCACCTCGATGCGCTGGCCGTCGGCGATGGGCCAGGGTGCGTGGTAGCGGGCGTAGTAGGGCCAGAAGGACGAGCCGATCGCTCCCGTGACCCAGTACAGCATCACGTTCGTCAGCAGCTCGTCCTTGGAGAAGCTGCGCTCCACGTCGCCGCCACAGTCGCTCCACGTCCTGAACTTCTCCACGATCCACGCGGCCAGCCCCGCGGGCGAGTCGGTGAGGCCATAGGCGAGGGTCTGGGGCTTGGTGCCCTGGATCCACTGGTAGCCCGTTTCCTCGCGCAGCCATTTTCCGAGATCGTCCAGGTACGCGCGCTCTTCCGGCGTCGGCTTGTCGGGACGCGGGAGATCGCGTCGGAGCGAGAGGAGGTTCACGTGAATGCCGGCCAGGCGCTCGGGATAGGCGGCGCCCAGCCGCGAGGTGATGAAGCCGCCCCAGTCGCCGCCCTGGGCCGCGAAGCGACGATAGCCGAGCACGTCGGTCATGAGCTGCGCCCAGGCATCCGCGATCTCGGTGATGCCGAAGCGGGCCTGCCCCGGCGCGAAGGAGAAGCCGTAGCCGGGCAGCGACGGCGCCACCACGGTGAAGGCATCGCGCGCGTCGCCGCCGAAGCGGGCGGGATCGGTCAGCATGGGAATGATCTTGTGGAACTCCCACACCGAGCCGGGCCAGCCGTGGGAAAGGATGAGGGGCAGGGGCGAGGGCCCGCGGCCTTCCTCGTGGAGGAAGTGCACGCTGATTCCGGCCACCGGGGCCGTGAACTGACGGAAACCGTTGAGCTCGGCCTCGTGCTTGCGCCAGTCGTAGCGGGTCTGCCAGTAGGAGACGAGCTCGCGCAGGTAGCCGAGATCCGTGCCATAGGCCCACGGGGCGCCGGGTGGCTGATCAGGGAAGCGCGTACGCGCCAGGCGCTCGCGGAGATCGTCGAGCACGGCCTGGGGAACGGCGATGGTGAACGGCGTCGTCTTGGACGTGGTCAATGGAGTTCCCCTTTCACCGCGCGAGATGCGGGAGCCGGACACAGTGTACCGGCTGATCGGTACCCACGCCACGGCGCCCCGCCCTTGATCATGGCCGCCCTCGCACTTAGACTCGATCGCCATCGGCTACGATTACGGCGGCCGTCTGCTGAGCGCCTGGCTGGACCGGTAAGGCAAGGAGAGGACGATGACGTCGAGAGCGAAGCTGTCCGCCCACGAGTGCGTGCCCCGCGATGCCCGGGCCCTGCTCATCGGGCGCGTGTGGGTCCCGGCCGAGCAAGGGCCCAGCGTGGTGGCGGTGCGCGGGGACGACCTGGTGGACCTGACGCCGTCGTATCCGACGGTCAGCCAGCTCCTGAACGTGGCCGCGCCCGACGAGCTGCGGGCCGCCATCAAGGTCGCGCCGGTCGTCGGGCGACTCGGCGACATCGTGGCCAACAGCCGGGAAGGAGAGCGCGATACCTCGCGCCCCTGGCTGCTCGCCCCGTGCGATCTGCAGGCGGTCAAGGCGAGCGGGGTGACCTTCGTGGCGAGCCTGCTCGAGCGCGTCATCGAAGAGCGCGCGCGGGGAAACCCCGCGCTCGCCGACGGCGCCCGGCGCGAGATCCAGGCCATCATCGGGCCCGATCTGCGCGGCGTCAGGCCGGGATCGCCGGAGGCGGCCCGCATCAAGGACGTGCTGGTCGCCCGCGGCATGTGGTCGCAATATCTCGAGGTCGGGATCGGGCCCGACGCCGAGCTCTTTGCCAAGTGCCCCCCCATGGCCGCGGTGGGGCTGGGCGCCCGCGTGGGCATCCATCCCGCCTCCGTCTGGAGCAATCCCGAGCCCGAGCTGGTGCTCGTGATCAACCACGCGGGCGTCATCGTGGGCGTCACCCTCGGCAACGACGTCAACTTGCGCGACGTGGAAGGGCGGAGCGCCCTCCTTCTCGGCCGCGCCAAGGACAACAACGCCTCGTGCGCGGTGGGCCCCTTCGTCAGAGTGCTGGACGACGCGTTCACCCTCGACTCCGCCCGGCGGCTGAGCTTCGAGACGATGGTGGAAGGCCTCGACGGTTTCCGCGTGAAGCACACCACCCATGTGGCCGAGATCAGCCGCGACCTCGCCGACCTCGCCGCGCAGGCCATCAGCCGCTATCACCAGTATCCCGACGGCATGATCCTGTTCATCGGCACCATGTTCGCTCCCGTGGACGATCGCGGGGCGCCCGGGAGCGGGTTCACCCACAAGACGGGGGACGTGGTGAGCATCGGCGCGCCCGAGCTCGGCACCCTGGTGAACGAGGTGGTGGCCTGCGATGAGGCGGAGCCGTGGAGCTTCGGCACCGGCGCCTTGATGGCCAATCTCGCGCGTCGGGGCCTTCTCGCGAAAGGGGTGCCCCGCTGATCGACTACAAGACGCTCGTCCAGGACGATCGCGTTCACGTGTCGCTCTACACCGATCCGCGGATCTTCGCCGACGAGATGGAGCGGATCTTTCATCGCGGCTGGGTCTTCGTGGGCCACGAGAGCGAGATCCCCGGGCCCGGCGACTTCGTCACCCGCACCCTCGGCACGCAGCCTGTGCTCATGGTCCGAGGGAGCGAGGGCGGCGTCTCGGTCTTTCTGAACCGCTGCGCGCACCGCGGGACGATGGTGTGCCCGGCCTCGCAGGGCAACGCGCGGACCTTTGCCTGTCCGTACCACGGCTGGACTTACGGCTTGGGCGGCGAGCTCCTGGGCGTCCCGTACCCCGGCGGCTACGCGTCGTTCGACAAGAGCGCCCACGGCCTGCCGCGCGTCCCGCGCCTGTCGAGCTATCGGGGGTTCGTCTTCGCGAGCCTGTGTCCGCGCGGCCCGTCGCTCGACGAGCACCTCGGGGCGGCCACCCGGCTGATCGATCGGTCGTGCGATCTCTCGCCCGAGGGCGAGATCGAGCTCAGCGCGGGATGGGTCAAGCACCAGTGCGCCGCGAACTGGAAGATGCTGCCCGAGAACGACAGCGACGGGTACCACCTGGGATTCGTGCACCTCGCGCTCTTCAAGACGATCCGCACCCAGTACCGTCGGGTGGTCGGTGACGAGAAGACCATCCGGGCGGTGGTGCGTGACTGGGGCCACGGGCACATCGAGATCGACTGGTCTCCCGGCTACGAGGGGCCGTTCGAATGGCTGGGGGGCGCGTCGGGATCAGGGGTGGACGACTACGTGGCGGCGCTCGAGCGCCGGGATGGGGCGGAGGCGGCCCGGCGCCGCATCGTCGAGGGTCCGGCCCATGCCCTCATCTTTCCCAACCTCTTCCTGGGAGAGACGAACGTGGCCATCGTGCAGCCCGTGAGCGTCGAGGAGTGCGTGCACTGGCACAC
>Ga0066665_10001410_pt1 | contig 11135 bp, 7 predicted proteins | sample GraSoiAngelo_114_FD_75175 | JGI IMG/M metagenome (GOLD analysis project Ga0066665, IMG submission 75175) | Grasslands soil microbial communities from the Angelo Coastal Reserve, California, USA - 14_0903_13_40cm | ecosystem: Environmental > Terrestrial > Soil > Grasslands | place: USA...
CGCGAAGTCCACCACGTGGTCCGCGCCCAGCGACGCAATCAGCTCCTTGGGAGTTCCCTGGGCGATGATCTTGCCGTGATCCATGATCGCGACGCGATCGCAGAGGCGCTCGGCTTCCTCCATATAGTGCGTCGTGAGCAACACCGTCCCGCCGTCCGCACGGAAGCGGCGGATGATTTCCCACAGCTGCCGGCGCGACTGCGGATCCAGGCCGGTCGTCGGCTCATCGAGGAACAACAGCTCGGGTTTGCTGACGAGCGCGCACGCGACCGCGAGCCGCTGCTTCTGCCCGCCCGAGAGGGTCACGACGCGCGCCTTGCGCTTTTCCTCGAGCCCGACGAGCGCGAGCACCTCGTCAACCGTGTGCGACTGCCGGTAGAACGACCGGAACAGCGCCAGCACCTCGCCGACCTGGAGCTTGTCGGCGAGCTGGGTTTCCTGGAGCTGAATGCCGAGGCGCTCGCGCAGCGCCCGTCCGGCGGCGCCGTCGCGCCACGGCGTGCCGAGAATCTCGACCTCACCCGAATCCGGGAGCGTCAGCCCCTCGAGGATTTCGATGGTAGTGGTCTTGCCGGCACCGTTGGGTCCGAGCAGTCCAAAGCATTCGCCCGCTTGGACGACGAGATCGAGACCCGCAACGGCGACGACGTCCCCGAACCGCTTGGTGAGCGTGCGACAGTTGATCGCTACGATGGTTTCTTCTCTTTGTCTTCTTTGTCTTTTTCGGGAGTCGCGTCGTGCGCCGCCTTGAGCGCCTGGTCGAGCTGCATGGTCATGCTGCTCACACCATCTGCCAGCGCACGCACCTTCATGTTGAGCCCCGTCCCTGACCGGCCCGCCACGACCGCCAGTTGACCGGCCACGTCGGGGAGAGTGCCGAGATTCGCCGTAAGCGCGCGCTGGCGCATGTGCGACAGCTCGCGCGCGATGTTTCCGCAGATGCCGTTGATGATCTTCGGGTTCGCGGCGCGGTTCGATTCGAGCTCGGCGACCAGCTTCTTCACGTGATCCACCGTCCGCACGTAGTGCTGCAACTCCTCGATGCGGCGGATCTGCGTGGCCGACTGCTTCTGCACCACGCCTAGTTTCTCGGCGCGAGGATGTCGGTCCGGGCGTGACCGTCTACGAGGGAAAGCGGCGTCACCCCCAGCAGCACGCCAAGCGTCGGCGCGATGTCAACCGTGTTCATGCGCCCGGCAAACGACCCGCGGCGCACACCCCGACCCCAGAAGATGATCGGCACGTGCGCGTCGTCCTCCGACGGCTGGCCGTGCATCGCGATCGGCAGGTTGGGAACGTCCCAGACCGAGCCGGGCTGCAACGTCACGGTGAGGACGACGCCGGCGTCAGGAGCGAGATGGTGGATCCAACGCCGCGCTACCGGATCGGACGCCGTGTCGGCACGCGACAAGTCGGCGGGTCTGATCACCCGCGCGACGCCCTGGATCCGGACGATGCGCGCGGTAAGGGCGTCGAGGACGCTGTCGGTCTTGATTCCCAACGCGGCCAGGCGGCCGTTGTCGCGCAAGAACAGCATGCCGGTGTCGAACTCCAGCCACTCGCGCGAAGGGGGTCCGCCGCCCCCGCTCGCCAGGCGGTCGAGGTCCCGATTGATCGCGGTGATCAGCGTGTCGAGCCCGACGCGATAGGCCGCTCCGCCGGTCTTCGCCCGGGTCCGTTCCGGGTATGAGGTCACACCGTGATCGGCGGTCAGCACGACCACGAAATTGTCGCGCCCCACGCGATCGGTGAGCCGCTTCAGGAACCAGCCGAGATAGTGGTCGAGGCGCAACACCTGATCGTGGATCTCGCGGGAGTCAGGGCCGTACGCGTGACCGACGGCATCAGTCGTGGACAAGCTGACTGCGAGCACGTCGGTGCCCCCGCCTCTGCGGCCGAGCCGCAGCGCCTCGAAGCCCTCGAGCGCGAACAGCAGCGTGAGCGAATCCATGGCGGGGACGCCAGCGATCGCCGCGGCGGCGCTAATGCTGTCGGCGGGCAGCCGGTGGGGGAAAACCACGTCCGCCCCCCCGTTTTCCCAAACCTCATTGTCCGGTTCCCTGTAGGCGCTGTCCGGAAGCAGCAGCGTCCACGACGTGCTGGCCGCCTTGAAGGGCAACCGCCGGGCGTTGAACGCCTGCACCCAGGAGGGCAGCGTGTCGGCGTAGTAGCGGCTCGTGGTGAACAGACCCGACTGATACCAGAACACCTGCTGTTTCGCCTGACCGAGAGGGAGAATCGCGCCCCGATCCTTGCGGCTGACCGATAGTGCGCGATCCGCCGGATCCGACGCTTTCAGCCAATCGAACAGCGTCGTGCCGCGGAACCGCCGGGGCGAGGCGCCCGGGCCGGTGGTGCCGAGCAGCGGCGCCAACGAATCCTGCACGCCCTCCGAATTGCGGATGATGCCGGTGTGCGCGGGCCACATGCCGGAGAGGATCGTCGCATGCCCCGGCGCCGTTTCGGTGACGGCGTGATCCTGGTATCCATCGGTCAAGAACGCGCCTTCGTTGGCGAGCTGCGCCAGGCCACCGGTGAGCTGGCTTCTCCAGCGCGAGAAGTAGTCAGGGCGAAGCTGGTCGACGGTGATCACGACGATCAGCTTCGGCCGCGCCGGCGCCGGCGGGTGTACGAGCAGACTCGCCAGGAGCGTCAGATAAACGGCGAAAGTCATTGCCCCAAACTAGCGATGGTCAAGCCATTGCCGCCACCGGGTCATGGGGCCGCTCCCGGAACGCGAGCACTCCGGCGATCGCCACCACGCAGGCGGCCAGCAGGAATGGCACGCCATGCCCCAGGGTCGCGAAGGCAAGCGTGGCGCCGACCGGGCCCACGATGCTCATGATGCCGCGAAACGTCTGTTGCGCCCCCATGACCAGTCCGAGCTCGTGGCGATCGGTTCGCTGGCTCACCAGCGACGTGGACGCCGGAAACAGCAGCGCGGTCCCCATCGGCACGAGAATAAGGAAGAGAATGAAGAATGGCATGGCGCGCGCCGGTGTGAGCAGGCTCGCCGGCAGCGGCATCAACGCGAGACCGAGGAGCAGCGAGATCGTGCCGATCTGCATGGTGCGGATTTCCCCGAAGCGCGCGTTGAACCAGCCAACGATCGTGGCGCGCATGATGACGCCCACCACCCCGAAGATCGGGAAGAAGTAGCCGATGGTTCGGGCGCTGATCGCGAAAGTGTCTTTCAAATACAACGCGAGCACGCCGATCACGACGTTCAATGCGAGCATCCCGACCACGTAGATCCAGATCACGCGATGCGCCGGCGTGGCAGGCTGGCGCACGATCTCCAAGAGCGCCTGCCGCACCGATCGGCCCTCGGGCACCACGAAGTGTCCGCTGGGACCGCGCGCTTGCGCCGCTCGCGATTCCGGCAGCCATTTCCACGCGAAGAACACGTTGACCAGGACCATCACCGCCGCGACGAGGCCGGGCGCCTGACGGCCGAAGTTATACGCCGCCGAGCCGATGAATGGGCCGATCACGACGCCCGCGCTGGTCGCCGCCGATAGCCAGCCCAGTGCCTTCGCGCGTTCTCGCGGTTCCATAGTATCGGCCACGTACGCCTGCGCGACGCCGGTGGTGCCGCCTCCGAGGCCCTGCACGATGCGCGACGCGAACAGCATCCACAGGCTTGTGGCAAAGCCAAAGATGACGTAGGCGAACGCGGAGGCGCCGAGGCCGATGAGCATGGCCGGCCGCCGGCCGTAGCGGTCGGAGAGCTTTCCCCACACCGGCGACGAGATGAGCTGCGCGACCGCAAACGATGCGATCAGGGGTCCGACGAGCCACTCGGGCGCCTTGAGATCGAGCGCATAAAACGGCATCAGCGGCGCGACGAGCATCAAACCCATCATGTCTACGAAGCACACCGCCATCAGCACCCAGAGCCGCTTCATCGTCTCGCTCCGACACCCAACACCAGCGCGCTCACCAGCATGAGCACGACGCCAAACGCCGCGGCCACGCCGGTCTCGGCAAGCCGCAAGCTCGACAGGATTTCGATGGACACGGGGCGCGTCTCGTAGGTGTACAGGACAATGGAGGCCACGATGTCGCCGAGCGCCGCCACAAAGGCGAGGCTGGCACCAGCGGCGAGGCCGGGCCTAAGCTGCGGCAGTGTCACGCGTGTGAGCGTGCGCCAGCGGCCGGCCCCGAGACTCGCGGCCGCTTCCTCGAGGGACGGATCGAGCTGCCGATACGCCGCGAGAATCCCCCGGCCGGTGAGCGGCAGCGCGCGCACGAGATAGGCGAGCGGAAGAATCGCGGCGGTGCCGACCAGCACAAAGCGCAACTGGAGCGGTGCGTGGACGCTGAAGGTGATCGCGAGCGCGATCGCGAAGACCGTTCCCGGGAGCGCCCACGGCAGCGCCAGCAATCCTTCGATCGCGCCCCGCCACCTTACGCGCTGCCGTACGACGAGCCAGCCGGCCGCGAGAGCGAGCGCGACGGCGACGGCCGTGCTGGCGGCGGCCATCCACAGCGAGTTCAGCATGGGCCGCAGCCGCTCCGCTTCCGAAAAGAGACGGCGGTAGTTATCGAAATTGAGGACGGGCGGGAGAATTTCGGTCGTCCAGGCGCCGTAGGGGACGAGTGAGACGAGGGCCAGCGTGAGATGCGGCAGGAGGAGCAGCACCGCGAGGCCCCACCCCAGCGTCGCCGCGAGCCAGCGCACACTGGTGCGTCGGATCGGCCGCGGCCGAGGTGCGATCCCCTTCCCCAGCGCGACCAGGATGTCGTCACCTTCGGTGCGACGCAGGATCAGGAGACCCGCCACCGCGACGATCGCGAGTGCCACCGTCTCGACCATCGCGAGCGGCAAGTCGCCGTTCAGCTTCGTCGCCACGATCTGCGTGGTCATCACGCGAAATCCGCCGCCGAAGATGTAGGGCGCGCTGAACGATCCCAACGCCGTCAGGAACGTCAGCATCGCCGCACCGACCAGTGAGGGGCGCAGCAGCGGCACGATGACGCGCCCCAACGTCGCGCGCCGATCGGCGCCGAGTGCCTGCGCTGCCTCCAGCATCGCGACGTCGAGCTTGGCCAGGCCGGCGCGCGTGAAGAGATAGAAGTAGACGTACATCGAGTAGGCGTGCACGAGCAGAATGGCGGCCGCGCCCTGCAGCCGCCACGGCGCATTTTCGAGATGCAGCGCCGCCTGGATCGCGCGCGCGATGAACCCGGACTCCCCATACAGAAACAGGAACGCGATCACGCCGACGAGCGGCGGCAGCACGACCGGGAGCGCGATCAACGAGCCCAGCGTCTTGCGACCCGGGAAATCAAACCACTCGAACAGGAAGGCGAGCGGGATCCCGATCGCGGCGGCCAGCACCACACTCACCAGAGAAATCCAGACGCTTGCCCACAGCGCCGCCCACTCACCAGGCCGCGTGACGAAGGCGCTCAGCGCCGTCGTATCGGCGGCGTCGGCGCCAACCACGAGAATCGGGTAGATCACCACCCACGCGAGAATCAGCGTGAGCCCCGCGGCCGCGAGCTCCGACCGCCGCAGGCGGATCACAGGGCGATCACGCGCGTGGCTTCGACGTACACCCGCTGCCCCACGCGTGCGGCGTCGGGCTCGGCGAGCACCTCGAAGTGCTGGTGGTCATCGCTTTCAATCTGAAAGAAGGCGGCCGCGCCGACATAGCGCCGCTCGCGCACGAGGCCCGGCAGCCCGGCCTCGGAGAATCGCAAACGCTCGGGCCGCACGACGAGAACGCCCTTGCCGTTGCCTCCGAGCGCGCGGGCTGCGTCGCCCCGAAACACATTGGCACGGCCAACGAAGGTGGCCACGAAGAGATTGGCCGGGTGCTCGTACAGCACGTCCGGCGCGCCTACCTGCTCCAGCCGTCCCTGGTTGAGCACGGCAATGCGGTCGCCCAGGTCGAACGCTTCCTCTTGCTCATGCGTCACGAAGACGGTGGTAATCCCGACGCGCTTGATGACTTCACGCAGCTCGTGGCGCGTGCGCTCGCGCAATGCTGGGTCGAGGTTGGACAGTGGCTCGTCCAGCAGCAGCACGCGCGGCTCGGGTGCCAGGGCGCGTGCCAGCGACACGCGCTGCTGCTGGCCGCCGGAAAGCTCGTGCACCTTGCGCCGCTCAAAGCCGGCGAGATCGACGAGCCCCAACGCCGCCGTGATTCGTGCATCGCGGTCCGGTGACTTCGGCAGTCCGAAGCCGACGTTGTCGCCCACATCGAGATGCGGAAACAGCGCGTAGTGCTGGAACACCATGCCGAAATGGCGCCGCGCCGGAGGCACGGCCGTCACATCCTCGTTCGCCACGGCGATCCGACCGGCGTCCGCCGTTTCGAACCCCGCCAGCAGGCGCAGCATCGTCGTCTTGCCACTGCCCGAGGGGCCGAGCAACGACAGGATCTCGCCGCGCGCGATGTCGAGCGTGACGGGGCCGACCGTGACATCGAGGCTCCAGCGTTTCTCGATCGCTTGAATCTCGAGGAAGGGCGCGGTCAACGGCCTCCCCCTCCTCCGGTGCCGCGCACGTGCTGGTCCCACCAGCGCATCCACGCGGGGCCGTGCTCGGCGAGGAAATTCCAATCCACGTCGGCGACGACCATGCGGTGACGTACATCGCGCACCCAATCGGGCAACGAATCGGCGGGGAGGTCCTGCCGGGCGGGCACGCGAAACACCTCACGCGCAGCCGCGAGCTGCATTTCCACGCTGCCCACGAAGTCGACATACGCCCGCGCCGCAGCGAGGTGCTTCGCGCCTCGCACGACGGCGATGCCGTCCTCGATCGCCACCGTGCCGCTCTTTGGAAAGACGTAGCCGATCGGCATGCCGCGGCGACGGCTGATCAACACGTCCGGCAAATCCCAGATCGTGATCAACCCCTCCTGCCGGGCGATCTTCTCGCTGATGAGGGCGGGGTTTTGCTCGTAGACCTTCGTTTGGCCGTCGAGTCGCCTGAGCCAGCCAAATCCCGCGGCGGTGTCGCCGGTTTGCTTGAGCCCACGCGCGATGATGAGGCCGAACACCGCGCGCATCGTTCCGCTCGCGAGCGGGTCGCGAATGATCAGCTTGCCTTTCCACTTGCGATCGAGGAGGTCGTCCCAATCCTGCGGCGCCTCCGCTGCCGGCACGACCTTCTCGGCATAGAGAAAGACGGCCGGTGTCTCGTACGCCGCGAGGTAGCAATCGCCCGCGCCGCGGCCGCGGGGCGGGATCGCGTCGGCCCACACAGGTCGCCAGCAGTCGAGCAATGACTCGGCTGCGGCCTGCGCCAGGACCAGCGAGGGACCGCCGAACCACACGTCGGCCTGAGGGTTGGCGCGCTCGGAGCGCAGGCGGTCGTACACGTCCTGCGAGCCCATGTCGAGCCAGCGCACGTCGATGTCGGGGTGGAGTGCTTCGAAGCGCTTCTCGAACAGCGTCAGCAGGTCGCGCCCGTGGGGACTGTAGACCACCAAGGGAGTACGGTGATCCCGCGAGCATCCCACCACAAACGCGATGACTGCGCACATCCAGAGCCGGTGCTTATGGGACATTGCGTCGCTTCAGCCCCAGCAGGTTCACAAACAACCGATACGCACCGGGCACGCCAGCGGGCAGCTGTCGGAAGAAACTCAACCCCGTGTATACGTACATCCCTCGTTGAATCGGCGCGATCAGCAGCCCACCCTTCAGCTCCGCCGGTGGATTCGGCGGTCCGGGATCATGCGTTTCGAGCACCGGGACGTACGTGGTATCCCAGGTGTGCGCGAAATACAGCCCCCGCTCCTGAACCCAGCCGCGCCAATCTTCGGGCCCGATAGTGTTGGGATAGTGAAAGACGGGATGCGCGGGATCGAGCTCGGTGACGGGCGCGTTTTCGTCCGTCACGCGATCATGCGGGCGCGCGATGGTGAGCGGATAGGGCGCAAAGCCGCCGTCGACGAACGGATACTGCTGATACTGGACGATCAGGAGCCCGCCGTTGCGCGCGTAGTCGAGCAACCGGCCGTTGTTGGCGACGAGCGCGGGGTCGGTTTCGTACGCGCGGCTGCCGATGACGATGGCATCGAAATGCGACAGATCGCCGCGCGCCAAGGAATCGGGGCCAATGAGCTCGACCGGCACGCCGACGGCGAGCAGCGCTTCCGGCACGCGGTCGGCGGCGCCGCGCACATAGCCGACGTGCGAGAGCGCCGGAAGCGCGAGACGCGCAGCCCGGATCTGCGCCACCGACGGCTTCGTCAGCGCGCGCGGCCGGATGTGCGGATAATCGATGACCTCGAGCCATCCTGAGCCCCCCCCGGCACGCACATCGTAGGTCCCTGGCTTGAGGCTGTCCGCCGCCGGTGGTGCCACGTTGACGACGACACTCTTCGTCTCGTCTTCGCGCGTGAACGAGAGACTTTCGGGCGAGATGGTCGGCCAGCCGGTCGGCGGCGTGACGGTGGTTCGAGCGGTCGCGGCTCCGCGCGCACGATTCGTCACCGTGATCATGAAGTGCCGCGGGGCGAGCGCGCCCCCCCCCCCGTCGATCGGCCACAGCAGCTCGTCAGGTGTAATGGCCACTTCCACGTCACGCGTCACGAAGATCGGCCGGCGGATCTCGCCGATCGCCTGATCGCGATAGCGATACACGACTTCGCGCGTCAGCGTGACCGGCTCGCCGCCGATTGTCAGCCGTACACGCGCCGTCACCGGCGGCGGCTCGAACGGCAGGCCGCGCACGTCGGGCGGTGCGGCCGACCAATCGTACAGCCCACCGCGATTCGTCAGCGGGCGGCGCAGAAAATAGGGCTGGGTGCGCTCGGGATTCGCTGCAACGGTTAGGACGTAGCGGCGCGTTGCCAGAGCGCCCGGAGCGACCGCCGGCGCGCCCAACTCCAGCCGCTCGATCCCCCAGCCGCTCGGCGCCGCGATGGCGATGCTATCGACGCGCACGGTGCTGTCACCAGCATTCCAGACCGAGACTTCGACCTGGAGCCGTTCGTTTGGGATGACGATTCCGTCATCCGCTGTGCCGTCGAGCGTGACACCGGCGGCCATCGCGATGGCTCGGTCCAGCAATCCACGCTGCACCGAATCCGCGGAAGCTGAGCCGAGCAGTCGCGACGCGCGGAGCAAGTACGGCAGCGCGGCCGACGGGCGCCAGGGATTCAGCGCCGCACGCGCGGAGTCGATGAGGGCGGCATACCCGGTGACGTGAATCGTCGTGTCGACCCCCGTGAACATCGACGTCTCGCCGCCGTTGCTTCCCGCTCCCGCGCTCGGTGCTTTGGTCGCGATCAGCGCTACGCCGGAGCTCGCCGGACCCGCTCGTTGCAGCTGGCCCATGTCCTGCGAGCGGTGGCGGCTGCGGCTCGCCATGGCAATCTGGAAATACGACTGCCCGATAATCGGATCGAGGATGCCGACGGGCAACGTCAGCGTCGTCGCCGAGGGATCACCGCGCGTCGAGCGGAAGAACTTCTGAGGACCGCCCGCCGAATCGCGGAGCAGATCGAATGCCTGGCGCGCGAGAATCGCCGAGACCTGGTGGTGACCGTGGCCATCGGCGGGCGTCCCCGAAAACACCGCGATGATGATCTGCGGCCGGAACCGGCGGATGACGTCGAGGACGTCCTTGAGAATCGAGTCGCGCGGCCAGAACCGGAACGTTTCGTCAGCGGTCTTCGAGTACCCGAAGTCGTAGGCGCGCGTGAAGAACTGGCGGGCCCCGTCGAGCTCTCGGGCCGCCAAGAGCTCTTCGGTACGAATAACCCCGAGCTCGGGGCCGAGCTCGGGGCCGATCAGGTTCTGGCCGCCTTCGCCGCGTGTCAGCGAGAGATACGCGGCTTGCGCGCCCAGGCCTCGCGACAGGAGCACGAGCAGCTGCGTGTCCTCGTCGTCGGGGTGCGCGCCGATCATGAGAACACGCTTGTTGCTGCCGAGCTGTCGCAACGTGGTGGCCAACGCGGCGACGCCGCCGGTGCCGGCCGGGGACATCTGTCCCCGAGACACACCGACGGCGCCGAAGCTCAGCAGGAGCCCGACGACACACGCTTTCACTATTGGGAAAGGTACACGGCGCCACCCTTCATAACGAACTTCACGCGTTGCAGTTCCGTGATATCGCGCGTGGGATCGCCCGCAACGGCGATAATGTCAGCATACAGTCCGGACGCGATCGCACCGAAATTTTGCTCCTGGCCCAGCAGCGCGGCCGCAACCGAAGTTCCTGACTGAATCGCCTGCATCGGCGTCATGCCGTACTGCACGTAGTACTCGAATTCCTTCGCCTGATTGATCTCGGTCCACGGAAACCCGCCGACATCGGTGCCCAGCGCGATCTTCACGCCTTTCTTCAGAGCACGACCGAACGCCTTCCGCTCGAGATTCACGAGCGCCACCCACACTCCGCCGCGCGCGACCACATGCGCCCCGACCGTGACGGTCGGCACCCAGTACACGTTGTTGCGCACCATCACATCCAGCAGCGAGTCGGTCAGGCCGTCGCCGTGCTCGATGGAATTCACGCCCGCCCGCAGCGCCGCCGCGATGCCGTCCGAGCCGATGGCGTGCGCCGCGACCATGTGCCCCATCCGGTGCGCCTCGTCCACGATCGCCTTGGCTTCGGCGTCGGTGAAGTTCACCCAGCTGTGGAGCATGCTGTCCGGGGTGAAGTAGTAGCGGCGGTCGCTGTAGTACTTGATCCAGTCGGCGCCGTGCTGGAGCTGCTGGCGCACTGCGAGCCGCGCGTTGTCGACGCCATCGACCGGCTGCACGCCATGGGGAAGCTCGAGCTCCCAGTTCGTCGACGTGATCGGATACATCCCCGTCGGCGCCATCGCGCGCGTCGATGTGAAGACGCGCGGGCCGGGAATCTCGCCGCGGTCGATGGCGAGCTTCACGTCCACGTCGGCGTACATCGCGCCTTCCGTCTCCAGGTCGCGGATCGCCGTGAACCCGTGCTCCAGGGCGAGCCGCGCGTTGCGGGCGGCAAGGATGGCCCGATAGGCGGTCGATTGCTTGAGCAGCTGGTCTTCGTAATCCTGCGAGGTGACGTCGCCCTGGAGCAGCAGGTGCGTATGGGCGTCGATCAATCCGGGGAGCACGGTCATCTGGCCGAGGTCGATGACGCGGGCGTTGGGCGCCTGCGCCTGGATCTGCGCCAGCGGGCCGACGGC
>Ga0066665_10001411_pt1 | contig 11129 bp, 7 predicted proteins | sample GraSoiAngelo_114_FD_75175 | JGI IMG/M metagenome (GOLD analysis project Ga0066665, IMG submission 75175) | Grasslands soil microbial communities from the Angelo Coastal Reserve, California, USA - 14_0903_13_40cm | ecosystem: Environmental > Terrestrial > Soil > Grasslands | place: USA...
GGCATTCGCGTCGCCGAGGACGAGCGCGGTGTGGAGATTTGCCATAGCGATCTTGGGGTGCAGCGCGAGGATGCGCTCGGCGCGATCGCTGCGTTCGTCTGTGGCTGCTTCCAGGAACGCGACCACGGCTGCGTCGAACTCGAGCGTCACCGCTTCGACGTGGTCGCGTAGCTTGTTCCACGACGCGAACCCATACTCGCGCGCGAGCATCGTTTGCGCGTCGTGCAAGGCGGACGCCTTGCCCGCCTGGAGAAGCTCCTTCGCCTGCCGTTTGAGCTGATCGAGATTGGGACGAGGGGGGAGCTGCTTGGCTGCCATAGAGCCTCCATGCTGAACGCCGGCGGTCCGCAAGCCGGCCAGCACGGAGACAGCCGTGCAGTGATCTCGTTGGGAGGGTGGACTCAGTCCTTCGCGCGGACCCGCGTGCGCCCCGAGCGCATTGGAACGATGGTGCGTGGCGGTCTCGTCGTCAAGCGACGCGGCGCCCGAACGCCACGCCGCGCCGCTCGGGACCTAAGGTCGCCACCACCGCGCACACCACGAACACCAGCGCTGCCGAGAGTGCCATGGTCTGCGCGTAGCTCGTATGCGCGGCGAATAGCGCCTGCACGTGGGGAATTTGGCTCGCGATCGCCACGCCGCACTGATAGGCGAAGCCCGGCAGGAAGCCGCGGACGCCGTCCGGCGCGAGCTCGTTGATGTGCGCGGGAATGACTCCCCACGCACCCTGGACAAAGAACTGCATCACGAAGGCGCCGAGCACGAGCAGCGGCGTGGCGGGCGCGAACGCCCAGAGCGGGATCGCAAGCAGGGCTCCCACGAGCGCCAGGCCGATGGTGCGCCGGCGGCCCAGCCGGTCGGAATAGAGACCGCAGAGCACGCCACCAGCGAGCGCGCCGACTTGGGAGAACGCCGTCAGTGCGGCGCGCGCCGTGGGCCCGAACCCCCAATCCCGCTGGAGAAAGGTGGGATACAGATCCTGCGTCCCGTGCGAGACCATGTTCATCAGCGCCATCAGGCCCGTTATATAAAGGAAGAGCCGCCAGTTCGACGCGATCGCGCGTCCCAGGTGCGTCCAGTTCTCGTGACGGGTCTCGCGCCACACGTCCGATTCCTGCACGCGGGCGCGCACGAAGAGGGCGAGCAGCGCCGGCAGGCCGCCGATGTAGAACAGCGGCCGCCAGCCCCAGTGGGGGAAGACGAGCAGGTAACACAGGGCCGCCAGCAGATAGCCGGCCGCATAGCCCTGTTGGAGCAGGCCCGACATGACGCCGCGGAGTCGCGGCGGCACCTTCTCCATGACGAGCGAAGCGCCCACGCCCCATTCCGCGCCCATGCCGATCCCGAACAAGGCGCGCAGCACGAGAAAGGTGACGTAGTTCGGCGCCAGGCCCGACAGGATCTCGATCACCGAGTAAAACACGAGGTCGACCATCAGCGGGATCTTGCGGCCGTAGCGATCGGCGAGCAGGCCAAAGATGAATGCGCCGACGGGCCGGAAGGCGAGGGTGAGCGTGATCGACAGCGCGATTGCCGCGTCCGACTTGCCGAAGTCCTTCGCGATGGCCGTCAGCGTCATCACGACCAGGAAAAAATCGAACGCGTCGAGCATCCAGCCGAGGAAACCGGCGGCGACGGTCGCGTTTTGATCGCTGGCGGCAGCGCGTGTCGCGGTCATTGGCCGTGGTCGAAGGAACCTCTAGACTACATCCGTTCGCTCGATCCCACGACCCCAAGGTTCGCGCTCAGAGACTGCTATTCGCTCCGAGTCTCGTGGCCATCAGGGTTTCGATGCCGACGCGCGGAGTCGCTGCAAATGGCCGAACGGCGGAGGTGAGGTAATGAGCCGGATGAGCTTTGCGTCCAGGACATCCTCTCGGCTCCACCAGCACCATACGGCCGCCCCTACGTGCACGACCATGACAATTGGGGCGTCCCGGCGCATGCCAGTTTCGATATCCCCCGGGCTAAGAAAGCAGGCCGCCTCGGGTGAGGGCGCGCGCGTTTGCGCGAGAACATGCACATGCCACAGCGCGATCGCCCCAAATGGGCATGGCTTGAGCGAAACGATCAGGCCGGCGCGACGCGTCACCTCCGGTTCGATAGCCGAGTCCGCCACCACGCTGTTGGGCCGGGTGATACCAAACAAACAACGGGCGTGTTCGACGGTCGCCGTGTCGGCCAAAGCGTTCAGACTGGAGAGCAGCGGTTCGGCCATGGTGAATTGCTGCGCGGTGCTCGACGACGCGACGCAGAGCGCCAGCGCCACCGCGATCATGGCCACGCGTCTGCGATCTTCGATGCGCCCATTGCGCGTCATCTTCCCACGGGCTCCGTCCTGGCGCACCCATGAGTGGCTCGGTGCGCGAGGCGAGCTAACTTAGAGGAGCGCGGTCAGCGGCCGGTGAGAATGGGGTTAGACGAGCCAGCATGCTACTCCTCAAGACGTTAGGTGGGTTGTCGGTCGAGCGGGACGGTGTCCCCGCCATTGGCGCAGCGCAGCAACGGAAGCCACTCGCCCTTCTCGCGCTGCTCGCGGCTGCAGGACGCCGGGGCATAAGTCGCGACAAGCTCACCGCCTATCTGTGGCCCGAAAGTGACACTGAGCATGCTCGCAACATGCTGAAACAGGTTTGTTACGCGCTGCGCCGCGATCTCAACGCGCCGGAGCTCTTGCTCGGAACCATCGAAGTGCGGCTGAATCCGGAGGTCATCACGAGCGATATCGGCACGTTCCTGGAGGCGCTCGAGCGGGACGATCTCAACAGGGCCGTCGCGGCCTACAGAGGCCCATTCCTGGACGGGTTCTATCTCCCGGGGACTGTGGAGTTCGAACACTGGGTCGATGAAACCGGGGCGATGCTAAAGCGGCGCGCGGGAGACGCGCTCGAGAGCCTCGCCAACCACGCTGCCGCAGCGGGGGATTTGCAACTCGCGGTTCGGTCGTGGCGACACCTTTGCGAGGTCCACCCGCTCAGTGGAAAGGCGGCGCTTGGCCTCGTGCGAGCGCTCATTGCGGCGCAGGACCTGACGGCCGCGCTCGAGTTCGGCCGGTCACACGAGAGTTTTGTGCGCCAAGAATTGGGAACCGCGCCCGATCCAGCGGTGCGCGAGCTTCTGAGGCAGCTGCGCAACGAGCCCGACCTGACACCCGGTGACGCGGAGGCAGCCGACGGCTCCTCGTCTGCGGTCGCTCACTCCCCAGTCGCTGCCAACGCCCGTCGTGGCGCGGTCTCCCGGTTGGTTGGAAGGCGCCTACTGCTCGCCGCAGGGCTAGGGGCCGTGGTCATCGTCGCTATGGTCGCCGGTGAATGGTATCGGGCGCCGCGCGACCCTCATCTCCTCGTTGTTGCCCCTTTCGAGATCTTCGCGGGTGAGCTGGAGCCGCGGCGGGACGAGCTCGCTCACCGCTTGTCGACCAATCTGGATCGCGTCGGGCCGTTCCGGACTGTTGCCCCCCCGCTGGGCCACCTGGCAGGGTCCGCGGACCGCCTCTCGGCTGAACGACTTGGACGCCGGACGGGTGCCGGGCTCGTGCTTCTCGGGGCATTCGGGCGCGCGGGGCCAGACTCGGTTCGCCTGCGGGCGAGCGTGTTGAATTTGGCCGACCACCGCACGCTTGCCGAGTTCGAGCGCGTGGAACACGTGGACCGCATCGACCGACTGGCTGACTCGCTCACCGTGGGTGTCCTGCGAATACTTCTCCCGACCGCAGCGGCGCACCGGCGCCCGTTCCCGCGGACGTCGTCACTGCTCGCACTCAAGGCGTTTCTGCAGGGCGAGTGGTATCTCGGCCGCCTGTGGCTCGACTCGGCCGCCGCCAGCTACGAGCGGGCGACGGCCCTCGATTCCACGTTTGCCCTCGCGTACAGTCACTTGGGCGTCGCTCGATCGTGGAATTTCCAGGACGGCGGCGAGGCTGTATTGCGCGCAGCTCACGTCAACCGGGGCTTGAGCCGGCGCGATAGTCTGATGATAGCGTACCGCACCTGGTCGACCGGAATGCACGATCCGGAGTTTTTTCGCCGCGTTCGAAAGCAAGAAGCGACTCTGACAGAACTGATCCTCCATTATCCCGACGATGCCGAAGTGTGGCACGAAGTTGGGGAAGTTCAGTTCCACCTAGGGTTCTTTTGGCGGGACAGCACGTGGAGACGGGCACGTCGCTCGTTCGACCGGGCCATCGCTCTCGATTCAACATTCGCGCTCCCGTACATCCATGCGATCGAGATCGCGCTGACTGATGATGATCCGGACGGTGCGCTGGCCTATGTGAGAGGCTACCTCGCGATTCCATTTGTGAACCGCGAGGGTGCAGGGATGCACCTCCTGAGCTTACTGCTCGAGCCAGACCCCGCCGGAGCACGCGTGTTCAGCGCCAACCTGGAGCACGCCCCTTTACCGGCACTGCGCCGCCTCGCGCAGGCGGTCCGGTTATGGCCGGATAGTGCCGAGACGCAGATAACTGTGGCGCGGCGGCTCGTGGCAGCGGCGGAGTCGAGCGTCCGCGGGCAGGACCCCCAGCTGGCCGCGTATCAGCTACGGTTCTTCCAATCGTTGCTCGCGAATGCGCTCGTCTTCCGCGGACATTTGCGCGAAGCGGGCGTCATGGTTGGAAATCGGCTGGCAATGACGGCATTCATGCAGCTGGCGCAGCTCGGAGCGATCCCTCCGGAATCGGTCGAAGTCGTCCTCGCTCGGGGGGTTCAGGACCGCGATGCCGGCGTGCACGCGGCTTTTCCGTGGATGCTCGAGGCACCGTGCTACCGCACACTGGAGGCCGCGCTGTGGTGGGCGTCGCGACGGGATACCGCACGTCTGCAGCGCCTTGTGCGCCACGAAGATTCCCTGGTTCGCACCCTCGCCCCGGATGCGACTCGTCCCTTCGCGGCTCCTGTGCCGGGGTTCGCCCGGGCCGCCTTATCGCTCGCGCGGGGTGACACTGCGGCGGCGCTACGCGGCTTCTCTCTTCCCGACTCCTTATGCCCCGGAGAGCAACAGCGTCGGACGATGGAGTTCCGTCTACTCGCTGCCCGTGGTCTTAACGCGGGAGCGGCGTGGGTGTGGGAGCGGCTGTACGATCACCCCGTGCCTCTCGTGCTCGAGCGCGCCCGTGTGGCGGAGCGACTGGGCGAGGGTGACGAAGCCGCGAGGTATTATGCTGGGGTCGCTCGCGCCTGGCGCTCTGCGGATCCCGAGCTTCAGCCGCGCGTCGCAGAGGCGCGCGCAGCCCTCGCGCGCCTGCGGGGCGAGCATCGCTCTCCATAGCCCTCTTTGGACTGACACCGGACTGAAGGGGAGATAGAGGAACCCGACGTCCCCCGCTTGCTTCGAAACTTCCCCCTCCAGCCCTTCCGTATCTCTCGGCGACTCCAGACCACGCCGCTCAACAACGGAGGGCGACATGGGCTCGGCCCGCAATCCAGGAAGAGTGGTGGGACTTTGGTATCTGCTTCTTGTTTTGGGTGGTCCGCTGAGCCTCATCTACATCCCCAACAAGCTGTTCGTCCAGGGCGACGCGGCCGCTAAGGCCCGCAACATCGCCGCACGAGACGCTCTTCCGACTCGGCATACTGAGCGATCTGCTGGGTGCAGTCATCCTGATCTTCCTCGTCCTCGCGTTTTACCGGTTGTTCAAGGATGTCGACCAGCACCTCGCGTTGTTGCTGGTGATCTTTGGCGGCGTGATCCCCGCCCTCATCAACTTCGTGAACGGGGCCGTCCTCGGTGCAAGGACCCCTCGCTCCGTGAGGGGTAGAAATCCAGCGAATGCGTCATTCGGTACTCGTCCTCGCTCTGCTCGCAGCACCCGGATACGCGCAACAGCTCGTGCCGGACACGACGATCTCCCGCCTCGCCTGGGGCAGTGTCAATGTGCTGGTACAAGCCGACACGACCAATGGCGTGTTATTGTGGGCGGAAACGTCGAACCTTGCGCCCACGGTCAAGGACTTGCGATTTGCGGCTTCATTCGATCCACAGGCAGTCGACCCTTGGCTGGACTTCGCCCATCTCGTCGTGGCGACAACGAAGGCGCCTCGCGATTCTGACCTTGCCTTGGAAACACCACCCCTCGTTGGCCGCGATGGCAGCCGAGTAATCCTCCTACGACACCGGAAGAAGGACCAGTGGGAGCCGCACACGCAAATCCTCTTGCTCGACCGTGATCAGAAGGCGAAGTGGTACATCGACGTCGGCCGTGATGACGCCAGCCGGCTGATCCAAGTGTTGTTCCGTCAGTCCGGTCGTAGCCGGCAGCGGCCGGACACGAGCGGTGTGCATGACGCCAATCCGCTCGCTCCTCCGTCGTGTCCGGAGCCGTTGGATGGCGGGCCTCAGCTGCGCTATCCCGAAAATCGATGCGGTTCGCCATGCCCACTATCGTCCCGCGCAGGTTGAGGGGGTGCCGGTTGCAGCCCGGGGCCATGAGAGGTTCACGTTCCGTATGCGGAGAGGCGCCTCCCCGTAAGACGACCAGGAAAAAATCGAACGCGTCGAGCATCCAGCCGAGGAAGCGAGGGTAGAACGAGTACCACAAAAACTGGCGAGGGATTATGTCGTTTCGCGGGGCCGCTCTCACCCTCCTGCTGTTCATCTCATCCGTACCTGCAGCCGCACAGTCGAAGGAGCTCCGCATCGGCGTTGACCGCCGCGTCGAGCTGATCGCGATCATCTTCAAGCTCGCCGGCAGTGACGAATTCAATCGCACCAATCTGCCGCAGTACAGCGCCGACATCGAGCAGTTCTTCGGACCGCAACGCAACCACGAGGCGGTGACGCTGGCGCGAGGGCTGCGCGACCGCTATGGCGTGGCACAGTCGCGGGTGATGGCGATCCCCATCCGGTTGAGCGATCCGCCGCAGCTGAAGGAGCGCGTGCCGTTCGACTCCGTTTCCGGGTGGCCGGCGCCCCCGACAGAAATCCGACGCTTCGTCGAAGCGGCGCGACGCTTTGCGATCCAAGCCCGAGCGAGCGAGTTCTTCGCGAGCCATCGGACGCTGTACGACTCGGTCAATGGCAGAATACGGCCGCCCCTCGAGCGCGCGGTCGACCTGGCCTGGTTTGCTCCGTATTTCGGCATCAAGTCGGATCAGATCTTCGTGGTGGTGCCACTGCTCGTGGCCTCGGAAGGCAACTATGGCCCGTGCATGCAGCCGCCGGCCGAGCGGCGCGAATGCTATAGCATCGTGGGGAATACGCGGCCCGATTCAACGGGGTACCCGCACTACGACGCGGGAATGGCGGGGTTGCTCGTCCATGAGTTCGGCCACGGCTTCGTCAACCCGCTCGGCAATGCGCATCGCGCCGAGTTCGAGCGCTCCGCACCGCGCGTGCACGCGCTCGTCGCGGCCTCGATGGATCTGCAATCGTACCCGTGGCCGAGCATGGTGAACGAATCGCTCGATCGCGCGACCGAGGCCCGCTACATCATCGCCCACGGGGACAGCGACCGGCTGCGCGCTTTCTATCACGACCTGCTCAGGGGCAGCTGGTTCTGGATCGAAGAGCTTTCCAATCTCTATGGCCAATATGAGACCGACCGCGCCGCGTACCCCACGTTTGCGACGTTCATGCCCCGGATCATCGCGTATTTCGATTCCCTGCCCGATCGTGTTCCCGCGATGCAGGCGCGCTACGACGCGCTGCGACCGAAGATCGTGTCGCTGTCGATCGCGAATGGATCGGATTCAGTGGATCCAGGACTTCAAGAACTGGTGGTGCGGTTTGACCGGCCGGTGCGGGATGACGGCTGGAGCGTGCTGCCGCTTCTTGGTCCGTCCGGTCCTACTCCTGAATCCCAGCAACGCGTTCCCAAATTCACCTGGAGGGCGATCGACTCGATCCGTGTCCCCTTCGTGCTGGGCAAAGGCCTCGATTCAGCGAGCACGACGTTCCGCTACGGGGTCACGCTGGAACCCGGGCGCGAATACGAGCTGCAGCTCGGCACGCCCCACGGTTACGGCTTTCGAAACGTAGCTGACGGTGTGCCGCTCGCGCCTTACCGGGTCCGATTCAAGACGCGCGCGGCGAACGCTTCGCTGAAGCCATAGACGAGTTGTGGACGAAAACCGCCTTGGTATCAACGAGCCGATCTCCCGCCGCGACTTCCTCAACGGCGCCCTCCTCGCCGGCGCGGGACTCCTGCTCCCCGGTACAGCGCCAACGATCTCGCCCGCCGATGCCTTCAACGGCTACGGCGGCATCGGCGACTACCGCCATGCGAACGGGAACACGTGGGAGGTCCTGAGCGCCGGACACGCGCTGCGCGACGGTGCGTTCGAAACGCGCATCGCCGGCGCCATCGACACCGGCGAGATATACGACCTCGTCGCCGTCGGCGGCGGCATCAGCGGACTCGCCGCCGCGATCTTCTTCCAGAAATACCAGGGCGGGCGCTGCCTCGTCATCGACAATCACCCGATCTTCGGCGGCGAAGCGAAGCGCAATGAATTCCTCGTCGACGGGCAGCGCCTCACCGCACACCAGGGCTCGGCAATCTTCCTGGTACCGGGGAAGGGGGGGTACACGGATCGGTTCTACGAGATGATCGGAATGGATCGCCCCGCCTTCGCCTACCAGACGTGGCGCGGGCCGTCGCCCGAGATGCCGCTCCCGCACTCGCCGTACGAGACGCCGAGGAATTACGGCTTTTACTTCGGACCGGAGTTTGGCAAGCGGCCCGGTACGTGGGTGATGGACCCGTGGGGACGCCAGCTCGAGGGCGCGCCCATCAGTGATACGACGCGGGCGGACCTGATGCGTTGGGGAACGAACACGGTCGAAAGACCGCGTCCTCAGATCGAAGGCGACGCCCTCTCGCGCCAGCTCGACACGATCACGCTCGAGGAACACCTGATGGCGCGATACTCGATCAGCCGTGAGACCGTGCGAGCTTTTCTCTCGCCCGTCGAAGGCGGTGGCTACGGTCTTGGTCCCGACGTGCTGTCGGCGTACTGCAACTACGCGATCGAGAACCAGTTTCCGGCGGACGGCGACGCCACGCTCGGTGACCAGATGTTCCCCGACGGCAACGGCGGATTCGCGCGACTGATGGTGAAGACGCTCGTCCCCGACGCCTTCGCCGGTCCGCGCACGGTCGACGCGGTGTGGCAGAATCGCGTGAACTTCCGCGCGCTCGATCGCGCGAGTCAAGCGACGCGGCTGCGCCTCAATTCCACGGTCGTCCGCGTCGCGCACGCCGGCGATCTCTCGAGAGCGCCGCACGTCGTCGTCACGTACGCGAAGGGCAAAAAACTCTACAGCGTTAGAGCGCGCTCGGTCGTCGTGGCGGGCGGCAGCTGGACGGCGAAGCACGTCGTGTATGACCTCCCCGCGAGCCATCGCGACGCCTACGCGCAGTTCTATCGATCGCCATGCCTGATGGTGAACATCGCCGTTCGCAACTGGCGCTTCCTCTACAACATGGGATTGTCCGGCTGCCGCTGGTTCGGCGGACTCGGCGACTATCTCTCGGTACGGAAGATGGCGCTCGTCGGTAACGAGCCCCGCACGATCGGTCCCGACTCACCGACGGTGCTGACCATCAAGGTACTGTTCGCCCAGCCCGGCCTGTCGATCGCCGAGCAGGGGAGCCGGGGACGCGCGCAGCTGCTCGGCACGTCGTTCGCGCAGTACGAGCGCGCGTTCCGCGAGCAACTCGCCGACATGTTCGCGCCCGGCGGATTCGATCCGCGCCGCGACATCGCCGGCATCATTCTCAATCGCTGGGGTCATGCGTACGTGAATCCGCAGCCGGGGTTTTTCTTCGGCACCAACGGCATGCCGGCGCCGAGGGACGTCCTGAGGAATCGTCCACACGGGCGGATCGCGTTTGCGAATACGAATCTTGCAGGGGCCAGCGATCATCGGAACTCGATTCGCGAAGCGGATCGCGCGGTGAAGCAGCTACTCGGCGCCTGAGCGGCCTTCCCCGTGCGCGTGTGACCCCGGTCACGACCGAGTCCCCGCGCATCCCCCATGTTCGCCTATGCGCTCAGACCACAGCCGTCGCAAGACGGGGAGGGACGAGCCATGAAACTCGCGCGGATAGGACTTGGTGCTGTGACTGCCGGAGCGCTCGTCCTCGGCTGTAACCTGTCGAGCTCACCGGAGGTTGTTCGTATCGACGGCATCCAGATCGCTCCCGCCCGCCTCTCGCTCCTGCCATTCCAAGCTGCGGGCCTCACCATAGATGTCATCACTTCGCGGGGCGGGGCCGATCCGACGTCGTCGCTGCAGTGGTCCACGACGGGCGGGACGATTACCAACAATGGCACCAGCGCGGGCTTGCTCCACGTTACGTATACGTCGCCCGCGCAGCCGGGCAACTATCTCTTCATTGTCACCACAGTCACCCACACGCCCGCGGACACCGCCAAGATCGCTGTCACGATAACCCCGGTGCCCGTAAACGCGGTCACGGTCACACCCGGCACCGTCAGCCTCGTTCTCGGTGACACCACGAGCCTCAGCGCGACGCTGACGGACTCGACTGGTAGCGTGCTCGTGGGGCGGGCGATTACGTGGTCCTCGAGTGACCCCACTGTCGCAACGGTTCTTGCCACGGGCTTCGTCCGCGCGGTAGGGGCGGGCACCGCGACGATCACGGCGACCAGCGAAGGTCACAGTGGCACAGCAGCCGTCACGGTGAAGCTGGGGCCGTGACATCCCGCCGTCCCTGAAGACAAAGCCCCGCAGCGACTTCCTCCGCTTGGTAACGCCGCCAAAGAAAGCGCAACATAGGGGTTGCATTTAAACGGAGTGGCGGATATGATACGCAACACCAATGTTGCATATCAAACAACGGCACTTCTACCTGGTTGCGGAGGAATCACCCCATGGCAGTCAAAACCCCAGCGGCGAGCGACACCGTGAGCACCGATCGGATCGAAAAACGGGTCGTACTCCGCGCCCCACGCACGCGTGTGTGGCGCGCCCTGACGAATGCGGACGAGTTCGGCACCTGGTTTCGGGTCAAACTCGAGGGCGCGTTTACCGAAGGCAGGTGGATCCGCGGCCGGCTCGCCATACCGGACTACGAGCATCTGACGCTGGAAATGCTGGTCGAACGCATCGACCCGGAGCGGTACTTCTCGTATCGCTGGCACCCCTACGCTGTCGATCCCGCC
>Ga0066665_10001415_pt1 | contig 11122 bp, 8 predicted proteins | sample GraSoiAngelo_114_FD_75175 | JGI IMG/M metagenome (GOLD analysis project Ga0066665, IMG submission 75175) | Grasslands soil microbial communities from the Angelo Coastal Reserve, California, USA - 14_0903_13_40cm | ecosystem: Environmental > Terrestrial > Soil > Grasslands | place: USA...
CATATGGGCGATCCGAACGACACCATTTGTGCCCTTTCTTCCGCGCCGGGGCGCGCTGGGATCGCGTTGATACGCGTCAGCGGACCAGAGAGCTTATCGCTTATACGCGAGGTGTTTGTCACCAGAGGATCCAAGCCGGCTCCACGACGCGCTGTTTTGGGAACGATCCGTGATCCGGAGGGAGGAGGCAAGGATCTCGATCAGGTTCTCGTGACGTGTTTCCCAGCTCCGAGGTCCTATACGGGCGAGGACGTGGTGGAGATTTCCATGCACGGCAGTCCGGTTCTGGTTTCGGCTGTTCTCGATTGCCTGTGCGCGAAGGGCGCCCGGCTCGCGGAACCAGGCGAGTTTACCTTGCGGGCTTTTTTGAGAGGGCGCATGGATTTGTCACAAGCCGAAGCCGTGCAGGATATTATCGAAGCAAAGACTCTGTATCAGGCCCAGGTAGCCGCCAGGCAGCGTTCGGGGGAGCTGGCGCGTCAGCTGGAGCCGGTGAAAACGCTTCTCATTGACATTATCGTGCAGCTGGAGTGCGCCCTGGAATTCGTGGAAGAGAATCTGCCCCTGGAATCGCGCGAAGCTCTGGGCGCAAAACTCGTAGGCCTTCAAGGACAACTGGGAGCCTGGATCGAGTCCTACCGCCGCGGCCGGCTCATCCGCGACGGATTCACCATGGCGATCGTAGGCCGCAGCAATGTTGGAAAGAGCAGCCTTTTCAACGCCCTTCTCCGGCAGGAACGCTCTATTGTCAGCGAAATTCCCGGCACCACAAGGGATTTGGTCTCTGAAGAAATGAGCCTCGATGGCGTTCCCGTGCGGCTTTTGGATACAGCGGGAGTGCGCGTGTCGGGCGACCGTGTGGAGCAGCTCGGTGTGGACCGGAGCTTGCGCGCCATGGCGGAAGCGGATGCGCTTCTTCTCGTGCTGGACAGGAGCGAGCCGCGTGCCGAGGAAGACGATTGCCTGAAAGGCGGCATGGCGGGTCTGCCATGCGTCGTGGTCTTCAACAAGTGCGATCTGGAAGCGGCCTGGCCGGATCACGAACAGACCTCCTATGCCGGATGCTGGCCGAGCGTTGAAGTCTCCGCCAAGACAGGGTGGCAAGTTGAGCACCTTCGCGAGATGATCCTGTCGCAACTCTTCGGAGGCCGGCCAGCAGAGCGGGACGGCTTCCTGTTGACCAGTTTGCGGCACTGCCAATGCATGGAAAACGCCGAGCGCGGTCTCACTCGGGCGAGCGAAGCATTGCGGGGCGGGTTGTCCGAGGAGTTTGTCCTCGTCGGGCTTCACGACGCGCTCCGGCGGCTCGGTGAGATCACGGGTGAAACCAGCGTAGAAGACCTTCTGACAGAGATCTTCTCGCGTTTTTGCGTCGGAAAATAGGAATAGGAAATAGGAAATTGCATATCATTGGCCACGGAGACACAGAGAGCGAAAATGGAGAATCGAAGATCGAAGATGGAGGATAGGAAGACTGTTTCGCCATCCTCCATCCGCTATTCTCGATTTTCTCTGTGTCTCCGCGCCTCTGTGGCTAAATCCGCGACCAGGCCGCACCGGTCTGGTACAATCAGATTTCAGGGCCTCACGGGGTCAGGGGATGAGCGAATTTCAGGAAGCTTTCGACGTGGTAGTCGTAGGAGGCGGGCACGCGGGTTGCGAAGCCGCGATGGCCGCCGCACGCATGGGGGCAAAGACCGCTCTCGTCACGGTGAATCTTGATCTCATTGCCCAGATGTCGTGCAACCCCGCGGTTGGGGGGATCGCAAAAGGTCATCTGGTGCGTGAGATAGACGCCCTCGGCGGCGTCATGGGCGAAGTGGCCGATCGAACCGGCATCCAGTTTCGTCTGCTCAACAGCAGCCGCGGCCCGGCGGTTCAATCCCCCCGCTGTCAGTCGGATAAGTCTAAATACCGCATAGAGATGCGAAGAGTTCTGGAGCGGCAAGCCGGTCTGTTCCTGCGACAATCGGAAGTTGTCAGTCTCATTCTGAGCCGTGGGCAGGTGTGCGGGATCGAGGTCGTGGATGGGAGACGGATTCGAGCGGGGTCCGTCGTGATCACCACCGGAACGTTTCTGAACGGGCTGATTCATATTGGTGAGCGGCGCTATCCGGCGGGAAGGACCGGAGAGTCACCGTCGGTCTTGCTAGCACAGTATCTTAAACAGATTGGATTCGGCATCGGCCGTCTGAAAACCGGCACACCTCCCCGGCTCGACGGGCAAACCATCGATTATTCCGGATTCGAGGAACAGCGTGGAGATTCCGAACCCACTTTCTTCTCTTTTCGGACGACCGCTTGTGCACTGGCGCAGGTCTCCTGCCACATCGGTTATACGAACGAGCGGCTTCACGCGCTGCTGAGGACCAATCTTGAAAAATCGGCGCTTTATGGAGGGAGAATTGTCGGTGTCGGGCCTCGTTATTGTCCGAGCATCGAAGACAAGATCGTCAAGTTCGCCGACAAGGAACGCCATCAGATCTTTCTGGAGCCTGAGGGACTGGAAACCCGCGAAGTGTATCTCAACGGCCTCTCCACCAGCATGCCCGCAGAGATCCAGCTGGAGATGGTGCGTTCGATCCCGGGTCTGGAGAAGGCTCTCATGATCAGGCCTGGATATGCCATCGAATATGATTTCATCGCGCCGACCGAACTGTACCCGACGCTGGAGACCAAGCGGGTTCAAGGCCTTTTTCATGCGGGCCAAATAAACGGGACCACTGGCTATGAAGAAGCTGCGGCGCAAGGGATAGTGGCAGGAATCAACGCCGCCCTGAAGGCTTCAGGCCGGGAGGGCATGATCTTTCCTCGCAGCGAAAGCTACATCGGAATTCTGGTGGATGACCTGGTGACGCGTGGAGTGGATGAGCCCTATCGCATGTTCACGTCCAGGTCCGAGTTTCGATTGCTGTTGCGAATTGATAATGCCGACTGGCGGCTCACACCCCTGGGATATCGCCTCGGACTTGTGGCCGGCGAGGATTTCGGGCGTTTCCAGCGAAAGTATGAGCAGGTCCGCTCTCTCCGAGCACTTCTGCAAGAGCACCGTTGGAATCCAGCTGAGGCCCCGGGTTCGACTATTGCCGCCAGGATGGACGTCATGGCTGTGAAGGGGCAGAGCCTGGAGCAGCTCCTGCGTCGTCCGGACGTCTCGATCGACGACTTCGAAGCGATTCTGCGCCTAAGGGGTCTCTGGTTTCCCCCCGCGGTCCGCCAAGCGGCGGAGATAGAGGTCCGCTACGAGGGTTACATAGAGCAGCAAATGAAGGACGCGGAGAGGCTAAAGAGGATGAGCTCGCGCCAGATCCCGCCGGACATCGATTACAACAAAATTGATGGCTTGAGTCGCGAGATCCGCGAGAAGCTGTCTCGCATACGCCCAAAGGATCTCGCAATGGCGGGAAGGATCCCCGGCGTGACACCTGCCGCGGTCTCGATTCTGGGCATCCAGCTCGAGCTAAGACAATCCAGGCGTCACGCCAATCCCTAAGCGGCCCTTTTCGTCAGCGCGGCAACGTATTCTTGCACGACGTGCTGGGGACACGGATTTTCACGGATTCGACGGATTGCCACGGGGTCTATCGGCGAAGATCCGTGAGATCCGTGTCCGTAAGATGCCGGCAAGAATGCTAAGCGGCTATGACCGAAGGGGAGCTCAAGGAATTCCTGGAAGGTTTTGGACTCCCCGCGCAAAGCCCGCAACAGGACTTTTTGATCCGTTACTACCGCCTGCTTCTACAATGGGGGTCCAGGATCAATCTGACCGGCTCCACAGAGTGGTCCCGGCTGAAGCCGTTGTTTGAAGAAGCCCTCTGGGCCGGAGCCCTTTACCCTGCATCCGCACAACGACACCTGGACATAGGAAGCGGCGCCGGGTTTCCCGCCCTGATCATCCGGATTTTGCGATCGGGCGCGCATCTGGATCTGGTGGAAGCGCGTGGCAAGCGAGCCGCGTTCCTGGAGACGGTTCTGGCGGAGTTGCAGCTCTCCGGGGTCGTCGTGCACAACCTGAGGCTTGAAGAATTTCTTCGGAAGTCATCAGCAGAAGGCCGCTGGTCTATTGTTTCCTGGAAGGGGGTTCGCCTAAATGGCCGGGAGCTTTCGCTGATCCGCGCGCATGCACTTCCAGCGACCCAACTCTGGCTCTTCCATGGCAGGAGGCTTCCGGTGGAAAGTCCAGCAACTTTCCTGCGCTTCGTGCGCCTCATAGAGCGTTTCAGGTGTCCGTACCGCGAGAGCTCCTACGTTTCTGTTTTCGAGTTCGTAGGGGCGGCCCTATGTGGTCGCCCGTGCGGACAAGAATAGCGGGGACCTTGCGGGCGCCAGGGCCTCCCCTACGGGTATGTCGATTTTTTACGACCGTTGCCCGTCCGTTTCACGTGAAACATGTCTTCGGGAAGCAGTTCTGTTTCACGTGAAACAATGCGGGTGGCGAACGAAGCACTTTTTCATTTTGGTGTGTATGCCCTTGTGCTATCCTCCGCGTAAAAATCGGCCGGCACCGGGAGACGGGATGGGGAAGACGATTGCCATCGCGAATCAAAAGGGAGGAGTTGGAAAAACGACGACCGCGATTAATCTAGGAGCCGCGTTGGCCGCCGCGGACATGAAGGTGCTCGTTGTGGATATGGATGCGCAGGCCAACTGCACAAGCGGTCTCGGCACTTCCAAGGATTGCGTGCAAAAAAGCATATACCATTCCCTTGTCCTTGACGAACCATTGAAGGGCATCATTCTCGACACGGACCTGGAGAACCTTAAGCTCATTCCCGCAGACAAGAATCTCACGGGTGCCGTCGTTGAGCTCATCGAGGTGCCCGAGAGAGAGTTCATTTTGAAACGCCTCTTGTGTCACGTCGCCGGGCAATTTGATTTTGTTCTTGTGGACACTCCCCCCTCCCTCAATGTTCTGACTCTGAACGCTCTTGTTGCTGCCGATTCGGTCTTGATACCCATTCAGTGCGAGTACTTCGCTTTGGAAGGCGTCACCGATTTGTTGGAAACATTGAATCGAGTCCGAAGTAACTACAATCCGGACCTTTCCATACTCGGCGTTGTCCTTACCATGTTTGATGAGCGAACGAATCTCGCCAACCAGGTGCGCGCCGATTTGAAAAATTTCTTCTCCGGGAAAATGCTGAATACGGTAATTCCGAGAAATGTCCGATTGGCTGAGGCTCCAAGCTTTGGTAAGCCAATTATTATCTATGATATACGATCCAAAGGGGCCGAGAGCTATGTTAATCTTGCGAGGGAAATACTAAATCATGAAAAGGAAAGCGTTGGGTAAAGGTCTCAGTGCGCTGATTCCCGAAATCGATGCGCCCGCTGTAGTCCCGAACGAAATAGATATCGACCGGATAGAACCCAATCCCGACCAGCCTCGCTTCAAGCTCGAGGAGTCGCGGACGGAGGAACTGGCTGCCTCCATTCGGGAAAACGGAGTCTTGCAGCCCGTTCTCGTACGACCGCTTGGAAATCGTTACCAGCTCGTAGCAGGCGAGAGACGCCTGGCCGCCGCTCAGAGGGCGGGGCTGCTCAAGATACCGGCCGTCGTTAGAAACGTTCCCGACGACAAGCTTTTGGAGCTCGCCCTGGTTGAGAACATCCAGCGGGAACAGCTCAACCCTGTGGAAGAGGCACAGGCATATCAGAATCTGCTCGAAACGCTGGGTCTGACACAAGACCAACTGGCAACCAAACTGGGCAAGGAACGGAGCACCATTGCGAACGCCCTCAGGCTGCTCAGGCTCCCCCCCGGTGTGAAGGTTCTGGTCGCGGAAGGGAAGCTTTCCGCGGGACATGCGCGAGCGCTTCTGGCGTCCAATGCCGGTTCCGCGGAAATGACCCGGATCGCGCACGCAATTGTGGAGAAATCATGGTCGGTTCGGGAGGCAGAGCAATGGGCACAGAGACAGGCCAAAAAAACGCCTGCTGGCAACGCTCCGGACCCGAACGTTTCTGCCGCAGCGGACAAACTGAGACTGATTTTTGGCACTAAAGTGGAAATCGTCAACACCAGGGGAAATCCGGGTAGTGGTAAAATCCAGATCTTTTTCTACAGCCCGGAAGACCTCGAGCGAATTTACGGCGTTCTCACAGCCAAGAATTCTTTAGGGCTCGCGCAAGAATAATTTTGGCATTTTGCTGCGGGTTCCCATGCCCAATTGAATCATAACCAGCAAACCTCAATAGTTTGCCAGGCATGGGAGCCGCGGCCCTACGAGGCGCGAGCGCCGGGCGGGCAGGTGCAAGGCGCCGCGACGCAGGCGATGTGGTGACATCGTCGAGGAGCAGCAACGCCGCAGATGCCCGCCCAGCGCTCGCGCCAAAATGCCAACTTAGTCTTGTGCGAGCCCTTAGGGGAAGACAGGAGGCATGCCATGAAATTCAGCAGGGAGGGTTCGAACGAAGCCCTCAGTGTTCTCGGTGCGGGAGCGGAACTCGTAGGGGAATTGAATTTCACCCACGATCTGCGAGTAGATGGGACATTCAAAGGAAAGGTGCGTTCCGATGACGCAACCTTTGCCATCGGCCCGAAGGGAAGGGTAGAAGCCGACGTTTCGGTCAAGAGAGCCTCGATTAGCGGCGAGCTTCGCGGTACTGTCCGGGCGTTGGAACGAGTGGAGATTCGTAAAGAAGGAAGGGTCTATGGCGATCTGTACACCCCATGTCTTATCATTGAAGCCGGTGCCATTTTTGAAGGAAAGTGCAATATGACGGATCGCAAAGGAATGGTGAAGGTTGATGAGGGCGCGATGCTAAAGATTGTAGAGGCAAATCCGGAAACGTCAAAGGCCGCCATCATACGCGACCGGGAGCATTAAGGGCAAAGGGGCAAAGGGTAGGCTTTATTAACCTCGACCCCTCTGCCCCTTGACCACTTGTGAAAAGGACTACTAAGGTATGAAAACGACGATTAGGCTGACAGAGATGGTCTCGTGCGCCGGCTGAGCGAGCAAGCTGTCCGCGGGCAGCTTGGCTCAGGTCCTGAGCCAGATCCCCAGATACAAACACCCGGAAGTTCTTGTGGGCTATGATACGGCCGACGATGCCGGGGTATACAAGATCGACGAGGAAAGGGCGCTGGTCCAGACAGTGGATTTCTTCACGCCCATTGTAGATGACCCTCACCTCTACGGTTGCATCGCAGCCGCTAACTCCCTTAGCGATGTGTACGCAATGGGCGGTACCCCGATCACCGCCATGGCCATAACCTGCTTTCCAGAAAAAGGCGTGGATCTTCAAGTATTGGCCGACATCATGAAGGGGGGTGTGGAGAAACTCCACGAGGCAGGTGTCGCACTTTTGGGCGGACACAGCGTGGCAGACCCTGAGATCAAGTTTGGTTACTCGGTGACAGGTCTCATCCACCCCGGCCGAATCTTGACCAACGGCGGAGCCCGGCCGGGCGACGTTCTCGTTTTGACCAAACCCTTGGGCATAGGCATCCTCACAAGCGGCATAAAATTCAACAAGACCTCGCAAGAGGCCGCCCAGAAAGCGATTGAAGTGATGAGTTCCCTGAACCGTTCGGCGGCCGAGATCATGATGCGATACAACTGCCACGCGGTAACAGACGTTACAGGAAACGGGCTGTTGGGTCACGCTTTCGAAATGGCTAACGCGAGCAACGCCACTCTCCATATAGATGCCGGGAAAGTTCCCTACATTGCAGAGGCTTATGACCTTGCGAAAGCTGGACTTCTGCCGAGAACAGTCGCTTCAACCTGGAAAATGATCCAGCCCTTCACGGAGGTAAGCCCCGACGTGCCGGAACCACTCAAGAACATTCTCCTGGATCCACAAACCTCTGGAGGACTTCTTATCTCATTGGATTCAAAAGACTTATATGGAATACTGGAGGAAATGTCGCGATCTGGTGTCGAGGCCGCACAGATTGGACACGTGAAACCTCCCAAGGGTCCGAGAATTCTGGTGCAGTAGTTGCTGCTCTTACTCTGAATCTATTGCTATCTTGAGGGATTTTAAAAACTTAGCGTCTTCTGAGGTGATCCGCAGGCGGACCGGGTCATCGACCTTGGCGGGGGCTGCAACCGTCTCGCGCTCGCCCTTGCCCTTACGGTTGAAACCAATGGTCGCTTCGATTATCAAAAATACTTCGTAGCCGGCGTCCCGGATATTCTGGATGGCCTCGTTGATCTTGGGGGAGTCGCTTAGGGTCTCATTAATGGTCTCCCCAAGCGACTTCATCAGTCTTCTGATTTCAGCTTCCGCCATCCGGGTCTCCTGTTAGCCTCTGCTGAAGGCTAGCTGAGAGGAAATCAACGAATCAAATTTTCACAGCGCCAATTCAGCTAGAACTGCATCTTAAAGGAATCTTCGTTTTGCTGTCAAGGTTGAACTTCACAAACATCGTTCGTCTGTCTCGTGTCAGGGCGCTTGTAATTCAGGATTGGCGGGGGTTTGAGGAGATCTGGATACTGGCGCTCAACTCTAGGAGTTTGCAATGGAGCAAAAGGCTGTTTATCGTTCCCGGGTACCGGGGAGCCCCCGGCTTTCCGAAAAGCCAGGCGAATACCCATTCACGCGCGGGATACATAGAAACATGTACCGCGGGCGCCTCTGGACGATGAGGCAGTATGCCGGCTTTGGTACCGCGGGCGAATCCAATCGGCGATATCTTAACCTTCTGGGCCAAGGGCAGACCGGAATCAGCATCGCATTCGACCTGCCCACTCAGATGGGGTTGGACGCGGATAACCCTCTGGCAGCGGGTGAGATAGGCAAGGTCGGTGTCTCGATCTGCACGCTCCGGGACATGGAAATCCTGCTGAAAGATATTCCTCTGGATCGTGTCTCGATCTCCATGACGATTAACAGCACCGCGCCAATCCTGCTGTGCATGCTTCTCGGCATCGCGCGGCGCAGGAATATCGACTGGAACTCGCTGCGATGCACTGTTCAAAACGATATCCTCAAGGAATACATCGCGCGTGGCACATATATCTACCCTCCAGGACCTTCTCTACGCATTATTGCCGACACCCTGGCGTTTTGCCGGGCAGACGTCCGCAACTGGAATCCGATTTCTATCAGTGGCTACCACATCAGGGAGGCCGGATCCACCGCGGTTCAAGAGGTGGCTTTCACGTTGGCCAACGGGATCGAATACGTCCGTTGCGCTCTGCGGGCGGGCCTTGGGATTGACGAGTTCGCAGGCACGCTGACCTTCTTCTTCAGTGCCCACAACAACTTTCTGGAAGAGATCGCCAAGTTCCGCGCGGCTCGCCGCCTCTGGGCCCGGATCGTGAGAGAGCGGTTCGAGGCCACGCAACCGCGTTCCTGGACATTGCGCTTTCATACGCAAACTGCGGGAAGTACGCTTACTGCCCAACAGCCCGAAAACAATATCGTGCGGGTGACACTCCAGGCTCTTGCCGCCGTGCTGGGTGGCACCCAATCTCTTCACACGAATTCACTGGATGAAGCGCTCGGACTGCCAAGTGAAAGGGCCGCCCACACGGCCCTGCGTACGCAGCAAATCCTCGCCTGCGAAAGCGGAGTAATCAACACGGCTGATCCGACTGGCGGTTCCTATGCGATCGAAGCCTTGACGGACGAAATTGAGTCCGAAGCCGCCACCTACATTCAAAAGATAGACCAGATGGGTGGAATGCTGCGGGCAATCGAGGCGGGTTACGTTCAACGTGAGATTCAGGAGTCGGCATACGAGTACCAAAGGAGCGTGGAGTCTAGCGAGCGCCTCGTTGTCGGAGTCAACAAATTTGCAAGCGATGAGCCAGCTCCTGTCGATGTTTTCACGATCGATGATTCGGTTGCGGAATCCCAGCGGAGGGCGCTCACGGAATTAAGGAACACAAGAGACAGTAGCGCAGTACGTCGCGCGCTGGAGAGTCTGCAACAGGCGGCAACGGGGCAAGACAACCTTGTTCCTCGCATCCTGGAGGCAGTTGAAGCGCTTGCCACCGTGCAGGAGATTTCGGACTGCCTTCGGGGCGTGTTTGGAGAGTATCAGCAATCCGACCCATTCTGATCCAGGACCGCATTCACCGCCAAGACGCAAAGACGCGAAGAAATCACAACGGAGATTTTGCGATTATTTGCGCCTTCGTGTCGCCTATGAAAATACGTTTTCGGCGGTCGCCTTCTCACCTTATTTCCACCTTTTGCCGCTCCTTGACCGCCGAAAGCGCACTTTCATTCGCAGTGGCGAGCCGCAGGATTATGAAAACTTTGTGGTGAAATTTTTAAGGCCTCGGCAAAAGATAGGAGACGGCGATTCCGGCATATGCGACTATTGACATCAAATAGATAAGCTTCCAAGATACGTGGTTTTCACTCGCGCTCAGTTCGTCCGGGTTCCTCAAGATCCGGTAATCGATGTATGCCCCTATTAGCGGAAGGGAGAACGACAAGGTATAGATTCCTGCCGGATGTCCGGTCAGCTTCCCCAGTCTCACAAGTATGGCCCACAACAGAAAGGGAAAAACAAAGAAAGGGGAGATAAGGAGCGCCGCTTTACGTACGCCGTAGAGCACAGGAAGAGTCTTGCAGCCGCCCGCGCGGTCTCCCTCCATGTCGGAAAAGTCTTTCGTGGTGCCCGCCCCTAAGATGAATAGACCCAGGACTGAACTGAGGAGCCACGGTTCCACCACCCAGATTGTCTTGACCGTCGACCAGCCGGCAACGGGAAGCAGAAACCCGCGGGGTACCGCCATCGTGATGTTGGCAAGAATTCCCCAGCGTTTGGTCCGGAATGGAGGCACGGAATAAGAGACAGTGAAAATTCCAGCAAGAACCGCCAGAAGCAAGCACTGGTAATTGATGACCCAGGCGAGCAGGAGTCCAACCCCGAAAGCGCCCAACGTGAAACCGGCGGCCTCTCGGCTTCTCAGTCTTCCGGAAGGCAGGGGTCGCTGAGGTTTGTTAATGCGGTCGATCGGAAGGTCGAACATCTGGTTCAGCCCGTTGGATCCTGCATTCAGCACAACAGCCATCACAGCCCCCAGCACGACATTCCACGCCACCCTCCAGGGTGAATGCGTCCATGACGACACGAACCTCGGCTGCGCTCCCCAGGCCGCGAGCCCCCCACATATCATTCCGACGCCGGGCATCAGCAGTGTGAAAGGCC
>Ga0066665_10001416_pt1 | contig 11122 bp, 11 predicted proteins | sample GraSoiAngelo_114_FD_75175 | JGI IMG/M metagenome (GOLD analysis project Ga0066665, IMG submission 75175) | Grasslands soil microbial communities from the Angelo Coastal Reserve, California, USA - 14_0903_13_40cm | ecosystem: Environmental > Terrestrial > Soil > Grasslands | place: USA...
TCGCGTTCAAGTCGCGATCATGATCGAAAGCGGCGAAGTCCGTCGCGGCGGCGAGCGAATGCCGCTCGGCGGTCCCGAACGGGTCGAGCGCCGTCGCCGCGAGGCCTGCCACCAGACCATCCCCTACGTTGCGGCGAACACGGAGGGCCGTCGCCTGCGCTGCCTCGGCGGCCAGCCGATCGGTGGAACGGCCGTCGCCGGACAATACGTTCGCGTACGCGCGCGGCTCGAACGCCGTCAGCGCCTGCACGCTGTACGGTCCGCTGCTTCCCGACATCTTGGCGGCCCCGGCGATGGTCCGCGCGCCGGGTGAGGCCATCAGCATCTCGCCGTCTGCGAGCATCGGCTCCACGGGCGCCGCGCCGATGCGCCGCGAGTAGAAGATCTGATACGCGCTCGAGAGCGGCAGGTTGAAGAGATCGAGGCCTTCGAGGAAGAACGGCCGCTTCTCCGGCAGGTACGTCTCGAAGGTCGTGAGGTTCAGCACCCGCTCGTCCAGCTCCACCTGGCCGAAGTCGGGGTTGATGGTACCCACCAGCGCCAGCTCGCTGGTGAGGGCGTAACGGGCATCGAGCCCCAGATCGAGCGCGGTGTGGCAGGGCGCCGCCGGTGGGCTCGCGGTCGCGCAATTGCCACGGCCGGCCAGGTACGGCTTGAGATCGAGCTGCACGACAGGCCGGATCCCGTCCAGGCCGGTGACCAGGCCAAAACCGCTGACCACTCCCGCCGCCTCGCGCGGCTGATACTGCCAGGTCATCTCCTCGTGACGCCGGGTGAGCGTGCGCGCCACGTTCAGCCCGAAGGCGGGCGCTCCTTCGGGCACGCGGAGCACGCGCAGGGGGATGCGCATCTCTACGCTCCAGCCCCCCGGGATGATCGCGACGGCGGATTCCCAGGCCGCGTCCCAATCGCTCGTGTAGTCGGTGTCGTTGAAGTGCATCCCGTCGACTTGCTGGCCGGCAGCGTAGACGCCGAAGTGGTAGGCGGTGCGGCGATCGAGTGTGGTGTCGAGATCGATCCGAACCAGATCCGCGTCGATGTCGCGATCCCGCGGGCTGGCGAGCGCGGTGGGCGGCAGCGGATCGTCGCACTCGATGGCGACGTACAGCGAGTCGTCGTCCCAGAGGATCCGGAACCTGGTCGCCGCCGTCGCTGGGCGTCCATCATCGGGTTCCGTCTGGAGGAAGTTGTCGCCGACCTGCGCCGCCCTCCAGGCCGGCTCGTCCGCGCGCCCGTCGATGCGGATCTCGCCGGTCCTGCGCGCCGCCCTCACCGAACGCGCCGTCGCTGCGCCGGCGGGCCCGGCATCCTCGGCGTGGGCTGCTCCGGCAGCCAGCGCCAACGCCACCATGCCGCTAGACCACCGCACGGAGCGTCTCGGCGAGATCGTTCAGCGTGGGCCGCGCCGCGGGATCGGGATGCAGGCAGGCATCAATGATCGCCGCCGCCGCAGCAGGAAGCCGGCGGTAGCTGCTCAACGGGCCGGCCCGGGTCCGCGCAGGCCGCTTTTGCGCAGCGTCGGGAAAAGCTGGCGTTCCGCGCGCGGCGTCGTAGAGCACGCATCCCAGACCCCAGACATCCGTTGCCGCAGTGAGCGGCCGGCCTTCGATCTGCTCCGGCGACATGTAGCCGGGAGTCCCCACGCCGGGGAGGCGGCGTCCGATGCGATCGGCGAGACTGAGATCGATCAACTTTGCCGTGCCGGCCTGCGAAACGACGTTGGACGGCTTCACGTCGAGGTGCAGATAGCCGGTCGCGTGCAGGTACCCGAGCGCGGACGCCAGGTGGAGACCGAGGAACATCACGTCCCGCGCGGGCAAGCCGCGCGGGTGATCCGAGATGAGCCGGGACAACGTCGCGCCCGTGAGCGTCTCCAGGACCAGGGTCGGTCGCGGGCCGCGCACCAGCTCGTAGGCGCGAACGAGATGCGGATGCGAAAGGCGCAACAGCAGCCGCGCTTCGAGGAAGAGCGACAGACGGGTCTCGCGGTCCCGGAGCAGATCGCTGCGAACCGCTTTCGCAATGCAGCGGCACCCCCGCTCTTCGCTCCAGGCATCGTACACGTCGAGCGCATGGCCGCGACGCAGCAGGCGCAGGGCCCGGTAGCCCCGGCAGAGCGGCCTTCCTCGCGGGAGCGCGGCCATCTCAGGCGCATCCCTCCAGCGCTTCGCCGCTGACCTCTGGATCGCAGGCGCGGACGTACCGTCCGCCGCGCGCGATCAGCTCGTCGTGCGTTCCGGCATCGACGATCCGACCGTCCTCGAGAACGAGGATTCGCCCGGCGAGCCGCGCAAGCCGCAGATCGTGCGTGACCAGCAGCGTCGTGCGTCCTTCGACGAGCCGGAGCAGCGGCGTCATCAACCGGCGAGCGGCTTCTGCATCGAGCGACGCCGTCGGCTCGTCGAGCAGGAGCAAGGGCGCGCGCCGGATCATCGCCCGGGCAATGGCGATGCGCTGCCGCTGGCCCCCCGAGAGCAGCCTGCCCTTCTGGCCGACCAGGCAGTCGTAGCCGCCGGGCAGCGTCTGCGCGAACTCTTCGACGTCCGCCTGACGTGCCGCGAGATGCACCGCCGCGTCGTTGGCCGCCTCGCAGCCATAGGCGATGTTCTCGCGGACGCTGCCGTGCACGATGAAGGTTTCCTGCAGCACCACCGCGAGCGCGGCGCGCAGCTCGCGCGGGTCGATCTCGCGCAGGTCGCGTCCATCGAGCAGGATGCGGCCGGAGGCGGGCTCGTGGAAGCGGAGCAGCAGCTTGAAGATCGTCGACTTGCCCGACCCGCTCGGGCCGACCAGCGCCAGCGACTCGCCTGGTTCCAGGCGGAACGACACTTCTCGCAGCGCCGGGACGTTCGCTCCGGGATAGTGGAAAGTGACGCGCTCGAATTCGACGACTCCGCGCGACAGGCGGAACGGCGCGTACTGCCGGCGCGCCGATTCCTGCGGCTGATCGAGCAACTCGAGCACGCGCTCCGCGCTGGCCGCCGCGCTGAACGCGCTGCTGTAGAACGAACCGAGCTCGCGCACGGGCCGGTAGAGCTTTCCCAGATAGGTGACGAAGATGAGCAGCGCGCCGAGCGTGAGGCGGCCCTGTTTCAGCTCCCAGGTTCCGGCGGCGAGCACGACCAACGTTCCGCCCATCTCCAGCAGATCCACCAGCGGCGAGAACAGCGCCCGCAGCCGCGCGGAGCCGATCGACGCCGAGAGGCCTGCCTCCCCTTCCCGCTGGAAACGTCGCAGCTCCGCCTCCTCCGCCCCGTACGCGCGAACCAGCGCCGCATTGGAGAGGCTCTCCTCGGCGACCGCGCTCAAGCCACCGTTGCGCCGCCGCTTCTCGCGCGACAGCTCGCGCAGACGGCGCGAGAGCGCGCGGGAGGCAAGCCAGAATGCCGGCGCGACCACGAACGAGAGCAGTGCCAGGCGCCAGTCGAGCAGCACCAGTGCGCCCGCGAAGAAGAGCACCCGCACCACGTCGACGGCTGCGTCGATCGCCCCTGAAAGAAGGAAGGACTCGATCGCGCCGATGTCGCCGGTCAGGCGCGACAGCAGGTCGCCCAAGCGGCGGCGGTCGAGGAAATCGAGAGGAAGGCGATGCGCATGCGCGAACAGCTCGGTGCGAAGCAGCAGCAGGAACCGCTCGGAAATGGCGGTGGAGAGATACCCGCTGACGAATCCCACGGCTCCGCCCGCGACGGTGAGGCCGAGGTACGCGAGCGCGAGTGGAGCGAGCGCGTGAAGATCGCGCGGGACGAGCACGCCGTCGACGAGGGTCTTGAAGAGCCAGACCGCGGCGGCCTCGACTGCGGGCGTAACGAGGCTGGCCGCGAGCACAACCGCCGCGGGCCGCAGGAATGGCCGCAGGTGCGGCCAGAACCGGCGCACGATGACGAGGAGGGACGCCGCAGGCGGCGCCGGTTCTTCCGGCGCGCGCAGGGCGCAGCCTGCATCGGACACGATCGCCTCCGCCGCCGGCACGAGGACGGACGGTCCGCCTCCGTCCGCCCTTGCCTGACTAGTTGCAGCCGCAGCGCTTGTGTTTGCGCGACTTGTGGGACTTGTGCGACTTGCACGACTTGTGCGACTTGCGCGACCGCCAGCTGAACTTGCCGATTGCCGGCATGATCTCCTGGAACATCTTCCCCTCCTCAACTACACGCCCGCGCGGGCGGCCCGGACCTTGGTGTCGCGCAGCTGCCCCGGGCCCACAGCCGAACGGGACCACCCACGGCTCGGGCAGCCCTGACATAGGGATTTTCATCGACGGCCCGAAAGGCAAGGGATGGCGCCGTGTCGCATAGGCCCCGCCGTTCAGTCTTCGACGACCGAGCGCGTGGGACCGCGGGTCGTTGCCGCCCGCCGGCACGCGCCGAAGATTCGCCGCAACTCGGGAGCGCGGAAGGTGCGAACGTCGCTACGTTGGATTTCGACTTGTTTGCTGACGGCTGCTGCCGCCTGCGGACCGTTCGTCACGGGGGACCAGACGGGAGCCGAAGGCGCATCCGCGTCCGCCGGAAGTGCGCCGGATGGAGGAACCGCGCAGGGCGATGGCACCACCCCGCAGCTGGACGGCGGCATCGCCGGTGCAGCCGAGGACGGAGGCGCCGCGCGGCAGGTCTTCAGTGCCCACGATCTTCGCGTCGACGGACTGAGCGGCGACGTCGTCTTCGCGCACCGGATCAAAGCGAAGGATGTGAACTGCGCGCGGCTGGTGATGATCGCGGACTCGGAGCTTCTGCAGCCCGGCGAGCGGGACGTTCACGGCGGCGTGGTCTCCGCGGACGAGGTGCGCGTCCACGACGTCGAGGCCGATTGGGTCCGCGCCGGAACCCTCTTCGTCCGCCAGCTGGAAGTGAAATGAACCGGGTATCGCCTACGGCTTGGGCGTAGTGACCGGCTTCTGCTCCGAACCCGGCTCCGCCGTGGGCGGTGCCTCCGGGCCCCCGTCCAGCCTCCAACGGAACACCATCTTCCCGAGCGCGCTGGCGACTACGAGCTGCGCTTCCGTGGGGTTGAACGGCCCAGGGGAAGGGGCGTTGGCCTGGACGGGAACAGTTGGATCGCGGAACTTGATCAGGTATCCGACGGAGTACTCGTCCAGGTAGGGGTAGAGCGCGCGCAGCTCGGCGTTGAACGGCACCTCGAAGCGCTGGATCTTGTCCGGTCCACGCTCGCCGATCCCCATGTTCAGCGCCAGGCGCCAGACGGAGCCGGGTTCGTTCCAGTCGTTCGCGGTGCGGTCCGGGATGTACACGACGGCGAAAAAGGTGGGCTGCCGGTAGTCCTCGTGGAGCTTGGCCGCGGTCTCCGCCGCCTTGTCCGGCAGCTCGGCCCGCATGCGCGAGATCTCCTTCGCCTGCGAGTCGACGAAGTCGGGCGACAGATAGACCATGCGCGCGAACGCGCGCGTCTCCAGGCCGCTGTAGAGCGCCACCTGCCGGGTCCACTTCTTCAGCGCCTTGCCGTATTCGCCGTGCAACTCCGGGTCGGGAAACGGCAGGGATCGGCAGGCGGTCGCGAGCGCAAGGATTGCGAACGCAAGCAAACGCCTCACGGAAAGTCGCTCCGCCGGAAGAGCGACCGCAGCTCGACGCCAGCCTTCTCCACCGCCTCGTGTCCGCCCTCCTCGCGATCGACCAGCGCCACCACGCCGAGCACGTGCAGCCCCTCGCTGCGGCAGCGCTCGATCGCCTTCAGCGTCGAGGCGCCGGTGGTCACCACGTCCTCGACGACCACCACCTGGGCGGGCGAAGGCAACCCTTTCTTGCCCTCGATCCACTGGTTGGTGCCGTGTCCCTTCGGCTCCTTGCGTACGTAGAACGCGGGCAGGGGGCTGGCCTGCAGCCAGCTCGTCAGCGAGACCGCGCTGGCGATCGGATCAGCGCCCAGAGTCATCCCACCCACCGCCTGCGCGCCGGCGAAGTGGCCGCGGATCTCGGCGAGCACCAGCCGGCCTACCAGGTAGTGGCCCTCCGCGGTCAGCGAAGCCTGCTTGGTATCGATGTAGAAGTCGCTCTCCTTCCCGGAGGAGAGGACGACCTTCCGTTTCTCGTAGGCGAGCTCGGTGAGCAGCTCGAGCAGGCGGTTCCGCTCGCTCATCTCGTGCCCGCCACCCGCGTCGAGGCGCCCCGCGCCCGCTCGTCGAGCCACCCCACCACGTCCCTGAACACCAGGTCGCGCTCGGGCTCGTGGAAGAGCTCGTGCACCAGCCCGTCGTACTGCTTGTACTGTTTGTCCTTGGAAGTGGCGTGCTCGAAGAATTCCCGTCCTCCCGCCGGGTCGGCGACCGCATCGGCCGCGCCGAAGAGCAAGAGGAAGGGGGTGATGAACTCGGTGGCGCGTCGCAAGACCGTCTCTTGCGCCGCCGAGCTCTCCGTGAACCAGCGCGGCGTGGCGATCTGCTGGTAGAGCGGATCCGCGCGGGTGGCGTTCTGGATCCGCACGTCCCGCGTGAGCTGCTCGGCCTTCAGCTCGTTGCGCATCGGCAGACCCGGCAGCATGCGGCTGAGCAGCTTGCCGGCGAGGATCTTGAGCGGTGAGACGTGCAGCTTGAGGCGGAAATACGGCGACGCCAGCACGACGCCGCGGACGGCGTCCGGCCGATCGAGCAGGTAGCGCGCCGCGATCAGGGCCCCGTGGCTGTGCCCGAGGAGAAACAAAGGTATCGCGCCGGCCTGCTCCTTGACCCGGGCGAGAAAGACGTCGAGATCCGAGAGGTACTCGTCGAAGCGATCGACGTGGGCCCGCTTTCCGCCACTCTGGCCATGACCGCGGCAATCGAGGAGGTGGACGGTATATCGCCCGTCCACCAGGGCGCGCATGACCTCGCCGTGCCGGCCGAGGTGCTCGGCGTATCCGTGGACGAGCGCGACGTGACCGGCCGGATCGGAGGCGCGCTCGGTGTGCCAGAAGAGGCGGACGCCGTCGCGAGCACTGAAGAAACCCTCGTCCGTCCTCTGATCCGCCACGCTCGACGCCTCCTTTACGCGCGCCGGGAAAGACCACGGCGCGAACGCGCAGTCAAGGCGCGAGCACCTTCAGTTTTTTCACGATTTCCGCGCGCACCCGGGGCCCGTCGCGGTCGGAGCGATCGGGCGGATCGATCATCGCCTGGGCCTCCGCGGCCGACGGCCGCCGCCTCGATCCCGGCAGGAGCAGCGCCAGCGCGCGACGAAAGGCGGAGAGCGCATCTTCCTTCTTTCCGGCAGCGAGCAGCGCATCCCCGAGGTGGCTGAGAATGACCGGATCGCGCGGCGTGAGCCGGTCGGCGCGGCGCAGCTCCGCCAGCGCTTCCGAGGCCCGGCCGAGCTTGAGCAGACAGAACCCGTAGGAATCGGCGATCGCCCCATCGTCGGGGCGCAGCTCGACGGCCCGCGCCAGCAAGTCCTCCGCTTCGCGCAGATCGGCGGGCTTTCCCCGCTCCGTCAAAGTATATCCAATGTAATTCAAAGCGCCGGCGTGCTGCGGTTGCACCGCCAGCACCTTGCGCATGGTGGAGAGCGCTTTCTGCCGCATCCCCGCGCGATCCTGCGCGTTCCCGAGCGCATACAGGACGGCGCCAGTCTCCGGATGCGCGCGCACGGAGGCGGCGAGGATCTGCTCCGCCTCGGCCGCCTTTCCCGCGCGATCGAAGGCCTCGAGCAGCGCCAGCGCCACGCCTTCCTCGGCCGGATGCTCGGCAAAGAAAACGCGCAAGCGCCGCATCGATTCGGGCGCCTCTCCCGCCCTCCCCCTGGCGAGCGCGCCCTGTACCTGCGCGTCGAGCACCAGCGCGTCAGGCTCGATGCCGAGGAACGCCGGCGAGGGCGGTTCCTCTCCGCGCGCTCTCAGCGACCGCTCCACCGCCTCGAATGCGAGCGCACCCTCGCGGGGACGCCCGCGCTGGACCAGCGCCAGCGCCCGGTAGAAGGACAGCTCGGCATGATCCGGGTACAGGCGCAGCGCCCCTTCAAGCGCGTGCTGCGCCTCGGCGCTGCGGTGGGCGCCAAGCAGGGGAACCGCGACGCGCAGCAGGGCCAGGCAGACATCGCGCCGATCGTCCTCGCGCTCGCCGCTGACGCCGTCCGAAGGCTCCAGGTTCGCGGCGAGGGCGAGCAGCTTACGGGCATGCGCGGTGACGGCTTCGACGTCGCCCTCAGCGAGCGCAACCCGCGCCAGCGCGGCGAGCACTTCCGGCGATTCCGGGCGCTGCGCCAGCAGGCGCAGATATCGCTCGCGCGCGTCCGCGTACTTGCGCCTCGCTTCCAAGAAGGTCGCCTCCGCGATCAGCGCCTCAGGATCGGCCGGCGATGCGCTTCGCGCTTGGGCGAACGCGCGCTCGGCGGCGTGCTCGTCGCCGTGCTGCGCCCACCAGCGGCCTATCTCCACGAAGACCCCGGCCGCCTGCTCCCGCAGCCGCTCCGCGGCAACCAGAGCGTCGCCGTCGTCGTCGGCGAGGTCCTGCGCGCGCTGCACCCGCTCGCCCAGCTTGTCCGCAATCACCTGGGCACCCGGAGCGTCTCCCGTCGAAAGCAGCAGCCGCGCCAGCTCCCGGTATGCGTCGGGATCGTCGGGCTGCGACTCGATGGCTGCCTGGAAATGATCGCGGGCCTGCATCGGCTGGTTGCGCGAGACGGCGATCCGGCCGGCGAGGAGATGAGCGGGACCGTGGTGCGGGTCGAGCGACAGCGCGGAGGCGAGCTCGGCATCTGCATCGGCGATGCGGGCCTGCTTGATCAGCACGTCCGCGAGCACCGCATGGAGGTAGGCAGACTCCGGATCGTAGAGGAGCGCCTCGCGCAGCTCCTCGGCCGCGGTGACCAGGTCGTCCGCATTCTTCGCCAGCAGGGCGTCCAGGTAGTGATGGTAGGCCCTCGCGCTGATGTAGCGCGGCACCTCCCGCGCGCCGCGCGGATCCCCTTCGGACGCCACCGTGCCGCCGGGCGCCGTCGCACGGTGTGCGCAGGCCAGGACGAGCAGCAAGAGCACGGCGGCGCGCCGGCGAATCATCCGCCGCGGCCGGCGATCTCTGCGAGCTGGGCGCGGCCCGCGTCAGGAGAGAGCTTCCAGACCATCTGCCCGTTCGCGTCGAAATCCAGGTCGAACACTCCGCGTCCGGTCAACTGCCGCATCCGCGCGGTGGCCTCCTCGCGGGTCAGGCCGCTTGCTTTCGCGACCTGGTCGACCTGGACCTGTCCGTTGTTCTTCTTCGCCAGGGCGAGCGCCACCTCGGAGAAGTGCAGATCGTCGCTCTGCTGCTCGATCCGCGCTCGCTTGCGCCCTGCCGCGACCAGCGCCAGCCCGACGGCCGCCACCACGCCGCCCACCACGAGGCCGGAGAGGTCAACGAACCCCTGCCCCTTGTCCACGAAGAACGCCCTGAGCATCAGCAGCGCGAATGCGCCGCCCAGGATGGCGACGAACGCTCCTCCGATGGTCAGGATTCCGCTGGTGCGCATCGCCTATCCCCTACTGGAAGGAGACCTTGGGAACCGCGCGCGCCCCGCTTTCCGCCTTGAAGTATTCCTTCGGCGCGAAGCCGCCGATCTTCGCCCACCACGCCCCGGGGATGCGCCGGATGTCCGCGTTGTACTGCTGGACCGCGTCGTTGTAGCGCTTGCGCTCGACCGCCAGGCGGTTCTCCGTGCCCGCCAGCTCGTCCATCAGGCGCTGGTAGGTGGTGTCGGCCTTCAGCTGCGGGTACGCCTCGCTGATCGAGATCAGCTTGCTGATCGCGCCCTCGAACTGGTTCGCGGCCTGGATTTTTTCTGCCCGGGAGGAAGCGCCCATCATCGCCGCGCGCGCATTGGCGATGTCGTCGAAGACGCCTTTCTCGTGCCGCGCGTATCCCTTCACCGTCTCGACCAGGTTCGGAATCAGATCTGCGCGTCGCTGGAGCTGGTTCTCCACCTGGCTCCAGGCGGCCTCCACCGCCTGCTCTTCGGTGACGATGCGGTTGTATCCGCACGGCCCGCAGCCGGCGAGCGCCAGGATGAGGATCGGGGCGTACCTGCGCATGCGCATTGAGCTTCCTCCCACGGGGGCCAGTGTAACACGCAGCCGCCCTTGCGCCCTCAAACAGGAATGCGCTTCCGGAGGTACTCGCGGACGTACGTCCGGGCAGCGATCACGGCGTCGCGGAGCGCGACGCCGCGCGCGAGTCCGGCAGCGATGGCGCTCGCGAGCCGGCAGCCGGTGCCGCGCGCACTGGCGGGGATCCGCGGCGCTGCGAACTGCTCGACTCCCGATGCCGTCGCGAGCACGTCCACAGGCGCTCCGGCCAGATGTCCGCCCTTCAGGAGCACGGCCCGCGCCCCTCGCTCGAGGAGCTTTCCGGCATCTGCGGGACCGCCCAAAAGAGCTTCTGCTTCTGCGAGGTTTGGCGTGAGGATCGCGCCGCGGGCAAGCTCGAGCAGCTCCCCCGGCGGTCCGGAGAAGAGCGGCGCTCCGCTGGACGCCGCGAGGACCGGGTCGACGACCACCGGGATGCCCTCGGGTAGCAGAGCGCGGATGGCGCGCGCGTTCGCCGCGTCGCCCACCATGCCGACCTTGATCGCGCGCACGTCCTCCTCCTCGAGGAGCGCGCGCATGGCATCGGCGATCAGCGACGGGTCCACCGGTTGGAAACGTCGCGCAGCGCGCATCGTCTGCACCGTCAGCGCGGTCGCCACGCACAGCGGGTGCGCGCCCAGCGCGCGTACGGTCTCTGCGTCGGCGAGAAGTCCCGCGCCTCCGCTCGGGTCAAGCCCCGCCAGGACCAGGACGGCCGGCGCGCTCACCGCCGCGCCCGTTCGACCAGGGCCAGGTACAGCGCAAGGTGCTCGTTTCCCGCGAGAAGCTCCGGATGCCACTGCACCCCGAGGGCGAACTGGTCCGACAGCTCGATGGCCTCGACGATCTGGTCCGGCGCCACGGCGCAGACGCGAGCGCGACCCGGGTCCTTCACCGCCTGATGGTGGGTCGAGTTCACCTCGATCTCGCTGCTGCCGACGATCGACGCCAGGTCCGAGCCGGGGGCGATCCGCGCCGCGTGCCCCGGCTCGCGCGGGTCGTTGCGCTGCTCGTGGTCGAGCGCGCCCGGCACCTCCTGCACGATATCCTGGAACAGCGTGCCGCCCAGCTCGACGGCGAGCAGCTGCATGCCACCGCA
>Ga0066665_10001418_pt1 | contig 11119 bp, 7 predicted proteins | sample GraSoiAngelo_114_FD_75175 | JGI IMG/M metagenome (GOLD analysis project Ga0066665, IMG submission 75175) | Grasslands soil microbial communities from the Angelo Coastal Reserve, California, USA - 14_0903_13_40cm | ecosystem: Environmental > Terrestrial > Soil > Grasslands | place: USA...
ACGGGAAACGTCGGCGCGAGCGCGCACAACGCATTGCCGGCAGCGAACAGCGCGAGCCCGAAGCACAGCGCACGCCGGCGCGGCCAGCTGCCGGTCAGCACCAGCGTCAGCGGCGCGAGCACGGCAGTCGACAAGGCGTAGACCGTCATTGCCTGGCCGGCCGTCGCAACGCTGACATGCAGCGAACTGCTCATCGGCGCGAGGATGCCGCTGAGCACGAAGGCCCCGGTCCCCATCACGAGATTGCACAGCGACAAGAGGTAGAGCAGGCGAGGCATGCGAGGCGGCATCGGGTGAGGCACCACCGTAGCAGAAAGCCCCCGGGTTCGCAGTGCAGCGACAATAGCGGCATGGCGCCCGCGTTCTGCGGTCTCGCCCCTTTCCCTCCAGGACACCAGCATGGCTCAGTACGTATTTACGATGAACCGCGTGGGCAAGACCGTTCCGCCCAAGCGCCAGATCCTCAAGAACATTTCGCTCAGTTTCTTTCCCGGCGCGAAGATCGGCGTGCTCGGCCTGAATGGCTCGGGCAAGAGCACGCTGTTGAAGATCATGGCGGGCCTTGACCACGACATCGAAGGCGAAGCCACGCCGATGCCGGGGCTGAAGGTCGGCTTCCTGCCGCAGGAGCCGCAGCTCGACCCCGACCAGACGGTGCGTCATGCGGTGGAGCAGGGCATCGGCGGCGTGCTCGCAGCGAAGGCGCGGCTCGACGAGGTGTATGCCGAATACGCCGACCCCGACGCGGACTTCGACAAGCTCGCCGCCGAGCAGCACGAGCTCGAGGCGATCATCGCCGCGGCCGGCTCCGAGAACACCGACCTGCAGCTCGAGCTCGCCGCCGACGCGTTGCGCCTGCCGCCGTGGGAGGCGCAGATCAGCGTGCTGTCGGGCGGCGAGAAGCGGCGCGTCGCGCTGTGCCGCCTGTTGCTCTCCAAGCCCGACATGCTGCTGCTCGACGAGCCGACCAACCACCTCGACGCCGAGTCGGTCGATTGGCTCGAGCAGTTCCTCAGCCGCTTCCCCGGCACGGTGGTCGCGATCACCCACGACCGCTACTTCCTCGACAACGCCGCCGAGTGGATCCTCGAGCTCGACCGCGGGTCGGGCATCCCGTGGAAGGGCAACTACAGCAACTGGCTGGAGCAGAAGGAAGCCCGCCTCGAGCAGGAGCAAAAGAGCGAAGACGCCCACACCAGGGCGATGAAGAAGGAGCTCGAGTGGGTGCGCTCCAACGCGAAGGGTCGCCAGGTGAAGAGCAAGGCGCGGCTGGCGCGCTTCGAAGAGCTGTCGGACATCGAATACCAGAAGCGCAACGAGACCAACGAGATCTTCATCCCGGTGGCTGACCGTTTAGGTCATGAAGTGATCGAATTCGTCAACGTCAGCAAAGGCTTCGGCGACCGCGTGCTGATCGACGACTTGAGCTTCAAGGTGCCGGCCGGCGCGATCGTCGGCATCATCGGGCCGAACGGCGCGGGCAAGTCGACGCTGTTCCGCATGATCTCGGGCAAGGAGAAGTCCGACAGCGGCACGGTCAAGGTCGGCCCGACGGTCAAGATGGCCTTCGTTGAGCAGAGCCGCGAGTCGCTCGAAGGCGACAAGACCGTCTGGCAGGACGTGTCGGGCGGGCTGGACAACATCACCGTCGGCAAGTTCGTGATGCCGTCGCGCGCCTACCTCGGGCGCTTCAATTTCAAGGGCAACGACCAGCAAAAGCTCGTCGGCAACCTGTCGGGCGGCGAGCGCGGGCGGCTGCACCTGGCGAAGACGCTGGCCAGCGGCGGCAACGTGCTGATGCTCGACGAGCCGTCGAACGACCTCGACGTCGAGACCTTGCGTGCGCTCGAAGACGCGCTGCTCGAGTTCGCCGGCTCGATCATGGTGATCAGCCACGACCGCTGGTTCCTGGACCGCATCGCCACCCACATCCTCGCCTGCGAAGGCGATTCGAAGTGGGTCTTCTTCGACGGCAACTACCAGGAATACGAGGCCGACAAGCGCAAGCGCCTGGGTGAAGAAGGGGCGCGGCCGAAGCGCGTGCGATTCAAGGCTTTGAAATAAGTTCAAGCCGAGTTCAGGCTCCCATTGCAGGGACATCCCGATGTCGGAAATCGCTGCCAAGCGGCAATAATTGTCACTGAGCCGCGCGAGGAACGCGCTGAAAAAGCGCACAACAAGGCGGCACGAACGATGCTTCGTGTCGCCTGTTTTTATTCTGCAGTACCACCATGCGATACATCCGTTCGTACCGTCCGGGCGCGCCTTCGACGCTGCCGGTTGCAGCGCTTCTGGCCGCCCTGCTGACGGGTTGCGCTTCGTTGCCATCGCTTACGGCGCGCGCCGAAAGCGCGACGCCTGCGAGCGCCGCGGCAAGCGCTTCGGCGTCGCGCGCCGCAGCGGCCGCAGCCGCCTCGCACGGGCCTTCGTCGCTGCGCCCGTTCGCCGAGGTGATCAAGGACGCGACGCACATCGACGGCCTGTTCTCGCTCTGGCAAAAGGACGACAAGGTGTGGCTCGAGCTGAAGCCGAGCGACCTCAATCAGCCATTCTTCATGTCGCCGAAATACAAGTCGGGCATCGGCGAGCGCCAGTTCTACGGCGGCCTGATGGGCGAGGAAGTCGTCATTGAATTCCGCCGCGTCCACAACCAACTGCAGATGCTGGCGCGCAACACCGAGTTCGTCGCCAAAGCCGACACGCCGACCGGGCGCGCGGTCGACGCGGCGTTCTCGCCGAGCTTGCTCGCGAGCACCAGCGTGCTGAGCCAGCCGCACCCGGATCGCAAGTCGGTGCTCGTCGAGGCCAATGCCTTGTTCGTCAACGACATGCTCGGTCTGGGCATGCAGTTGCAGCGCGCCTATCGCCAGGGCTATTCGCTCGACACCCGCAACTCGGCGATCACCGCGGTGCGCGCGACGCCCGACCTCGTCGTCCTCGAAGTGCTGAGCCATTACGCGACCGGGTCGATCGCGCCGCCGCAGTCGGGCATGCCGCCGGGCATGCCGGGGCCCAGCGTCCCGCGCTCGGTGCCCGATGCGCGCAGCCTGTTCATGAACCTGCACTATTCGATCGCCAAGCTGCCCGAGCAGACCATGCGAACGCGCAAGGCCGACGCACGGGTCGGCTACTTCACGACCAGCATCACCGACTTCACCGACGACCTCGCGCGCTCGCCGCGCCAGCGCTTCGTTAACCGCTGGCGTCTCGAGAAGAAGGACCCGGCTGCGGCGCTGTCCGAGCCGGTCAAGCCGATCACCTTCTGGCTCGACAGGACGATCCCCGAAAAGTACCGCGCGCCGATCACGGCCGGCGTGCTCGAATGGAACAAGGCCTTCGAGCGCATCGGCTTCAAGAACGCGGTGCGCGTCGAAGTGCAGCCCGACAACGCCGACTGGGACACGCTGGACTTCGGCCGCGCGTCGATTCGCTGGATGACCAACGCGAGCCCGACCTTCGGCGCGATCGGGCCGAGCCACGTCGACCCGCGATCGGGTGAGATCCTCGACGCCGACATCGGCGTCGAGAGCCTGTCGTCGCGCAACCAGCGGGCGTTGCGCGCGCAGGTGCTGGCGGCTCCGATCGTCGACGTGCAAGCGCCGCAGCCCGCGCCGACGGGCTTGCGCGGCGCGCATGCGATGGCGTTCTGCGATTTCGCCGATCAGGCGGCCGAGCAGCTGAGCTACGCGCTCGACGTGCTCGAGGCGCGCGGCGACATCGATCCGGCAAGCCCCGAGGCCGAGAAATTCGTTTACGACTATCTGAAAGACGTGACGATGCACGAGGTGGGCCACACGCTCGGGCTGCGCCACAACTTCCGCGCGTCGCGCGTCTACACCGACAAGCAGCTCGCCGACCCGGTGTTCACCGCCGCGAACGGCATCGCCGGCTCGGTGATGGAATACGCGCCGGTCAATCTCGCCGGGCCCGGCGTGCCGCGCGATCGCCAGGGCACGCCGTTCAACACGACGCTCGGGCCCTACGATTACTGGGCGATCGAGTACGCCTACAAACCGCTCGCCGCCGAGCATGAGGACGCGGAGCTCGCGAAGATCGCAGGGCGCAGCGGCGAGCCGGCATTGGCGTACGGCACCGATGAAGACAACTTCCTCGGCGTCGATCCCGAGTCGCTGCAATTCGACCTCGGCTCCGACGTCGTTGCGTTCGCGCGCAAGCGCCTCGACATCGCGCGCGATCTGTTGACGCGCCAGGAAACGCGCCAGCTCACGGCCAACGAAGACTATTCGGTGCTGCGCCGCTCGGTGTCGTATGCGCTGCGCGACATGGGCCGTGTCGCCAGCGTGCTGACGCGCCAGATCGGCGGCGTGCGCACGCTGCGCGATCACGCCGGCACTGGCCGCGATCCGCTGCTGCCGGTGCCAGCCGACGAGCAGCGCGCCGCACTGACGGTGCTCGCGTCGGGCTTCCTCTCGGCCGACAGCATCAGTGTCTCGCCGACCTTGCAACGCAAGCTCGCGGTCGACTACCAGGAGCGCACCGACGCGGTGTTCCGCGGCGAGGCGATGGGCGCAACCGACTTCTCGCTCGCATCGCAAGTCATCGAGCTGCAGCGTGGCGTGCTGGGCCAGTTGCTGAGCGACAGCGTCGCGTCGCGTCTGCTCGACAGCGAGTCGAAGTCGCCGAAGAACGCGCTGCGCCTGTCCGAGCTGTACAGCCGGCTCGACAAGTCGGTGTGGAGCGAGCTCGGCGGCCACGGCGACGTGCCGCCGCTGCGCCGCGAATTGCAGCGCGAGCATGTCAACCGCGTCGCGGGCATGCTGCTGCGGCCGAATTCGCTGAGCCGCGCCGACGCGCGCAGCCTCGTTCGCTCGCAGGCGCAGGCGCTGCTCGTGAAGATCAACGCCGCGTCCAAGCGCAGCGGCCTGAGCGCCGAGGCGAAGGCGCATCTGCAAGACAGCGCCGACACGCTGGCCCAGGCGTTGGCCGCAAAGCTTCAACGCGCGGGAACGTGACCTGTCGTCCCCGCGAAGGCGGGGATGACGTCAGCTTCGCGGGGACGCATGCATGCCGTCACTCGCCCCTCCAAAACCGCGGTCCATCGCATCCCGGCTGAACTTGCCTTGGAACTCGCGATGGCCGGCGGTATCGTGCGGCCATGAACTCACCCGACGCGACTGCACTCTCCACCCTCGCCGCGCTGACCTTGAAGCGCGTGCTCACCGTGCTGGCGCTCGCGTTCGCTGTCGCTGCGCTGCTGAACCCGCTGTTCATCACGCCGTTCATCGTGCTGCTCGGCCGCACGATGGTCATCGCGATGGTGCTGCTGCTGGTCTTCATCGCGGCCGGCCACTGGCGGCAGACCTGGTTGCCCGTGTGGCTGGTGCGCGTGCTCGCGGTCGGTCTGGCGGCGCCGGTCGCGACCTTCATCGTCTACCTGCCCGCGGTGGGTGGCGACGTGAGGGCCGTGCTCAGCAATGAATGGCGGCTGTCGGGCTTCATCCTGATCGCGTTGTCGAGCCTGATGGTCGGCACGCTGCTTGCGCTCGGCTCGCTGTACCGCGAGCGCGATGCACAGGCGCGCAGCCAGAGCCTTCAGTTCGCGCTCGAGCGCAGCACGCTCGAGCGGCAAGCGCTCGACGCGCAGCTGCGCTTGCTGCACGCGCAAATCGAGCCGCACTTTCTGTTCAACACGCTGGCCAATGTGCAGGCGCTCGTCGAGGCGGGCTCGCCGCAGGCCGCGGCCGTGCTGAAGAGCCTGATCGCCTACTTGAAGGCGGCGATGCCGCGCCTCAACGACGACAAGGCGACGCTCGGCGACGAGCTCGATCTCGTCAAGGCCTACCTCGAGCTGATGCACATGCGAATGCCCGACCGGTTGCGCTTCGAGCTGCGCGCTGCCGACGACCTGCGCGCGCTGCGCTTTCCGGCGATGGCGCTTCTGACACTCGTCGAGAACGCGATCCGTCACGGCATCGACCCGACCGAGCAGGGTGGCGTCATCGAGGTCGGTGCGCGGCGTGAGGCGGGTGGCACCGCAGTGCGCGTCTGGGTCAGCGACAGCGGCGCCGGCATGAGCGAAACAGCGGCGGCCGGCACCGGCCTCGCGAACCTGCGCGCGCGCCTGAAAGCGTTTTACGGCGAGACGGCGCAAGTCGAGTTGCTGGAGAATGCGCCGCACGGCCTGCGCGCCGAACTCGTGCTTCCGACATGACTCCCAAGGCCTTGATCGCAGACGACGAACCGCTGCTGCGCGAACGCTTGCGCGCTCACCTGGCGCGCGTCTGGCCCGAGCTCGAGGTAGTGGCCGAAGCGCGCAACGGACGCGAGGCGGTCGAGCTGTTCGACCTGCATCTGCCGCAAATCGTTTTCCTCGACGTGCATATGCCGGGGATGAACGGCATCGACGCGGCGCGCTCGATTGCACGGCGCGCGCAAATCGTCTTCGTCACTGCGCACGAGCAGTACGCGCTGCAAGCTTTCGAGCAGGGTGCAGTCGATTACCTCGTGAAGCCGTTCGACGAGTCGCGCCTGGCCGACACGGTGCAGCGATTGCGCGATCGCTTGGTGAGGCCGGCAACGTCAGAGAGCAGCGGGCTCGACGCGGTGATCGACCAACTGTCGGGCGAGCTGCGCAAGCGCGCAGCGACGCGCAACTACTTGCAATGGATCAAGGCGTCGGTCGGCACCAGCGTGCGGCTGATTCCGATCGAGCAGGTGGCCTACCTGAAGGCCGACGAGAAGTACACGCTGGTCGCGTGGGAAGGCGGCGAGGCGTTGATACGCAAGACCATTCGCGAGCTCGCCGACGAGCTCGATCCCGAGCGCTTCGCGCAGGTCCATCGCTCGGTGATCGTCAATCTGCATCAGGTCGCGCAAGTGAACCGCGGCGCGAATGAAACGGCCGAGATCCAGCTGAAGGGCCGCAAGGAGCTGCTGCCGGTCAGCCGCAGCTTCGTGCACGTGTTCCGCCAGATGTGACGCGCGGCGTCGCGCATCACTGGGCTTCGGTCTCGGACTGCGCTTGAGCGACTTGCTTCGCGTCGACCGGCGCCGACGCGACGCGCTTGCCCGTCACGACGACGCGTTCGAGATGAACGACTTGCGGCTCGGGCTGTTCCAGCATGGCCGATCCGATGGCCAGCGTGCCTGCTGCGAGCATGCAGAAGGTGAGGGCGGCTGAGAAAGTGCGGTCGAACATGATGGGCTCCGTTGGGTTGTCTGCAACGCCTTGGATGAAGCGTTGAGTGGACTTTAGGGAGCGTACCGCAGCCGCGCCAGCGCGCTGCGACGAACTGCGGAATGCAGGGGCTGAAGCGTTGCTATTCAAGATGGATTTCAAGTCGGCCGCGGTTCGTGCCGATATCCAGACCATGAAACTCATCACGAGCCATGGCGCGCGCGCCGGACTTTCACTCGGCCAGCGCTTCGCGTTCGGCTTCGCCTTGATCCTCGCCTTGCTGATCGTCGTCTCGGGCGTCGGTCAATGGCAGATGTCGGCGATGGGCGGCCAGCTCAAGGGCATCGTCGAAGTGCGCAACCGCCAGATGGCATTGGCCAACCACATGATCGAGCAGGTTGACGAGATGGCGATCCTGCTGCGCACGTTGACGCTTCTGACCGAAGTGAAAGAAGTCGACAAGCAGGTCAAGCTGCTCGAGCAGGCGACAGCTGACTACACGCGCACCGAGACCGAACTGGCGCAGGCGCTCGACGCGAATGGCGCGAGCGGCGCCGAGCGCGAGCTGTTCAAGAAGATCGAGGCCGTGCGCGCGAAGACGCTGCCGCTGATCGCCAAGGCAGCCAAGCTGGGCATTGAAGGAGCGACGCCCGAAGCAACGATCGTCGTGATGCAAGACGTGCGTCCGGTCGAGCACGAGTGGCGCAAGCTGGTGGCCGAACTGATCGCGCGCGAAGCCAGTCTCACCGGCGAGGCGTTCGAAGCCGCGCAGCGCAGCCAGGCGATGGCGCGCGTGGTGCTGATCGGCGTCAGCGTGCTCGCGGTCGCGCTCGGCAGCTTGCTCGCCTGGCGCTTGACGCTCGGCGTGCTGCAGCCGGTCGCACAGGCGATCCGCGTGACCGAGCGCATCGCGGAAGGCGATTTGTCGACGTCGGTCGACACCGATCGCGGCGATGAGCTCGGTCGCCTGCTCGGTGCGGTGAGCGGCATGCAGGACCGGCTGCGCACGCTGGTCGGCGACATCCGGCGATCGGCGGAGTCGATCTCCAGCGCGTCGACCGAGATCGCCAGCGGCAACCACGACCTGAGCCATCGCACCGAGCAACAGGCGGCGAGCCTGCAGAAAACTGCAACGAGCATGGACCAGCTCACCGGCACCGTGCGGCACAACGCCGATTCGGCGCGCCAGGCCGATCAGCTCGCGAGCTCGGCGTCGCAGATCGCCGCACGCGGCGGTGCCGTCGTCGCTCAGGTGGTCAGCACGATGGCCGACATCTCGGCCAGCTCGAAGAAGATCGCCGACATCATCGGCGTCATCGACGGCATCGCATTCCAGACCAACATCCTTGCGCTCAACGCCGCGGTCGAAGCCGCCCGCGCCGGCGAGCAAGGCCGTGGTTTCGCGGTGGTGGCCGGCGAGGTGCGATCGCTGGCGCAGCGCAGCGCCGAAGCGGCCAAGGAAATCAAGGCGCTGATCGGCGCGTCGGGCGAGCGTGTCGACTCCGGCGCAAAGCTGGTCGGCGATGCCGGAACGACGATGCGCGACATCGTCGCGTCGATCCAGCGTGTGACCGACATCATGTCGGAGATCACCGCGTCGACCACCGAGCAAAGCAGCGGCATCGGCCACGTCAGCGGCGAAGTCAAGCAGCTCGATCAGATGACGCAACAAAACGCCGCGCTGGTCGAGCAAAGCGCTGCCGCGACCGAAAGCCTGAAGGAACAAGCGCAGCGCTTGGCGCAGGCGGTGCGTGCTTTTCGCCTGCTTGGCGAGCAAGCGGCGGCTTGAATTCCTCCGTGTTGCCTGTGGTCTCTGTGGTGAAAAACCTCAGCTTTCCAGCGGCCGGCGCGTGACGTAGTAACAGCACCGCATTTCCGGTGCTAGTTCGCTTGTTCGGCCGAAGGCGCCCGGGTTGTAATCGATGAGGCGCTGGCCGCCCCACTCGATGAACGCCCCCCATCCACTCAACGCTTCAGCACTCGCGCCGTCCGAGGCGCTGATGTCGCGCCTGTTCGACGTGAGCCCTGAGCCCGTCACCGTCACCGAGCTCGACTCGGGCCGGATGCTGATGGTCAATCCGGCTTTCATTCAATTGACCGGATATGCGAGCGACGAGCTGGTGGGCCAGCGCGCCGTCGACCTCGGCCTGTGGATCGAGCCGAAGCTGCGCGAGCGCTACATCCAGCGGCTGCGTGTCGAAGGCCGCGTCGACGACTACGGCGTAACCTTCCGCTCGAAAGACGGACGCCGACTGCCGCTGCAGATTTCAGCCGCGCTGTTCGACCAGAACGGCGTAACTTGCCTGGTCGCAGTGCTGCGCGATGTCGGCGCGCTCGATCGGCGGCGATTGCAGTACGAGGCGATCCTCAATAACGCGGTCGTCGGCATCGCGTTCACGCGCGACCGGGTGTTCCAGCATGCGAACCCGCGATTCGAAGAGATGTTCGGCTGGCCGCTCGGCACGATTGCCGGTCAGCTCGGCCGCGTGGTGTGGCCGAGCGACGAGTCCTATGCCGAGATCGGAAAGCGCGCCGGGCCGCTGCTCGCGAGCTGCGAAGTCTTCGAAGGCGAGTTCCAGATGGCGCGGCGTGACGGCAGCGTGTTCTGGACCCGCGTGCGCGCCCGCGCGATCGACCCCGAGCAGCCGGTGACGGGCGGATCGATCTGGATCATCGACGACATCACCGATCGCCGCCGCATCGACCAGGCACTGGCCGCGGCGAAGGAGCAGGCCGAGGCCGCGAACAAAGCAAAGAGCGATTTCCTCGCCAACACGAGTCACGAAATCCGCACGCCGCTCAACGGCATGCTCGGCTTGGTGCGTCTCGCGATGGCACCGAACGTCAGTGCGGCGCGGCAGCGCGAGTACCTCGAGCGGATTCAGGACAGCGCCGAGGCATTGGCCGGCATCATCTCCGACATCCTCGACTTGTCGAAGATCGAAGCCGGCCGCTTGTCGGTCGAGCATGTGGTGTTCGATCTGCATGCCCTGCTCGTGAAGCTGCGCAGTGCCTACGCCGAGCTCGCGCGCGCCAAGGGCTTGGCGTTCAAGCTCGAGATCGGCGCCGCGGTGCCGCACTGGGTGCGCGGCGACCCGGTTCGAGTGCGGCAGATTCTCGGCAACTACGCGAGCAACGCACTCAAGTTCACGGCGCACGGCCGCGTCGACGTGACGGTCACGTCGCAACCCGGCGGCCGGGTGCGCATGGAGGTCAGCGACACCGGACCCGGCGTCGCCCCGCAACTGCTGCCGCGCCTGTTCCAGCCGTTCTCGCAAGCCGACAGCTCGACGACGCGTCAATACGGCGGCACCGGCCTCGGCTTGAGCATTTGTCGCCAGCTCGCCGAGCTGATGGGTGGCGCGGTCGGCGTCGACAGCACGTTCGGCGCGGGCAGTCGCTTCTGGGCCGAGCTGCCGCTGCAGGGCGCACCGGCGCGCCGCGAACGCAACGACGAGCCCGAGACTTCGCTCGCCGAATTGCAGGGCGCGCGCATCCTGCTCGCCGAAGACAACGCGGTGAACACGCTGGTCGCCGAGGCGACTCTGGAGCAATGGGGCGCCAACGTCACGGTGGCGGTCAACGGCGCCGAAGCGCTGGCCGCCGTCGAGCGCTCGCAAGGCGCATTCGACGCGGTGCTGATGGACTTGCAGATGCCGGTGATGGGCGGCATCGACGCGACCATCGCAATTCGCCGCCGCTACGGTGCGTTGGCGCTGCCGATCATCGCGCTGACGGCCGACGTGCTCGTCTCCGAACGCGACTCAGCGCTTCGCCACGGCATGAATGATTTCCTGTCGAAGCCGATCGATCCGGATCAGCTCGGGGAAGTGCTTGTGCGCTGGGTGAGGCGTGCGCGGCAGGCGAACGCGGTGGAACGAAGTGCTTGCTGAGTGAAATTGAAGATGAATGAATTCACTGAGGCGCAACCACCGCCGGCGCTGGCACTTTGAAACACCGCGTCGCGCAAGGTCAGCGACA
>Ga0066665_10001425_pt1 | contig 11088 bp, 10 predicted proteins | sample GraSoiAngelo_114_FD_75175 | JGI IMG/M metagenome (GOLD analysis project Ga0066665, IMG submission 75175) | Grasslands soil microbial communities from the Angelo Coastal Reserve, California, USA - 14_0903_13_40cm | ecosystem: Environmental > Terrestrial > Soil > Grasslands | place: USA...
GATGAAGGGATTGGGCGAACGCCAGGGTCAGAGACTTAGCGGCGACATCGGTCGCGGCATCAACCCACCGGACTTCGGAAGCTCGGGAACGGAGAACGCCGGCGGCGCCGGCCTCGATACCAGCACAGATGAAACATCACAGCGTTGGGTGTATGGCATCGCTGCCGGCGCCGCATGGGAGGCCGACGTGTGGGGCCGCATCCGCTCTAAAAAAGCTGCCGCGAAGGCTGAAAGCGCCGCACTGGAAGCCGACTACGAATTTGCCCGGCAATCCCTCGCCGCTGCCGTGGCGCGCGCATACTTCTCTACCATCGAGGCCGCACAACAGGAAGCTAACGCACAGGAAACTCTCAATATTTACCAGGAGTATTCGAAGCTCACCGACGTGCGCAAACAGCAGGGGTTCGCGAGCGATTTTGATGTGGCGCAGATAAGGTCGCGCACAGCGAGTGCGGAAGATGCACTCTATACTGCACAGCAGGCGCGGGCGCAGACCATCCGCGCGATCGAGGTTGTTACCAGCCGCTACCCCGCCGGCAGGTTTGATGTGCGACGTTCCTTTCCCGGCCAGCCAAAAGGCGTGCCCGCCGGTCTGCCTGCTCAAATCCTCGAGCGCCGGCCGGACCTCATCGCCAGCGAGCGCCGTTTCGCGGCTGCTTTTCATCGCGTGAACGAGGCTCGCACGGCGCGCCTGCCGCGCTTTGTGCTCAGCGCCGGGAGCGGGCTCGGAACTGCGGACCTCGACTCAGTCGGCACGCTCAATGCCCTCGTCTGGAGTTTCGCCGGTGGGGTCACGCAACCAATTTTCTTCGGCGGTGAACTGAAGGCTGCGCAAGATCTCCGTACCGCCGAGCAAAAAGCTGGCGCCGCAAGCTACGTCGGTTCCGCGTTGCGCGCGTTCCAAGACGTGGAAGACGCTCTCGCCGGCGATTACTATCTGCGTAAACGCGAAGGCGCGTTGGCCGACGCGGTTTCGAGCAGTGCCGATTCCGTGAAGTTTAGCAGGGAGCAGCTCGAACAGGGCCAGACCGACATGTTCACCGTCTTGCGTCTCACTGGGGAAAATCTTGCCGCGAAAGTCCAACTCACTCAAGTCCGCGCTTCCCGCCTCCGCGAACGCGTGAACCTATACCTGGCGCTCGGTGGTGATTTCGCGGGAACTGGCGCGCCAAAATGAGCTCGACACCTTTCGAGCTCCGCGAATTGGTTTGGGCAACGGGCGAACATTTACGATGGGAAATGAGCCCGCAGCTTACAACCAGGAAGAAGCTAGACATAAAGTAACATGCGTAATCTTGTTATTGCTAATGAACCCGTCGCGCAGAGCTGCTGAGAACCACTATAAGAGGATTAGCTATGCGAACGATTACCAATAATTATCGGGATACTCACGTATTAAATCTTGGCTCCGGAGGTGAACACGGTCCTTATCTGGTGACTCAAACGGGAGTTGCTCCAAGCGATGCCTTTGCAAAGGAGCGGATGTTTGTGCTCCGTCCGGATGGACGTTGGGTGGATTTCAACGCCTACGCCTGTCAAGGTACGCCGGAAGCCATGGACGAGATTGTTTTTTCCACCACGACGGAAGTGATGGAGACTTTCGGGAAATTAATGGGCCGGCCTCAGGTTCTCGACCTGGCTGTGGATGAGGCGGGACTCAAAGCCTGGATAGAACGTCAGAAAAGCGGGAATCCTTTGGAAGCCGCTCACGAGTGGGCGGTAGGATATCGAGAACGCCACCGCAAAAAGCGTCGCAGCTAAATGAGTCGACGGTATGGGCAAAGATATTGCCGCAAACGACACTACCGAAACAACGAGGTATGAGTCGCCGCAGCAGGCTCGCGGCGCGTGGTATAACATATTTCCAGCCTTAACGTGGTTGCGCGCCTACCAACCTAAGTGGCTGCGCGCGGATTTAGTGGCAGGTGTTACGCTCGCGGCCTATCTCACGCCCGCTGGGCTGGCGGATGCGTCGCTTGCCAATTTGCCGCCCGAAGCTGGGCTTTATGCCTGCCTTTTTTCCGGGCTTGTTTTTTGGTTGTTTTGCAGTTCGCGGCACACAGCTATCACAGTCACGTCTGCTATCTCAGTGCTGGTTGGAGCATCGCTCGGCGATCTTGCCGGAGGCGACGCCTTACGATTCTGGGCGCTGGCGTCGTGCACGGCGTTGATTGTCGGCGGCCTGGGTTTCATCGCCTGGCTGGCCAAGGCAGGAGTGATCGTGAACTTCATTTCCGAAAGCGTTCTCGTGGGGTTCAAGTGCGGTATCGCTTTATTCATAGCCAGCACACAATTGCCAAAGCTCTTCGGGTTCAAAGGATCGCATGGCGATTTTTGGGAGCGCTTGGGTTACTTTTTTTCGCGCCTGCGCGAAACAAATATGGCGTCGCTCATGCTCGGTCTCAGTGCGCTTGCGCTGTTACTGCTAGGTAAACGATTTCTCAAGAACAAACCGGTATCGCTATTCGTCGTCATCGCCGGGATTATCACCGCTTCTAGCATGGATCTCGGCGGTCTAGGCGTGAAACTGCTCGGCCAAGTGCCACAAGGTCTGCCGCCATTCGGACTTCCAGCGGTTCATGTGTCTGACCTCAACGACCTACTGCCCCTAGCGCTGGGTTGTTTTCTTCTCGGCATGGTGGAAACAGCCGCTCTTGGTCGCATGTTCGCGGTGAAGCACGGTTATCGGTTCGACGCTAACCAGGAACTGCTCGGTATCGCCAGCGCGAACGTCATGGCGGGGCTGGGCCACGGTTTTCCGGTCAGCGGCGGTATGTCGCAGTCGCTCGTCAACGAAAGCGGCGGTGCGCGCACACCGCTTTCCGGTTTTGTTGCGGCCCTGCTCATGGTAGTGGTGGTGTTGTTCTTGTCGGGCGCCTTGCGAAATCTGCCGCAGCCCGTGCTGGCGGCTATCGTGCTTATGGCGGTGATCGGCCTCTTCAATGTAGCAGCGCTTAAACAGCTCTGGCGGGCGGATCGCGCCGAGTTCACCGTGGCCATCGCGGCGTTGCTGGGCGTGCTCACCTCCGGCCTGTTACGCGGAGTCCTTATCGGCGCAATCATTTCGCTGGTGCAACTTCTGCGCCGTGCTTCGCGGCCGCATGTCGCTTTCCTGGGACGCATTCCCGGGGCGCGACGGTTCTCTGACATAGCGCGCCATCCAGACAACGAACCCATTCGCGGCGCGCTGCTCTTCCGGACTGAAGCGAGTCTCCTTTACTTCAACGCCGATTACGTGCGGGATACAGTTATGAAACGCGCCTCCGAGATGGGCGCCGGCCTGCACTTGGCAGTTTGCGATCTCTCAACCTCTCCGCACGTTGACCTCGCTGGCGCGCAGATGTTAATGGGGCTTTACGAGGAGCTCGCCTCGGCGAAAGTTCGCCTGCGAATTGTCGAAGCCCGTGCCTCAGTGCGTGATCGACTGCAAGCGGAAGGAGTCGAGGACAAAGTCGGACGCATCGGCCGATTCAGGTCGTTGGCTGATGCGGTGGATGATTTCTTAAAGTCCGGCGGCCAAACCTAAGGGCGATGCTGTTTTTCGTGAAGATCTCCTGCCTGTTCCATCCCGATGCATTTGTAACTTACCGTACACACGGGCAGGCAATTAAGGAGAATATTACTTTCGATCAACCGCTTTACTTCAATCGCGGACGTGGTCGAAGACTTTCAGAAAAGCTGCGACTGATAACAAACAACTAGAACCGCGATGATCGCGAAGCTTTTAATGGCCTCATGCCTGGTTGCGACAACCGTAATAATTCACGCCGCAGGCCTAGGAATGGTGTTAAGCCATGTGTTCCGCTCTAGCGAGCGACCGGATACACGCTTCTGGCCAATTACATGGCTGCTAATTCGCGTCGCGTGGTTTCTGATTGTTATTCACCTCTTAGAGATTGCCGTCTGGGCGCTTTTTTTCTGGTGGCAGAACTGTCTGCCCGATATTGGGTCCTCGCTCTATTTTTCCGGTGTTACCTACGCCACGATCGGTTACGGGGACCTGCTCCTGCCGAAAGAATGGCAACTATTCGGGCCGGTTGAGGGATTGACTGGCATTCTGATGTGTGGGCTCTCGGCTGCATTTTTCTTTGTTATACTGAGCAGAAAAATTCTTGAACTACATGGACGGTAATGAGCCAAGTCTGACCGCATGAAAAGCCAATCTGATCCGGCGGGTTCGCCAAACCGGGAGCTACAGGAAAAAAAGAGATGGATCGAGCCCGTCACGGCCTTGCTTATGGCGCTCGCGACACTCAGCACGGCGTGGTGCTCGTATCAGTCTGCCGCATGGACACGAAAGAGTAATCGGCTGATGAATGAATTTAACGCGCTGGAACGCAAGGCTGGTCTGCTGAGCATCCAAGGGATACAGCAGGCGACAATTCACACCACAATGTTCATGCAAATGCTCGCGGCACAGCAGGGGGGAAATGAACAGCTGGCGAACTTCTACATCGAGCGCTTCCCGCCAGATGTGCGCAAGGCCTACGACGCATGGCTTGCGCAAAAGCCTTTTGAAAATCCGAATGCCGCTCCGCATCCATTTGTGCCGAAGCTCTACGAAGTGCCTGGAACGCGCGAAGCCGCCGAGGCCAACGCTAAGGCTGCAAACAGCCTGCAGGAAGCGCGCAACGCCGGGACTGTTTCCGGTCAGTACCTCGCGAACACTGTTTTGTTTGCCGCAGTGCTTTTCTTTGCCAGTGCGTCGGGAAAGTTCGAGCAGCGCAGGGTGCGTGTCCTTGCATTCGCTTTTGCGGTAGCGGTCTTCGCGTTTGCCGTTATTCGGACGACGATGCTTCCGAAATGAAGGCGCATGCGAGTTCGGCACCGAAGTAATACGGACATCCGGCGCCCCAAAAAGAAGAGAGACTGAGAGACAGGCTCATGGAACATTTCTTCATTCGCGTCTGGGACGACCTCGGCCTGGACATCGCTGCAATCTCCTGCGGGAGAGAGGCAAGGACATCGCCAGTGTCTTTGTTTTTGCTCTGATCCTGGATGTGATTTATCAAGTCATTTCGTTGCACACGGTCTATCCGGGCGGGCGAAGCAGTGCTTGTGGGCATTGTGCTGGCAATCGCCCCGTATCTGCTAGTGCGTTCTCTCATCAACTGTCTGACCCGAAAGCAAACGAGTAATTATGAATAACGAACCTATCGATAAACGATCCGCCACACAACCTGACCCCAGAGTGCAACTCGCCTTTGAGCGCACGTTTCTTGCGTACGAGCGCACCCGGATCGCTTGGGTGCGAACGGCGCTCGCACTGATCTCGTTCGGATTCGTCATTGCAAAGTTTTTTCAGTACCTGCGCGAGAAACAGGGTGAAACCGCTACGGTGTTCAGCCCACGTGCGATTGGCCTTCTGATGATCAGCATCGGACTAGTTGGGTTGATTCTCGCGACTTGGCAGGAGCGACGGGCGCTGAAGGTCTTGCGCGAGCGTTGCCCCGAACTACCGCAATCAATAGCCGGCGTGATGGCCCTGCTGATCGCGTTATTCGGCGTCTTGGCCCTGATTGGCGCCCTGCTGCGATAGGGATCGAATCGGTTTGTCCTCAATGACAAGAAGACATTGTGCACGAACAAATCTACCGGTTCTTAGCAGCGTATGCCTATCGGTCGTGACGGTGTCGGAATTCCACTATCATATTTTCTTTCCCTACGGCCGGTCCGATGTGCAGTGGTGGCGTTTTTAAAAATAGAGCAAGTACATAAAAGACGCGACCATGCCGGTTCAAGTGAAGTACCAGCCTAACGACCTCTGCGTGCTACGCATTAGCGGCATTTTGAAAAGATCCGAATTTGGCGCTGAGGAAACGGAACTCGCCCGTCATATCGACACCGGATCGACACCTCGCTTGCTCGTGATTCTTGAAAACTTTGAAGGCTGGGAGCGCGGCTGCGGATTGGAACGATCTCGATTTTCACATCTCTCACGCGGATAAGATTTCCAAAATCGCCATCATCGCCGAGACGCGTTGAGAGACTATTGCGCGCTTGCTTTTGCAGGAGCGGGAATCCGTTGCGCACCGGTAAAGTTTTTCCGCTTGACGAACTCGAGCAGGCACGAAGCCGGGTTGGCGGAATAAGCTGCCATAGGCCGGCATAACACATCGCTATCGCTGCTTATCGAGCGGTTTCGATGAAGCCGCGGTCACACGCTCCACTTTCGCAGCGAGGTCACCAGCGACGTGCTGCAGCATTACGGTTCGCGTCTCGGGGTTGGCGGTGAGATACCGCTCCAATGCTCCAACTTCCCAACGCATCGCGCGGCCCGGCTCCACTGTCACCGCATCGACCTCAGCCGGAATGCCGCTGAGAATCAGGGCGGAGCCTACGAAGTCACCTGCGATCAGATCACCCAGGACACGGCCATCTCTCGTGACCCGAACTTTCCCATGGACGATTAGCGAGACCGTCTCGGGAAGTTTGCCTTGCTCTATCAGCCGTTGCCCAACCTCAAGCGGGGTCCAGGAACCGATGCTCAGAACCTGGAGCACTTTCCGCGGAGGTAAATCCCGGAAAACGAGCCGTCGAATATCTTCTTCCTCGGGCGTCAGTTTAACCGGACGACGCTCGATGAAAAGGAGCCATGATTGGAGCAGATTGATCGCGGCAAACACGACACTCCAACTGAGCGGCGCCCACAGTTTTGTCGGCTGTAGCACGAAATACGGGATCGAGATGAGCGAGGCTCCCACCGCAAACAAGCGCAACCACAGAATGTCGCGAACGCTATAGGCCACCAATAGCAGCACGTTTGCCGCGTGGATGAAATAGTTTGGAGAGAAGGAGTTCATAGTTATTTCCTCTGTTTGATCAGGTCGCAATAGCGAAGCTCACGGGACAAGTGCGCGACTGCAAGGCGATTCGCACGACCCATTTGGTCGTAAACGCGAATCACCGCATGATGCGACCGGCTGAAAAAAATTACGTGCTTGATTGCTTTGATTAGGCGCGCTGGAAAATCTCTACCTGGATCTCACCGTTACGCGCAACTAACCAACGAAAAACTGGTGACTAAGGCGACTGAGCACTGCGCCGCCTCCGGCGGCGGGGATAAAGCAACCCGCCAAGCAGTGTGACCGCGACGAGAGACGTGAGAAAGATCACATGATACCAAGGTGGAAAGCGTTCCCACAACGTGATCACGGGAAGGAACATGATAAGGAGCAAGCCGGCAAGGGACTTGATCGCAAGCATGCTCCGGTTGGTCACCCATGCAGCGACAAAACCAGCGCAGAGCGAGCAAATGCCGCCAAGCAAGAGCCGCGCCATCAACATTCCCGCTGTGAACGTCCTGGCGACTTCGGCTTCGGAATAGCCTGGCCACGTCGCGCGCAGTACGTGATTACCGACATTGGCGACGATAAACCACACAATCACACCGCTAACCACTCCACCGATTTGCTTCAGCATGTTTGGCTACGGTTAACGTTCACGCAAGCGGGGTGCAGAGAAGGGGTTGTTTGCATAGGTAGTTACGCTTTCCGTCGCCATCGCGGTAGAAAATAGGATAGGGGAATCCCGAGAAGCGTCGCCATAAGGCTGAGGAAGAAAATCAGAGCTGCATGCCTGATGAGAAAGAAAGGCGAATAGCTCTGGTAAAGAGCAAAACCGGGAAGATACCGGTGCCAGGGGACGAGAATTAACAGGAGTAGCCCAAGCACCGAGCAAACCAACATTCCCAACGCGCTGTAGCTTCGAGTATTCCACCAATAGGCACTGCTAAGCCCCAGGGACGCCAGAAGTGTTATCATAAGGCAGATGCCAGCTACACGGCGGAACATCGCACCACCAATCCTAGTTGAATAGTGAAGAAGATCCTTCTCAAGTACTTTGGATATTGCCTCGACCTGATCCGCGGCTTGGCCGGTGACCGACACTCGGCGCGAGTAGTCGCTGAAATCAAGGGTGACGGATGAGATCGGCTTATTGGGCCGGTAATAGGTGTAACAAAACCTGAAAAGTTCTCTCGGGAACGCAACGCTGCTCGCAAGTGAGAAGTGCGGTATCTCGATCTCTTTGCCATGAACGCCAAGCTTCACACTCTCCCGAGCTGAATCTTGCTCGCTGGAAGGACCGTTGGCTGCGGCAATGAGTGACTGGGCCTTTAGTAAAATACTATCAAGATCGGCCGCCGCCAATTTGAGAGGAGGCAGATCGCGACTTTGTGAAAATTCCCGACCTTTAACGGACAGTGTCAATGTCGCGAGCGTTATGTATACGCTCGCGAGAACACCCAAACGCATTGTGGCATTCCTTATTTCAGGATGTACACCCGAAGAATCATTTTACTTAGGAAAAGCTCAACGTTACCAATCAGGTCTGGGCGCGGCCGCGCACACCTGAGAGGGGCGAGCCTGCACCCGTAGCGCTGCCGCTGCGATTTCAACTACGGCAGCGAGTGCGGAAAGCTCGTCCATTCGAGCAATTGCCGCGCGCGCCGTCAGATGACGGCGCGCGCAAATTTATTTGTCAGGCAACGCCCGTTATTTGAGTTGCATGTCAACGCCGCCGCCAGTGGCGTTCACAGCAACACCGCTTTGTGTGGAGGAAACGCGGACTATCACACCGGCCTGATTTGACATGATGGTCCCACTTTTCCCAGCGCCAAGAGTCACGCCCCGCGTTCCCGCGGCCCCCACGTTATAATGACCGTTAAAATCTTGAAGATGCTTCAGATTGAAAACCTCGCCATAAGCAGAAGAGTTGGTCATCCCGACCTTGCCGACCGACAGTCCTTTTACTTTAACTGGATAGTCTTTGCCTCTGTAGGTGAGCGTGCCTGACCCCCAGTTGACACCAATTCCAAGAGCGAACGAACCCCCGCTCAGCCGCAACGTTGCGTCTGACTTGGATTCATGATGATGAGTCGCCGCGTGCGTGAATCCCGTCATCACGCCCAGGATTGTTAGTAGAACTGTAATTTTCTTCAGATTTTTCATAGTGGATTTCGTTTGAGTTTGTTGTTTTCGCCGCGCGTTTAGAGTTTCCCCCCGACGGCTTCTATTGGATGAGGTCGTATATTCGAATGCGCAAGGGTTAGTCAAAACATTTATGCATGAAGCCGATGGATTAAGGAAGCGTGTGCCGAAGCGGTGCAATTGCGACGGTTACGGTAAGACCTTGTCCTACAAAAATGAAAGGTTCGCTCGAGGGTCTCTGCTTTTGTAGAATTGAGGCCCCGAGATTCGGAGATTAACAATGACAACTGCCGGCGAGGCCTCGCGCTACTTCCTTTTGTTTGCCATGCAAACGATAGGAGCTGTCATCCTTTTCCGGTATGCAGTTCCGCTTTTTAGGCAAGTTCTTCTAGACCCGGGCAGTCATGTACCGCGAACGCAAAATTTGGTGTGGTCGTTGTCGGCGATTGCGTTGATGCAGACCGGTTATTGGATTCGCCATCGACTTCGTCCGCCGCTACCGCAGCTCCGTAACGCATTCGTTGGCCACATTATTCTATTTATCGCCCGCATGTCGTTCGTACTGGCTACCTCTATTTTTGGTTTCGTCTTCATTGTGCGAAGACCCGAACTCTTCGTACCCACGTCTCGCTACGTCGTTCTCATTGTTGGCTTGTTCGCATTGTTCTGTTACACGCAGGAACTCGATCGACTGGGAAGAGCGTTGATTGGCCCGGACTCCGGCAGGACAGGCGCGTCAGGTATTATCTGAAGTCAGCGTGAATTTCAGACTGATTAGAACAAGCGACCGGCGCTGTAGCCCCAAAGTCTCATAGACAGAGTCCCCAGGGGCCGACAACATTGCTCAAGGTGTTATCGACGACTTCAGATCAACACTCTTACGGCCGACGGCGCTTCATCGACATCGAGAGTGAGATGAGGCATCGCCGGAGATTTTGGGAGAGTAAGTAAAAACCTAAGGGACAAATCCAATCACAATGAAATCAGAAATCGCAACGAAGAATTCGATAGGGATACATTTGCTCGTCGCTATCTTAGCCCTGCTGCCGTTGCTGCTGATGGGACAGCAGATTAATCGAACCGTGCTTCCGGTTCCCGAGCCGCAGCCCCCAACGATTACGGAACTTGACGCTCGCAATGCCAAGGCACCGCCGCGCTTGGAAGTTAAAGCCCCGAAAGAAGCGCCGAACGTTGTCGTCGTTTTGCTCGATGACATCGGCTTCGGACAGCCAAGCGCATTTGGTGGTCCGTGCAAAATGCCGACGCTCGACAAGCTTGCGGCAGCTGGCCTGCGCTACAACGATTTTCATACCACCGCGCTCTGTTCGCCGACTCGCACCGCGTTGCTAACCGGACGCAATCATCACGTCAACAACGCGGGCGCCATCATGGAACTCGCTACCGCCTTTCCCGGCAATACCGGAATCCGTCCGCAAAGTGTCGCACCGCTCGCAGAGATGTTGCGACTCAACGGCTATAGCACCGCTGCGTTTGGCAAGTATCACGAAACACCACCGTGGGAGGTCTCGGTGTCCGGACCGCTTGATCGTTGGCCGACTCACTCTGGCTTCGACAAGTTTTACGGTTTCATCGGGGGTGAAACCAATCAGTGGGCGCCGGCCATTTTTGATGGAACCATTCGGGTAGAACCCCCGCACGAGCCCGGTTATCATTTTACTGTTGATATGACCAACCAGGCGATCGCCTGGATGCAGGCGCAACACTCATTGACGCCGGACAAACCTTTCTTCGTTTATTTCGCCCCGGGCGCTTTGCATGCTCCGCACCATGTCCCGAAAGAATATATCGACCGCTACAAGGGGCAGTTCGACCAGGGTTGGGACGCGTTACGGGAGACAATCTTTGCGCGGCAAAAGCAAATGGGTGTTATCCCCGCGAATGCAGAGTTAACTAAGCGTCCGAAAGAAATTCCCTCCTGGGATTCTCAGACGCCGGATCAGAAAAAGCTTGAGGCGCGGCAAATGGAGACCTTCGCTGGCTTTGCCGAGCACACTGACGAACAAGTAGGCCGTCTAGTCGATGCCCTGCAAGAAATGGGGGTGGCGGATAACACCTTGTTCATTTATGTTGTTGGCGATAACGGAGCGAGCGCAGAGGGCGGACCGGAAGGCGCGTATAACGAAATGATGGCGCTGAA
>Ga0066665_10001441_pt1 | contig 11041 bp, 11 predicted proteins | sample GraSoiAngelo_114_FD_75175 | JGI IMG/M metagenome (GOLD analysis project Ga0066665, IMG submission 75175) | Grasslands soil microbial communities from the Angelo Coastal Reserve, California, USA - 14_0903_13_40cm | ecosystem: Environmental > Terrestrial > Soil > Grasslands | place: USA...
GCGCTCTACCATCTGCCCTACGCACGCCCACGATCGTGGGAAGAGCTGAAGCAGCGCGCCGGAGCCTCGCTCCAGGCGCGCACGACCGAGGTGATCGAAATCCGCACGGAGCGCGAACGGAACCGCGCCTGGCACCAGACGGTTTGGGACGACCTCATCTTTGTCCTGGGGAGGACCTTCGCATGAATCTCGACATCCGCGGCGTCACGTACCACATCGAAGCGGAGGGAACGACCGCCCACGAGCGGACGGCCGTGCTGCTCCATGGCTTCAGCGGCTCGGGCCAGGACTGGACCGAGATCGCGCCGAAGCTCCGCGCCATGGACCGCGCGGTCGTCGCGATCGATCTCGCCGGACACGGGAAGACCGAGTCTCCGGCGGATCCCGCGCGGTACACGATGAGCGAGACGGTGCGGGACCTGGACCAGATCGCCTCGAGGCTCGGGATCTCCGAAGCCGACTGGATCGGCTATTCGATGGGCGGACGCGTGGCGCTCCACTTCGCGCTCGCGTATCCCACGCGGGTGCGGTCCCTGGTGGTGGAGAGCGCGTCGGCCGGCATCGAGGAGTCCCAGGCGCGGGCGAAGCGCCGCGAGTCGGACGACGCGCTGGCGAAACGGATCGAGGAACGCGGCGTGGAGTGGTTCGCGGACTACTGGAGCGCGCTCCCGCTCTTCGAGACGCAGTGGGAGCTGCCTCAGGCGACCCGCGCCGCGCTCCGGCAGCGCAGGCTCGCGAACCAGCCTCAGGGCCTCGCGGACTCCCTTCGCGGCATGGGTCAGGGGGCGCATGAGTACGTGGGCGACCGTCTCGGCGGTCTCCGCGGCGACGTGCTCCTTCTTGCCGGCAGCCGGGATCTCAAGTACGTCGAGGTCGCCAGGCGCCTCGCGGCCCTGATCCCAGGATCCCAGTGCGTCGTCGTTCCGCAGGCGGGGCACGCGGTGCATCTCGAATCGCCGGAGGCGTTCGCCGAAGCGCTGGCGACCTACTGGAACGTCGCGGTCCACGACATGGAAGCATCCTCGGCCACTTCCTCATAGGAGCATGACCCTCATGACTCAGGCCGTCGGCGTCGCGTGGAAGACCGCGCGCGCCTTCACCGACATCCTCTACGAGAAGGCGGACGGGATCGCGAAGATCACCATCAACCGTCCCGACGTGCGGAACGCCTTCCGTCCGCTCACCGTGCGCGAGATGATCCAGGCGTTCGAGGACGTCCGCGAGGATCCCGAGCTGGGCGTGGCCATCCTCACCGGCGCGGGCACCGAGGCGTTCTGCTCCGGAGGCGACCAGAGGGTGCGCGGCAACGCCGGGTACGTGGGTGAGGACAAGGTGCCCCGCCTGAACGTGCTCGACCTCCAGCGGCAGATCCGTTCCCTTCCCAAGCCGGTGATCGCCATGGTCGCGGGCTTTGCCGTCGGCGGAGGGCACGTGCTCCACGTGGTGTGCGACCTCACCATCGCCGCCGAGAACGCGCGCTTCGGCCAGACGGGCCCCAAGGTGGGCTCCTTCGACGGCGGCTTCGGCGCCTCCTACCTGTCCCGGATCGTCGGTCAGAAGAAGGCGCGCGAGATCTGGTTTCTCTGCCGCCAGTACGATGCCCAGCAGGCGCTCCAGATGGGGCTCGTGAACGCGGTGGTGCCGGTGGAGCGGCTCGAAGAGGAGACCGTGGGCTGGTGCCGCGAAATCCTGACCATGAGCCCGCTCGCCCTGCGCTGCCTCAAGGCCGCCTTCAACGCGGAGCTCGACGGCGAATCCGGGATCCAAGAGCTGGCGGGGAACGCCACGCTTCTCTACTACATGACCGAAGAAGCCCAGGAGGGGCGAAACGCCTACCTGGAGCGCAGGAAACCCAACTTCTCGAAGTTCCGCCGCCTTCCCTGAGTCGATGACGAAGGTCCGGGCCGTGGGCCGCGCCCAAGCGTGGATCCACGCGGCGCGCATTCCGACCCTGGCCGCCGCCTTCGTTCCGGTCGCGGTGGGGTCCGCCCTCGCCGCGCGCGATGGTGCCTTCCGGCTCGCCCCGGCGCTCGCCGCGCTCTGGGGCGCCCTCTTCATCCAGATCGGAACCAACCTCGTGAACGATCTTGGCGACTTCCGCCGCGGCGCGGACGTGGGCCCGCGCTTCGGCCCTCCGCGCGCGCTCGCGATGGGCTGGCTCACGGTGCGGGAGGTCCGGGCGGGCATCCTCGTCTCCTTCGGGCTGGCGGCGCTCGCGGGAATCTTCCTCGCGCGCGAGGCCGGGCCGGTGGTGATCGCGATCGGAATCGCTTCGATCCTGGCGGGGGTGGCTTACACGGCAGGACCCTGGCCACTCGCGTATCATGGATGGGGAGAGCTCTTCGTATTCCTCTTCTTCGGAGTGGTCGCGGTGTGCGGAACCTACTACGTCGAGACCCGATCCTGGTCCCTGGACGCCTTCCTCGCGTCGATCCCCGTGGGATCGCTCGCGACGGCGATCCTGGTCGTGAACAACGTGCGCGATCTCGAGGGAGACCGCGACGCCGGGAAGCGCACGCTCGCGGTCCGCATGGGCCGAAGGGCGGCCCGCGCCGGCTACCTGCTTCTCCTCGCCGCGGCCTATCTCACCCCGCTGGCCCTCCTCCTCACGGGGCGGGCCGCGGCGTGGGCGCTCCTTCCCGTGCTCACGCTGCCGCTCGCGCTCCGGGAGAGCCGCCGCGTGACGCGCGAGCAGGGCGCGCCCCTGAACGCGGCGCTCTTCGGCACGGCGAGACTTCACGTTCTCTTCGGTCTTCTCTTCGCCGCGGGGCTCGCGCTCGCATGAGCATCGTCCGGGCGCGCCTCAAGCCCTACTCCCTCCCCCTGCGGGATCCCTGGCCCAGCGCGGACGGGGATGTCCGGGAGCGCAAGGGATGGATCCTCGAGCTCAAGGACGAAGCCGGCCGGGTGGGGCTCGGCGATGCCGCGCCCTTTCCCGGATTCGGTCTCGAGACCCACGCCTCGGCCGGAGCCGGGCTCAAGCTCGCGATGTCGTACCTGGTCGGCTTCGAGCGGGACCGCTACGCCGCCGCGCTCGTCGATCTGCCGCTCCTGGCACCGGTCGCGGCGGCTCCGACCGCCCGGTCGGCGATCGATTGCGCGCTCCACGATCTGATCGCCCAGGGGGCGAACGTGTCGCTCGCGCGCTACCTCGGCGGCGCGGGCACGCTGCGCGAGGTTCCCGCGAACGTCACCATTCCACGCGTGCCGCCGGAGCGGGCCGCGGAGCTTGGGAAGAGGGCGGTCTCGACCGGCGTCCGCACGCTGAAGCTCAAGGTGGGAGGAGCGCCGCCGCGCGAGGACGAGGCGCGCCTCCGGGCGCTGCGCGAGGCGGTGGGACCCGAGGTCCACGTGCGCGTGGACGCGAATCAGGCTTGGACCGCGGACGAAGCCATCCAGGCCCTCTGCACGCTCGCCGCCTACGACCTCGAATACGCGGAGCAGCCGGTCGGCGCCGACGACCTCGAGGCGCTGGTCCGCGTGCGCGAGGCTTCCCCGGTGCGGATCGCCGCGGACGAAGCGGTCCGGGATACCCGAACGGCCGAGATGCTCCTCTACCGGTCCGCCGCCGACATTCTCATCCTGAAGCCCATGGCGCTCGGCGGGCTGCGCGAAGCGCGCTCGGTCCTCAACACCGCGGAAGAACGGCACGTCCCGGTGGTCGTGACCTCGCTCGTGGAGAGCGCGGTCGGACGCGCCGCCGCGCTTCATTTCGCCGCGTCCCTCGGCTCCACGCTCTACGCGCACGGCCTGGCGACGGGCGAGGCGCTGGGGCGGGACATCACCTCCGCCCCCGCGCTCCAGCACGGCTCGATTCCGGTCCCGGAGAAACCCGGGCTGGGCGTCGAGCTTCCCGAGGATTTCTGGCGGGACGCCTACACCGTGGAGGTGGAATGAGCGCGGGCACGACAGACGATACGAGCGCGGGCACGACAGACGATACGAGCGCGGGCACGACCTGGGATCCGGTCGCCTTCTGGGCCCGCACTCAGCCCGACCGTCTCGCGCTGCGGATAGGCGAGGAGCGGTGGACGTACGGCCGTCTCGAAGAGGCTGTCTCTCGAGCCGCCGTCTCTCTCTACGAGCAGGGCCTGGTGTCGGGGGAGCACGTCTCGCTGGAGTTCGGCGCGGAACAAGGGCTCCATTTCGCCGCCACGTTCCACGCGCTCCACCGCGCGGAGCTCCTCCCCGTCCCGATCGGCCAGCGCCTCTCCGAGCCGGAGCGCGTCGCCCTCCGCACCCGGGCCCAGGCCGATTTCGCCCTCACGAGCTCCCCCGAGCCCTCGGCGCTTCCCGCGCCGAAGACGTCCACGGCGAAGCCGCCGCTCTTCACGCGCCGGCTCGATGCGCCCGCGGCGATCCTCTTCACGTCGGGCACCGAGGCATCGCCGCGCGCGGTCGTGCTCACGCATGGAAACTTCCTCTGGAGCGCGGTTGCCTCGGCGCGGAATCTCGGAGTGCGCGCGGAAGACCTCTGGCTCCTCACGCTGCCGCTCCATCACGTCGGCGGACTCTCCATTCTCACGCGGAGCGCCTATTACGGAACCGGCGTGCTGATCCACGAGCGCTTCGATCCCGTGGCCGTGAACGAGGCGATCGACCGCGAGGGGGTCACCCTGGTCTCCCTCGTCCCTCCGATGCTCGAGCGCATGCTCGAGGCCCGCGGGTCGCGCCCCTACCCCGGATCGCTGCGCGCGGCACTCCTCGGCGGGGGCTTCGCGCCCCCGGCCCTGCTCCGGCGCGCGGCGGATCTCGGCATGCGGGCGCTGCCGACCTACGGGATGACCGAGACCGCATCCCAGGTCACGACGGTCTCGCCGCGGGAGTGGCCCGACGGATTGGAGACGGCCGGGAAGCCGCTTCCCTTCGTGGAAGTGGAAGTGCGCGGCCCGGAGGGGCCGGTCCTGGCTCCCGACGAGGAAGGAGAGATCTACGTTCGCGGCCCGGTGGTGGCCCAGGCGTACTTCGACGACGAGGAGGCGAACCGGACGTCCTTCGACCGGCGGTGGTTTCGCACCGGAGACTACGGCGCCTGGGACGAGAGTGGACGGCTACGCGTGCTGGATCGACGCGTGGACCGGATCGTGGTCGGAGGAGAAAACGTCTCCCCCGGCGAGGTGGAGGAGGTTCTGAGGGGTCATCCCGCCATCGCGGACGCGTGCGTCGTGTCCTTCCCCGCGGGCTCATGGGGACAGGGCGTGGCCGCCGCTCTGGTGCCGCGGCCCGGCGCGGAAGTCACGCCCGAGGAATTCCGCGAATACGCCGGCCGGCGCCTCGCCTCCTTCAAGGTGCCGCGCTGGATCTGCTTCCGGGAGACCCTTCCGCGCAGCGACGCGGGGAAATTGCTACGCCGAGAGATTCGGAGCTGGCTCGCGGAGCAGGTGACGGAGAAGAATCGAGCGTAGCGGATCCGGGATCGGAATCGGGCGCATCGAGCGGCGGTCCACGAAGGCGTGGACCGTCGAGGCCTCCACCCTCAGGTCTCCGGGGTCGAGCCCGGTGACGTGATAGCGCAGCGTGAACGAAGCGCGTCCCACGCGCGTCACGTCCACCCGGATCGTGATGCGGTCCCCGTGGCGGATGGGCCTCCGGTAATCGGCCTCCGAGTGCGCGATCGGCACCAGGTATTCCGCCCCCGCGAAGAAATGCGCTCGGTCGACTCCCTCCGACCCCCAGAATTCCTCGTACGCCTGATGGCAGTAGTCGTAGATGCGCCCGAAGAAGAGCACGCCCCCCGCGTCCACGTCCTGGAACCGCACCGGGAGCGAGACGGAGAAGCTCACGATGCCGCTCCCCCGCCAGCGGTGGCGCTCACCGGGGCGCCCACGGTGCCCACGTACACGTACGCGATGCCGCCCGTGAGGCCTCGCCCGCTCACGTGGGAAAAGCGCCCCGTGCCCTTCATCATCTCGAGGAACGCCGTACCGCTGGGAAATGCGGAAGAGGTGCGGTGAAGGTATTCGTAGGCGCGCCGCTCCCCGGTGAGCCAGCCCCCGACGCGGGGAAGGACGCTCGCGCTGTAGAAGCGATAGAGGGGGCCGAAGAGAGGCCCTCCGGGCTGACCGAACTCGAGCACCGCGACCGATCCTCCGGGGCGCACCACGCGTGCCATCTCCTCAAGCCCTCGTGCGGGATCGTCCACGTTCCGGATGCCGAAGGCGATCGAGGCGACGTCGAAGGACCGGTCCGCGTAGGGAAGCCGGAGCGCGTCCGCCTCCTCGAAGCGCGTGCCGAGCCCCTCGCGCGAGGCCTTCTCCCGCGCGATCTCGATCATTTCGGCGCAGAAGTCGATTCCGATCACGGAGCCCTTCTCCCCCACCGCGCGCTGGAACTCGAACGCCAGATCGCCGGTCCCGGTGGCGCAGTCGAGGACCCGGTTCCCCGGCGTGGCGCCGCTCAGGCGCACCGCGGACTTCCTCCAGCGATGGTGGAGGCCCATCGAGAGCACCTGGTTGCCGTGGTCGTACCGCCTCGCGATGGAGGCGAACATGTCGCGCACCTGGGAGCTCATTCCGCCGAGAATACCATGCCCGTTTGACCCTCGCCCGGCCCCCGCGTAGACTGACCCCATCATGACGAGCTCCCAGGAAGGGTCCGGCGGTCCGCGCGCTTCCACGAAGGTCCGCATCGGACCGGTCACGATCGGCGGCGGCAGCCCGGTCGCGGTCCAGTCCATGACCAACACCGATACGGCGGACGCCAGGGCGACCGCCGATCAGACGATCGCGCTCGCAGAGGCGGGATCGGAGCTCGTGCGCGTCACCGTGAACACGCCCGAGGCGGCCAAGGCCGTGCCGGAGATGGTGCGGCGCGTGCGCGACGCGGGGGTCCTGGCGCCCATCATCGGAGACTTCCATTTCAGCGGCCATATCCTCCTGACCGAGCATCCCGAATGCGCCCGCGTCCTGGACAAGTACCGCATCAATCCCGGGAACGTCGGGGCCGGCGCGCGTCATGACGCGCATTTCAGGCGGATCATCGAGGTCGCGGTGGCGAACGGAAAGCCGGTGCGGATCGGGGTGAACTGGGGCTCGCTCGATCGCGAGCTCCTGACCGAGCTGATGGATCAGAACGCCCGGCGCGCGGAGCCGCTCGACGACCGGGAGATCACCCTGGACGCCATGTTCCAGAGCGCGGTGCGCTCGGCCGCTCTGGCGGAGGAGTTCGGCCAGTCGCACGACGCGATCGTGCTCTCGGCCAAGGTCTCGGGCGTGCGCGACCTGATCGCGATCTACCGGCGGCTCGCGTTCGAGACCGATTACGCGCTCCATCTCGGGCTCACCGAAGCCGGCATGGGGATGAAGGGCATCGTGGCCTCGACCGCGGGGCTCTCTTCGCTCCTCCTCGACGGGATCGGGGACACGATTCGCGTGAGCCTCACGCCCGCTCCGGGCGGGGACCGGCGCGAGGAGGTCCGGGTCTGCCAGCAGATCTTGCAGTCGCTGGACATCCGGCACTTCCTTCCACAAGTGACTTCCTGCCCCGGATGCGGCCGCACGACCAGCACCTATTTTCAGGAGCTGGCGGAGACGGTGAATCTACACATCCGGGAAAGGATGCCGCACTGGAAGGCCCTCTATCCCGGCGTGGAGGAGATGCGCGTGGCGGTCATGGGGTGCGTCGTGAACGGCCCCGGGGAATCGCGCCACGCGAACATCGGCATCTCCCTCCCCGGAACCGCCGAGGAGCCCAAGGCTCCGGTGTTCCTCGACGGCCGCCAGGTCACGACGCTGAAGGGGCCGGAAATCGCGGCCGAGTTCCTGAAGCTCATCGACGAGTACGTCCTCACCCACTACGGATCCAGGCTCCACGCCGAATCGCCGCACCGCTGATCTCGCGCGCTCGAGGCGCTTCTCAGGCCGCCCGGCGGCGCCGCTTCTCCGGTACGGTCCTCGACACCGGGCCGGACTTCGCCACAGGCGCGGGCTTCGACACCTGGCCAAGGACTCTCAGGTGCTGGCGATACCGGTCCATGACCCACCACGTGAACCCCACGTACAGGTAGACCACCGCGAGCAGCGCCAGGTGGATTCGCGTGAGGACCGAGATCGGGACCGCGAGCGCCAGACAGTAGGCACTCTCCAGCATGACGCTCGGCTGGAACGCTCCCCAGTGCGGCGCGTCGTGGCCGCGCTCGAGGCGGATCGCGACGCTGCGCAGTACGAGCTGCGCGAAGAGGACGACCACCCCGAGGAAAATCTCCACCGCGATGAGCTCGGGAGGAGGCACCGGTGGATCGCCGCTCCTCGGGCCGAGCTTCATGAAATAGGAGCACGCGCCGAACGCGAGGACGGTGGCCGAGAGCTGCAGGAGGATCTTGTGCGGCCGCGTTCCCTTGACGATTCCCGCGAGCGCGATCGCGAAGGCGATGCAGGCTACGAGGGGACCGGCGGGGATCAGGTACAGACCCGCGATGAAAAACGCGAGCGCCGGACTGTACACGCTGCTTCCCCGCCCTGGATTCGGCACGAGGAGCGGCCGGATCTGGAGCGCAGCGGCGCTCAGCCCGAAGAGGCCGGCCAGAAACCAGGCCTTCGCATCTCCCTCCAGCGCGCAGATCGCCCTGGCGGAGAGCATCATGGCGAGGACGGCCAAAGTGAGACGAAAGAGAAGCGAGCTGAAGTACCGACGGTCCACGGCCAAGAACCCTCCCTAGCGGTCGTCAGGAAGTATCGGCAGACGGAACCGCGTGCTTTAGAGCGTATGTGTCAGCAACATCGTTGGTTACGCGAGCTGTGGGTGCGCGCCCTACAGACTTGTCCGGAGGTTCCGGTAGCTGATACGTTCCACGGCGAATTTCATCCCTGGCCCGAGTAAACGAGGAGGCGACATGCGCGTATCGCGACACTCCCGCCAAATGGCTCCGTGCATTCTATTGGCGGCCGCCCTGTTGATTCTTCCGGGATGCAAAGGGGCGACATCCATCAAGTCGCTCCTGGACGAGCCAGGACGCTACGACGGAAAGGAAGTGCGGATCGCGGGAGCGGTGACGCACTCGATCGGAGTCCTGGGAACCGGGGCATACCAGATCGACGATGGGACCGGGAAGATCATCGTGATCACGAAGACCGGCGCGCCGAGGGAAGGCGCGCGGGTGGGCGTGGAGGGAACCTTCCGGTCCGCGTTCACGTTCCAGACCGAGACCGCAGCCGTCGTCGTGGAGACGGACCGCCGCACTCGATGAGACCGGCCACGCGGTAACCTGAATCGTAGCGAAGAAGCCCGCGCTGACCAGCACAGCGCGGGCTTTTCACCAGGTGGAGCGGGAGGGCTCGCCTGGGTTCGCTACTTCACCACCGTCGTACCGCGGCGAACTCCGCTACTCCCCTTTCTTCAAGAGTCGCCGACGCTCGCGTTCCTTCGTCAGCTCCTCGGTGTTCAGCACCTTGAATTCCACCCGGCGATTCTTCGCCATCCCCTCGACCTTCTTGTTGGACGCGACGGGCTTGCGCTCTCCATAGCCCTTCGCGGTGTACTGATCGCGATTGATCTGCGGGAAATTCGCGAGCAGATAGTCGAGCACCGCCTGTGCGCGCTTCTGCGAGAGATTCAGGTTGTAGGCGTCGGATCCGCGCGCGTCGGTATGCCCGCCGATCTCGATCTTGAGCTTCGGCCACTGGATGAGGATCTTGCCGATGTCGTCCAGGACCGGGCGCGACTCGGGCAGGATGTCCCACTTCGCGGTCTCGAAGTGGATCTCGCGCGTCGTGATCCGGCCCTTGTCGAGAAGCTCGGTTTCCTTCTCGTTGAGCTCGATCGGGCAGCCGTCCGCATCCACTTTCACGTTCGGAAGCGTGTTCGGGCAGAGATCCTTGTCGTCCGGCACGCCGTCACCGTCCGAGTCGACCGAGCAGCCGCGGGCGTCGACCTTGGTTCCCGGCGGTGTGTTCGGGCACTGATCGATTCCGTCGGGAACGCCGTCGTTGTCCGAATCCACCGGGCATCCGGTCGCGTCCACCTTGGCGCCCGCCGGGGTGTTCGGGCACTTGTCCACGCCGTCCGGAACACCGTCCCCGTCCGAATCCAGCGGGCATCCTTTAGCGTCGACAATGGTTCCTGCCGGTGTGCCGGGGCATTGATCGATCCCGTCGGGAACGCCGTCGCTGTCCGCGTCGCTCGTGCAGCCACGCGCGTCCACGATGGCACCCTTGGGCGTGTCCGGACATTGATCGAGGCCGTCAGGAACGCCGTCGCCGTCGGAGTCGATCGGGCAGCCCGAAGCATCCACCAGGGCGCCCTTGGGAGTGTTCGGACAGCGGTCGTTCTTGTCGGGGACTCCGTCCTTGTCGGCGTCTCCGCCGTGCGCCGAGCCGCCCAGCGTGAGTTGCAGGCCGCCCGTGTAGCTGAGGTTGTTGATCGAGCTGCTGGAGGGCGGAAGCTTCCAGAGCTTGTCGCGAATCTCACCGCGGAGCGCGATCTTGCTTCCAAGCCCGAGCTTGATCCCGCCGCCGAACTCGAGACCGTTCTCCCAGTCCTGGATCTTGCTCGGGACGTCGGTTTTCGATGTGATCTTCTCCTCGTGCCAGCCTCCAAGCACGTACGGATCGAAGGCAATCGAGGGAAGCAGATTCAGCGTGAGGTCACCGCCGTATCCCCGGAGCTCCATTTCTCTCCCGGTGCCAGGGGTGCCTCCGGGCAATGTGAAGAGAGGGTCGTTGGCTTTTGTCTTCAACCAGCTGTAGTAGCCCTCGACGCCGAGATAACGACCGAAGCCGAGTCCGACACGCCCGCCGTAGAACGCGTGTTTGTCGAATTTGATTTCCTTGCCCCAATCCCAATAGCCGCCGAACGGGGTGAGATTCAGATGGAGTCCACCTGGCTCGCTCCTGGCGGTCCGGGTGGGCGCCAGCGTCGCGACCACAACGACTGCCAGCACAGCTAGCATCCGCAGCGCTTTCATCGTTCGCCCTCTCTTGGCAATTTGGAAGGGTGCGCCGTCGCACGAGTATTTCCAGGCTCCCGCAAAGCAGGCAGCGTGCCATGTGCTTATTTCCCATGGCTCACGCGAGGAACTTACGTTCCTCCATGCAACGGCAAGAGC